>RCUL01000510.1_pt1 | contig 19271 bp, 23 predicted proteins | sample 2167521 | NCBI WGS metagenome assembly RCUL01 (sample SAMN09932745, study PRJNA488358) | compost metagenome | feature: garden; material: soil; isolation source: compost soil in acetic acid-enriched culture | place: Germany: Experimental Botanical Garden Goettingen | collected 2016-01-27
GAGTTCAAGCCAGCAACATGGCCCGGATTACCGAAACCGGTGGCAGAACAGAAGGCGAAACACCAGTTCTGGGTCAACAATGGACGCATCAACGAAGTGTGGCAAACGCTCTACCACGACCAATACAACGATTTCGTACAGCGTCGCGTGCCAATGGCTTATCTGGAAATCAACCCCGACGATGCCCAAGCGTTGGCTATTAAGTCCGGAGACGTGGTCGAGGTGTTCAACGATTACGGTTCGTCCTACGCACTGGCCTATCTGGAGCCTGACATCAAACGGAATCAAACCTTCATGCAGTTCGGCCATTTCAACGGTGTGATGGGAGATTTGACTACGCCATGGACCGACCGCAACGTGGTGCCCTATTACAAAGGGACATGGGCGAGTATCCGGCGCATTGGTCAGGTGGAGGAATTCAAAGAGACGATCAGCTTCAAGTCGCGCCGGTTTAACGTGATCGCGGTTGGTTAACAATAAAATCGTTGAATAGACTCCCAGCCCCCTTCCCACCTAATCGTGTGGGAGGGAGGCTAGACCTCTCGTGGTTACTTCACTTTTTAATGGACGCCGAGGAGCAATCTCCGTCCCAACCAGGCATGTGTATCGAAATTAGCGAGTTTATGCTCCGGACATAATTTCGCTAATTTCCATACACCTTGAGTCGAAGGGGTCATTCACTAGACGCATGACGAGGCAATGCAATTGAAATCAACGCTGCAAGCAGCACGAATGCGCTCGATATCCACAAGCACGCTTCCAGCCCATACACCTGATAAACCCAACCGGACAGCACCGTACCTATCAGCCGTCCCATGGCGTTGGACATGTAATAGAAACCGACATCCAGCGACACACCGTCTTCCTTGGCGTAGGACACGATCAGGTAACTGTGCAACGACGAATTCACCGCGAATAGCGCGCCAAAGATCATCAGTCCGCCGAGCAACACCACCTGTTGTGACCACCCGGTGCTCAGCCCAAGAGCAATGGCCGCAGGCAGACCCGCCATCGCAAGTGCCCACAGAAAGGCCGCACGACCATCCGGTACGTGTCCACGTTTCTTACCGGTGATGTTAGGCGCGAAGGACTGCACGATGCCGTAACCGATCACCCAGGCCGCGAGGAAGCCACCAACCTTCCAGAAGTCCCAGCCGAAGACACTACTCAGGTACACCGGCAAGGCCACCACAAACCAGACATCGCGGGCACCGAACAGAAACATCCGCGCCGCTGAGAGGATATTGATCGCCCGGCTCTTGGAGAGGATGTCGCGAAATTTTGGCTTGGCTTTGGCCTTGCCCAGGTCCTTCTTCAACAGGATCAAGCTGCTGATCCAGATCAGTGCCAGGACACCCGCCATGGCCAGCAAGGCGCCTTTGAAGCCGATGAGTGCCAGCAAGGCTCCACCAAGAAAGAAGCCGACACCCTTGAGCGCGTTCTTCGAGCCGGTGAGGATTGCCACCCACTTGTAGAGCTTTCCCTGTTGCCCATCCGAAACCAGAAGCTTGATGGAGCTTTTGGCGCTCATCTTGTTCAGGTCTTTGGCAATCCCCGACAGTGCCTGAGCGCCCATCACCCATGGAATGGTTAGCCAGGCGACAGGAACCGTCAGCATCAGTAGCGCCGCGACCTGAAGGCCCAGCCCGATGTTCATGGTTCGGTTCAGACCCAGCCGTGCGCCGAGGTAGCCACCTACCAGGTTGGTGATCACGCCAAAGAGTTCGTAGAACAGAAACAACGCCGCGATTTGCAGTGGGCTGTAGCCCAACGCATGAAAGTGCAGCACCACCAACATGCGCAGGGCGCCGTCGGTGAGGGTGAAGGCCCAGTAGTTGCCCGTAACGAGCAGATACTGCCGCACTTCCGGCGCGAGGGCTGACAACGCTTTCATGACCGCTCCTTAGACTGCCAGACCGACCATCTTGGCCAGCTCGACGGTGCGGTTGGCATAGCCCCACTCGTTGTCGTACCACGCATAGAGTTTGACCTGGGTGCCATTGATGACCATGGTCGACAGCGCATCGATGATCGATGAGCGCGGGTCGGTACGGTAGTCGATGGACACCAATGGACGCTCCTCGAAACCGAGGATATCTTTCAGCTCGTTTTCGGAGGCGTCCTTGAGGAGTTGATTCACTTCTTCGACAGTGGTGGCCCGCTCGACCTCAAAGACACAATCGGTCAGCGAAGCGTTGGCCAGTGGCACGCGTACGGCGTGACCATTCAGGCGTCCACGCAGCTCCGGGAAAATTTCGGCGATGGCCGTGGCCGAGCCGGTACTGGTTGGAATCAGGCTCATGCCGGAAGCACGCGCACGGCGCAAATCCTTGTGTGGCTGATCGAGAATGCTCTGGGTGTTGGTCAAGTCGTGGATGGTGGTGATCGAACCGTGTCGAATGCCCAGCTTCTCGTGGATCACTTTCACCACTGGCGCCAGACAGTTGGTGGTGCACGAAGCAGCGGTGACGATGCGATGCTCAGTCGGATTGAACAGCTGATGGTTGACGCCCATGACGATGTTCAACGCGCCTTTTTCCTTCACCGGAGCACAGACCACCACACGTTTAACGCCTTGGTCGAGGTAAGCCTGAAGCACAGCGACGGTTTTCATCTTGCCGCTGGCCTCGATCACCAGATCGCAACCCGACCAGTCGGTGTCGGCAATCGCTTTGTTCGCGCTTACCTTGATGCGCTTGCCGCCAATCACCACCTGATCGCCTTCAGCGCTGGCTTCATTGTTCCAACGGCCATGCACCGAGTCGAAGTTGATCAGGTGCGCATGAGTCACCGCGTCACCTGCTGGATCGTTGATCTGTACGAATTCAAACTCTGGCCAGCTCCAGGCTGCTCGCAGAGCGAGGCGACCGATCCGGCCAAAACCATTGATGCCAACTTTGATAGTCATGTTGTTGTGCTCTGTATCTGTTGTCAGTGAGAGTTCGTCGGGGTGTCGAACTGGCCGATGTATTCAACATGGGCAGGATGCTGAATGGCGCGTGGACGCAACGACTGAACATCGCGGATGGCATCGCTGAAGGGCACACCGCTTTCGATCAACAGTTGAGAGGCGACCAAACCGGTACGGCCCGAGCCGCCCTTGCAATGGATGGCAATGGTTTTCCCTTCAGCCAACAGGTGTTTGAGTCGAGGATTGTGCTGCGCCCATGCGGCTTTAAATGCTTCGCCAGGCGCTTGATCGTCTTCTACGGGCAGGTGAAACCATTCGATGCCGAGCATTTGGCACTCTTCGGGCAACAGGTCGATCTCGTTCTGAAGCAACTCTTCGGTCGGCATCAGCGTCAACAGCGCCGATGCCCCCGCGTCCTTGAGGGTTTGCAGCGCCTCGAAAGGCTTGGTGCCCTTCGTGCCTGGACACGGGGTGAAGATCAATTGGCCATTGAACTGTGCCAGGGGCAGTACGGAATATGGGTGTTGTTGCACGGTTAAAAATCCTCAGATGGAGCGCTGATTGACACGTTTCATGAGTTCTTCCGCCGACTCTTTGCGCTCGGAATAACGATCCACCAGATATTCCTGGCGGTCGCGAAGCAGCAGCGTGAATTTCACCAACTCTTCCATCACATCAACGACACGGTCGTAGAACGGAGAAGGTTTCATCCGGCCGTTGTCGTCAAATTCCATATAGGCCTTCGGTACGGAGGATTGGTTGGGGATGGTGAACATGCGCATCCAACGTCCCAGCACCCGCAGCTGATTGACCACGTTGAACGACTGCGAACCGCCGCATACCTGCATCACCGCGAGGGTTTTGCCTTGGGTCGGACGCACTGCGCCCATGGTCAGTGGCACCCAATCGATCTGCGCTTTGAACACTGCGCTCATATTTCCGTGACGCTCTGGAGAGCACCAGACCTGTCCCTCGGACCACAACACCAAGTCGCGCAGTTCCTTCACACGTGGATGATCGTCGGGGGCATCGTCTGGTAGCGGCAAACCTGACGGATTGAAGATCCGCGTCTCGGCACCGAAGTGCTCCAACAACCGAGCGGCTTCCTCTACCAGCAGACGACTGAAGGAGCGCTCACGGGTCGATCCGTACAGCAGCAAAATGCGCGGCTTATGGATGGAGGTCTTTTCGATACCGAGCTTGTCAGTCGTAGGAAGATCAATGAGGTCAGTTTCGAGTTGGGGGATGTGGTCATCAAACATAGTCTTTGTCCTGCGCAACGGCGCTCTTGGATTCATCGAACCAACGGCGTTTTAACCAAAGGGCAACACCGACCAGGGAAATCAGTACCGGCACTTCCACTAACGGGCCAATCACTGTGGCGAAGGCAACCGGGGAAGCCAGGCCGAAGGTGGCAATGGCCACGGCAATCGCCAGTTCGAAGTTGTTGCTCGCGGCGGTGAAAGCCAATGCGGTGGTGCGTGGGTAATCAGCCTTGAGCAGCTTGCCCATCCAGAAGCTGATGAAGAACATCACGACGAAGTAGATCGTCAGGGGGATCGCGATACGCAATACATCCAGCGGCAATTGCAGCACCACATCACCCTTGAGGCTGAACATGGCCACGATGGTCAACAGCAGTGCCACCAGCGTGAGCGGGCTGATCTTTGGAATGAAACGCTCCTGGAACCAGGCGCCACCTTTACGGGCGATGAGGATCCTGCGAGTCAGGAAGCCTGCCAGGAACGGCGCTCCCAGGTAGATCAGGACCGACTCGGCAATGCTGACAAAGCTGGTCTCAATCACACTGCCTTCCAGCCCGAACAGCGGTGGCAACAGCCCCAGGAAGACCCAGGCATACACGCTGAAAAACAGGATCTGGAAGATGCTGTTGAACGCCACCAGTCCGGCGACGTACTGATTGTTGCCACCCGCAATCTGATTCCAGACCAGCACCATCGCAATGCAACGAGCCAGACCGATCAGGATCAGGCCCGTCATGTATTCCGGCTGGTCTCGCAGGAAGATGATCGCCAGCGCGAACATCAACACCGGTCCGATAACCCAGTTCTGGATCAGTGACAAGATAAGGATGCGCTTGTCCTTGAAGACTTCCGGCAGTTCTTCATAACGAACCTTGGCCAGGGGCGGATACATCATCACGATCAAGCCAATAGCAATGGGGATGTTGGTTGTGCCCACAGAAAGACTGTTGAGCCACTGCGGCCAGCCTTCGAACAGGCTCCCCAAACCGATGCCCAAGGCCATGGCGAGAAAAATCCACAGGGTCAGGTAACGGTCCAGAAAGGAAAGGCGGCTTTTACTCATGATCATTGCTCTTGTGGTTACAGCGTGCCAATCAGGGCCAGCTCTGCCTTGAGCTGTTCAGCACTCAGTTGGGAAAGCGGTAATGCCAGGAAGGCTTCGATGCGGGTTTTGATCTGCTCCAAAGTGGCTTCAAAGGCCGCCTCGATCTCTTCTTGAGTCCCGTGGTATTCCGATGGATCAGCCAACCCCCAATGGGCCTTGGTGGCCGGTCCGAAAAATACCGGACAGGCTTCACCGGCAGCCTTGTCGCACACAGTGATGACGAAATCAGGAGCCAAGTTCACATGGACATCGCTGGACTTACTGAACAACCCGTCCGTCGAAATACCAGCGTTTTCCAACGTCTTGAGACTCAGCGGATGCACTTCACCTTTGGGCTGACTGCCCGCGCTGTAGGCTCTGTAGCCTTCCGGTGCCAAGTGATTGAGGACCGCTTCACAGAGAATGCTGCGGCAGCTATTGGCAGTGCAGAGAAACAGGATTTTCATCGAGCGATCTCGTAGTCGAAGGCGGAATCAGGCGATTTAGCTTTCACAGCAGGCGAGTGCCCGTTCAGGACGGTCGCCCATTTCATCGAGCCGTTTGGCGTCAGGGCTCAACCAATGCTTGTTGCTTTCCAGCACAGCGGTTAGCACTTGATGGACCCAATCGGGGAGATTTGGGTGCAGTCGGTAATACACCCATTGGCCTTGCCGACGGTCCGACAGCAAACCGCAACTGCGCAGCTGCGCCAGGTGCCTGGAGACTTTTGGCTGACTCTCATTCAACGCGCAGGTCAGTTCGCAAACACAAAGCTCTCCTTCACGGGTGATGAGCATCATCGTGCGGATCCGAGTGTCGTCAGCCAGGCATTTGAAAACAGTGGTCGGTGTCAGATGGTCAGCCATATCGTTTTCTCAGTGTTTGTTTTTGACCAAGACGAACATCTTGATGCGCTCATGAGTTTCGTGAAGGGTGTGACGGAAGGCATCGGGTTTGGTGCTGGTGACCGGGTCCTCAAAACTCCTGGCCAATGCCTCACCGGCTCCAGGTAAAGACAGACATTCCGCTGCGGCTTTATCACACAAGGTGATGACGTAATCGAAACGCTCACCACGGAACTCGTCTATCGACTTGCTACGTAATCCTTCGGTGCTCACACCAATGTGTGAAAGCGCCTCAAAGGTGCGCGGATCTACCTGAGTCGGAGTTGTGCCGGCGCTGAACGCCTCGAAATGCCCCGAATCGGTATGCCTCAGCAACGCTTGGGCCAGCTGAGAGCGGGCAGCGTTGGCGGTACAGACGAACAGGACACGGGCTTTGCTGGTCATTTTTAAGCCCCAGATCATATACGGCTTAACGAATATATGATTTTCCGCATGTCATGTAAAGGGTCAACGGCAGACCATTCCATCAAAGCGATTGGACTCCGCAGCTCACCTTCAATGAAGGCAATGTACCAAGGCTTAAGCTACGTCAATAGCTTACCGAGCTTCTTCAAACATCTGCGGGATCGTATATATGGTTTCTGTAATGAGTCTGTCACTCACGCAGAAACAGGTCGCTCCCTGGCTCAAGGACTACCTGGATATGCAAAAGAAACAAGAAGGTCGCCCCCTAACCCGCCCCGGTCAACGAGGGCGGGCTCACTGGCTGTGCACTAGGCTTTGCAACAACCCGGCGAGGTACGAGGTGCGACCCCAGGGATTGTCCCTCCAGTGCCGCAACAAGCCCCCTGACTTGCCGAAGCCTTCAAGCGATCATCGACTTCATCGAAATCCGAGTTGCAAATGCCAGTCTCCGGGAGGACCAGCTCAACCCTTTTGGCTGCATCCCATTCGCCCGCCAATGCCGCGACAACAGACCGTACCTGCTCATACCCCGTCATCAACAAGAACGTGGGCGCTCGGCCATAGCTCTTCATTCCCACAATGAACAAACCTTCCTCAGGATGGGCCAGCTCTACCGCGCCATGGGGCCTGACCGTACCGCAGCTGTGCTCGTTGGGATCAATCATTGGAGCGAGCAACACTGCGCTTTGGGTAGCAGGATCAAGTGCGATACGCAGCTCGGCGAGCAAACTCAGGTCTGGGCGGAATCCAGTCGCCACAATGAGTTCGTCCACTGGAGGGAGTATCCGCTCTCCCGCTTTCACAACCAGCCCTTGGCCATTGCCTGCGACTTGATCGATGGCGACGTTTTTGAACAACTCGATCACGCCGTCATTCAGCAACTGGCGAATCCTCAGGCCGAGCTTTCCGCGCTCTTCCAATTGGTCATTCGCACCACCACCCAGAATGCGCTCAAGAGAATTACCTCGGATCGCCCAGAGCACTTTAGTTTGCGGCGCTTCCTGCGTCAGCCGCACCAGATCCTGGAGGGCGTTAAACGCGGAGTGACCACCACCCACCACCAGCACTCTTATGTTGGCATAGCGATTCCGCGCACGGCCCAGTACCTCCGGAATGCCGTACGCAATATGCGCCGCATGCTCGATCTCGCCCAAGGCAGGGATGCCATGGGCGCCCATCCAGTTTGGTGTCAGGTAGGTGCCCGAGGCATCAATGACAGCAGTGGCCAGCACATCCTGTTCACCCGTTGGCCCTGCGACACGCAGTAAAAAAGGAGCTGCCGATCTGCTCTGGCTCTTCATCACATCCTGACCGACACGAGTGGCTGCCAGAACACGGGTATTGAGCTGCAAGTGACGCTTGATCTGTTCGAGGTCTGCGAGAGGTCGAACAAACCGATCCAGCAGTTCACGCCCCGTTGGATACTCGTTCTCCGGTGGTGGAGTCCAACCATCGGCCAGCAGAAGTTTGACCGCCTCCTTGTCCACATTGAACTGCCACGGAGAGAACATCTTCACATGCGCCCATTCTTCAATGCTGGCCCCCGCTTTCGGACCAGCTTCCAGGATCAGCGGCGTGAGACCTCGGGCCAGCAGGTGAGCGGCTGCCGCCAGGCCCACTGGACCCGCTCCGATGATGGCGACAGGAAGCTGAGTGTTTTCCATGATCGACTCCTTGTTCAGGCCGGCTGATTGTTCGGGAACAGGCGTTCGACAATCGCGCAGTCGAGCCAGCGTCCTTCCAGGCAGGAATGTTTTTCATACACCCCTACCTGGCGGAAACCACAGGCTTCGCACAATGCGAGGCTGGCGTGATTGAAGGTAAAAATGCGTGACAGGACTTTCCAGAACCCGCGCGCTTCGGCTTCCGCCAGCAGTGACTGAAGTAACTGCTTGCCGAGCCCCTGGCCGCGCACACGGCGATCCAGGTAAATGGAAAAATCCGCAATGCCGTCGTAACAGGCACGAGCGCGATAACTACTGAGTCCAGCCCATCCAACCACCCGGTTCGTCTCATCGACCATGACCAACACTGGATAGCGCTCCATGGAGTTGATGCCATCAAGCATGTCTGCCGGGCTTCGAGGAGTCGTTTCAAACGTAGAGCTACGTTCCTCGATCCCCTGGTTGTAGATGGCAGCTATAGAAATAGTGTCGCTGGGTTCAGCTAAACGAACTCGCATTGTTGGCGCCCCATTACGTTGGTAGTAACAACATTATTGGCAAAAAAAGGGAAATTCTTCCCTTTCATTCCTTGCTCTTCACGGCTGGGCAGCATTCACTTACAAGTCCGCAGCGAATCTCCGTGGCCCGCGTAATCTGCCTGAGCAAACTCAGCGCTCCCTGCCTGGCTTCCGTCGAGAGGTTCTCGATCATCGCTCGCTCTTCAGCAATCAGATCAGCTCTGATTTTCGCGTATAGCTCACGTCCAGCATCCGTTGCCTGGATCCGTACTGCACGCCGATCTTCATCATCCTCAACGCGGGAAACATATCCTTTGCGTTCCAGGGTATCGATCACTCGACTCGCCGTGCTCTTGTCCAAGAACATTTCTTCCGCCAAGACCTGAAGACGCAGTGCACCCTTTTTTACCAGCGTCTCGACGGCATAGCACTGGGTTACCGATACGTCATAACAGCAGATCCGATCACGATCACGGAACTGATGGACGCGAACCAACTGATTCAACGCTTCGTATAGGTCCTCGGAATCCTGAATCAGCTGATCGTTTTTACGCTTCGTCATAACCGTCACAAATTAGTTGTTAGCTGCAACAATAATCCTGGTATCTCGGAATCGTCAATACCGATCTCTCGGTTGACGATGACCAAAGGAAGGCGATAGCTTGTTGTTACTGACAACAAAAAATGGACGAACCGGTTGTGACACTTCCAGAGCAGATTCATCCCCCGATCAATCGCTCCAAGCTCGTATGGGCCATGGGTTTCACCCAGATTCTTGCCTGGGGTTCGACCTACTACTTGCCCGCAGTACTTGCGTCTCCGATAGCCAAAGAGACGGGATGGTCCATTACCAGTGTGGTGGGCGGCCTGTCCTGGGGGCTGCTGGTAGCGGGAGCGTCCTCGCCGGCAGTTGGTCGTCAGATTGATCGCCGTGGTGGACGTTCTGTCCTGGCCGCCAGTTCACTGCTGCTGGTTCTCGGCATGCTATTGATGGGACTCGCGGAAAACGTTGCCACCTACTATGTCGCCTGGACCCTAATCGGCGTTGCCATGGCGGCAGGCTTATACGACGCTGCCTTCTCAACCCTGGGACGACTTTTCGGGGAGGAGGCTCGAACGTCAATCACCGGGCTGACATTGTTGGGTGGCTTCGCCAGCACCATAGGTTGGCCGGTGATAGCGGGACTGGAGAGTTGGATCGGCTGGAGAAACGCCTGCTTTACCATCGCCGCAGCTCATCTGCTAATCGGATTGCCCATTCATGCGCTGTTGATTCCTGGAAGCACAAAGCAACCGCCCCATCCCGTAACAGTAGAATCACCCAATGCGTCCGAGCTTCGCCCTAGGGCCACCAGCCAGCTGTTCTTGTTGATTGCCGCCATGCTGACGGTTCTGGCGTTGGTCGTATCAGGTATCTCAGTACACCTGCTCAATGTCCTCAAGCAATTGGGAATCGCGACTGCCGTGGCCTTGGCCATCGGCATGGTGATTGGTCCCTCGCAAGTCCTGGCACGGGTGGCTGAGTTTTCCATAGGCAGGAACCTCCATCCAACTTGGTCCGCACGAACCGGTGTGTTGCTTTGTTTGATCGGGCTTGGAGTGCTGATCTCAGGCCTGCCTTGGCTGGCCTTCGTAGCGATAGCACTTTACGGAGCCGGTAACGGCATCCTCACCATCGCTCGCGGTACTCTTCCATTGGCGCTGTTCGGGTCTCAAGGATATGGCGCACGAATGGGACTGCTCGCGAGGCCCGTCCTTGTAGCCCAAGCCTGCGGCCCCATCGCCGCCGCTTATGTTTTGGACAGCTTCGGAGCATCGGTACTGCTTAGCGTGATGTGTGGGTTATTGTTGCTGTGCTTCATTGCCACTTGGCGCCTGCCAAATACGCAAAAAGGCAAGTAAGTACGATGTTCCGGTAGACGCAGTGTTGATCAGAAAAAACTCGATGCCCGGCATCAAGCGAACACTGGGTGGGATACATCGTGAATGAAACGCATCAAGCTAGGGATGATGTGAGAAGCATCTGGCCCAACGCCTCTAAGGGTTGCCGAAGCAAAGTTGCGCTGCTTCGGTAATCCCACAAAATACAAACCCGGTACGTGCTCCGCCTGCCCATTGTGCTGAGCCAGGCTCCCATTGGCCCCCATGTGTAGACCTGCCAAAAAACCAAGATTTGGACGAAATCCGGTCGCAAAAACCAAACTGTCCACTTCGGAGTGCTGCCCATCGGCCCAGATCACACCCGTTGACGTTACCTGCGTGAACATTGGCTTACGCTCAAAAAGTCCCTGCTTCATGGCTCGACGATAGGTGCCGTCATCCAGTACGGGGGTACTTTGATCATTCAGCCAACGAGTCTTCTCCATCCCCGTCCACTTGAGCCAAGCATGAAAATCCACACCGAGGATCTTTTGCGGAAAAATTCGAATCGATTCCCTTGTCGCCAATACGACGCTGCTGACTTGAGCCAACTCATGGGCAATTTGTACAGCTGAGTTGGCCGCACCTATGACCACTACTCGTTGATCACTGAAGCCGTCGACATTTCGGTAATCAGCACTGTGTAAACGTTGCCCGCGAAAACTCTCCAGCCCCTGAATGTCAGGGATGAACGGCTGATTGAACCCGCCAGTGCAAACGATCAATGCTTTTGAGCAGAAACGCTGACCATCAGATGCCTGAAGCAAAAAGAGTCCATCCTCCCTAAGCACTTTCTGGACTTGTATGTTCTGCAGAATGGGTAGCTGGAAAGCGTCCGCGTACTGCTCCAAATAACGTACGACTTCATCGCGTAGCGGATAGTGCTTAGCTTCAGCTGGAAAGGGCATCCCAGGTAACGACGAGTAAGCAGCAGGAGAAAACAATCTCAGGTTGTCGTAGTAATTGCGCCAGTTTCCACCTGGCTGGCTCTCGGCATCCAAAATGAGAAACCTGAGATTCTGCTGCCGCAGATGCCAACCGCACGCGAGCCCAGCTTGGCCAGCACCAATAACGATGACATCCATGGGCTCATTAATTATGTTCATGTATGCGCACTCATGCATATATTGAAATGATAAAAAAACTACTCAGATACACCAGGGCAGCAAAACGGAGCCAGACTCTTCATGTGCTGAAGCATAGCTTCGAGCCGTGCCACCACAGCCGGCCCATCCACCTCGTAGAACATCTGCCTACTGACCTTGGTAGCGCAGACAATCCCCGCCTCCAACAGAACCTGCAAATGGCGGGACACCACCGAGCGTTCTTGAGGTAGCCCTTCGGCAATCTCGCTGATATCCGCACGCCCTAGTTGCAGGACTCGCTTGAGCACAGCTACCCGCGACGGCTCACAAAGAGCTTTGAAGAAGGCTCCATCGAGAGAGTCGATTGCGGCATCAATTGCGCGCATACGTGTAAGGTTTCCATTTGTCATGCCGATGACTATATGTGCGCATCTATGCACGCGTCAATTCACTGATAAATATGAATAACAGCTACCTGCCAACCGTTACCAGTATCGGTGAAAGCGGGACGGTCTATCTATAATGGGTCGGTTGCTGCCTGTCGCGACGGGCAGTAAACGGCCAAAAGCAATGGGATGGACTCCTCCTCACCTCGGCATCTTGAGTGCCAGACTGAAGGTGCGAACCACAGTCAACCGTGAGAAGGAGTCCACACATGAAGCTTATGCGCATTGGGGTCGACCTGGCCAAGAACGTGTTTCAGATCCACGGCGTGGATTGTCATGAACAACCCATCTGGCGGCAATGCCTACCGCGTGATCGCTGGCTGCAAACGGTGCTGGAGAAAATCGAACCCGGCTGTGAAATCGGTATGGAGAGTTGCGGTGGAGCCCATCATTGGGCGCGACAACTACAGGCACGCGGATTTCGGGTGAGACTGATCGCGCCGCAGTTCGTCAAACCATACGTCAAGAGCAACAAGAATGACACCAACGATGCCGAAGCAATCTGTGAGGCAATGAGCCGCCCCAGCATGCGCTTCGTCGCCGTCAAGACCATCGAACAGCAGGATATCCAGGCGACGCATCGCATCCGGGCCGGCTTAATCTAACAGCGGACGGCCAAAGCCAATCAGATTCGTGGGCTGATCGCCGAGTACGGCCTCGTTGCTCCGAAGGAGTTGCTGATGCTGCGTCGCGCCATACCGTGCTGGTTGGAAGAGGCGGATAACGGATGGCTTGTGGGGCGACCTTCGCACACTGGATGAACGCGTGGGCGAACTCGACAGCGAGATATCAGCAATCGCGGCAAGTGAACCAACGGCCGTTCGCTTGCAGCAGCTGCGCGGGGTCGGCCTGATGATAGCCACCGCACTCGTTGCTGCCATTGGTGATGCCCGACAGTTTGCCAATGGCCGGCAGTTGGCCGCCTCGTTAGGGCTGACGCCGAGGCAACACAGCTCCGGCGGCAAGGATCGACTGCTGGGCATCAGCAAACGTGGCGATGCTTATCTGCGAACGCTGATGATCCATGGTGCACGCTCGGCACTACACTCGGCCAAATTTAAAGATGACCGGCTCAGCCAGTGGGCTGTCCGTTTAGCTGAGCGCTCGCATCCTAATGTGGCGGCTATTGCGCTAGCCAACAAAACTGCGCGCATGGCTTGGGCGATGCTACGCACCGGCAATGATTACCAAGCGGATCGGGCAGCGGCCTGCCCCATTTATCCAAGGAGAAGCACCTCTACACCACGATTGCGAAGCAACCCGAACAATGGCAAACCGGTCGAACCGGCGTCGGAAAAACCCTCTAATGACCAGATGCGTAAAGCACGTAGAAGCAATTGGGAGCCGACGCGCGAATAGCCCATCATGGCCCTGCATCGAATCGATGCTGAAATCAGAGGCCGAATATACGTGTGCAGTCGGCACGGGCGCCAAAGCGAAGGGGGCTTGCAACGAGGAGGAGTCCATATACGGTCATACGGAGGCTTCTAGGAAACTAGAGACGATTCAATGGGCAGTTTCAATAAGACTGAACTAGCCTTACCTAAAAACTTCGAGTGCTTGGAGCTCTTCTTCCTATCGCATCGCAGTGAACGGCACCGTAAGCCAATTCACACATGGCACTTTTGGGGGAAGAGGCAGTGCTCAGCATGAGTTTCCTGGCTTTATTCCTGATAGCGATCCACTGCCTGCCGGTAAGGAGATGTGATGCGCGCCACAGCGTTTTCAATCGGTGGACCTGCCCCTTGGTTCTATTGCCGAACTCAACAAAGAGAGCGCTTTTGTTTCGACACTATTGCCGGTCGGTATGTAGTGCTTTCTTTTTTTGGTTCTGCAGCTGATCCCGCATCAATTAAAGTTCTGGAAGGTGTTCGGGCCCATCGCCAGCGGTTCAATGACGATCACGTCTGCTTCTTAGGTGTTTCCGTAGATCCAGAGGATGAAAAGCTGAAGCGGGTAGAAAGCTCGATACCTGGCGTGCACTTCATCTGGGACTTCGATCGGTCAGTTAGTAAGCTCTACGGTACGTTGCAGCTAGACGGCAGCATCAGACAAATGACCTATGTGCTGGATCCTGCGCTACGTGTCTTGGCCATCGTCCCGATAGAGACACCGGTTGATAACCATATACCCTCGTTAATGCGCTATCTGGATAGATTACCCGCACTGGCTCCGCAACATATCGCCACTCCACACGCACCAGTCTTGGTGATTCCCCGTATATTTGAGCCCTCGCTGTGTAAAACACTGATAAGTTATTACGACGAACGTGGCGGAGAAGAGTCTGGATTTATGGTGGAGCAGTCGGGTAAAACTGTCCAAATCACCGACCATAGCCACAAACGACGTCGTGACTGCTTTATTGAAGACAAGGCTCTATCCAAAGCATGTTCGTTGCGTATAGCTAACCGCCTGGTTCCAGAGCTACACAAAGCGTTCCAGTTCTACGCCACTCGAATGGAGCGATATCTGGTGGCCTGCTACAACAGCGAGGAAGGCGGGCATTTCCGACCCCATAGGGATAACACCACAAAGGGCACAGCGCATCGCCGTTTCGCCGTTTCCTTGTTTCTTAATTCGGGAGAGTACGAAGGCGGTTTTCTACATTTTCCAGAGTTTGGAAAAGTGCTTTACAGCGCGCCAACAGGAGGTGCTGTGGTGTTTTCGTGTTCACTTTTACACGAAGCCACTCCTGTAACCCAAGGTCGTCGATATATGTTTCTCCCGTTTCTATACGATGATGCTGCTCGCGCCATTCGAGAAGAAAATCGCCCATTTCTTGACAGCTGACTCGTGCTTAACACAATTCAGCTGTCATTACGGATGGTCTTGAATGCCAGTTCGATGTCAGTGCAGTACTGCAACCCTATGATTGGTCAGGTCGAATGCAAATGGGTGGGCAAGTCTGTGCAATTACCCAACCCAGACGTGCTTCCACGTTAAATTATGAATTTTCTCATAATTGCGCATAAAGCTAGAAATTTAGAATTTTTTGCTGATTACGACGCGTGAATGGTAAAAAAACCAAAATGTCTTGTTTATAAACCATCCTGGCATCCGTCCTCCGAATGCATTGGGTTTGGCCCGCAAGCTTCGTAACCATGATCGGTAGAGAACTGCCCACAGTCAAAAGCAGACAGTCATTATATGAAACCAACCAGTGGTGAGCCTTCAAGTGTTCCAGTTTCTGCTAGCTACCAGCGGCGCGCTCGCGCTGCTTAAGTACCTGGTGATCGCCGTCTCTCTGCTGTTCATGCGCCGTAAGCTTGTGGCCATTGGAAAAGCGTCTAGAGGTGCGCATGTGGCTATTCCCTTGGCTGACGCTGCTGATCATCGCGTTCATCATCGGCATATTCGCAGTGATGGCGATCTTTCCGATCCAAAGGGTCGAGCTCCTTAGCACGTTTGATCTGACGGCCTTTCTGGTAGCCGTCGGGGCTTTTCTGCAGAAGAGCGAAAGGCCAGTCCGCACTCTCGGCCCGACGCAGCGCCATGCAAGTGGGGCACACGCTCTACGGGCCAGAAAACGTGGAAGAAATGATTACCTGGTTCCACGTTCAGGGCGGCTATACCAACGTCGCCCCACAGAACATGGGCGTCCTGCGATACGTAGGGTGACATGGGAGATGGAGTAGCTTAGCTGCTGACGACTCACCTAGGCATTAGCGCAAACAATTTGCGCCGAGGCCCATACATTCATACCATCACATAGGGTGCCCTGCTGTATATAGCGCAGGGCAGGTTAATCTTACGCGTTGGTCGGGCCGCCATCGGAGAACCTCAGTGCCCGAAAATAATCCCTCTTCTCCGTCTATCCCCCGCCCTCAAGTGCTCACCGAAAAAGCACTTGCTGCTCTTGAACGTTTTTCGCACATTGAAGCCGTCAGCGGGATTGCTCTTCTAATAGCAGCTATTGCGGCCTTAGCTTGGGCAAACAGTTCTTTTGCTGGGAGCTACGAACACCTTTGGCATACCAAAATCTTCATTAGTTTTGGTGATGCCACCGTATCCCAGTCCCTTCATTTTTTTGTGAATGATGGGTTGATGACGATATTTTTTTTAGTCGTCGGTGCGGAGATACGTCATGAAATCCATGATGGGGCCTTGGCGAGTCTTAAAATGGCTTTGCTCCCAATGGGGGCAGCACTGGGCGGAGTGTTGGTTCCGGCGTTGATATACATCGCGATCAACCATGGTACAGAAGCCAGTGACGGCTGGGCTGTGCCAACTGCAACAGATATCGCATTTGCTGTAGGTGTACTTGCATTGCTAGGTAAGTCAATACCAGGAGGCGTAAGGGTATTACTGCTAGCATTAGCGATCATTGATGACATCGTGGCTATTCTGATAATTGCGGTATTCTATACTTCTAACTTGGACTACATGGGGATAGCAATCGCCTCGGGCGGTATGCTGATGATTCTGATGTTCCAGCGGATGGGGGTTGGCAAGATGGCTCCCTATGTATTACCGGGCGCGATCATCTGGTACGGATTGCTTAAAACGGGTGTGCATCCGACATTGGCTGGCGTGCTGCTCGGGCTCTTAAGTCCAGTGCGCTCAATGCCAATGACAGAACGACCGTTAGATATTATTCAGAGAAATTTTCATGAATTATTAGACAGATTTTCCTCAAATGACACTCCAGATCAGTCAGTTACTAAGCCTTTGAAGGAAATACTTCAAGCTCAGAGGGAGATGCTTTCCCCGGTGCAGCGTATTCAAGCGACACTTCACCCATGGGTCGCATTCGGTATTATGCCGCTTTTCGCCTTAGCTAACGCTGGTGTGAGCTTCACAGGCGCCGACCTCGCAAACGCACTATCCCAGCAGGTATTTATAGCGGTGATGTTGGCGTTGGTTGTAGGCAAGCCATTAGGCGTGATTTTTGCCTCCTATCTACTCGTCAAATTCAAATGGTGCGAGTTCCCTACCGGAGTAAGCTGGTTTGGGATAGTCCTCGTTGGCCTACTCGCGGGAATTGGCTTTACCATGTCAATCTTCATTGCGTCGCTAGCATTTGACGATGCGGCCCTGCTAGCCGCCTCAAAGTTGAGCGTGTTATGCGCTTCCAGTGTTGCTGCAGTATTAGGCCTGAGTTGGGTTTGGATACGGCGATTACCCAAGCGCGAGCAGCCAGAGGAAAACAGCGAATGAACTCAGGTACAAAAAGCATTATAGGTGTAACTCTATTGATTCCTTGTTATACCCTTTGCCTTAGCCTTTTATTTTGCTGACAGCAGAGTAAGGGGCGAGGCATTGTTACACCTGCCACTCCCCTACAAACTCTACAATCGGCATTACAACATACCGTCTCTGACGCCGTCGCTTGAGGCAATGGTGTCCACCTCAAATTACGTGGACACCATTTTTTACAACTTTAAATCGGACGCCCATGCCACCAGAACGCCGTTCCTATCCGAGTCGTTCAAGGCCCAGGTCATTGCCGAGTGCGCCCAGCCTGACACTGCCATCCCCAAGGTCGCCTTAACCCACAACCTCACGCTGATCCCGTTCATAAGTGACTCTGGGTACATGCGCAGAAAACTCTGACATTCAAACGCTTTCATCCAAGCAAGGGCAGCACCGACGACGACGGCGCAGCAAGCTCCACCTGCCCCGAATTGAACCAAAGTACCGCATTCAAAAGGTGAGGTTGCTGTGAGTTGGTCGGCAGACAATGCAGCGGCTTAAGCTGCTTTCCTGAGAGACTTGCTGCAATGATTCACATCGACTTCATCTGGCTCGCCACCGAGCCCTGGACATGATTCTCGTTTTGCAAACCGCCGCGCCTCCGTATGGAGACATGGGCGCATGATGGCGTGGGAATCTGGCTTGCCGCTAGGCGTCTGCAGCAAAGGCTGGCCCGGTGTGGAGCATGGCTCCGAAGTCGAGTTGGATGTCGAGCAACTTCCATTAAAAATCGGTCAACAAGAAACTGGCCTATGTAATCGCGTAACGGAGATAAAAAGCCCAGTTTTTTATCTCTTTGGATTAACTCTTACCAATCCCAAAAAAGACACCCTGCCAATCAGGGCATGATATTTTTTGAATCAAATTCGCTGTCGACAGAACGGTAATACGGGCTAATCTGAAACCGTTACTCAGGAGGCCCCTGAGTGAGTCATATTTGGGTCTATACGACCATGCAATCCTCGGTTCATACGTTATGGGCGGGGTCGCGTCGGGCACTCGTAAGGGTGGCTGGACTAGTGCTAGCACTCCAACCTTCGCGGCTTTGCCTACCCTCCATTCGTATACAAGCAATGGTGGCTCTCCAGTTACCCTTGGTGTTGGTGCTGATGCGGTTTTGACCCAGGCTGCCGGAAATCGTTGAACTACCTGAATACTCGGTAATTGATGGTCTTATGCGTGTCTTCACAGACCACCTAAGGGATAACTAAAGTCGGCAGTTTGGGTCAAAACCGCATCAGCACCAACAGGTCTGCGGCGTAAGGTACGACTGTTCGGCGGCGCGCGCCATTCCACCCGCCTTGGCCACGGAGCAGAACTAATGCAATTGCCGGTAGTTGAGCACCTGCATCAACACTTCGTAAAAAGCGAACAATTCGCAACGAATAAACGATTTTTATTGATGCAACATGCCCGCTAGCATGACTTCTTCCAGCCCATTGCTGCGCCATGCGGAGACAGTCATGCAGATGGCCATCCAATGCCGCGGTTTCGAGCTAACCGACGGTTTGCACGATTACCTCAGCAAGCGCCTAGCCTACAGCTTAACTCACGGCGCCGCCCGCATTGGGGCGGGTGATCGTGCGGCGCTACATGAGTATCGGCCAACCTTGGATAGTTAAATGATCGCCATTAGCGTCGGCCAATCTTGGATGTGGGCTGCCTTCATCGGGTTCGTCCTCGCCATGCTGGCACTGGATCTTTTCGTCTTCGGCGGGCGCAAGGCGCATCGTGTTTCGGTACACGAAGCGCTGGCTTGGGTCATCGCCTGGACCAGCTTGGCGTTGGTCTTCTCCGTCCTGCTCTGGTGGTATCTGCGTAGCATGTTCGGCGCCGAAGTGGCCCAGCGTACAACGCTCGAATTCCTGACGGGCT
>RCUL01000511.1_pt1 | contig 19229 bp, 19 predicted proteins | sample 2167521 | NCBI WGS metagenome assembly RCUL01 (sample SAMN09932745, study PRJNA488358) | compost metagenome | feature: garden; material: soil; isolation source: compost soil in acetic acid-enriched culture | place: Germany: Experimental Botanical Garden Goettingen | collected 2016-01-27
ACGCCACCGACGCTGGTCGCGCTGTTAACCGTCGCGTAGAAGCACAAGTAGAAGCCCAAGCCAAGTAATTGGTCCAAGCCCTACTGAAAAGCCCGGCCTAGGCCGGGCTTTTCTTTGCCTGCGATTCAGGCTGTCAGTTGCATCAGCGCCGCACTGTCCGCTGCCGCCACCTCACCGATCACCAGGATCGCCGGGCTGCTCAGCTTGAAGCGGGCGGCATCCAGGCACAGCTGCGCCAGGCTGCTGCGTTGCTCGCGCTGTTGGGGGAGCGAGGCGTTCTCGATCATGGCCACCGGCGTCTGCGCCGCCAGGCCACCTGCCAGCAATCCCTGCTGCACCTCTTCCAGTTTGCTCACGCCCATGTACACCACCAGGGTGGTACCGCCCTGGGCCAGCGCCTGCCAGTTCAACGGACTGTCATCCTGGGTGTGGGCGGTGACCAGGGTCACGCCACGGCTGACGCCGCGCAAGGTCAGCGAGATGCCGCATTGGGTCGCGCCGGCCAGGCCGGCGGTAATGCCGTTGACCAGCTCGGTTTCGATGCCATGGGCCTGCAGCCAGGCTGCCTCTTCGCCGCCGCGGCCAAAGATGCACGGATCACCGCCCTTGAGGCGGGCCACGCAGCGGCCCTGGCGGGCGTAACGCAGCATCAGGCGCTGAATGAAGGCTTGCGGCGTGGAGCGGCAACCACCGCGTTTACCCACGGCAATTACTCGCGCCTGCGGGCAGTGTTCAAGGATCTGCGGGTTGACCAGGTCATCGATCAGCACGACTTCGGCTTCGGCCAGGGCGCGGACCGCCTTGAGGGTCAAAAGCTCCGGATCACCGGGGCCGGCACCAATCAGCCAGACTTTCGCATGCATAGAATTTTCCTCATCGGCAAAGGGTGCCGTCAGCCTTTTAGCAGGCTGATCAGCAGGATCAGGTTGAGTAACAAGGACAGCAGCGCCAGGCCGCGCCAGACCTTCAGCGGTTCGCGTTCAAGCAGTGGCCGCGGGCGTACACTCAATGGCTGGCGTTCGCCTTGTTCAAGCAGCAACAGCCATTGCTCGGCGGTTTCAAAGCGTTGCTGTGGATCGGCCACCAGCGCCTGGGCGAGGTTGTGTTCGAGCCATTCGGGCAGGTCTGGGCGATAACGTGCGGCGCTGCCCGCCTGGGTGAAGCGCGGGCGCTGGAAAGCCTCGATTTCGCCATAGGGGTAGTGGCCGGTGAGCAGGTAGAACAGTGTCACGCCAACGCTGTACAGGTCTTGCTGGGCGCTGGGCGGCGTGCCTTCGAAGGCTTCGGGGGCAATGAACGATGGCGTGCCTGGCAGCTCATGGGCGCGGTCTTCGGAGAGCCCCGGGCAGAAGGCCAGGCCGAAATCCAGCAGGCGCAGTTGACCGTCATCGCCCAGGTGCAGGTTCTCCGGCTTGATGTCCCGATGGAGGATATTGCGCCGGTGCAGCAGGCCCACCGCCTGCAGCAGTTGCTGGGCCAGTGACTGCCATTGGGCCAGCGGCAAAGGGCCGCTGCGGGCGAAAAGCTGCGCCAGGGTCTGGCCCGGGTATTCGCGCATCAGGTAGTACAGGTGCTGACGCTGGCTGGCCGGGTGCACTTCGGGGAAATAGCGCCCGGCCACCCTGCGCATGAACCATTCTTCGAGCAGCAGGGCTTGCTGCGCACCGGGTTCGTCCTTGCGCTCGGCAGGCAGGGTTTTCAGCAGCCATGCCTGTTGCTGATGGTCCAGTACGCGGTACAGCAAGGATTGGCGGCTGTGGCCCAACTGTTGTTCGACCCGCCAGCCGTCAATCAACTGCCCGCTGCGCAGGGCGACCGGCAACGGCCACTGTTGCAGTTGCGCCAGGGAATCGCCAAGGTTGCTGGCACCCAGTTGCTCGACCCGTACCAGCAGCGCGCTGGCGTTGTCCTGGCTGCCGCTGTGGTGGGCTGAGCTCACCAGGGTCTGGGCGGCATCCTGCAGGTCGATCTGTTCACGCAGCACAGCCCTGATCTGCGCTTCGCTGAGGCTGGCCCAGACGCCATCGCTGAGCAGTACGAAGCATTCGCCGCTCTGCAGGTCGCCTTCCAGATAGTCGACCTGCAGGTGCTGGTCCAGGCCCAGAGCTCGCTTGAGCACGTGCTGCATGCCCGGTTGGTCCCAGACGTGATCTTCGCTGATGCGTTGCAGTTGCCCTGCCGCCCAGCGGTAGATCCGGCAGTCGCCGACATGCGCCAGGGTGAAGCGTCGCCCGCGCAACACCAGGGCGCTGAGGGTGGTCAGCAACGGCTGGCCGCCGCCGTTAGCGCGCAACCAGCGGTTTTGCGCCAGCAGCAGGCGGTCCAGGGCCTGGGCCACGCCCCAGGTGGGCGGCGTGGCGTAGTAGTCCAGGGCCAGCGCCTGCAGGCTCGCCCGCGCCGCCAGGCCACCGTCGGCGCACTGGCTGACACCATCGGCGAGAGCGAACAGGTAGCCTTTGCTGGCGGCCAGTTCCGGGTTGGGGGTCACCAGGCGCAGGGCGTCCTGGTTTTCCTCCCGGGGGCCGCTGGCGCTGGCCTGGGCAAAGCTCAGTTGCAGGTTCATGGGGTAATCCTCAGACCCGCGCCGCGGTCACCGCCGCCGAACCCCAGGTGGTGCGCCAGCGCTGCTTGACGCCGTGCAGACCGAACCAGGCAAGGATGCCGAGGCTGGCGAATAGCCATAGGCCCAACTGATAGTCGCCGGTGTGTTGCTTGATCGTCCCCAGGCCCGCGGCGAGCAGGAAGCCGCCGATGCCGCCGGCCATGCCGATCAGTCCGGTCATCACGCCGATTTCCTGGCGAAAGCGCTGCGGCACCAGCTGGAACACCGCGCCGTTGCCGGCACCCAGGCCGAGCATGGCGCTGACGAACAGGGCCAGGGCAGCCACCGCGCTGGGCAGGTTGAAGCCGACGGCGGCAATGCAGATGGCGGCGACGCTGTACATCGCCAGCAAGGTGCGGATACCGCCGAAGCGATCAGCCAGGGCGCCACCCAACGGGCGCATCAGGCTACCGGCGAATACGCAGGCGGCGGTGTAGTAGCCGGCGGTCACCGGGCTCAGGCCGTACTGGTCGTTGAAGTAGCCGGGCAGGGCACTGGCCAGGCCAATGAAGCCGCCGAAGGTGACGCTGTAGAAGAACATGAACCACCAGCTGTCACGGTCGCCCAGGGCCTTGAGGTAATCGGCCAGGGCTTTGGGCTTGGGCCGTTCGGGGGCATTGCGCGCCAGCAGGCTGAACAGCACCAGGGTCAGCAGCAGCGGGATCACGGCGAAGCCGAACACGTTGTTCCAGCCAAAACCTGCGGCCAGGGCCGGGGCCAGCAGGGCGGCGAACACGGTGCCGGAGTTGCCGGCGCCGGCGATGCCCATGGCCTTGCCCTGGTGCTGCGCCGGGTACCACTGCGAGGCCAGCGGCAGCGAAACGGCAAACGAGGCCCCGGCAACGCCGAGGAATACCCCGAGCAACAAGGCCTGTTCGTAGCTGTGGATACCCAGGCGCCAGGCACAGAACAGCGCGACGATGACAATCACCTGGCCGATCAGCCCGGCAGTCTTGGGTGACAGCCGGTCCACCAGCAGGCCCATGACAAAGCGCAGGATCGCCCCGGCAAGGATCGGCGTAGCCACCATCAGCCCCCGCTGCTGGGTGGTCAGTTGCAGGTCGGCGGCGATCTGCACCGCCAGCGGACCAAGCAGGTACCAGACCATGAAGCTCAGGTCGAAATACAGAAAGGCGGCGAACAGGGTGGGGACATGCCCGGACTTCCAGAAACTCGTATTCATCGAACACCTCGTTGAACAGGGACGGAAACGAAAAAGACGTCGCCACCCGACCCGCTTGCGCGAGTGGGGGTGCGACGTCTTTGTCGTGAAGGGGGCAACCGCCGTTGGCTACCTGTCCACTGGTGATAGCAAGAGCCGGGCCACAATCTCTCAGCCGAGCAAATCGCTCATGGCAATGATCTGCTCGGCCACCTGGATCAGCTTTTGTTGCTTGCTCATGGCCTGGCGGCGCATCAGGGTGTAGGCCTGTTCTTCGTTGCAGTCCTTCATTTTCATCAACAGGCCCTTGGCCAGTTCGATCCGCTTGCGCTCCACCAGTTGCTGGTCGCGGGCCTGCAGCTGGGCCTTGAGCGCCTGGTCGCTTTCAAAGCGGGCCATGGCCACGTCAAGGATTGGCTGCAGCCGCGTGGCCTGGATGCCTTCGACGATGTAGGCGCTGACCCCGGCCTGGATGGCCTGGCGCATCACGCCGGGGTCGTGCTCGTCAGTGAACATGACGATCGGCCGCGGCCGGTCGCGGCTGACCAGTACCACCTGCTCCATGACATCACGGCCCGGTGACTCGGTATCGATCAGCACCACGTCCGGATGCACCGTTTCGACGCGCGCCGGCAGGTCGATGGTCAGGCCCGACTCTTCGATCACCTCGAAGCCGGCCTGGACCAGGGCGGCCTTGAGGCGACCGACTTTTTTCGCGGTGTCGTCGATCAACAGGATTCGCAGCATGCTTGCGTCTCCTTCAGGGGCGGGTGAGTGCAGCAGGCATTTCGGCCAGCGCATGCAAAGAGAAACTGCGGGCATATGCGCCAGGATCGCTGCCGTCCCAGTGGCGGCCATCGATCAGTTGGCTGCTGCGCATTTGCGTATCGGCACAGGGCACGCCAATCGCTGTGGCCGCATCGCGGTACAACGCGCGTTGCTGAACCGCACGGGCGACGCCGAGGTAGTCGGGGTCGTCGCGCAGCAGGCCCCAGCGCCGGAACTGGGTCATGAACCACATGCCGTCGGACAGGTAGGGCAGGTTGGCCCGCCCGTCATCGTGCACGTGCAAGGCGTGCGGATCCTGCCATTGGTTACCCAGCCCGTCCTGATAATGGCCCAGCAGGCGTGGCTCGATGTGGGTCAACGGGGCGTCGAGATAGGCCTTGCCGCTGAGCAGTTGCGCGGTGTTGCGGCGATTCTCGCAGCTCTGTTCGATAAAGCGACTGGCGGCCAATACCGCCATGACCAAGGCCCTGGCAGTGTTCGGGTGCTGCTCGACGAAGGCCCGGGTGCAGCCCAGCACCTTTTCCGGATGGTCGGGCCAGATCGATTGGCTGGTGGCCAGGGTAAAGCCCTGCGCCTGTTCGACGGCGCCCGCCGACCAGGGCTCACCGACGCAGAAACCATCGATGCGTCCGGCCTGCAGGTGAGCCAGCATCTGCGCGGGTGGCACCACGACGCTGTGGACGTCGTGTAGTGGATGGATACCGTGGCTGGCCAGCCAGTAATACAGCCACATGGCATGAGTGCCAGTGGGAAAGGTCTGGGCAAAGGTGAGTTTTGTCCCGCTTTGGTGCACGAAGCGCCGCAGTGCTTCACCACTGGTCACGCCATGGCGCAGCAGGGCCGGCGACAGGTTGATGGCCTGACCGTTCTGGTTCAGGCCCATCAGCACGGCCATGTCGGTGGCGCCGCTGGCGTCGATGCCCAGTTGTAGGGCGTAGATCAGGCCGTACAGGCTGTGGGCGGCGTCCAGTTGGCCGTTGAGCAGTTTGTCGCGCAGGCTGGCCCAGGAGCTCTGGCGCCTGAGGTTCAGGCTCAGGCCGTAGGTTTGGGCGAAGCCCTGGGTGGCGGCGACCACCAGCGGGGCGCAATCGGTAAGCGCCATGAAGCCCAGCTCCAGTAGCGGTTTCTCCGGTGCGTCACTGCCATGGACCCAGGCCAGCGGATTGGCGCTCGGCATCTGTGAAGTTCTCCTGTGTGTTGTGCTTCTGGAGCAAGGCCTGTGCCAGGGCCCATCAGCTTTCCATCAGGATTGCCGGGCTGCGCTGGCGCACTGTGGCGAGCTTTCCACCTGTCGATGCCCAAGGAGGCCATGGTGTCTCAGCCGCTCCTGTCACTTGAACTGAACGAGTACCTGGCCGAAGGGGTCTGGCACGTAACGGTTGGCCGTCATCCGCTGCGCTGGCAGCAGGGGGGAACGCAATCGAGCGTGGCGCCAGGTTGGCAGGGGTTGCTGGCGATTACCGCTCACAGTCGGTTCAATGGCCTGCCGGCAGATCTTCGAGTCGTCCGCTGCCAGTCCCTGACCAGGCTGCAGGTGTTCATTGACCAGGGCGAGGTCGCGCAGCACCAGCCCGTGACCAGCTCCGCGGCTGCCTGCTTGCCGTTGGCATTTGATGTGATCCGGGATACCCAGCTGCTTGAGTCCTGGTACATCCAGCAAGCGCTGGCTGCGAGCCTCGGCTTCGAACGCTTTGCCACAGCCTTGCGCAACAGCGAGGAATACTGGTTGGTCCGCTATCTGCTCGAGCAAGGTACTGGCCAGGACAGCCTGCAGATGCTGGCCCGGCGTTATGGCGTGTCGGTGTCGCACTTTCGCCGCTTGTGCCATCAGGCATTGGGCGGGGCGACCAAGCCGGCTCTGCGCGGTTGGAGGGTAGCGCGGGCATTGCTGGAAAGCATCCGTGAAGGGCGCTCGTTGACTGAAGTCGCGCAGAATCAGGGGTACTGTTCGTCCTCGCACTTTTCGCGGGAGGTGCGTGAGCTGCTGGGGGTGGCGCCCAGCCAGTTGGGCGATATCATCGGGACCCTGCGTCCATGACCGGGGTGGCGCGTTTCGACAGCCGTGGGCTGATCTGGTGCTGCACCCTGCTGCTGTGCCTGTTTCACAGCGCCATGGCGCATGCGGACAGCTACCGGGCGCGGGAAGAAAGCCTGCGCAGTTTCTTCGTCGCCCTCTCCGAGCCGCTGGGCAAGCCGATCATCGTCAGCAAGGCGGCTGCCGGCAAGCGTATCTCCGGTGATTTCGCCATGACCTCGGCGCAACAGGTGTTTGATCGCGTGGTGCGGCAGATGGGCCTGATCTGGTACAGCGACGGCCAGGCGATCTACCTGTATGACAGCGCCGAACTCAAGAGCGCGGTGGTCTCGTTGCAGAACACCAGCGTTGACAGCTTGCGCGCCTTCTTGCGTCGCTCCGGCCTGCTTGATGGCCGCTACCCACTGCGTGGCGATGGCCGGCGCACGTTTTATGTCTCGGGGCCGCCGATCTATGTCGAGCTGGTCCAGCGCTCGGCGGCCATGGTTGATCAGGAGCCGTCGCAGATCCTGCTGGGGCGCCAGCAGGTCGGGGTGATTCACCTGCTTAATACCTTTGTGGGGGATCGCCGCTATGAGCTGCGCGATCAGTCTGTCAGCATCCCGGGCATTGCCAGCGTCATCGAAAACCTGCTGCGCGACGAAAAAGCCCGGGTCGATCTGCGAGGCGAGCCCGGCTCAGTCGAGCAGGCGCCGGGCATGCTGACCTCGACGCTGAACGAGCAGTTGATCGAGGACGCCTGGGAGGGCGTGCGCCTGCCCGCGGAGCAAATGGCCGCGGCGAACATTCGTGTGGTCGCCTACCCGGATACCAACAGTTTGCTGGTCAAGGGCTTGCCCGAGCAGGTGCGTTTCATCGAAAACCTGGTCGAGGCGCTGGATACGCCCAAGCGCCATGTCGAGCTGTCGCTGTGGATCATCGATCTGCAGAAAGAGGCGCTGGAGCAGCTGGGTATCGATTGGCAGGGGCAGGTCAACATCGGAACGCAGTTCTCCATCTCGCTCAACGGTGGCTCGGCCACCACCCTCGATGGTCTGTCGTTCATCGCCCGGGTCTCGGCCCTGGCCCGTGGCGACCTGGCCAATGTGGTGGCACGGCCGGTAATCCTGACCCAGGAAAACGTCCCGGCGATCTTCGATAACAACCGCACCTTCTATGCGCCGTTGGTTGGCGAGCGCAGTGTCGATCTGCAGCATGTCACCTATGGCACCCTGGTCAGCGTGCTACCACGCTTTGCCTTGGGCGATGAAATCGAGATGTCGCTGAACATCGAAGATGGTAACGAGGTGGAGTCACGCCGTACTGATACAGTATTGCCGACGGTCGGCCGCACGCGGATCAGCACCGTAGCCCGCGTACCCCAAGGCAAAAGCCTGTTGGTCGGTGGCTTCAGCCGCGATGAAAGCGCCGAGCAGGTCGGCAGGGTTCCAGTGCTCGGCGCCTTGCCCTGGATCGGCCGGTTGTTCAGCTACCGTCTGGAGCGCTCGTCCAACACCGTGCGGGTGTTTCTCATTCAGCCGCGGGAAATTGGCGAGGCCCTGGCCTTCGACCCGCAGAGCCTGAAGCAGGAGCTGTTCGAAGCCGAACAGCACGAGCGCTTGCGCAAGGCCTTCCTGCGCGCGGTGTCGCTGTGATAACCGGTTTACCCCATCTGAGCGGGCGTGCCGCGCAGGCACGGCTGAGCCGGGAGCTGGCGGCCGAGAGCCAGGCGCCGACGGCCGAAACACAGGATGACAGCCAGGATCCGCGTAATAACCTGTTGCAGCATGCAGTGCAAAGCAGTGATGACCTGGCCCAGGTCATGGCGCAGTTTCGCCGCCGCCAGTTCGAGCTCAAAAACGAGTCGGCCAGCGAGTTGTTCGAGCGCGTGCTCGAAGACGACGCCCCGCCCAAGGCGCGCCAACTCCAGGCCCTGGCGGCGGACCGGCAATTGCCACTGAGGCTGCTGCTGCAGGAAGCGACGCGGCTGTTTACCGATGACAGTGACCTGGCGCTGATCCTCGGTCTGTTGTTGCGCCAGTCCGACTTGCCAAATGAAACCCGCAAGCGCCTGCTGCAACTGGAGCAGGCATTGCGCGAGCGGGCCTGCCCCAAACGTCTGCAAGCGGGCATCAACACCGCGCTCAAGGCGCGGCTTTATGGGCGCCGCATGGCCGTGCGCGCCGGTGCCCTGCGAGAAAACTACCGGGACTTTCTTGAGTCCGACGGCGAGGCTGCCGATCACTATGAACAGTGGATCGGATTGTATGGGCCCGAGCACCGCCACAGCGTCCTGAGCTTTCTAGAAGAAAGCCTGCTGACTGATATCCAGGGCCAGGACCCCAGTTGCAGCCTGCACGAGTTCGGCCCGCTGCTGATTCTGCTCGGGCAGTTGAAACGGTTACGCTCGGCCGATCGCAGTTTCGTTGGCGCGTTACTCGGGCGCTTCGCGGTCAGCGAGCTGGACTGGCTGGTCCTGCTGCTCGGCGTTCTGCGCTACCCCCATGCACTGGATGAATTACTGCAGCAGGCGCTCGGCCCGTATTTGCTGCAGGTCGATGCGGTTGCCCGCGCCGGCCTCTTGCAGTGCGTGCGCCGGGCCTGCCTGACGTTGCCGGAGCAACTGTTCAGCGAAGAGCATGCCTTGCTGTATCTGGCTGAGCGTTTCGAGCACCTGGCCGACAGCAGTTTCGCTGCTGAAGTGCTGTTGCAGCGTCACCGTCACGGCCTGCCGTCGGCGTTGCGAGGGTGACCCCATGGCAGTGCTGAACCTCTGGCTGGCCAGGCTCGCCGCGCGTCCGGAACTGCTGATTCTGGCGTTGATGGTCATGATCATCGCCATGCTGATCATTCCCCTGCCGACGGTGCTGGTGGACTTTTTGATCGGCCTGAACATCGTCCTGTCCTTGTTGATTTTCATGGGCTCGTTCTATATCGAGCGCATTCTCAGTTACTCGACCTTTCCGGCCCTGTTGCTGCTGACCACCCTGTTTCGCCTGGCCCTGTCGATCAGCACCAGCCGACTGATCCTGACCCAGGCCGATGCTGGCGAGATCATCGCCTCGTTTGGCGAGTTCGTGATTGGCGAGAACCTGGTGGTGGGCTTCGTTATTTTCTCGATCGTCACCATTGTCCAGTTCATCGTGATAACCAAAGGCTCGGAGCGGGTGGCGGAAGTTGCCGCGCGCTTTTCCCTGGATGGCATGCCGGGTAAGCAGATGAGCATTGATGGCGACCTCAAGGCCGGCGCCATCGACGCCGCCCAGGCGCGGGCCAAGCGTAGCGAGCTGGAGCGTGAAAGCCAGCTGTATGGCTCGTTCGATGGTGCCATGAAGTTCATCAAGGGCGACGCCATCGCCGGCATCGTGATCATCTTCGTCAACTTCATTGGTGGCATTGCCATTGGTGTCGGGCAGTTGGGCATGGACCTGTCCACGGCGCTGTCGACCTTCACCCTGCTGACCATCGGTGATGGCCTGGTGGCGCAGATTCCCGCGTTGCTGATTGCCATCGGTGCCGGGTTCATTGTCACCCGCGTCAACGGTGACGAGCAGAACCTGGGGCGCAACATGCTCAGCCAGGTGCTCGGCAACCCCTTCGTGCTTGGCGTCAGTGCCTTGCTGGCGCTGGGCGTCGGTTTGCTGCCGGGTTTTCCGCTGGCGGTGTTCGTGTTCATTGCCATTACCCTGGTCGCTGTGCTCTGGCGCCGGCGCCGCCGGGCGCAGCAGGTTGTGACGGGAGAGGGCGCAAGCCCCCAGCCCGCTGACGACACAGGATCGGCACAGGGGTTGGTTGATATCGACAACCTGAACACCGAAACCCTGCCACTGCTGTTGCTGGTCCCGTCAACCCGGCTGGCCGAATTGCAGCAGGCACGCTTCACCGAGCGCTTGCGCAGCCAGTTCTTCATCGACTACGGCTTGCGTGTTCCGCTGCCGCACCTGCGGGCGGCGCAGACCTTGCCCGAGCACCAGGTCACTATCCTGATCAACGAAGTGCGCGCCGACCAGTTTGACCTGTTCTTCGAGTATCACCGCTTGCTCGATTTCGCTGAGCAGTTGCAGGACTCGGGGATCGAGATCAAGCGCGGGCACGACAGTAATAAAGTCGAAAGCCTGTGGGTCGCCGACAGCCAGAGCCAGGCCATCGCCGCTCTCGGTTATCCGTTGCGGGCCGCCCAGCAGGAGCTCTATCACAGTCTGGCGGTGGTGCTGGTGCGCAATATCCAGGAGTTCTTTGGCGTCCAGGAAACCAAGAACCTGCTCGATGAACTGGAAAAGCAGTACCCCGACCTGCTCAAGGAAGTCTACCGCTACGTCACCGTGCAGAAGATCAGTGAAGTGCTGCAGCGGCTGGTTGCAGAGCGCATTTCGGTGCGCAACATGAAGCTGGTGATGGAAACCCTGGCGCACTGGGCCTCGCGCGAGAAGGACACCCTGGCCCTGGTCGAACATGTCCGCGGCGCGCTGGCCCGCTACATCAGCAACAAGTTCGCTCGGCAGGACACGCTCAACGTGCTGTTGCTCGGTGCCGAGTTCGAGGAGGTGGTGCGTTCGGCCGTGCGCCAGACCTCGGCAGGCAATTTCGTCAACCTTGATGCGGCCCAGGTCGAAGAGCTGCTCGATCGCGTCGGCGCGGGCCTGAGCGACCTGTACATCCCGCACAAGGACCTGGTGCTGCTGTGTTCGGTGGATGTCCGGCGCTACATCAAGAAGCTGATTGATGGCCGCTTCAGGGAGCTGGACGTGATGTCCTTCGCTGAAGTCGCCGAGAACATTTCGGTCAATGTGATCAAGACACTCTAGGAGTAGGTATGGCAACTGTTGATATCGCAAACCTGTTGCGCGGCACGCTGCGTCGTAGCGATGGTGGCGACAGCCGTATCGAGCGACTGCTCAACGAACTGCCCGACATCAGTGTCAGCGAGGTGCAAGGGGATATCTGGTTCTCGTCGGTGGCTCTGCCGCTGACCCCGACGTTGCTTGGCCGCCACGCCGAAGCCATTTTGCAGTTGATGATGCGTCCCAATGTCCATGCGCGTAACCAGCAGCTGCAGCTGTTCGGCCAGGGCGACAGCCTGGAGTTGCGCATGCTGCTGGCCGATCAGGCGTACAGCAGTATTCAGGCTTTTGCCCTGGCCCTGGAGGCGTTTTTCGATGTGCTCCTGCAGTTGCGGGCGCTCGTGCTGCGATGAGGCTGATGCAGCTGGCGCGTCACGGCGCGCACCCGCGCCGCTCGCTCGGGCCCTTGCTGGAAGTACCGTTGGCCGGAGTGGCCATCGGCGAGCTGTGCGAGGTCTACCAGCACTGGCGTGATCCCGCGCCGCGAGCCTGGGCGCAGGTGATCGGCTTCAATGCCGAAGTGGCGCTGCTGAGCCTGCTGGGCGAGGCGCAGGGGTTGTCGCGCCAGTCACTGGTAATGGCCACGGGGGCACCGATGCACCTTTACTGTGGCGATGATCTGCTCGGCGCGGTACTGGATGCCCGCGGGCAGGTGGTCGAGCGCCTGGCGCCGGCCCAGGGCCTGCCGGTTTACCACTATGCTCTGGACACCCCACCACCGCACTATAGCCAGCGCCGTCCGGTCAGCCAGCGCCTGGACACGGCGATCCGCGTGATTGACACCCTGCTGACCTGCGGCGTCGGTCAGCGGGTGGGTATTTTTGCGGCGGCCGGTACCGGCAAGACCTCTTTGCTCGACATGCTGGTGGAGCACAGCGAGGCGGACGTGTTCGTCATCGGCCTGATCGGCGAGCGTGGCCGCGAAGTCGCGGAGTTCGTCCAGCGCCTGCGCGGTTCGGCGCGCAGTAGCCGCAGCGTGGTGGTACAGGCCAGCTCCGACAGCGCCGCGGTCGATCGCTGTAACGCGGCCCTGGTGGCCACCAGTGTCGCCGAGTATTTCCGCGACCGCGGCCAGCGTGTGGTGCTGCTGATCGATTCGTTGAGCCGCTATGCCCGCGCCCGTCGCGACCTGGCCCTGGCCGCCGGTGAAGCACCGGCGCGGCGCGGTTATCCGGCCTCGGTGTTCGAAGCCTTGCCGCGCCTGCTGGAGCGCCCGGGGGTGACGGCCAGCGGCAGTATCACGGCGTTCTACACGGTGCTGCTGGAAAGCGACGACGAGCCCGATCCACTGGCCGAGGAAATCCGCTCGATCCTCGATGGGCATATCTACCTGAGCCGCGAGCTGGCTGGCAAAGGCCACTTTCCCGCTATTGATGTGTTGCGCAGCACCAGTCGGGTTGCCCATCAGGTGTGCAGCGTCGCGAGTATTGCCCTGGCCGGCCAGGCCCGCGAGTGTCTGGCCCGGTTGCAGGCCATGCGCTTGCTGCTGGAACTGGGCGAGTACCAGAGCGGCGTCGATCCACTCAATGACCAGGCGTTGGCGCGTCGCGATGAGTTGCAGCAATGGCAGCGCCAGAGCCGCGATCAGGCCGTCCCGGCCGACGACGCGGAGCAGGCCCTGCATGCGCTGTTCACCTGAGTGGCAGGCCTGGCTGCGCCTGGGCGAAGGGCGCTTGCAGGCGTTGCAGCAGCACTTGGCGCGCAACGCCCAGCAGTTGCAGGGGTTGAAGCTGCAGGCGGGCGAGCTGCAGCAGCAACAGGCAACGCTGCGCCAGTTGCGGGTCGAGGAGCCGGGCCAGCGGCTCAGTCACAGCCAGTTGCTCGATCTGTTGCGTCGCCAGGCCTTGCTGCGCCGCCAGGCCCAGGTGTTGACCCTGGAACTGGAGCAGATCAGCCATCGACAGCAGCAACTGCAGCAGCAACAAGCAGGCAGCCAAAAACAGATGAGCGCCTTGCAGCGCCGCCATGACAAGTATCAGCAGCACCTGCAGCAGTTGCATCGGCAATGGCTGCTGCAACGCCAGCGCCAGGAAGACAACGAACTGGATGAGCAGAGGCTCAAGGGCAAGGTATGGAACGCATGATCACATTGGTCGGAAATCGCAACGCGCTGCACCTTGATCTGGAAACGCTGAAGCCGCAAGCGCTCGAGCTTCCACTGGAACTACCAGAAATGCCCGAGGCTGTTGTGCAGGCCCTGGCAGCTTTTTTTCTGCAACCGCAGCTGAGCCTCACACCGCAGGCAAAGGCGGTGGTTGCCGACGTAGCGCAAACGCCAACCCGGTCTGGTGTAGCGATGCCGGTTACTGGTGAGCAGCAGCGTAGTCCGCCTGTTGCGGGCCCTGTGCCGAGCATCGAGAGCCCATTGCCCGCAATACCGGCGCCAGCGCAAGCACCTGTGCTCGAAGCCGAGACTGAAAGGGCCGCCGTACCCGGCGCCGTACTGGCCAGTCCGGTGGTGGTTGTCGAGCCACTTCGAGCTGTACCTGGCGCTGCGCAATCTGCGCCGCAGGGCAAACCATCGCTACCCACGCTGCCGCCTGCCGCCCCGATGCTGCCGATCACCCCCGCGTCAACCAGTGCGCCGGGCGAGGGCTTGCGGGTGCCGTTCAACAACGGTCGGGTCAGCGGCAGCTTGCTGGTCACGGGCAGTGAAAGCACGCAGGGCATGCTGCTGACCCCCAGCAACAGCCTGGTGCTGGAGCAGTTGCGCGAACCTCTGGCGCGGCTGGATCAGCCCGCCTGGCGCTTGGCAGAGCGCGCCGGCGAGCATCCACAGGAACGTGGGCAGCCGAACCAGGACGAGCTGGATGATGAGCAGGAGGACCCGCGTTGAGTTCGCTCGCCCTGCGCCGGGTTCACCCCCAGGCAACGCTTCAGCGGCGCTTGCTGCGCCATACAGGGCAGCTGCAAATGAGCACACTGCCCGCAGACACCGACTGCCTGCTGTTTCGCGCCCATTGCGCCTCGGGCCGGTGGTCAGGGCTGGTGGTTGCCACGCTTTGGCTGGAGCAGCGGCTGCCGCAACTGTCGGCTCTGTTACTGCGCCCACCGTGCACGGAACACATCCGCCAACTGTTCGAACGCCTGCCGCAGCCCGTGCCCGCGCCGCTGCCGGCATTGGCCTACGAGCGCCTGGAGTCGGTCGAACGCGTGACGGGCGCAGCGTTTTCACACTGGCCGCTGCCGGTGCTCAGCAGCGCTGCGGGGTCGCTGTGGCTGAGCGAACTGCCCGCCGCGTTGCAGCTGCCCGAACCGCTACTTGAGCCGTGCTCGGGGCTGCCTGCCGGCCTTGAGCTGTTGCTTGGCTTGAGCCAGTGGCGACCGGTGCTGCCACCGGTCGCGGGCGACCTGTTGCGCATTCTTGATTTCACTCCGCACTGGCGTCTGGGCGGCCGCTTCGGCGGCGCGTTCAGTTTCATTGAGCAAGGAATACACATGACCACTGACCCTTCCCCCGATCCCGAGCAGGCATACGCAGAGCCATTGCTGGCGGCATTGCCGGTGACCCTGGAGTTCTTTCTGCCCGCCGTCGACCTGAGCTTTGCCGAACTGGCCGCGAGCCTCGAGAGCGGCCTGCTCAAGCTCGACCCGCAGGCATTGCAGCAGGTCCAGGTGCGTGCCAACGGGCAGTGGCTGGGCTGTGGCGAGCTGGTGCGCCAGGGCGAGCAGCTGCTGCTCGAGTTGCATCAGGTGCGGGATATGCCAGGCAATGAATGATGTTTCGCTGATCGCCATTCTGGCCTTCGCCTCGCTGCTGCCGTTTCTGGTGGCCGCAGGCACCTGCTACCTGAAGTTCTCGATTGTCTTCGTGATCGTGCGCAACGCCCTGGGGTTGCAACAGGTGCCTTCGAACATGAGCCTCAATGCCATTGCGCTGATGCTGGCAATCTTCGTCATGACCCCGGTGGTGCAACAGGGCTACAGCTATTACAAGGAGCATCAGGTCGCGTTCAACGACATCGAGGCGGTGGTGGACTTTGCCGAGAACGGCCTGGGCAGCTACAAGCGCTACCTGCGCCAGTACACCGACCCTGAGCTTGCTCAGTTTTTCGAGCGCGCCCAGCACAGTGGCCAGCCAGGCGCGGATCAGTGGCACGATGAGCAGGCCGAGCCTTCGCTGTTCGCCTTGTTGCCGGCCTACGCCCTGAGTGAGATCAAGAGCGCCTTCAAGATCGGCTTCTACCTGTATCTGCCGTTTGTCATCGTTGACCTGGTGATCTCCAGCCTGTTGCTGGCGCTTGGCATGATGATGATGAGCCCGGTGATCATCTCGGTGCCGATCAAGCTGGTGCTGTTCGTTGCCCTTGATGGTTGGGCCTTGCTCTCCACTGGCCTGGTCGAGCAATACCTGGCCGTGCGTGGGCAGGTGGAGCATGGGTGAGCTGGTGTACGCGGGCAACAAGGCGCTGTACCTGATTCTGCTGATGGTGGCGTGGCCGGTGGTGGTCGCCACCGTGGTCGGCCTGCTGGTGGGCCTGTTCCAGACGGTCACCCAGTTGCAGGAACAGACCTTGCCGTTCGGTTTCAAGTTGCTTGCAGTCTCGCTTTGTCTGTTTTTGCTGTCTGGCTGGTACGGCGAGGTGCTGCTCGGTTTCAGTCGTGAAGTGCTGCAGCTGGCGTTGCGCTGATGGCCGCGGGGCTGTTTTTTGAACTGCACAACCTGATGGCTGTGGCCTTGCTGGGGGTGGCAAGGCTGGCGCCGCTGTTTTTCATGATGCCCTTCCTCAACAGTGGGGTGCTGACCGGTGCGCCGCGCCAGGCGGTGCTGTTCCTGCTGGCACTGGCACTTACGCCGTTGATCGGTGAGCAGTTGCCGGCGCTCGACAGCCTGGCGTTTCTGGGCCTGCTGTTGCGTGAAGCGGGCATCGGCACCTTGCTCGGTTGCTTGCTGTGCTGGCCGTTCTGGGTTCTGCACGGCATGGGCAACCTCATCGACAATCAGCGTGGGGCGATGCTCAGCAACGTCATCGATCCGGCCAACGGCGTCGACAATTCGGAGTTGGCGGGTTTTCTGCAGATGTTTGCCGCTGTCATCTACCTGGAAGGTGGCGGGCTGTTGTTGATGCTCCAGGCGATCGAGCTGAGTTACCAGCTCTGCGATCCCGGGCGCAGTTGCGGGTTTTCGTTGTCGGCTGTCGCGGCGCTGCTGGATGCCATCGTCGCCAAGACTCTGGCGATCAGTGCGCCGGTGGTGGCCACATTGCTGCTCAGCGAGGCCCTGCTCGGGCTGTTGTCACGCTATGCCCAGCAGATGAACGCTTTCTCGGTTTCGCTGACCATCAAGAGCCTGGTGGCGCTGGTGGTACTGCTGCTGTATTTCGGCACGCATTTGCCCGAGGAAATCATGCGCATGGCCGCGGTACCTCAATACCTGCCGCAGTACCTGCAGGCAGAGGAACCGCACTGATGTCCTCCAGTGCCTCGAAAACCGAAAAGCCCACGGCCAAACGCCTGCGCGATGCCGCCCGCAAGGGCCAGACTTTCAAGGCCCGCGACCTGGTCACCAGTTGCATGCTGCTCGTGGGCCTGGCCTTCATGCTCCACGATGCCCGCGTACTGGAGATCATGCAGGTGTACCGGCAGATCCTGGCCAGTGGCATGGAGGATGATCTGGCGCGGTACACCGCCAGCCTGCTGCGTCTGGCCCTGGAACTGATCCTGCCGATGGTGCTGGTCTGCACCCTCGGCAGCGCCTTGCCGGCCCTGGTGCAAACTGGCTGTCGTCTGGCCAGCGAAGCGCTGAAGCTCAACCTGGGCGCCTTGAATCCGGTCAACGGATTCAAGAAGCTGTTCAGCGTACGCACGCTCAAGGACACGCTCAAGGCGCTGCTGTACCTGGGTTGCTTCGCCCTGGCCCTGTGCCTGATGTGGTGGCAGTACCGGCAGGTGCTGTTTGCTCAGTTGCATGCCTCACCGCTGGCGCTGCTGGCGATCTGGGGTGAGCTGCTGTTCGCCTTGTTCATGCTGATCCTCGGCTACATCGTGTTGATCGTGGTGCTCGATGCGCTGGCGGAGTACTGGTTGTTCATGCGCGAAATGAAGATGGATCTGCATTCGGTCAAGCGCGAGCACAAAGAACAGGACGGCGATCCACAGATCAAGGGCAAGCGTCGCCAACTGCATCAGGAGCTGCTCAATGAGCAGGTGCGTTCCGACGTGCGCAACTCGCGGATGATCCTGGCCAATCCCACCCATATCGCCATCGGCATCTACTTCCGCCCGGAGGTCAGCCTGCTGCCGTTCATCTCTGTCATCGAGACCAACCAGCGCGCCCTGGCGGTGCGCGAGTATGCCAAGGAGGTCGGGGTGCCGGTGATCACCGACGTCAACCTGGCCCGGCGCATTTTCAAGACCCATCGGCGTTACAGCTTCCTGCAGGTGCAGGAAGTCGAGCAGGTGTTGCGTCTGCTGGTCTGGCTCGAGCAGGTGGAGCAGGCCTGAGGCGCGCAAATGAGCGTTATCTGACAGCGGCCCTGGCGGCCTTCTGGCCCAATGTACGGGTCAGGTTCGAGGAGGGTTTCGATGAAAGGCGACAACACACTGGATGAGGCCACTGCCCTCGGCGTAGTCGATGCGGTGATGGCCGGTGCGAGCCTCAAGGATCTGCGAGGCCTGGAGGACGCGCAGATGGACAGCCTATATGCCTTTGCCTACCAGTTTTACGAGCAAGGACGGTTGGACGATGCCGAAAAGTTGTTTCATTTCCTGTGCATCTACGACTTCTACAACCCTCAGTACTGGATGGGCCTGGCCGCGGTGCACCAGCTCAAACGCCATTACGACAAGGCCATTGACCTGTACGCCGTGGCCTTTGCCCAGAGCCGCAAAGACTATCGGGCATTGTTTCACAGTGGCCAATGCCAGTTGGCTGCGGGCAAACCGGGTAAAGCGCGCCTGTGTTTCGAGTATGTACTCAAGGATAGCGATGACCCTCAATTGAAAGCACAAGCGCAGGCGGGGCTGGATGCACTGGCAGTGTTGCGTACCCAAGAGCAGGAGTAACTCAGGTGAATATCGATTCATTGTTCAAGGCCACGGCACAGTCCGTTCCCGAATCTTCGTCCCCCTACGCCGCTGCCGCCGCTTTCGCGGCGCGCACCGAAACGTTAGCCCTGGCCGCAGCAAGCGGATTGGCCTCGGTCAATTACTCCGGTACCGGCCAGTCGGTCGCCGGACGTCCCCAGTTGACACCCCCGGCGACACCAGCGGCGGGCGCGGAGGCGAACTTTATAGCGTTAATGGCTTCGCTCGCCGCGCAACTGGAAAATTTCGAAGGGCACAAGCGTGCGCGGTCTTTGAATCAGACGCTGGAGCTGTTCCAGGCGCGTCAGAATGGCTTGACCCAGCTTTCTGAGCACTATGCCGCGGCGGTTGAAGCGCTGGCAGCAGCTGAAGCGGATGTGGCGGTCAGTCATGAGCAGTTGGCCCAGGCGCAAGCACGGGTGGCGCATACCTATCAGCAGTTGCGCGAAAGTGACGAGCGCTTGAGCGGGTTGCAGCCAGGGACGCCCGAGCATGACGCTGAACTGGTTGTACAGCAGCAACTGCGCAATCAGTTGCGCGGCGCCGAGCAGCATCTGCGAACCACCCTGGAACAGCATCGCCTGACCGTGGCAATCGCGGATCAAGCGGCAAGCAAGGTTCAGGACAAGGCCGCTCAGGTTCAGCAAGCAGGGTTGGGCGGGGATCCGGTCAAGGCCATCAGCCAGCGCCTGCTCGATGTTTCAGCCCAGGCGTTGCTGCTTCGCTTGCAGACCATCGATCTGCTCGGCGAGTCCGCCCAGGAGGCAGAACAGTTCAGCCGCGACTTGTTCCAGG
>RCUL01000513.1_pt1 | contig 18959 bp, 18 predicted proteins | sample 2167521 | NCBI WGS metagenome assembly RCUL01 (sample SAMN09932745, study PRJNA488358) | compost metagenome | feature: garden; material: soil; isolation source: compost soil in acetic acid-enriched culture | place: Germany: Experimental Botanical Garden Goettingen | collected 2016-01-27
GTGCGGCTGGACGTTGGCGTAGTCGGCGCCGAACAGTTGCTTGGCGCGGTCGATGGCCAGCTGCTCGACGATGTCGACGTACTCGCAACCACCGTAGTAGCGCTTGCCCGGATAGCCTTCGGCGTACTTGTTGGTCAGCACGGAACCCTGGGCTTCCATCACCGCCGGGCTGGTGTAGTTCTCGGAGGCGATCAGCTCGATGTGCTCTTCCTGGCGCTGAGCTTCCTGCTCCATCGCGGCAAAGAGTTCGGCATCGTAGCGGGCGAGGGTCAAATCACGGCTGAACATGGCGGTCCTCTAAGGATCTGGTGCTGGGAAAAGGCGCGCATTCTACCGCATCCGTCGGAGCTTGGGGTATGAACGGCAGTCATGACGCGGACGAGCGGGCTTCATGTGGAACAGCCCGCCGTACCCGGCATATATCAGCCCTGACGAGTCAGGGCGGGGAAGGGGAACAGTTGGTTCAGCGTCTCGATCAGACGCTCGTGGTAGATGGGTTTGGGGTAGAAATCCAGCACCTGCAGGCGCAGCACATCGATCACATCGCTCATTTCCGCGTTCCCTGAGGTGACGATGATCGGCATATGTTGGTGCGAGATCTGTTTGCGCAACCGCTGGATCAGCCGCAGTCCGCTTTCTTCCGGCATGCGCAGGTCGGTGATGATGAGTGCTATATCCGGATGATTGTCGAGATGTTCGAGGGCTTTGCTTACCGACGGCGCGGTATAACAAGTAAAGCCCTCGATATCCAGCATGTCCGAAAGTTCGAGAAGAATGTCTTCTTCATCATCTACGAGCAATAACTTCTGACGAAGGAATACCTGGCCATTCATCCTGAATGCTCCGAGCTGTAAGTAATAGCAATTTCCGGAGTTTTGCTTTTGAAGTTAGGGGTTAGAGAGCGCCTTGGATTGTGGTGAACATTGTGGTTATTTTTCCACTTATACCGGTGGTTCCAACGAACCCGGCTAACACTACTGCGACCATAGCAGCAATAATCGCGTACTCAATACCAGACGCACCGTCTTCCGCCTTGAAGAACCGCTTTACCTTCTGCATCAGGGACTTCAGTGACATGGTCTCGCTCCTTGAACGCCAGTGAGGGGTGACGCGAGCTTGATCCTTGTTGAATGTGATGCAGTTTGCAATTGTCAGAAAGTTATATATCGAAAGTATTATTCACAAGGTTTTCCCTGATTCGGCCGATTCGGCATGTTCGTGGGGTTGAGGTTGAACCTGTTTTGAGTATTCTTTTGCATTACTGAGATTTGATCTTCTCAGCTCCACTCTGAAGTGCTCGATCAAAACAATTAAAAGAGCGCAGTAGACGTCAACTTGTGGGGAAAACCTATGGATAGCCGAGTGACAATGATGTTGGCCGGAGGTCTGCTGTTGGGAGCGGCTGTTGCCGGATACATTGGGGTGGCGCTCAGCCGCGAACCTGCCAGGGTCCAGGCGGTGGAGCCGAGCCCGGCCGTCGAGGACGTTTCCGACGCGGTGCGCACGCAGGTCGTTGTCGCGGCACGTGCCCTGCAACCCTTCACCCCGGTTACCCGCGAGGACCTCGCCGTCGAGCAGTTGCGTGTTGCGCCGGCCGGCAGCTTCAGCCGGGTCGAGGATGTGCTTGGCCGAGCGCCCTGGGGTGTGGTGCCGGCGGGTACCTGGCTGAGTGCCGATAACTTCGAGGCGGGCGGTCCGCTGGCGCGGATGATTCGCCCGGACGAGCGCGCCGTGGCAGTGGCGGTCGACGAGGTCATCGGCGGCGGCGGCCACCTGCGTCCCGGCGACTACGTGGATGTCCTGCTGGTCATGCGCGACGCCGCCGACGCCCGCGAGCGCACGGCACAGGTCGCGGTGCCAGCCCTGCGCCTGCTCAGCTACGGCGACACGCTCGGCCCGCAGGTCGATGGCCGGCCGGCGGGCGAGGCGAAGAAGGAAGGCGAAGTGCACCAGGCGCCCCGCACCGCCGTGCTGGCGGTACCGCAGGGACTGGTCACCCGGCTGATGCTCGCCAGTCAGGCGGGCACCTTGCGGCTTGCCGTACGCAGCAGCGAGGAACGCCTGCTGACCCGCTATCAGGCTGGCGAGGTCCAGCCGGTCGCCCTCGACGACAGTATCCGCAGTCTGCTCGACGAGCAGCAACTGGACGGCCGGGCCAGCGCGCCGATCGCAGCTCCGAGTCCATCCGTGCGGCGGCAGCCCGCGCAGGCGTCGGTCGAGGTGGTTCGCGGCGGCCAGATATCCCGGCAGATCCCCTGAATCCAGCAAGGATGCACCCCATGAGACGTATTGGTGGAAGCGTTGTCTCGGCCATGCTGTGCGCGTTCCCTGCACTCCCGGCGCAGGCCGCCCCCGACGGTTGCGCGCAGTTGCAGCCGGTGCCGCGAGTGATCGAGGTGAAGCAGGGGGCACAGCATGAGCTGCGCTATCCGCTGCCGATCCAGCGTCTGGCGGTGGGCGACCCCGAGGTCGCCGACGTCCAGTTGCTCGGCACGCGCGGTTTCCTGGTCACCGGCAAGCAGGCCGGCACGACCAGCCTCAAGGTTTGGACCGAATGCAGCGCCGAGGCGCGCAGCAGCATGCTGTTCGTCGAAGGCCGGGCCACCGCCGACCTGGCCGATGCGCTGGATACGCAGACCATGCAGACGGCGCCGATCAGCCAGGTGCAGACCGACATCCGCTTCGTCGAGGTCAGTCGCAGCAAGCTGAAGCAGGCCAGCACCTCGATCTTCGGCACCGGCTCCAACAACTTCCTGTTTGGCGCGCCTGGCACGGTGCCGCTGGTGACCGTATCGCCCGGCCAGGTCAGCGGCATCCGGCCGTCGATTCCCCTGGACAACGGCGGCTTCAACATCGTCTGGGGCGGCGGCAGCAGCAAGGTGCTGGGCATCCTCAACGCCCTGGAGAACAGCGGCTTCGCCTACACCCTGGCCAAGCCCAGCCTGGTCGCTCTGAGCGGGCAGAGCGCGAGCTTCCTGGCCGGTGGCGAGTTCCCGGTGCCGGTGCCGAACAGCACGGGCGACAACGTGGGCATCGAGTACAAGGAGTTCGGCGTGCGGCTGACGCTCACGCCGACCGTGGTCGATCGGCAGCGCATCAGCCTGAAGGTGGCGCCGGAGGTCAGCGAGCTGGACTTCAACGCCGGCATCAGCATCGCCGGGACGACGGTGCCGGCGCTCAACGTGCGGCGTACCGACACCAGCATTTCCCTGGCCGATGGCGAGAGCTTCGTCATCAGCGGACTGATCAGCAGCCGCAATACCGTGGCGGTGGACAAGTTCCCCGGCCTCGGCGACCTGCCGGTGCTTGGCGCCTTCTTCCGCGCCTCGCGGCTGGATCGCGAGGATCGCGAACTACTGATGATCGTCACGCCACGACTGGTCCAGCCGCTGGCCGCCGACGCGCAACTGCCCGATCTGCCCGGCGAGCGCCTGCGCCGCTACGACCCGAACTTCTTCGAGCTGTTCTTCCTCGAGAACGGCAGTTTCGATCGTCGAGCAGGGTTGTCCCAATGAGCACGCCGATCAGCCAGACCTTCCTCGCCCTGACCCGCAACAGCGCCGACCTGGACTGGCTGCAGGATGCGCTGGCGCCGCTGGGGCAGGTGCTCAAGGCCGGGCGTGGCTCGTTGGACGAACTGGTCGCACTGGTCGACGTAACCGGCGCCGGATTGCTTTTCGTCGGCCTCGACCGCGACAACGTGCTGCCCCAGACCGCCCTGATCGAGGGGGTTCTGGAGGCCCGCCCGCTGCTGGTGGTGGTGGCGCTGGGCGACGGCATGGACAACCAGCTGGTGCTCAATGCCATGCGCGCCGGGGCCCGGGACTTCCTCGCCTATGGCGCGCGTCCCAGCGAGGTCGCCGGCCTGACCCGGCGCCTGACCCGGCGTCTGCCGAGTGCGCCGCCGAGTCGCAATCACGGCCGCGTGACGGCGCTCTACTGCCGGCAGCAGGATGGCGATGCGGCGCTGCTCGCCACGCATCTCGCCCTGGCGATCCAGCAGGCCGGGCAGCGCACGCTGCTGCTCGACCTCGGCGCGCCGGAGGGCGACAGCGTGCTGCTGCTCGGCCTGGATGCGGCCTTCCATTTCTCTGACGCGCTGCGCAACCTGCGCCGTCTGGACGCCAACCTGATCGACAGCGCCTTCTGTGCCCACCCGCAGGGCCTGCGAGTCTTGGGGCAGGGTACGACCGCCGAACCCCTGGAGCGCATCAGTGCGGCCGAGCTGTACCTGCTGCTCGGCGCGCTGCGCCAGCATTTCCAGCACATCGTCATCAACCTCGCCGGCCAGCCGGACGGCGAGGCCCTGCGCCTGCTGATCGGCAGCGTCGACCGGCTGCTCTGGTGCTGTGACCAGAACGTGCTGGACTGCCGGCGCAACATCGACCAGCTCACGCGCTGGCGCGAGCTCGGGCTGAAGCTCGGGCACGCCAGCCTGCTGGTCGACCGCTACGTCAACGGCGCGGCGCCCGACAGCGATACCCTCGGGCGCTCCTTCGAGCTGCCGGTGTTCGAGGTGCTGCCGTTCGAGCCTCGTCTGCGGCTGGACGCCAAGAACCTCGGACGGCCGCTGTTCGAACTGGCGCCGCGCGAGCGGCTCAGCCAGCGCCTGCGTGCGCTCGGCCAGCGTCTGGCGGAGGCGGAAGTCGCGGTGCGTGGCTGGCGGCGCCTGTGGAGGGACCGGGCATGAGCCGGGAGAGCCTGCTGGGCGGTGTCATGCCGTTTTCCTTCAGTACCGGCCATGACTCGCAGGGCTTGAAGCTGCTGCTGCACCGTTACCTGATCGATGCCATCGACGAGGATGGCCTGAACCCCGGGGAAAGCCCGCGCGCGATGGTCGCGCAGTACGTCATCGACCGGGTGGTCGAATACGTGGGGCGCCAGCATCTGGCGGTATCGCGCTACGAGATCGAGCGGCTGGCCGAGGAACTGGTCGACGAACTGGTCGGCTTCGGCCCGTTGGAAGCGCTGCTGCGCGACCCGTCGATCACCGAGATCCTGGTCAACGGCCCGGACCGCATCTTCGTCGAGCGCGAAGGCGTGCTGCATCGCAGCGACCTGCGCTTCATCGATCATTCGCACGTGCAGCGGCTGATCCAACGCATCCTTGCTCCGCTCGGACGGCGCCTCGACGAGTCCTGCCCGATGGTGGATGCGCGCCTGCCGGACGGCAGCCGGGTCAATGCGATCATTCCGCCCATCGCCCTCGACGGCCCCTGCCTGTCGATCCGCAAGTTCCGCCGCGACCTCCTGCAGAGCGCCGACCTGCTGGCCTCGCAGTCGATCGACGAGGCGATCCTGCAGTTTCTCCGCCAGGCCGTGGCCCAACGCTGCAATGTCCTGGTCAGCGGCGGCACCGGGACCGGCAAGACAACCATGCTCAACGTCCTCAGCCTGCTCATCGACGGCCACGAACGGCTGGTCACCATCGAGGACACCGCCGAGCTGCAGCTTAACCACCCGCATGTGGTGCGCCTGGAAACCCGCCCGCCGAATGCCGAGGGGCATGGCGAAGTGGCGGCCAGCGACCTGATCCGCAACGCTCTGCGCATGCGCCCGGACCGCATCATCCTCGGCGAGATCCGCGGCATCGAGGTGCTCGACGTGTTGCAGGCGATGAACACCGGCCACGACGGCTCGATGAGCACGGTGCACGCCAACAGCGCGCAGGACTCGCTGCTGCGCCTGGAAACGCTGGTCGGCCTGACCGGCCGGCAGATTGCTGAGCGAACCCTGCGGCAGATGATCTGCGCCGCCCTCGACGTGGTCATCCAGCTGACCCGCCTGCCCAATGGCCGCCGTTGCGTCAGCGAAGTGGTGGAAGTGGTCGGCGTGCGTGACGACGTCTACGTCACCAATACCCTGTTCCGCTTCGATGGCGGCAGCGGCCGCTTCCTGCGCGAGGCGATCAATCCGGCTGGCGAGAAGCTGCGCCATCCCCAGGGTGGCCTGCGATGAAAGTGGCTGGATTGCTGATCGGGTTATGCGTGCTGCTGGCGTTGCTGGGGTTGTCCCTGATCTGGAAAGTGGGGAGGGAGAGCCGCGCCAGACGCGTCAATCAGCGCCTCGGCGGCGAGCGTGTTGCGCCGTCTGTGGAGGAGGGCGACAGTCGCTGGCAGGGACTGGAGCGGGCCTTCGAGCGGGCCGGCATGGCCTGGCCGGGAGAGCGGCGCTGGCTGCTGCTCGGCGCCTGGGGACTGCTGGCGCTGCTCGGCGAGTGTCTGGGTGGCTGGCCGCTGCTGCTGGTCCTGCTGCTGGCGCCGCCGTTGCTGCTACATCTGCTGCTGGGCTGGCGCTACCGCAAACGAGTGCGGCGGATGGTGGCGCAGCTGCCGCAGATGCTCGACCAGATGCTGCGCAGCCTGAAGACCGGCAACACCCTCAACGATGCGCTGGTGCGCGGCATCGAGGGCTCGCCCGAGCCGTTGCAGAGCATGCTCGGCCGGGTCGGGCGCAACGTGCAGCTGGGTGTCGCCATGCCCGATGCGCTGCAGGAGGCGGCCGATCTCTACGAGCAGGAAGAGCTGCGCATCCTCGCCCTCGGCGTGCGCATCAACCATCGCTACGGCGGCAGCTCCAGCGATCTGATCGGCGGGCTGATCAAGCTCATCCACGAGCGCGAACATATCGCCCGGCAACTGCGCGCGATGACCGGCGAGACGCGCATGACCGCCGTGGTGCTGGCGGTGCTGCCGATCTCGCTGGCCGGCTACATCCTTTCGGTCAACCCGCAGTACCTGCTCAGCATGTGGTCGGACAGCGGCGGCCGGCAGTTGCTGCTCACTGCCTTCCTGCTGCAGGCGGTCGGTTGCGGATTGTTGTGGCGAATGCTGAGGAGCGTGTGATGGCCTGGATCGCCTGTTTCCTGATGCTGCTCGCCGGAGCCGCGCTGCTGGTCATGGAGTTGCACCGCCGGCATCGCCAGGTGCTGATGCTGTCGCGGCTGCGTGGTCAGTCGGTGGGCACGGTGCGGCCCGGGCTCTGGGGCGGCCTGCTGCAGCGTCTGGCCGAGAGCGATCTGACACAGCGCGCCCTGCGTCCGCAGGGCGAGACGCGCATGCTCCTCAGCCGCATGGGCTGGCGGCGTCCCCACCACCGTGCGCTGTTCATGCTTTCGCTACTGCTCACCCCGCTGACGCTGGTGGCGCTGACCCTGCTCGTGCAAGCGCTGTCCAGCGAACCGTCCAGATCGCCCTGGGTCGCCGTGATGATGGCCGTCGGTTGCGGTGCCCTGTTGCCCAAGCGGTTGCTGGTCTGGCTCGCCGAACGGCGCAAGCGCCTGCTGCTCGCCGAGCTGACGTCCTTCGTGCCGCTGCTGCGCATCCTCTTCGACGCGGGCCTGACCGTGGAGCAGTCGATGCGCGTGCTGAGCCAGGACGGACAACGACTGACGCCGCTGCTCAGCGGACTGTTCCGCCAGGTGCTGACGCGCGTCGATGCCGGTGCCGAGCTTGGCGACGAACTTGGCAAGATCGGCCAGTTGCTTGACGTCGACGAACTGCGCGACTGCCTGACCATCCTCCAGCAACTGCTGCGCCAGGGCGGTGGGGCAATGAGCTCGCTGCTGGCGCTCAAGCAGTTGCTCGACGACCGACGCCTGACCGGGCTGCAGGAGTACATCTCCAAGCTCTCGGCGAAGATGGCGGTGGTGATGATGGTATTCCTGTTTCCCGCCCTGCTGATCGTGCTCGCCGGGCCGGGGCTGAGTGCGATCGGACGGGCCCTGGGGAGTGCGAGTCAATGAGAACCTTGATCCTGCTTTGCCTGCTGGGACTGGGCGGCTGCGCCACGCTGGAGCGCTCGGCTCCGACGGAGCGCGGGGTGTCCTGCCGCGTCGAGCCGAGCCAGCAGCAACAGCTAGCCCTCAACCTGGCCTCCGACATGGCTCGCGAAGGTCGCTTGCACGCTGCGCTGGCGCATCTGCAGGGGTTGCCGCAGAACCTGCCGCAGGTGCGTCTCGGACAGGCGCGGTTGTACCGCATGCTCGATCGCCCCGAGGCGCGCGGGCTGTATCAGAGCCTGCTGAACACTTGCCTGAGTGGCGCCGGGCGGCATGGCCTGGGCCAGCTGGCGGCAGCCGACGGACATTTCGAGGAGGCGCAGCGCCAGCTGGAAAACGCGGCCCGCCTGGCGCCCACCGAAGCGCGGGTGCACAACGATCTCGGCGTGGTCTACCTGCGGCTCGGGCGGGTCGAGGATGCTCGTTTCGAGTTCCTTACCGCGCTGGAACTGGACCAGAGCGACCGCCTGCCGGCACGCAATCTGCTGACCCTGCTGCTCTACCAGGACCGTTGGGAGCAGGCGGCGGACCTGGCCTCGCGGGCGGGGCTGAGCGCCGCGGAGACCCGCGACGCCGAGGCCCTGGCGCGGGAGATTCGCGAAGGGCGCGGCGCGCTGACGCTGGCGGGCGCGGATACGACAGGGCAGTCGAGTGCATTGCAGCAGAGGAGCGCACCATGAAGCGCATGATTTTCGGGGTTCTGTTGTTGCCATGTCTGGCATCCGCCGAAGAGTCCGCGAAGAGCGAGACGGAGCATTGGCTGGAAGTCCAGCGTTCCAGCGAGCAAGCCTCCGCGATCGTCCAGCGTGCTACTCCGGCTGAGCGGGAGTTGAGCTATCAGCGCTGGCTGGAGAGCTTCCGCCTGGCCATTCCGCAGTGGTTCTTCAGTGACGACCAGGGCTCCTCCGGGATGTCGGGCAAGTGACAGTTGCAATGAGGCGCCGCGACCGGCAACGAGGAGCGATCGGCCTGCTCGCCGTGGTCACCCTGGCGCTGATGCTGTTATGCCTGGTCCTGGTGGTGGACAGCGGTCGCCTGTACCTGGATAAGCGTTCGCTGCAGCGGGTGGCCGATATGGCGGCGCTGGAGGCGGTGAGCCAGGGTGCGGATTGTGCGCCGGCGACGATGCAGGCGCGGGCCGTGCAGGCTGCCCAGCGTAATGGTTTCAATCTCGGCGGGGGAACGCTCAATGCGCGGCTCGGCTACGTTGCCGTCGACGGTGGCGGCCAGCGCATCCTGAGTGCGACGGGCAATGGGGCGCCAGATGCCGTCGAAGTGGTCGTCACCCGGCAGGTACCGGCCAGTCTGGTACTCAATCTGGCGGCGTTGTTCCCCGGCAGCGGCCAGACCTCGACGGTCAACCTGCGCGCCGAGGCGGTCGCCCGGCGCAGTGCGGTGGCCAGCTTCAGCGTCGGTAGCGGCCTGCTGAGGCTCGATTCGAGCCAGTCGCCGCTGCTTGCGCCGGTGCTCGATGGATTGCTCGATGGCGATGTCCAGCTGGGGGCGCTGACCCCGGCCGGGATCGCTTCGGCCGATGTGAGGTTGCTCGACTTCCTGCAATTACTTCAGATGCGCGCGAACATCGGCACGCTCAATCAGTTGCTCGATAGCCGCATCGGCGCGTTGCCGTATGTAGAGGTCATCGCCACGCTGCTGCGCACTGATGGCGTGCTCGCCTCAGGACTGGACGGGGCGCGGCTGGCGAATATCGGCAGCGTCAATACGAAGTTGCGCGACATGCTCGGCCTAGACCTGGCGACGCAAAGCGAGGCAGTGAAGAGCAACGTCAATCTGTTCGAGCTATTGCTGGTGGGGGCCATTACGGCCAACGGTCAACGCTCTGTCGCGCTTGCTCTGAATGTGCCCAGATTGGCGGGGGCCACGTTGGTTGTGACAGAGTCTCCGCGTTTCGCTTTCGGCCCGCCAGGTACTGACTCCAGCGGAAAGTGGCGTACCCAGGCGAGTACCGGGCAGCTCGAACTGGTGCTGCAAGTTGAGTCGCAACTGCCGGGGCTGCTCAGCATGGGCGGGAAGCTGGTCGATGCTGAGGTGGATCTGGCCCTGCGCGTGGGACTGGCCGAAGCGCAGGGCCGGCTGAGCCGGATCGGCTGCGGCAACCCGCAGGAAGTGGTCATCGATGCCACGACAAAAACGGACAATGTACGCCTCACCTCTGCTTCGTCGCCGACAGTGCCAGCCTCGATCAGTCTCAAGGTGCTCGGCTTGCAGGCGCTCAAGGCAGACATTGCTCTGGACGGAGCCGTGGTAGGCAGCAATACACAGCAATTGGTCTTTCAGGTTTCGCGGAGCCGCAATGCAGCGGGGCAAGTGGTGCGCAGTCCCCAGCCCGGTACCAAGGCACTGGATTCGCCAGTGGAGGTCAAGTTGCCGGCCTTAAAAAGCTTAAGCCTCCACTCGCTGAGCGGAAACTGCGGTTTCTTGGACCTGGTATGCATCGCAGCGAAGACGGTGCTGAACCTTGCCGGCGGTGCCGTGGGGTTGCTTGACGTTGCTCTGAGCACACTGAGCAGCAGCATCCTGCAACCCCTGCTGAACACCCTCGGCATCCAGCTCGGCTACAGCGACATCACCCTGACGGACGTGCAGGCCAGCACGCCGCGTCTGGTGCGTTAGGAGAAGCCCGGTGAATGCCTCAATCGGTCGCGACGGACTCGTTGCCCTTCGGCGCAAGCGCCAGGGCGAGCTGGGTGCGGTTGTGCAGGTTGGTCAGGCGGAGGATCTGCGAGACATACAGCTTTACCGTGTTCTCGGTGATGCCGAGCTCGCAGGAAATCTGGTAGTTGGTCAGCCCCCTGCCAACCAGCCGCGCCACTTCCACCTGGCGCGGGGAAAGCTGCCTGAACAGTACGGGAAGGGATGGAGTGGCGGGCGGGGTTGGCGGAGCGGTGAGTCTGGCGGGTTGCGCGGGCTGGATCTGCTGGTCCGGTCGGTTGCCGCTGCGGAGGTGGTTGATGTCCTCGTGCAGGTCGTCGACCGACTCGACGAGGAACTGCAGGCGCTGGCTCAGGCGGTCGAGTTGTTTGAACTTTTCTTGCCGCTTGTTCAAGCGCTGTTGCAGCCGTTGCAGGGCATTGAGCAACTGGTCGATGTCGACGGGCTTGGTCAGGAAGTCTGCCGCCCCGGCCCGCAGGGCGTCGATGATGTCCTCCCGCTCCCCCTCGCCGGTGAAGATGATGGATTCGAAAGGGCGTGTGGTACCGCTGAGCCGATTCAGTTCGCGCAGCAGGGCGATACCGTTGAGGTTGGGCATGCGCAGGTCGCAGAGCACGATGCCGATTTCCGGGTGCTTCTCGAACAGCTGCATGGCGTCTCGGGGGCATTGACAGCCGAAGGGGGGATAACCATTGCCTGCGAGCAGCTCGCAGAGCTCTTCAACGACAGAAGGGTCGTCGTCGACGACCAGCACGGTAGGGCTAGCAAGGGTTTCCATGGTCTTCCCCGAAGTGAGAACAGCGTATTGATTCTTTTCGTTTTGGGTGGGCTGCTTCCGGTTTTTCTTTTTCTTGTCAATGGCCGTCTGTCTTGTGTCGACCAGCGGCACGGATATTCTGACTCTCTAGTACTGGATAGTCAAAAAAAAGACGCCAGGATACCGACTAGTCCAAAAGGGGCGAACGGGTACGTCCGGGATACCTCTGGGTCAAGGTGGGGCAGGCGGGCCCGCACACGTGGGCCGAGATGCGGCCAGATGCGGGCGCCCATGCGCGACCAGAGGAACAGCGCCAGCCCGGCACCGATCACGCAGATCAGCAGGGTTCGCTCATGACTGGCCAGGCCGATGCAGAACAGCAGCTTGACGTCGGCGGCGCCGAGTTTGCCCAGGCAGTAGCCGGGCAGGCTCAGCGCCAGGGCGAGCAGCGTGGCCAGCACCGCTGCCGCGACGCTTCCGCCCAGCCAGCTTTCCCCCTGCACGACCAGGTAGAGCAGGGCGGCGGCGCTGCCGCCAAGGGTCAGCCAGTTGGAGATACGGCGGTGGCTGGCGTCCTGCCAGGCACAGATGGCCAGCCAGGCCAGGAGGACAGCGGCATGGAGCGTATGGGGCATGGGGGTGGGCCGAAGAGTTTTGCTGGTGCGGGAGTATCGCCGCTGGGCGAGGAGCTGTCAGCGGTCGTGTGCAGCTGTCGTGCGTCGGGGATGCGGTCATGAAAAGAGTCGTCCTGCTGCGTCGCTCCACCCAGCGGGGAGCCGCGGCGCTGGAGTTCGCGCTGGTCTTCGTACTGTTCTTCGCGTTGTTCTACGGCACGGTGAGCTACAGCCTGCCGCTGCTGATGCTGCAATCGTTCAATCACGCCACGGCGGAAGCGGTGCGCCAGGCGCTGGCGGTCGATCCTGACACTGCCGGCTTCGAGACGCGTGCCCGCACTGTCGCGCAAAACGTGCTGGCGCAGCGCACGGCATGGCTGCCGGCTGCTTTTCGCGGCTTTCTGCAGACGACTGCCACCTTTCAGGGGGGTGTGCTCTCGGTGAGCCTGAGTTACGACTACCTCAACCACCCGCTGGTGCCCACCCTGGCCCTGCCGGGGATCGGCCAGGTGCCACGGCTGCCCGCGCAGCTAGTGGCTGCAGCGCAAATCAGACTGGACTAATAGGGAGCGCCAATGCGCTGGTTCGCACGCTCTTCCACTCCAACGGTTTCCCCCGCAAGCACGGAGCGGCTGGAAGCCTCGCTGCCTGCGCCTGCCGGTGGGCTGGCCGTGCTGCTCGACGATGCCGGCCTGGTGCGGCGCGTGATGGGCGATCTGGGTGATCGCCTGGCTCCGGTCGGTGTGACTCCACGGCCGCTGGGCGAGTATCTGAGCGCCGAGAGCGCGCTACTGCTGGCCGATTGCCCGGCCGGCTGGGTGGGGCGGATGTTCGACCTGGAATTCCGTTGCTGCGACGGCCGGCTCATGCAGGCCCGTGGCTGGCTGCAGCGCCGCGAGGACGGCTGGCTGCTGCAGGCGCTCGGCATCGGTGACCTGCTGGCGCGGGCCGGATACTGGGAAGTCCGCCGGCACTGGCTGGCCGAAGCCGGACGCATGGCCGGGCGCCTGCGCCGGACCATCGCCGGGCAGCTTCCCGACGTGGTAGCCGAGTTGCTGCAGGACATCGCCCAGCGCGGCCGCATGTCCAGCCTGGCGCTGATACTCGGCGACGGCGGTCGGCAGCAGCTCTACGCGCAGTACCGGGCTCCGGGCGTAGCACAGTTGTGGCCGCTCAGCCGGGCCGTGGCGCGCCGCCTGGAGGAAGTCGTCGATTCGCCGCAGTTGCTGCCCACTGAACTGCCGGATTTCCTCGGCGGCGCAATCTGGGCGGTGCCGTATCGGGAAAATGCTGGACAGCGCGCCTGGCTGATCACTGCGCCCTATGATCCGCAGCGCCAACTGCCCGAACTCGGCCCGGACGACTGGCTGCAGCTCTGCGCCCAGCTCGCCGGGCCGCTGCTCGCTCGCCTGGCCGAACAGCAGGGGCGCCGGGAGCAGGCGCGGCTGCAGGCGTTACAGGAAATGCTCGGCACCGGCTGGTGGGCATTCCATCCGGGAGAGCGGCGTTTCCAGGTCGCGCCAGTGCTGGCGCGGAACTGGCGGCTGGCTTCGACCGAAGTCGACTTGGAGGACTGGCTGGCTGCCCTGCACCCGGCCGACCGCGACGAGTTCCGCGTGCGCTTGCTGGCCCTCGAATCGGCCGGACAGGGCTTCGTGCAATGCCTGCGCCTGGACGTTCCGGCGGACGACGCCTGCTGGCAGCGGGTACAGGCAATGGTGCTGGAGGAGGGACGGCAGCGCCGCATCGTCGGTTTCGCACTCGACATCAGCGAAATCCAGCAGGAAAAGGCGCAGGCCGAAGCTGCCCGCGACCGCTTGCGCAACGTGGTGGCCAGCGCTCCCGCAATCATCTATGTGCAGCGCTACGTGGAGGGCGCACTGGCGCTGGAGTTCTGCAGCGACAGTCTGCAGCAGCTGCTCGGCTGGTCGCTCGAAGAGTTGCGGGATGGCCAGTTGGCCGGACGGCTGCATCCAGACGATCTCGACGGCTACTTTGTCGCGACCCGGCGCCTGCTGCGCGAAGGCGTGATCAGCCACCGCTATCGGCTGCGCGACCGGTGCGGCGACTACCACTGGATGCTGGACGAGGCGCGCCTGCTGCGCGATGAGCTGGGCCTGCCGCGCGAAGTGGTGGGCCTGTGGCTGGACGTCACCGAGGCGACGCTGGCTGCCGAGCGGGTTCGCGCGAGCGAGGAGCGCTACCGCATCTTGGTGGAGGATTCGCCGGCGATGATCTGCCGCTATCGGCCGGATCTGACCCTGAGTTTCGCCAACCGGCCGCTGGCGGACTATCTGGAGTGCTCCCCGCAGGCGCTGGTGGGCACCAGTCTTGCCGAGTGGATGTCGGACGAGCAACGCCAGGCGTTTCGCGAACGGCTCATGGGGCTCAGTCCTGAGAATCCCCTGAGCACGGCGGAGATCTGCCTGCAATTGCCGGGGCACGACCATGCCTGGTGGATCTGGGCCGATCGCGGGGTATTCGACGAACACGGCCGGCTGCTGGAGGTGCAGGCGGTCGGGCGCGACAACACCGAGGTGCGCAAGGCCCAGCAGCAGCTTTACCAGGGCGCGAAGATGGCCACCCTGGGCGAGATGGCTACCGGCATGGCGCACGAGATGAACCAGCCGCTGAACGTCATGCGCATGGCCGTGGCCAACGTGCTGCGGCGCCTGGCCAGCGGCGAGGTGGCGGCCGAGTATCTGCAGGACAAGCTGATGCGCATCGAGGCGCAGATCCAGCGTGCCGCCCGCATCGTCGACCACATGCGGGTGTTCGGCCGGCGTTCGGAGGTCGAGCGGCAACTGTTCGATCCGCTGCAGGCGGTGGAAGGGGCCCTGTCACTGCTGGCCGACGGGCTGCGCAACAAGGGCGTTGAGTTGCGCCTGAACCTGCCGGCGCAGACGGCGCAAGTGCGAGGGTATGCCGACCAGCTCGAACAGGTGCTGATCAACCTGATGGTGAATGCGCGTGACGCATTGCTCGGCCGCCAGGCCGAGGCTCCGGAGTTCGCCCCATGGATAACCCTGTCCGCCCGGGTAGAGGGCGAGTGGGTGCGCCTGTTCGTCGAGGATAACGGCGGGGGCATCGATCCCCGCCTGCTGGCGCGCATCTTCGAACCCTTCTTCACCACCAAGCCGGTGGGCAAGGGAACCGGGCTTGGATTATCGGTAAGTTACGGAATCGTCCAGCAGATGGGCGGGCAATTGACCGTGGAGAATGCGCAGCACGGCGCGCGCTTCTGTATTGCATTGCCGGTGGAGCGTGCAGGGGAATAATGTCGGGATTCCTGCGCCATTAACTTGGCCATGTAAATTTAAGCTGCAGATATATCTTCATGGAAATTGTCAATTTAATTTATTTTTTAAGTAAATCAATTGGTTATATTTTTATATCACCTACTGTTCATAAATGATTAATCCAAATTCAAGGTTGTTTCGGACGCGCTGATGCCCGATATGTTGTTCACGCATGGACATTCGAGAGAGCAGTAACTTTCGAGTACGTGAACATTAATGGAGGGCTCACGATGGATACTCCAGACTGGATGCGAGGCGGGTTGGCGCTCATGTTGATCGCGGCGATCGCTCTGGGTGGTTGCAGCAGTGGCGGCGGCTCCCATAGCCGGGTCAGCAGGTCCGATGCAGGAGGTGCCGATGCCAGCGGTGCAGCGGCTGGCGATACTGCCGGTGGTGGTGCGAGTGCTGGCGATAGTGCTGGCGGCGGTACGGCCGGCGCCGGTGCGGGAGCGGGGGGTGGTAGCGGGACCGCGGGCCTCGGCGGGGGAGCTGGCGGCACAGGCGGTGTAGGCGATACGGGTGATGCGGGTGCAGGTACTGGCGCCGGTGATACGGGCGCTGGCGGTGGTACCGGCGGTGCCAGCGGGGGAACGGGTGGCACAGGCGATGGAGCCGCAGGCACCGGAGGCGATACTGGCGGTGGGGCTGGCGGCGGCTCGGGTGGTGGAGGTAGCGGTGGAGGTGGCACTGGCGGTGGAACGGGTGGCGGCGGTGCGTCACCCGGACTCACCACCAGCCAGCTCCTGCAGGATGTGGGCAGCACCACCAGCACCCTGGGCGACGGCGTACGCAACCTGGGCGAGACCGTCGGCTCGGTTCCGCTGGCGGGCAACACCGATCTGACCGGCGGAGCCGGCGGGCTGGTGGCCTCGGCCGGAAATGCGGTCGACAGTCTGGGCGAGGGCGTGAGCAATGGCCTCGGCAAGCTGGGAACGAACACCAATGCACTGGGCACAACCCTGGCGGGAGCCGGCAACGCCACGGCCGATCTCGGCGAAGGCGTGCAATCGCTGGGGGACGGCCTGCAGGGCTTCGCATCCTCCAAGCCAATCGAACACATCCCGCTGGTGGGCGACGTGATCACTCATGTGGGTGGAATGGTCGAGGGGACCGGCGAGAAGGTTTCCATGCTCGGCGATACCCTGAGCCAGGCCACGACCCATGGGCCGCTAGGCAAGATTACCGACAAGGCCGGCGACCACCTGCTGGTGCCGGTGATTTCCCTGGCCGAACGCACGACACAGAAGGTCGGTGGTGCCACCGGCGTGGATGAGCCAGCGGATGGCATCCTGAAGAAGGTCGGTGGGGTTGTCGAAGGACTGGGCGACAAGGTCGCCGATGCGGGGCACGGAAACGCCCTGACCAATGCTGTCGGCGGGACGCTGTCTGGCGCTGGCGAAGTGGTGAGTGGCGCCGGAGGCTATGTCGATGCCGGCCCCGGCTCCGGCTCGCATCCGGCCCCGGCAGGCAACCTGCTGGAAACCGTGGGCGGCGCGGCGGTAGCCGCCGGCGATGGTCTTGCCATGGGTAGCAGGAACGGCTTGCTGGATGCGGCCGGGGCGAATGTCGCCGCCGTCGGCGAAACCACTGCCTCGCTGGGAACCCTGGTGGGCGGGAGCGGCGAACCGAATACGGCGGGTACGGCGCCGTTGGCCGCGGCCACGGCAGGACTTGGTCATGCGGTCGGCCCGGTGGCGAGTACGCTGACCGTCGCCACCAGCCATGTCGGCGAGGCAACTGGTATCGGCGATCCGGTTGGAGGGTTGGTGAAGCAGGTCGGCGCGACGGTAGGTGATGTCGGCCAGCATATCGACTACTCCAGCGCCAGCCCGGTGGTCAGCGAAGTCGGCCAGACCGTGGAAGGTCTTGGTTCGACGGTGAAGAAGGTCGGCGGATTGCTGACCGGCCAGCGTAGATGAGTCTTCGCCCGGTGCCATTCCCCTCTGCCCATCTAGGTGCCGGGCCTTTTATTCCGCGGTATGTCGTGGCGCTAGTAGTCTGGTCATGGAGTGTCCTATGCGCGTCCTGCCTGTTGTCCTGTCGTTGGCATGTATCGTGGTCCCCGCGGCGTGGGCGGATTCGTTGCCCACCTTCCTGCGCAACAACGAAGCCGAGCGCAATCTGCCCGCGGCCAACCTGCCGGCCGATGCCTATCGTCCACCGGTGCCAGCGCTGCGGGTGCCTGGCGACAAGCCGGCGCCGGCCCTGCAGATGGGCACGCGGATCGCGGTGCATAACCTGCGCATCGAAGGTGGCACGGTCTATCCGCTGGAGGAACTGGCCGCGGTCTATAGGCCCCTGGTCGGACGCGAAGCCAACCTCGCCGAACTGATCGACGCGACCCGCCGTATCACCCAGCGCTATCGCGATGATGGCTACCTGTTGTCCTACGCCTTTCTTCCCAATCAGCGCTTCGAGAGTGGCCTGGTCCGCGTTGTACTGGTGGAGGGCTACGTGAAGGATTACCAACTGACGGGCGACGTAGGGCCGGTCAGGGGCTATCTCGAGCGCCTGCTGGAGAATATCCGTGGCGAGCGGCCGCTGACCCGCAAGACTTTCGAACGCTACACCACGTTGATGAGCCGGGCGCCCGGAATAACCCTGAGCGCCCAGGTGGCTCCGCCGACGACCACCGACGGCGCGACCCGGCTGGTTGCCAGCGCAACGCGCAAACCGTGGAACAGCAGCCTCAACTTCACCGACGGCAGCAGGGGCGACGCACAGGCGCTGCTCACCCTGACCGGCAACTCGCACACGGCGGTGGCCGAGCAATTGAGCGTCGGCGCGCTGTTCCCGCCGGGCGAGGACAAGGAGCGCTACTACCGGGTGGAATACAGCCAGTACCTGGGCAGCGAGGGCACGCAGTTCGGCTTGTTCGCCACGCGCTACCGCAGCGAGCCGAGAGTCAACCTGCGCCTGGAGAACGGCCTCGAACTGGCACGAGAGCGCGACAACGACCGTCTTTCCATCGGCGCCAGCCATCCCTTCGTCGCCGCCCCTGACCGCTGGCTGAGCGCCGGCCTGCGCCTGTACGCCGTGCGCGACGAAAGCCGCTTCGCCGCGCTGGGATTTCCGCTCGAAGTCAGCACCGAAACCGATATTCGCGTATTGGGCCTGGAGGCCGACTGGCGCAAGGCCGGCGCGGGCCGCCTGCAGATTCTCAGCGGCGGCATCTATCAGGGAATCGACGGGCTCGGCGCGAACAGCGACACCGATCTCTACGACCTCGATTTCCTGCGCCTGCGCCTGTCGGGCATGCAGAGCGACCGCTTCAGCGAGCACTGGCAGGGCGTGATGTCCGCAGCCCTGTACTGGACTGCGGACAGCCTGCCGGACGCCGAGCAGGCGCTATTCGGCGAGCAGAGTTTCGGGCGTGGCTACCCGAGCGACCAGGCCAGTGGCGACAAGGGCTGGGGCGTGGCCTACGAAATCAACTACAGCTTCCAGCGCGAAAGCCGCTGGCTGCCGTTCGTGCAGCCTTATCTCGTGGCCGATGCCGCGCGAACCTGGTTCAACCGGCAGGCGGTGCAGCATTCAGAGCTTTCCTCGGCTGCCCTGGGCGTGCGTTTCGGCAATCCCCGCTATTACAACATCGCCCTGGAGGCGGCCAAACCGATGTCGGACCCGGCGCTGGACAGCGGCAACCGTCGGCCGCGCTTCCTGCTCAGTTTCAGCTACCAGCTCTGACCGGGGTGATCACTCCAACATCAACAACGCATGATTGGCGAACAGCGTGGCGAACTGCTCCGCTGGCATCGGGCGGCCGAAGAGGAAGCCCTGCACCTCGTCGCAGCCGTGCTCGCGGAGGAAGTCGAGCTGTTCCTGGCTCTCCACGC
>RCUL01000515.1_pt1 | contig 18848 bp, 18 predicted proteins | sample 2167521 | NCBI WGS metagenome assembly RCUL01 (sample SAMN09932745, study PRJNA488358) | compost metagenome | feature: garden; material: soil; isolation source: compost soil in acetic acid-enriched culture | place: Germany: Experimental Botanical Garden Goettingen | collected 2016-01-27
CGGGCGATAGCGATCCTCTATGCCGGCCATTGGTCCAAACCCGGTTGGCATGTCTCCGATTATTAGTATGATGACCGTCATTCAAGTCGTCGCACCCACAGGAGATCGACATGCGCTACACCACTTTCGGCCGCAAGACCGGGCTTCGCGTTTCCGAACTGGCACTGGGCACCGGCAACTTCGGCACCGGCTGGGGCCACGGCGCCGAGCGCGACGAGGCGAAGAAGATCTTCGACGGCTACCTCGAAGCCGGTGGCAACTTCATCGATACCGCCAACGGCTACCAGGGCGGTCAGGCCGAGGTGCTGCTGGGCGAGTTCATCGGCGGGCAGCGCGACGACCTGGTACTCGCCACCAAGTACAGCCTCGGCACCACGCCGGACGCGGGAATCGCGCGCTCCGGCAACAGCCGCAAGAACATGATCCGTGCGGTCGAGGAAAGCCTGAAGCGGCTGAAGACCGACCATATCGACATCCTCTGGGCGCACATCACCGACGGCGTGACGCCGATGGAGGAAATCCTTCGCGGCTTCGACGACCTGGTCCGCGCCGGCAAGATCCACTACGCCGGGCTGTCGAACTTCCCGGCCTGGCGCATCGCCCGCGCCGACCTGCTGGCCGAGCTGAAGGGATTTGCGCCGCTGGCCGGCATCCAGATCGAATACAGCCTTGCCGAGCGCACTGGCGACCGTGAGCTGCTGCCGATGGCCGAGGCGCTGGGCCTGGCCGTCACCCAATGGTCGCCGCTCGGCGGTGGTTTCCTCACCGGCAAGTATCGCGTCGGCGCCGACGACAGCCGCGCCGCCAAGCTCGGCATGCTGGTCCACGCCGAGAAGAGCGCGCGGGAGACCGCCATCCTCGACACGCTGCTCGCCGTCGCCGAAGAGCAGGGTGCCACTGCCACTCACATCGCCATCGCCTGGCTGCTGCACAAGGCGCGCCGCTCCAGCACCGCGCTGGTACCGATCCTCGGTTCGCGCACCCGTGAACAGTTCGACGCCACCCTTGGCGCCCTGAACGTGACGCTGAGCGATGAGCAGTTCGCCCGCCTCGACGCCGCCAGCGCGATTCCGCTCGGTGTGCCGCATGAACAGGCTGCCGAGATGCTACCGGCGCTCACCGGCGGCCGCGACCTGCGCCTGCCGATCATTCCCGTCGACTGACCTTCAACTCTCGCAGGAACCCACCATGAAAGCTGCGCGTTTCCATCGGACCGGCGGTCCGGAACAACTGGTCTACGAAGATGTGCCCCAGCCGCAACCCGGCCCTGGTGAAGTGCTGCTGCGGGTCGAGGCGGCCGGCGTCAACTTCGCGGATGTGATGCGCCGGCGCGGCGACAACTATCCGGAGCCCAGCCCGCTGCCGTTCACCCTCGGCTACGAGATCGTCGGTACGGTGGAAGCGCATGGCGAAGGCGTCAGCACGCCGGAACTGGGTTCGCTGGTGTTCGCCGCCGGCGGCAACGGTGGTTATGCGCAGTACGCGGTCGCCCCGGCGGCCGGACTGGTGCCGCTGCCGCCGGGACTGTCGCCGGAGCAGATGACCGCGCTGTTCGTGCAGGGCATCACCGCGCTGCGCAGCCTCAAGGACGCCGCGCGCATCCAGCCCGGCGAGACCATCCTGGTCGAGGCGGCGGCTGGCGGCGTGGGTTCGCTGGTGGTGCAACTGGCGAAGATCCTCGGCGCCGGCAAGGTCATCGCCGCCGCCAGCACGCCGGCGAAGCGCGAACTGGCGCTGAGCCTCGGTGCCGACGCGGCGGTCGACTACACGGCGCCCGGCTGGGTGGAGCAGGTCCGCGAACTGACCGGCGGACGCGGCGTCGACATCGTCATGGAAATGGTCGGCGGTGACGTGCTGCCGGTGGCCATCACCGCCCTGGCGCCGTTCGGCCGGTTGATCATCTTCGGTGGTGCGGACAGCCAGATCAGCACGGTCGATACCGGCGAACTGGTGTTCTCCAACCGCAGCATCCAGGGCTTCTCCATCGCCCAGTACTTCGAACGCCCGGAGGTGCTCGGCGAGACGCTCAAGGAACTGATCGGTCTTGTGCTGGGCGGCCGGCTGCAGGTGCAGATCGGTAAGGTGCTGCCGCTGTCGCAGGCGGCGGAAGCGCACCGGTTGATCGAGTCGCGGCAGACGGCGGGGAAGATTGTGCTCAGGCCTTGGGAGTAGTGTTTTTCTCTTCCCTCACCCCCGTCCTCTCCCAGAGGGAGAGGGGGTAGAAGCGCCGTGCCAACCACCAACTCCGGAGTAGTCCCCTCTCCCTTTGGGAGAGGGTTAGGGTGAGGGGCAGCCGAAACCGTCAATCGAGCAGCGCGACCTGCACATCCCTCGGTCCTTCGTAGGGATTGCGGCCATGCCAGACCTGCAGGTTGTCGAGGATCATCACGTCGCCGTTGCGCCATGGCCAGCAGTGGGTGTGCCTGTCGATGATCGCCTCGAACGCTTCGACTTCCTGCCCGCTCAGTTCTCCGCCATTGCCGAGGAAGGTCCCGCTCGGGTGCTTCTGGGTCTTGCGGATCGCTTCGTAGAGTTCGGTGTTTTCGCCTTCCGGGCGCTTGTCGGCGCGGTAGATATGCACGAGTGCGCGATAGAGCCTGCGGCCGGTCTGCGGGTGGATGACGAAAGGCTCGGTGCGGTTGAACACCGTCAGTGTGCCGTTGTCGTTCCACAGCGGTTCGAGGCCGCGCTCGGCGCACAGGGTTTCCACCTCGGCCGGGTCATCGGTGCCGAAGGCGACGTTCCAGCCGATCGACTCCATGATCTCCACCGACCCCTCCATCCCATCGCTTTTCGCGCCGTAGTTGCGGGTGGTACGGATGCCCAGCCTTTCGATCCTGCGCACCAGTTCCGCCGGCAGTTCGTCCACCAGCGTACGCATGTCGCCGATGAGCGTCTCGCCGCCGACGGGGGCGGCCCGGCGGCAGAAGAAGGCGATGCGCTTCGGATAGTCGCGCATATAGGCCATTTCCGAATGCAGTGAGAGCCGCACCGGCGCGGCCAGCCGGGTCGCCTCCATGACCCGGCCGCTGATCGTGGAGCGTGGCGCGACGCCGCCGGCATAACCGCTGGAGAACGCCGGGAACAGCTCGGCCAGGTTGCCGAAGTCGGCGGTTTCCTCGATGGGGAAGCCGCGCAGGACGATGCCGCCGTGCTCGACGATCAACCGGTCGAGAACCGGCCGGATGCGTGCACTCCAGGCCCGGAAGGTGGTGCGATCGCGCAGCGCATCGTTGCATGGCTCGATGAACAGCGGTGGCCTGCCGGCCTGCAGGGTATGGCAGCGCACATCGCTGCCCAGTCCTTCGACGGAGACGGGGCAGATTTGGTCGAGGGGATTCTTCACTACCGAGTTCATCTGTCACTCCTGATCGTTCTTGTGGAGGGGGACACTCGAAGAGGCGACGGCTTCAGTCGCGGAAGGACGGATCGCTGCGCTCCAGGTCGCGCATGACCGCAGCCCATTCCCTGACGCCCTTGTTCGGGATGCTGGCGAACAGGCTGCGGCTGACCTCCAGTGCTTCGGCGCTGGGCATGGTCAGTTCGCCGGCGGCCATGGCGTCGACCTGGATGCGGCAGGCCGATTCCAGCCAGTAGATGTTGAAGAAGGCTTCCGCGACCGTGCGGCCGCAGACCATCAGGCCGTGGTTGCGCATGATCAGCGCGTCGTGGCTGCCGAGGTCCTCGACCAGCTTCGCCTGCTGCGCCAGGTCGACCACCGGCCCGCTGAAGTCGTGGTAGCCGATGCGGCCGTGGAGCATGTGCGAGTGCTGGGAGATCGGCAGCAGTCCGCAGGCCATCGCGGAAACCGCCGAGCCGGCGCGCGAGTGGGTATGGATGACACAGTGGGCGTCGGGGCGGGCGGCGTGGATGGCGGTGTGGATCACGTAGGCGGCGGGATTGATGGCGTAGCCGTCATCGGGCTTGTAGAGCTGTTCGCCATTCAGGTGGATCTTGTACAGGCTGGAGGCGGTGATCTCCTTGTACAGCATGCCGAACGGGTTGAGCAGGATGTGCTCGGGCTCGCCGGGCACGCGCAGGGTGATGTGGTTGTAGATCAGGTCGGTCATGCCGTAGGCGTGCAGGGCACGGTACAGCGCCGCCAACTGGACCCGGGCCTCGCGCTCGGCCGGCGAAATCGCTCCCGGGGCGACTGTCCGGGCTTCAACTTGATGGATCATTTCGTTCATGGGCTTCCTGTCTCCACTCGAAGTTGCCAGGGCAGAGTAGGGGAACCCGCGGAGCACCAGCCATGGCCAAAAACTGCAAAATGGCTGAGAGTATTTGCCACGCCGCTTCCCGGACTCCCCGATAACAACAACGCATGCGGACCATGGAAGAGTTCAGTCTTTCCGTTCAATTCGCCCAGGATCTCCTGCAGCCCCTGCACGAGCGAGGCATCGGCACGGACGAGGTGCTGGAGCGCGCCGGCATTGCCGTGCAACTGCTGCGCCAGCCATCCGCGCGCATCCCGGCGACCGCCTACCGCGAGCTGGCGGCGCGCGTCGTGGAGCTGCTCGGCGACGAGTTCTACGGGCAGGATTCGCGGCGAGTGAAGATCGGCAGCGCGCGGATGCTGTGCGCGACCTCGGTGCATTGCCGGACCCTAGGGCAGGCCCTGGCGCACATGACGCAGTTCTTCAACCTGCTGCTGGAGGATTTCGTCTGCGAGCTGGCCTGCGACGGCGAGATTTGCCGTCTGCTGGTCCATGAAGCGCCGGGGCCGCGCACGCCGCGCCTGCTGGCCCACGAGTACCTGCTGTTCACCCTCTACGGCCTTGCCTGCTGGCTGGTGGGGCGGCGCATTCCGTTGCTCGCGGTGGACTTCTCCTTTGTCGACTTGCCGCGCGGCGCCGACTACCGTGCCTTGCTGGAGGCGCCATTGCGCTTTGCGCAGCCCGTGACTTCGCTGAAATTCGAGCATGCCTGCATGCAGCTCCCGGTCATCCGCGACAGCGTGGCAGCCGATGACTACACGCGGGACATCGGCGGCCATGTCATCCGCAAGTACCGCGACTCCAACGGCCTGGCGGCACACATCCGCCGCACCCTGCGCGCGCTGCCCTACGCCGGATGGCCGGATTTCGCCAGCGTCGCGCAAGGCCTGCACATGACCCAGTCCACCCTGCGTCGCCGGCTGGACGAAGAGGGGCAATCGTTCCGCCTGATCAAGGATCAGCTGCGCCGGGACATGGCGCTCGAATACCTGGATCGCTCGTCGAGAAGCGTGAGCGAGATCGCCGAGGAACTGGGCTTCGCCGAACCGAGCGCGCTCTACCGGGCCTTCCGCAAGTGGACGGGCGTTTCCCTGGCGGACCATCGCCGCAGGTCGCAGGCGAGTTGCTGATCCCGGGCAGCGCGCTACATGAAGTTTTCGTTACCGCGCAAGGTAACGCGGCCGGCCGGGGTTAGTCTTGGCCCATCCCACCCAGCGGTTAGAGAGGTGCCTGCCATGGCGGAGAAGTCGCGAGTCCTGTTCGTATGCGTCGCCAATGACGTGCGTTCACAACTGGCCGAAGCGCTGTTGCGGCATACCGACAGCGAGCATTTCGAGGCACACAGCGCCGGCGTGCGGCCGACCCAGGTCGATCCCCGCGCCATCGATGCGCTGGAGCATGCCGGGGTGTCCGCCGAGGGCTTGCGCTGCAAGTCCATCGACGAATTCGCCGGCGAGCATTTCGACTACCTGATCGATCTGTGCGACCGATCGGGCGACGAGGAGCTGCAGTTGCCGCATTCGCAGGAAGTCATCGTCTGGAGCTTCGCCGACCCCGTCACCAGCCAGGCACCGGATGCGTTCCGCCATGCGCTGCAGGAGATCCATGACCGGATCAAGCTGTTCGTCATGGTGAAGGTGCGGAGCCACTGAGGTTCTGAGTCAGGCGTAGGGTGGACAACGCTTTGCTTGTCCACCACGACCGGTGGAAAACGCTTCGCGGTTTTCCACCCTACGCAGCGATTGCACCCGCCCGGCGAACTGTTCAGGCCATGCGGATGCGCAGGAACAGGTTCAGTCCGGCGGGCTCCTGTTCGACGCTGACCGACTCGCAGGCCAGCGTCGATAGCGCAACCAGCGTCCGCAGTTGCGCTTCGCTGCGGTGATTGAGGAACCAGCCGCCGAACTCCATATAGGCGCGCGAGTGATTGGGCTCGGTGAAGTTGCCGATGACCAGTTCGCCGCCGGGGCGCAGCGTCCTGGCCAGGACCTTGAGCAGCAGCACGAATTGCCGGTCGTCCAGGTAGTCGAACAGGCCGGCCGACCAGACCAGGTCGTAGCGCGTGCGGCCTGGCTTGAAGCGGAAGGCGTCCTGTTCGTGGATGGTGACGTCAGCGTCGCCGAGCAGCGCCCTGGCGTAGGCGATGGCCTTCTCGTCCTGCTCGATGCATTCGAAGTGGATGTGGCTCGCCGGGTGCTCTTGCAGGTATTCGTGAACGTCCCGGCATGGGCCGCTGCCGACATTCAGCACGCGCTGTGGCTCACCGCTGGCGTCCAGTTCCGCCATCAGGGATTTGAAGTAGTCCTTGCGGTTGCGTACCGCACGAGGTGCCTGGTGCCAGTGGAAGAAGTGGTCCCAGTTGCGCAGGTGCGCGACCGGAGACAGCCAGTGGGTGTGGATGCGGTCGATGATCTCGAAGTCGCCGGCGTAGCCGTGGGGCCGGTGCACCACGAAGCCCTGCAGGGTTTGCGGCGAGAAGGCATCGCCGAAGACCGGCCACATTGCCTTGACCTGCGGAAGGGTGATTTCACCGTCGCCGACCATGGCCGCGACCCGGTGGAACCAGTCGTTCAGCTCGTCGTACTGGTGCGGCTCCGGGCCGCCGCTGGCAACCAGGTGGCGGATGTAATCCAGGAGTTCGTGCATGGCGATCCCTCGCAACAGGTCCGGGCTGGTGTGTTTGAGCGTAGTTCACACCGCTAACGCGATACTCCCCCGCCGACAGCCAGTTGCGTAGGGCGGGTGAAACCCGCCAAATCGGCCCGACACGGGTGGCGGGTTGCACCCGCCCTACGAGCGTCAGTGCCCCGCTTTCACCCGCATCGCATCCCGCGTCTCGCGGAACAGGGTGCGCACCAGTTGCTGGGCCTTGGACAGGCCGCGGTCGGTCATCCAGATCAGGCCGATTTCGATTTCCACGTTGCCGAGGTCCAGCGGCAGGACCGACAGCAGGCCCAGCTTCTCGAAGTGGCGGGCCACGGCCTGGGAGAGGAAGCCGGTGGAGTCGGTTTCCTGCAGCACGCCGACGTTGGTCAGGGTGGAGATGGACTCCACGCTGCGCCGGGAGAGGGCGACGTTTCTCTGGAGGAGGGCGTCGGCGATCATGTGGTGGGTGGTGGCGGCCTGGGCGGGGAGGACCATCGGGTAGTCGTTGAGCATTTCCCAGTCGAGATTGGGCGCCAGGGCCAGCGGATGGTCGTGGCGGGCGACCACGACGATGGGGTCGCGGTACAGCAGTTCGGTCTCGAACTCGGCGCCGAGCGCGCGTTGCGGCAGGTTGCCGACCAGCAGGTCGATGTCGCCGGCGCGCAGCATGCGCAGGAGGATGTCGGTGTGCGCTTCGACTACCGAGGCGCTGACCTCGCTGGATTTCTCTTCCAGCATGGCGATGAACTTCGGCACCAGCAGCACGGCGGCGGCCGGCAGCACGCCGAGGGATACGCGGGTGACGCGGCCTTCGGTGATGTCCAGCAGTTCGTCGCGGGCGGCGACCATCTGCTCCAGCACGCGGCGGGCGTGGCGGATCAGGCAGATGCCGTGCTCGGTGGGTTCCAGGCCGCGCGGGGTGCGATCGAACAGGGGGACTTCGACGCCTTCCTCGATGGTGGCGAGGGTCTTGGAAATCGCCGGCTGGCTGACGTTGAGATAGCTCGCCACCTTGCCCACGTTGCGCAGGTCGTCCAGCGCTACCAGCAGCTCCAGGTGACGCAGCTTGAGGTTGGCGCGGATGTACCAGTCGATTCGAGACATCTCGTTCTCCCAGCGAGGTGGCGATTGCCGCCACCGGTGGTCTGTCAGAAGAGCTTACCGGAATACGGGCTGAGGCCTGACAGGGAAAGCCCCCGCGGATTGTGTCCGCAGGGTACCGCTACGGTTCGGGCGCAGGGCCCGGAAAAAAGTGCCCGGCCGCAGAGTTGGGTCTGCGGCCGGGAGTGCGCGCGTGGACGCGAACACGGTGGGAGCGGCGCCGCTGGTGGCGACTCCATCCCCGAAGCCTGGATCAGGCTTCCTTGACGACGCGGTTGCGCAGGACGCCGATGCCGGAAACTTCGATCTCGACGATATCGCCATCCTTCATGAACACCGGCGGCTCGCGGCGGAAGCCGACGCCGCCCGGGGTACCGGTGAGGATCACGTCGCCGGCTTCCAGGGTGGTGTAGGTGGAGATGTACTCGATCAGTTTCGCAATCGGGAACAGCATCAGGTCGGTGGTGGTGTGCTGCATCTGCTCGCCGTTGAGGCGGGTGGTCAGGCTCAGCACGTTGTCGGCCGGCAGTTCGTCGGCAGTCACCATCCACGGGCCGAAGGCGCCGGTGGCCGGGAAGTTCTTGCCGGCGGTCCACTGGGTGCCATGGGCCTGCCAGTCGCGGATCGAGCCGTCGTTGTAGCAGGCCAGGCCCGCCACGTGCTCGAGCGCATTCGCCTGGGCGATGCGGCGGCCGCCCTTGCCGATGATCACGGCGATCTCGCCTTCGTAGTCGAAGGCATCCGATTCGCGCGGGCAGACCAGCGGACGCTCGTGGCCGCACTGCGACTCGGCGAAGCGCACGAACATGGTCGGCTCGGTGGTCACCGCGCGCTTCACTTCCTCGCGGTGCGCGGCGTAGTTCAGGCCCACGCAGATGATCTTGCCCGGGTTGGGGATCACCGGCAGGTTGACCACGTCGCCGAGACGGAAGTCCGCCTCGACAGAACCGGCCAGCCCTTCGAACTGCTTCAGCGCACCGCTGCGGATGGCCGTCTTCAGGTCCGCGCAGCTATCGCCCAGGCGCGAGCCCAGGTCGTAGATGCACTCGCCCTCGACGATGCCGAAGCTCGCCCGGTGGCTGGTGACGTAGGACATCAGCTTCATGGCTTAGGCCGCCTTTTCGCCGCTGCAGCCGACGTAACCGATGGCTTCGATTTCCAGCAGGATTTCCGGTTTGGCCAGCGAGCTGACTTCCACCAGGGTGCAGGTCGGGAAGTCGCCGGTGAAGAACTCTTCACGGGCTTTCCAGACCTGGGTGTTGTTCTTGATGTTGGTGACGAAGATGGTCATCTTGACGATGTCGTTCATCACGCCGCCGGCGGCGGTGACCATGTCCTTGATCTTCTGGAAGACGACCTTGGCCTGCTCGTACTCGTTCTCGCCGAGGACGGTTTCACGATCCGGACCGCGGGCGGTCATGCCCGAGACGAAGACGAAGCCGCCGACGGTCATGGCGTTGGACCAGAGTTTGTCTGCCGGCTCGTTGACCGACGGGGAATAGACGCGTTGCTTCAGCATGTTGGTGTCCTCGATCAAAGTACGATTTGCTTGTCCCAGGGAGTGGTGCCGCTCCAGTTGATGCACACGCTCTGGCGGCGCATGAACATCTTCCAGGCGTCGGAGCCGGCCGTGCGGCCACCACCGGTTTCCTTCTCGCCGCCGAACGAGGCGCCGACGTCGGCGCCGGTGGTGCCCATGTTCACCTTGGCGATGCCGCAGTCGTTGCCGTCGGCGGAGAGGAACAGTTCGATGTTGTACAGGCTGGTGCTCTGGATGCCGGCGGCGAGGCCCTGGGCCACGCCGTTGTTGATGGCGATGGCTTCCTCGATGGTCTCGTAGGTCAGCAGGTAGACCACCGGCGCGAAGGTCTCGCGCTGGATGCACGGCCAGTCGGGCTGGCAGCCGCTGATGAAGGTCGGCTCGACGTAGTAGCCGTCACGGTCCATGCGCTTGCCGCCGAATTCCACCTTGCCGCCTAGGGCGACCGCGTCGGCGATGGCCGCGTGGTAGTGGTCGATGGCGGCCTTGTCGATCAGCGGGCCGGCAATGACACCCGGCTCGGTGAAGTGACCGATGCGGATCTGCGCGTAGGTCTTCTTCAGCAGCTCGATCAGCTCGGCTTCGATGGACTTGTGCACGATGGCGCGGCGCGCGCTGGTGCAGCGCTGGCCGGTGGTGCCGGCGCCGGAGTTGGCGATGGCGCGGGCGGCCTGCTTCAGGTCAGCGGTTTCGTCGACGATGATCGCGCTGTTGCCCGAGCACTCCAGCTGGTAGCGGCGGCCGAGGGTCGAGCTGACGATGCTGGCGACCTTGTGGCCGACGCCGGTGGAACCGGTGAAGGAGATCAGGTTGACGCGGGTGTCGGCGACCAGTTTCTCGGCGATGCGGTCGTCACCCGGAATGAACAGGGCGAACACGCCGTCGGCGTCGAATTCCTGCATGGCCTGCACGGCCAGGCGCTGGCAGGCGATGGCGGTCAGCGGCACCTTCGGGCTCGGTTTCCAGATCACGGTGTTGCCGCAGATGGCCGAGAGGAAGGCGTTCTGCGCCCACACGGCGGCCGGGAAGTTGTAGGCGGAGATCACGCCCACCACGCCCAGCGGCAGCCACTGCTCGTACATGCGGTGCTTGTCGCGCTGCGACTGCTGGGTGCCGCCGGACAGCTGGCGCGACAGGCCGGTGGCCAGGTACGCCATGTCGATCGCTTCCTTCAGCTCGAAGCGGCATTCCGGCAGGGTCTTGCCGGTGTCCAGGGCGATCACGCCGGCCAGTTGCTCGATGTTCTCTTCCATCAGCTGGCCGATGCGGTGCACCAGCTCGCCACGGCGCGGTGCCGGGACCATGCGCCAGGATTTCTGCGTTTCCACCGCCTTGGCGATGATCGCGTCGTAGTCCTCGGCGGTGGCGCCGGCGACTTTCGCAACGACGTTGGCGTCGGCCGGGCAGATGGCGTCGAAGGCTTCGCGGCCTTCGGTCGGCAACCAGCCCTGGCCGGCCACGTAGCCGCCGCTGGCGACTTCGCCGATGGCGAAGTGGTTAAGCACGCTTTGCGAATCAAACATCTTGTTCTCCAGAATTCTTTTCTCGGTCCGCGCGGGGACTTCAGTCTTTCTTGGCGAGGAAGCCGCCGATGGATTCGTCGGTGTGGAAGACCGGCTTCTCGTCGTAATGGGGGCCGTCGTAGATCTCGATCAGCACGCTGCGCTCGTGGGCGATGGTCGGCCCGTGCGGGTTGCCTTTCGGGTTCATGTAGAAGGTGCCGGCCTTCAGGCGCATGCCGACGTCGGTGTACTCGTAGTCGCCTTCCAGGCAGTACATGAACTGGTTCGAGGCATGCACGTGCTTGACCGGAATGCGCCCGCCCTTGTCGTATTCGAGGATGGCGATGGAGGCGCCGGTTTCCTCGTTCTTCCACAGGAAGTACTGGCGGAAGCCGTAGTCGGGGAAGTCGATCCACTTGGCCGGGTCGAGGTCCTCGCGGTGGACCAGCAGTTCCAGGCTCTTGAAGTCGATGGGGGTGGTAATGCCTTTCATGGATTCACTCCTGGATGGCCGGGCGGCCGGCGGCGACCCATTGCTGGTATTCGGCGTAGCTTTCCGGGGTGGCCGGGAACAGTCCGAGGATCGAGCGGCCACGGGCGATGTGCAGCGCGGCGAAGGCCTCGTACTCGACGGCGTCCAGCGCTTCCACGGCGATCTCGTCGGCCAGGTGGCGCGGGATGCAGACCACGCCCTCGCCGTCGCCGACGATCACGTCGCCCGGGTAGACCGGCACGCCGGCGCAGCCCACCGGGCCGTTCAGCTCGATCGGGTGCAGGGCGATGGGCGTGGCCGGCGGCGCGGCCTGGCGCTGGAAGCAGGGCAGGCCGACTTCGCGGATCGCCGGGGCGTCGCGATAGCCGCCGTCGGTGATCACGCCGGCGGCGCCACGGAACTTCAGGCGTGCGGCCATCATGTCGCCCATCGCCGCGGCGCGGGTGTTGTTGCCGGTGTCGATGACCAGCACGGCGCCTTCCGGGCACTGCTCGATGGCGACGCGGTGCAGGTTATCGTTGCGCGCGTAGTTGGCCATGCTGTCCAGGTCTTCGCGGGCCGGCATGAAGCGCAGGGTGTAGGCCGGGCCGACCAGTTGGCCCTGGTCCGCCGACAGCGGCGCGATGCCCAGCAGGTAGACATTGCGGAAGCCGCGCTTGAACAGGGCGTTGGCGACGTTGGCGGTGCCGACGCGCATCAGGCGCTCGCGGGTTTCCGGGGCGAGCGGGGCCGTTGCCTCCGGCGGAGACACTCTTGTCTGGCTCATGGTTACTCCAGGCGGACGCCGCGTGGCGCCCGCAAACGCTTATTCGAAAAAGTCCTGCGGCGGTTCCATGCCCCACTGGGTGGTCTGGTCCGCGGTGCCGTTGAAGGTGCCCGGCTGGAAGCTCGAATCGCACACGTCACCGTCGGTGTAGTGCTCGATGCGGAAGCCGAACGGGTCCTTCCAGTAGTCGAAGATCTGGCTGCCGAGCAGGTGACGGCCGACGCCGACGTCCAGCGTCCAGCCCTGCTGCACGAGGAAGTCGTGGGCGCACATCACGGCGTCGAGGTCTTCCACTTCGAACGAGCAGTGGTGCACGCCGACCCAGTCGGACTGCAGCACCAGCAGGCAGTGGTGATCGACCAGCTCGGCGCCACGGTCGAGGCGCAGGAAGGTGCCGACCACCGGACCTTCTTCGCCCGGCGGCAGGAAGTAGTCGGACGGCAGCAGGTTGAAGCGCTCGTTCAGCCACTTCACCGATTCGTCATGGCTGGTGACGTGCAGGACGAAGTGGCCGAGGCGGATGGCCTGGCACGGCGAGGTCTGCACGCGGATCGAGGCGTTGACGCGTTCCTTGGACAGCGCCGCGTTGAAGCGATGGCGGTCGCGGGTCGGCATCGGCTGGGCACGTTCGCGGCCGTGGATCGCGCGGATCTCGAAGCCGTCGGGCATGGTCATGCGCACCTGGTAGCCGCCGCCCGGCTCGCTGGACGGTTCCACCGCCGAGGAGCCATCGAAGCCGGCCAGTTCTTCCAGGTCGGCATGCGATTCCACTTCGAAGGTGGCGCCGACGAAGCGCGCCTTGTCGCCCTTGCGGGAGACGTGGATGTGGTGCTGGTGGCCGGCGCCGCGCATGTACAGCTCGGCGTCGTTGCGCAGGGCGCGGGTCAGCCCGAAGTCGGTGAGGAACCGCTCCGACAGGTCCAGGTCCGGCGACTCGTAGGTCACCTGAACAACATCAATCACTCTGGCCATGATCGTTCACTCGAATAAAACAGGGCCCACCCGAAGGCCGGGCCCGAAAGGGATAACGCTGTCAGCAGGCCTGGGCCAGCTCGGAGTAACGGCCGCCGTGGAACAGCAGCGGCTTGACCGGCTGCTCCGCGACTTTCAGCTTCTGCACCTCGCCGACGAACAGGGTGTGGTCGCCGCACGGGTAGGCCTCCACCAGGCGGGTCACCAGCTGCACGTTGGCGCCAGCGACTACCGGCAGCTCGCCCATCTGCTCGAACTGCGGCTGGTGCGCGGGGTTCGGCTTGCCGGCGAAGTGCTGGCTGGTGTCCACCTGCTCGTTGCACAGGATGCTGATGCCGAAGCCGCCAGCGGCCGGAATCTTCTCGTGCATGCGCGCAGTGCAGGCCACCGATACCAGTACCAGTGGCGGCTCCAGCGAGCCGGACATGAAGGCGTTGGCAGTCATCGCGTGGGCTTCGCCGTCCACTTCGGTGGTGATCACCACCACGCCGGTGGCGAACTGGCCCATGGCGTTGCGGAACGTGCGGGAGTCGAAGCCTTCCGGCGCTTCGTTGGAAACTGACAGCTTGACGGACATTGTTGTTTTCTCCGGCTCGGGTTTCAGCGCTTGGTCAGGATGCTGACGTCGTCGGGGTTGATCAGGTCCGGTACGGTCCAGCCATCCAGGTCGTACTCGTCCATCGCGGTCTGGGCGAAGGCCTGGCAGTTGGCGAGCATGCCGGTGCCGCGCGCGGCGAACAGGTTGGTCTGGCGGGTCACGTCGTTGGAGCCGATGTAGTTGATCTCGTACAGCTCGTGACGGGCGCCGAACTCGGTGCCGATGGCGTCCCACAGCATCTTCATCACCTTCACGCGCTCTACGGCATCGGCGCCGCCCGAGCCACGGGCATAGGTGTCGAGGTAGCCGCGGATTTCCTCGTTCTTGAAGTCGGAGGTGTGCGAGTTCAGGTAGATCAGGCCCGACGCGACGGTCTGCTCGATGATGTTCTTGATCTTCGGCATGGCCAGCTGGTTGAGCACGCGATACGCGCCGGCGAAGTGCGGGTCGGGACGGATCATGCCGTTCCACGGTACCGAGCTCTTGGCCATGGCGTCGGACAGCGCCCAGAAGGCGTTGCGCCAGGCGATCACTTCACCAAGCTGCGACTGCACGCCGTGGAAGGTGTGTGCGCCGGTGATCTCCAGGGCGCGGCTGTAGAGGCCGACGATGAAGTCCATCTTCACCGCGAAGCGGGTGCAGCCGTGCAGCGACGCGCGCTCCAGGTAGCCGGAGCCGGTGTTGTAGGCGTTGGCCTGCTTCAGATTGTTGTGGATGAACACGTCTTCCCACGGCACGAACACGTTGTCGAGCACGAGGATGGCGTCGTTCTCGTCCAGGCGGCTGGACAGTGGGTAGTCGAACGGGCTGCCGAGCACGGCGGCGCGGAATTCGTTGGAGACGCGGGACAGCAGTTTCACTCCGGGCGCGTTGGTCGGCATGATGAACACCGGGCAGTAGGCCGGGTCCTGGAAGGCGACCGGGCCGACATGGCCGACGAAGGTGTAGTGGGTCAGGGCGGAAGCGGTGGCGACTACCTTGGCGCCGCTGACATAGATGCCCTTGTCGTCTTCCTTGACCACGCGGATGAACACGTCCTTGCCGGCGTCCGGACCTTTATCGCGGTCTACCGGGGGGTTCATGATGGCGTGGTTGATGAACCAGGTCTTTTCCTGGGCCTTGCGATACCAGCGCAGGGCGTTCTCTTCGTAGCCTTCGTAGAAGTTGGCGTTGGCGCCGAGGGTGCCGAGGAAGCAGCCTTTATAGTCCGGCGAACGGCCCATCCAGCCCCAGGCGATCTTCTGCCATTCGGCGATGGCATCGCGGGAGGCGATCTGCTCGGCGACGTTGTTCGCGGCGCGGTAGAAACGATGGGTGAAACCGCCCCATTCGGTCGGAACGGTGAGGATGTCCTTGCGTGCCGGATCGTGCAGGGCGTCGTACATGCGGGCGATCATGCGGGCGGAGTTGCGGAAGGCAGGATGCTCGGCGACGTTCTTCACGCGCTCGCCATAGATCCACACTTCGCGGCCGTCGTTCAGGCTTTCCAGATATTCCTTCCCGGTGAACGGGATGAAATCTTTATTTACGGACTTTTGGGAAGTTCCCAGGCTGAGTTCGGGAGTGTCGATAGTCATTTTATTAGAACTGCCTCTGCAAAAATTCAGATGGGGCGAAGTCTGGATCGCTCGAGCAAATATCCGTTTGCGATATGTCAACCGAAAATCGATTACGGCTTTGCTGTGGCCCAAGTATTAAAAGCCCGACTCATAAACGTCGAATGATTTTTTCGGGGTGTCTTCATAACCATCAGGCTATGGCGGTTGCGGATAATCCGCAGGCCGCGCACTCAAGTGCAGGAAAGTTCAGGCGTGCAGCGGCTTTGCGCATATCGACGATGCACTTTCTGCAATTCGCCTGGCGCAACGTATGGATGCATCCGGTGCATTGCCGTGGGCTGCATGGCGTCTATGCGCACCATGCACGGCGGGGATTTCGACGATTTTCGAGCGCTCGACGAACGGTGCCGGGAAGTCTGACCTGAATCAGGCCATTCCGAAGTGGTTATGTCGGATCATCAAAAAAGTCATTAGATATCGCCTTGTTCGAAATCTATAAATTTGCACAAGCGGCAATCATTCCGCTGCGCCCATCAATATCTCCGGTTATACGGTTTATTTGCGAGTATTCCGGCAGGAAGCCCACGTCTCCCATTAGAAATTGCCTTTCTTAATTGCATCGATAAGTTAATGCAATTGGTTGGTACGCGAGTGGGAATACCCTCCCTTTATATAAAAACTTTGCAGGGTTTTTTATGGCTACCAAAATCAACAATAAATCCGCTATTTCCGCTGTGGCCCTCGGACTGCTGTTGGCAGCTCCGCTGGCGAGCCAGGCGGCCGACTGGTTCCCGCTGAAGGTGATGTCGCTCGACGAGAAGTCGAACGCCACGGAAGTCGATTACCAGCCACTGGAAAAGGCCAGCAAACCCCTCAAGCTCTGCGTCTCTTTCCCGCACATGAAGGACGCCTTCTGGCTCGCCGCCAACTACGGCGTGGTCGAGGAGGCCAAGCGCCAGGGCGTGGCCGTGCAGGTGCTCGACGCCGGCGGCTTCACCGCGCTGAACAACCAGATTTCCCAGGTCGAGAACTGCGTCGCCGGTGGCGGCAACGCGGTGGTCCTCGGGGCGATTTCCGAGGAAGGCACGGCCAACCTGGTCGCCGAACTGGCGCAGAAGAACATCCCGGTGATCGACGCCTTCAACGGCGTGAAGTCCGACAAGATCGCCGCCCGCGTACTGACCAGCCCGCGCAATGAAGGCCTGCGCGCCGGCCAGTTCCTCGCCGCCCAGCATCCGGCCGGTTCGCCCGCTGTGCGCGTGGCCTGGTTCCCCGGCCCGGCTGGCGCCGGCTTCGTGCAGCTGTTCAACGAAGGCTTCAACGAAGCGATCAAGGGCAGCGCCATCGAGCTGGTTGAAACCAAGTACGGCGACCTCGGCAAGGAGGTGCAGTCGCGCCTGATCGAGGACGTGCTGCAGACCCACAAGAACATCGACTACATCGCCGGCGGCGCGGTGACCGCCGAAGCCGCTGTGCCGGTGCTGCGCGCGCGCGGCCTGGCCGGCAAGACCAAGGTGGTCTCGGTGTACCTGACCCCGGGCGTGTACCAGAACCTCGCGGGCGGTCGTATCGAGGCTTCCGGCATGGCGCCGGTGGTGCTGACCGCGCGCATCGCGGTGGACCTGGCGGTGCGTGCCGCCGAAGGCCAGCCGCTGATGAAGAACGTCGAGCCGATCGGCCGCGTATTCAGCAAGGCCGACGCCAAGCAGATTCCGCTGGACGACGCACTCGCGCCTAACGGCTTCAAGCCTGTGTTCACCGTGAAGTAAAGGCGGGTTTTCGATCATGAATATGGCAGTCCAGGCCCTCGCGGCCAGAACGCCACGCCTGCAGTGCCGCGGCATCGGCAAGCGTTATCCCGGTGTCGTCGCGCTCGACGATGTCAACTTCGAGGTGCTGCCCGGCGAAGTCCACGTGCTGTTCGGCGAGAACGGCGCTGGCAAGTCGACGCTGATCTCGATCATCGCCGGGGCGAACAAGGGCGACGGCAAGCTGCTGCTCGACGGTCGCGAAGTCGACCTGCAGTCGGTGCAGCATGCGCGCAGCCTGGGCATCAGCGCGGTATTCCAGGAGTTCTCCCTGGTGCCGCAGATGTCGGTGGCGGACAACCTGTTCCTCGGCGCGGAGAAGACCCATGGCGGTCGTCTCGCTCGCGGCGAGATGCAGCGCAAGGCCCGCGAGGCGCTGGACAGCCTGGGTTTCGATATCGATCCGCACACGCTGGTACAGGACCTGACCCGTGGCGAGCAGCAGATGGTGGAAATCTGCAAGGCATTCCAGCACGAGCTTTCCGTGCTGATCCTCGACGAGCCCACCGCTTCGCTCACCGAGAACGAGAAGGACAAGCTCTTCGCCCTGGTGCGCAAGGCCAAGGCCGATGGCGTCGGCATCATCTACATCAGCCATCGCATGCACGAGCTGCAGGAGATCGGCGACCGCATGACCATCCTGCGCGACGGCCGCCTGGTGGCGACCGTGCCGGCGAGTATCGAACATGACGATCTGGTCGAACTGATGACCGGGCGCCAGGTCGAGCAGGTCTATCCGCACATGGATACCTTGCCCGGCAAGGAAGTCCTGCGCATCAGCCAGTTGCATACCCGCAGTGGCCAGGTGCGTGGCGCTGACCTGACCGTGCGCGCTGGCGAGATCGTCGGCCTCGCCGGCCTGGTCGGCTGCGGCAAGTCGGAAGTCGGCCGCGCCTGCTTCGGCGTCGAGCGCATCGCCGCCGGCGAGATCCTCTACAAGGGTGAGCCCTTCGTCGCCCGCCACCCGCAGGAGGCGCTGCGCGCCGGGATCTTCTACCTGACCTCGGACCGCAAGAACGAAGGCCTGCTGCTGCAGCACGCCTGCCGCGACAACCTTTCGCTGAGCGCCCTGCACCGCAAGCCGGTGGCGCGTGGCTGGTTGCTGCACAAGGGCAGCGAGCGCAGCTGGTCGGCGGAACTGGCCGAGCGGGTGGGCTTCCCCTCCGCGCGCCTGGACCGCAATGCCCACGAGTTTTCCGGTGGCAACCAGCAGAAGGTGTTGTTGGCCAAGGGCCTGACCCAGCCGACCGACCTGTACATCTTCGATGAGCCCACTGTCGGCGTCGATGTGACGACCCGTGCGGCCATCTACCGATTCTTCAAGGAACTCTGCGAGGCGGGAGCCGCCATCCTGCTGATTTCTTCGGATCTCAGCGAAGTCATGAACTTGTCCCGGCGCCTGTACGTCATGCGCGAAGGCCAGGTAGCCGCCGAGCTCACCGGCAGCGACATCAACGAACAAAGCGTCCTCTCGCACTTCTTCGAGTAATGCAGCTATGACTACCCTGACCCAAGCCGGGACCGCGTCCCGCGGCAACGCCCTGCGCCGTTTCAACCACCTGGTGTTCGTGAAGATCGGCGTGCTGCCCCTGATCCTGGTGGCCGCCTGCCTGTTCTTCGCCACCCAGAGCAGCGAGTTCCTCAGC
>RCUL01000517.1_pt1 | contig 18778 bp, 17 predicted proteins | sample 2167521 | NCBI WGS metagenome assembly RCUL01 (sample SAMN09932745, study PRJNA488358) | compost metagenome | feature: garden; material: soil; isolation source: compost soil in acetic acid-enriched culture | place: Germany: Experimental Botanical Garden Goettingen | collected 2016-01-27
GTGATCGCACCGGTGAAGGCGCCCTTCTCGTGGCCGAACAGTTCGCTTTCCAGCAACTCGGCCGGGATCGCCCCGCAATTGACCGGCACGAACGGCGCTTCGCGGCGTTTGGAGTGGTAATGCAGGTTGCGCGCGACCACCTCCTTGCCAGTACCGGACTCACCAAGAATGAGCACGCTGGCGTCGGTATCGGCGACCTGCTGCATCATCTGCCGAACATGCTGGATGGCGCGGCTGGTGCCCACCAGGCTGCGGAACAGGTTGGGCTCGCGCTGACGGCCACGCTCACGGGCCTGGTCGTACATCTCGCGATAGACCTGGGCACGGTGCAGGGAGTCGAGCAGCTGGCTGTAGCTGGGCGGCATCTCAAGGTTGGCCAGCACGCGACGGCGAAGCTCTTCGGGGAAATCCGCAGAAGAAATTTCGCCGATCAGCAATACCGGAAGGAACTCATCCCACCCGGCCACTGTCTTAAGCAACCCAAGCACATTGCCTGGAGCATTCACGGTTCCGATGAGCACGCAGAGCACTTCACGGCTGGAAGACAATGCCCCCACCACCTGCTGCCAATCCAGGCTGGAGCAGGGCAGGTTTTCTTCGCCGAGGAAGTTCAGAACCACCGCCAGATCGCGGCGGCGGGCGCTGTCGTCATCGATCAGGAGAATCTTGGTTTCACGCCACATGCAATAGCAACTTCCCTAGTCATATCGGCGCCCGAGGGCGTGCTCGACATCATTCCGACTGAATGGTCAGTGTTCGGACGTCTGAAATTCGAAAACAGCCACTAGTAAAGTCAAAAAAAAGCATGCAGTCAAATTAATGGCGCATGGCTTTTAGGACATCTGTGGTCAAGTGAACAGATGGTATACCTTAGCGGCGTTTTTCGCCTGACGGATTTGCACCATCTCGTCGACTATCGATTGACGCTCACCGCTTGCAACTTCAATTAACTTCCCGTAGACCGCTAGCAGGCCCTCAAGGCTCGAGCGTACCGCGTCTTCATTGCTGAGCGCCTCAGCCAGAACGTCCTCGACACAAAGACGGCACTTCAGGTCAAGCTCACCTACCGCATCCCAGTCACGGCTGGCCAATGCGGCAAGCAACTCGCTGCGAGTCCGCTCGATACCCTCGATCACCTTGCTCATAAAACCTCCCGGCTCAGGGGACCATCGACTGTGGGCCGATCGCGTCCCAGCCTTCCTTGACAGTGCTCAGCAAGTCCCTGACCTCGTCCAGGATCGTCGGATCGTTCTGGATATTGGCCTCACTCAGACGACGAGTCATGTACAGGTAGAGGCTGTCGAGACGATTGAGCTCGTCAGTCATGTTGTCACGGTCCAGACCTTCGCGCAGGCCGCCAATGATGCCAATAGCCTTGCCTATCGCGATGCCCTTGCCGGCGATGTCCTTGCGCTGCATCGCGCCACTGGCCTGGGCAATGCGGTCCAGGCCACCCTCCATCAGCATTTGCACCAAACGATGCGGGCTCGCTTCAGAGGTCTGCGCCTGGGCGCCAATCTTCTGGTACTGCCGAAGGGCTAACATTGGATTCATGGGGTACCTCGTCACCACGGGGTTGCTGTATGACCGGGCTATCGGCGCGGCGTCAAAAAACTTTAGGGAGAATACAAAAAAGCCCGACCAAGCGTCACGCTTCGTCGGGCTTTTGGCGTTTGTTTACCGTGCCTACATCGTAACACGCGCGCGGCGCCACACAGTGTGACACCGCGACCTTGCCATGAAGCCTCAGGCAGATCAGGAGTTCTTCTGTTGCGCTGCCATTGCTTCAAAAATGGAAACGACGCTGTCGCGCTGAGCATTGAGCTGCCCAACCAGGGTGTCCATGGTGTTGTACTTCTTGGTCAGCGACGCTTCCAGGTCCTTGATGCGGGCATCCAGAGAGCTCTGCTCCATGCTCAGGCTTTTCTTGGCAACCTCAAGCGACTTGTTGCGCTCATCCAGCACACCACCGGACGCAGAGAACGGCTCCATGGTCTTGACCATGCGATCGAGCAGGCCGCCGTCACCATTGAACAGGTTCTGCACCTCACCACCAAGCTTCTGATCATTGATCGCCTTGGTGAACTTGGTGCTGTCGAACTCCAGCAGGCCGCTACTCTGAGCGGTATTGATCCCCAACTGCGAAAGTACCGTCAATTGCCCCGAACCACCGGTACCGGAGACCACCAGTTCATTACGCATGGCCGACAGCATGCTGCGCACTGCCGGGTCACCCGACAGAGCCGGAGTGTTCCAGCTGCCGTCTGCCGCCTTGGTCGACACACTCACACTGTTTATCGTATTCACCAACGCGTTATAGGCATCGACGAACGACTGCACCGACTTTTTCAGGCCCTCAGTGTTGGCAGCCACGGTGACGCTGACCGGGCTGAGCGTTTCGGTCTTGGACAGCAGTTCGAACGTCATGCCACTGATCGCGTTATCGACCTTGTTCGATTTGCTGGTGAGCTTCATGCCATCGATATCGAACTCGGCATCTTTTGCGAGTTCGCCGATACGGCCAGCACCGCCCGCATCGGCCATCTGCGTTGCCGGGTCGATGGTCAGGTCAGCGATCCCCGAAGTAGAGATGTCCGAACCTTCGCCCATGGTTTCGGAGCTCAACACCAACCGCGAACCGGTACCGTCGTTAACGATGTTGGCGGTGAAGCCCTTGCCGCTCGCCTGGGCGTTGATCGCATCACGCGCCTGCTGCAGCGTAGCGTTGGCCGGAATGGTCACATCGAAGTCGACGCTATTCTGGGTGATGGTCAACGTGCCACCACTGGCGGAAACAACCGAGCTGCTGTCGGTGAAACGCTGACTGGCTACACGCGACGCCGTGGCCAGCTGGGTAACCTGGATCGAATAGCTGCCGTTGACTGCCGCACTGCCTGCCGTGGCCTTGACGTACTTGTCGTTGGAGGAGGCTGCCGTCGACCCGAGAAACGCAGGGTTGGCACTGTCGTTAAGCTTCTCCAGCGCCGTCTTGTAGGCGGTCAACGCACTTTTGAGGCTACCCACCGCCGAAATCGATGCGGTGTTCGCCGACGTGCGGCGGTCGAGCTGGCTCTGCTTGGGAGTCTTTTCGGCATCAACCAGGGCCTTCACAATGGCCGAGGTATCGAGACCGGAACCCAGCCCCAAACTCGGTAGAATTGGACTTGCCATTACATCCTCCTTTCTGGTTAACGCCCAAACGCAGAGTTGCCTGATCAGCGCCGGTGCAACAATTCAAATGACCGGCCGGCTGTCAGACTTTCTCATCGAAGAGCAAACTATTGACATCTTGCAGGCTTCGGGCCAGCTCCAGCGCTGTTTCCGACGGGATCTGACGGATCACCTCACCGCTATCGCGGGCAACGACCTTGACGATCCACCTGCCGGTGGAATCATCCACCGAAAACTCCAGGTTGCGCTGCAACGACTGGACAAAATCTTGAATTTCCTTGACGGCCGATTGTAACTCGGCCTCGCTCTTGGGAGCGTCTTGCTGCAATGTCTTGCGCAGCTGACCTGAAACCTTGTCAGCAGCTGTATTGTGCTCGGTGTTGCCAACCAGCGACGACACCGGATACGACGGGCTTGACTTGACGCTTATGTCCATCGCACATCACCTTTAAAAAGTAAAAAGCGAGAGAGCGCATGAGCACTCCCTCGCCGAACTTCATCGCGCTATTACTGAAGCAGTTTCAGTACGGCGGATGGCAGCTGGTTAGCCTGAGCCAGAACAGAGGTCGAAGCTTGCTGCAGGGTCTGCTGCTTGGTCAGCTGAGCGGTTTCTGCGGCGAAGTCGGTGTCCTGAACTCGGCCCATGGCGGCAGCCGAGTTTTCGTTCATGCTTTGCAGGTTGTTGATGGTCGACTGGAAGCGGTTCTGGATAGCACCCAGGTCCGACTTCTTGGTGTCAACGGTCTGCAGAGCAGCGTCGATCGCGGTAATGGCGGCGTCGACGGAGGTGTGAACGGCGGAGTCGGAAGTACCCGAGATCGCCAGGGTGCCAGTGCCGACAGCCAGGGTCGAAGCAGCGAACGAGGAAGTCATCGAAACGCTCAGGATCTGGCTGGTACCAGTCATCGCGCCAACCTGGAACTCCATGGTGCCAGCGGTGCCGTTCAGCAGTTGCTTGCTGGTACCGAAGGTGGTGGAGGTCGCGATACGAGTGATCTCGTCGGACTTGGCCGCGAATTCTTTGTTCAGAGCAGCGCGTTCAGTGGTGCCGTTGGAGTCGTTACGTGCCTGCAGAGCCAGTTCACGCATACGCTGCAGGATGTTGGTGATTTCCGACAGCGCGCCTTCAGCGGTCTGGGTGATCGAGTTACCGTCGTTGGCGTTCTTGATGGCAACGGTGGTACCGGTAACCATGGTCTGCAGCTTGTTGGCGATCTGCTGACCAGCAGCATCGTCTTTAGCGCTGTTGATACGCAGGCCGGAAGACAGGCGAGTCATCGAAGTGCTCAGCGCGTCGGAAGCTTTGTTCAGGTTCTTCTGCACGCCCAGCGAAGTGGTGTTGGTGTTTACGGTTAAAGCCATGACGAATTCCTCGTTGGATGGATACTGCGGCTTCCGGCCCTGGCGTCCGCCGGGTGTGGCCTAGAGAACCTTCGTAATGGTTATCGTCGGGTTTGCAAGTTGCTTTAGGGCTTTTCCAAAAAAAAATGCCATCACCACGCCACCCCCTTGCAAACCGGGCTTTACAGCCGTTCCCCGCGATGCTTTCGCCAACCACGAAGTGTGATACAGCTCACACTTCAGCGCGAGGCCGCCTGCTCGATCAGATGCAGCAGCTCATATTCGAGGTAATCGGCCAGCGCCAGCCAGTCCTGGCGCTGCTGGGCATCGAGCATGGCCTGCATGACCACCGCCCCCGCTTTTGGATCGACCTGCGGCAATACCTCATCGAACAGCTCGACCATACGCAACGCCGCCTCCACATCCCGCCCAAGGCGTAACAGCGTGGCGCATTCGCGCGCCGCGCGCCCTTGATCGGCAGCATTCATGAACAGAACTCCGGATCGAAAGTGGTGCCGGCGATGTGCGCGCCGGCACGACTGGTGTTGTGGAACCGCACCTGGGGATGGCGCGCAATGAACCGCTCAAGCTCAATCAGGTAACTGCGGAAGTTAAGCTGGGTACGTGCCCGCTGGCCATGGCCATCCAGCACCCAGTGCTGCGCCGCCGCAATCGCCGGGCCGAGTACGCCATCGTCCCAGCCTGTGTGGGTGCGACCACCCGGGAAGGCGAAATCAGCGCCGAAAAACGTAATGCGCACGGCCCCCATCTTCACAGCCAGGTCCGTAGCAGGGTGAATCACGCTTCCCCCAACGAACAACTCGGCGCGCGGTATGGCTTGGCGCACCTGTGCATACAGCGCACTGCCGGAATAGGCTGTGTAGCGTGGCCCACGCCAATTACCGAGCAGCTCGACGTCCAGCATCGGCATGTAGACCAGGGTGGTCGCAGCCGAGTCTTGCGGCGGCAAGTGATGGAGGCGGATTTTATGGTCGACACTGACCACGATGTCAGGCTGGATTCCGGCGCGCAGCAGGGGGATATAAGCGGTGTCGACGCAGATGAACAGTGGCCGCTCGGCCTGAGCGCGCACCCTTGCCAATGCAGACAGGTGCCCGGCCAAGGTTGGCCCGGTGGCAATCACATAGCAGTCACGCCCGGCCTGGCTACCGAACAGCGCGGCCACATCAGGGTCGTGGCGCAACAACGGCAAACTGTCTTCGAGCAGCTTCTGCAAGCGCGGGTCGGCCACATCGAAAGCGCGATTGCTGTCTGCCAGGTGGGCCTCGCTGATCAGACGGTCGCGCACCTTCGCATTGAAGTCATCGGCCAGCACGCGTTCGGAAGGCAAGGCGAAGAACGGCAAGGCGATTTCCGCGCTGTCGCCGGCATAGGCCAGTTCGACGCGCGGGTCGGCAAGCCAGTCGGACTGATCCAGCAGTTGCAGCACCAGCTGGAACAGTGCGCCATTGAGCAGGTACACCTGCAACCGCACGAGCCCAGGCCGCTCCAGCAGCACGCGCTGCAAGTCACCCAGCCCACTGCCATAGAGATGAAGAGTGGAACTGTCTTCAGGCAGGCTCGCGGCCTGCAGGCGCGCCTCGGCAAGACGATCGTGACGACTTGTGAGCTGGATGCCACACACGCTCAGGGTAGACCCCAGCCCCTCCACCAGCTCGACCTCGAGCGCACTACACGCCTCGCCTTGCAGGCGCTCGTACAGTGCCGGCCAGCGGGCCTGCAGCACTTCAGCGTTACGCTGGAAAAACTCGCTCATGGGTTGAGCTTCCCTTACCTGCGAAACACCGAAGAGTACCCGACTGGCAGCGCTTATTCAGCCTTGTAGAGAACCGCCGAGCCCCACGACAGGCCGACACCGAAGCCGCTAATGGCCACGCGCTTCCAGGCACTGTCGAACATGTGCTTCTGCAACAGCAGCGGAACGCTCGATGACACGGTATTTCCGGTCTCCAGCATGTCCTTGATGAACTTGTCGGCCTGGGACTTTTCCGGGTCTTCCTCGAAGCGTCGCGCCACGGCATCGACGATCGCCGCACTGCCCTGATGGATGCAGAAGGCGTCGATATCCTTGTTCTCCAGCCCTGACTCGCGCAGCAGCTCATGCAGATGCGCCGGCACCTTGATCAGAGCGAAGTTGAAGACCTGACGACCGTTCATGAAGAACTCGCCATCAGTCACCTTCAGGTGCGGCGCACCAGCACCGTCGGTACCGAACTTCGCCTTGCCCAGTTGCCAGGTAGCGCCCTCACCCATCCAGGTGGCAGTGGCCGCGTCGCCGAACAACATGGTGGTATTGCGGTCTTCTGTGTTGACGATCTTGGAGTACGGATCGGCCGTCACCAGCAGGCCATTCTTCAGGCCTGCGGCTTCCATGAAGCCTTTGAGCGCGTAAATGCCATAGACGTAGCCGGAGCAGCCCAGGGAAATGTCGAAGGCCGCGACATGGGTCGGCAGACCGAGTTTGTGCTGGACGATGGCAGCGGTGTGAGGCAAGCCTTCCTCGTCACCGTTCTGGGTGACGACGATCAGCGCATCGATCGCCTCGCGCTTGAGTTGCGGGTTAGCGGCGAACAGGTTGTTGACCGCTTCGACACACAGATCGGAAGTCTCCTGCTCATCGTCCTTGCGCGGCAGGAAGCTTGCGCCGATCTTGCCGAACATGAACTCTTCGTCCTTGCCGAATTTCGCGCCTTGTACATAGTTGTCCAGGCCGGAAGCGGGCACATAGCTCGCGATGCTTTTAATGCCGATCATCATGGCTTCCCAATAAATAACAGCTCAATACCACCGCCCGGATGACTCGAGCGGCGCCTGAAGAACGGGATCTGCCGCCCAGGTGGAGTGGCGACAGGCAGGGTGGCAGGCGGCAATTGCACACCTGCCCCATTAACGGTTACAGAAGGAGATGCCCGCTCTGACCGATAGGTCACGAATATTTCAAGACAATCGCATATTTTGCCTGGCCGCGTCACGTCGTCATAGCGCTTGCGAGTTTGCCATGCAGGGCAAACCTGGCCCCGGCTGGAGCCAACTTTCAGTCGAGCAGTTGCCAGTCCAGGGGCGTACCGCGCTTGAGTGGTTGCCTGGCCTTGCGGCCAAGCACCGCATCGAGATGGCCTGGCGCCAGCCCCAAACCTGGGCGGATGGCGCGCACGTTGCTACGGTCGAAGACCTCGCCAGCAGCCATGTCACGCACTACATACAGCGAGCGGCGGAAACGCCGCGAGGCCTCCTCGGCCTGGGTCGCGCCATAGTGCACCCGCCCCAGCGAATGCCAGGCACGCTCGGTTTCCAGCACCAGCGCTGCCATTTCCTGGGGTTCCAGGGAAAATGCCGCATCCACGCCGCCATCGGCACGGTCAAGCGTGAAGTGCTTTTCCACCACCGTCGCCCCCAGGGCCACTGCCGCCACCGCAACCCCAACCCCCATGGAGTGATCCGACAGCCCGACCTGGCAACCGAAGAGCTCGCGCATGTGCGGGATGGTCAGTACGTTGCTGTTCTGCGGGCTGGCCGGGTAGGTACTGGTGCACTTGAGCAGCACCAGGTCGCGACACCCTCCTTCGCGCGCCACCCGCACGGTACGTTCGAGTTCCGCGAGGCTGGCCATGCCGGTGGAAATGATCATAGGTTTACCAGTGGCCGCCACTTTGCGTATCAGCGGCAGATCGGTGTTCTCGAAGCTGGCGATCTTGTAGGCCGGCACATCCAGGCTTTCGAGGAAATCCACCGACGTTTCGTCGAACGGCGTGGAGAACACCAGCATGCCCAGCTCACGAGCGCGCTCGAAGATCGCTGGGTGCCACTCCCAGGGGGTATGGGCCTTTTCATACAGCGCATACAGCGATGAGCCAGACCAGAGGCTGTTCGGGTCGGCGATGAAAAACTCACCATGCGCCAGGTCCAGGGTCATGGTGTCGGCAGTGTAGGTCTGCAGCTTCAGCGCATGGGCGCCGGCGGCGGCGGCCGCTTCGACGATCTCCAGTGCGCGTGCCAGCGACTGGTTGTGATTGCCACTCATCTCCGCGATCACCAGCGGTGGCTGGTCCGGGCCGACACAGCGGTGCCCGATGTTGAATCTGTTCATGGGCTACTCCTGGAATACCCGCTCGAACGAGCACGGCGACTGAGCGAAGCCGGCACCCGCGAATAATTGCAATGACGCCTGATTGTCGGGCAGCACCTGGGCCTCGATCGCACGCAGGTCCGGCCAGAACTCACGCACGCAGGCCTCGCCACGGGCGAGCAACGCTCTGCCCCAACCCAGCCCGCAACGCCCCGCAAAGAGATACAACGACACCTTCGCCCGCTGCCCGGGCAAGCGGTCGTAGCGCACACAGCCCACCGGCCCGCCGGCTGCCTCGGCGATCAGCAGCAAACGCTGCCGATCAGCCAGCGTAGCAGCCAGCCAGGCCAGATGCCCCGCCCAGTCCAGCTCCCGCGCCTGCTGCGAACGGCGACGTACCTCGGGCGCGTTGCGCCCGTCGAACAACAGCCGCGCGTCTTCACTGCTGGCCGGACGTAGCGCAAGCCCTTCCCCCTGCAAGGCCACCGCCACCCGCTGCGCCCCCAGGCCATCGACCAGTGCCCGACTGCGCTCGGCGAAGCTCTGGCGCAGGGCCTGATTGCTCAGCAACAAGGCAATCGCCTGGCGCAGCGCAGGCACCTGGACCTGCCCAGCCTCACCCAGGTAAAGGTGCATGCCCGCCCGAGCCATGGCCTGGGCATTGGCCCGCTGGTTGTCTGCCACGCTCACGCACAGGCTCGGCAAGCCCAGCGCGGCGCGCTCCCAGGTAGTACCGCCGCCGGCGCCGATGAACAAGTCTGCCGCAACCATCCGCATTGGCAGATCGTCGACATAGTCATGCAGCTCCCAACCCGCCCGCGCGTCGCACAACTGGGCCAGCAGCTCACCCTGCCGATGCCCGAGCCCAGCGATGCAGGTGACCTGCAACCCTTCCAGCCCGGACAGCGCCTGCAAGGTCTTGGGCAGCATGCCAGCCACATCGAAGCCACCGAAACTCACCAGCACCCTTCGTGCCTGCAGGGGCGGCGATATCGCCGCCCCCTGAAACGCCGGCCCCACCAGCGCATAGCGTGGCCCCAGCAAGCGCCGGCACTCCGTTGCCAGCCGCGGCGCGTAGAGCGCCTCGCTGGCACTGAAATTCTGATCCAGCAGCAGGTCGGCGGCATGATCACGATCAGCCAGGTCATCGATGACCGCGATGCGCCGGGCGAACGCCCGGGCTGCCTGCTCCCAGCGGGCGTCCAAGGCGTAATGATCGACGATTAGCCAGTCGAATCGGGCCTGTGCCGGCAGCACATCACGCAGCGCCGCGATATCCGCGGCCCAGGGTTCGATGCCCGGTTTTTCCTCGCGCTGCGGCCATGCAAAGACCTTGAAACCCTCCTGCTCAATGGCGGCCCGGCGATGACCGTCAAGCAGGCAACAGGCAAAGCTCACCTGCGCACCGAGCTCTCGGAGGGCTTTGCCCAGCGTCAGGCAGCGCGCCGTGTGGCCGACGCCAATCGATGAAGATGCATCAGCACGTACCAGCACCTTCATGGCGCCAGCTCCCCGCCAGCTTTGAGCGCTGCGTACAGGTACTGCGCGCGCAACCAGTCTTCCTCGCTGTCGATGTCCTGAACCAGATGCCGGGGGATGATCACTGGCAAACTCCGCTCGGAATGAAGGGCCTCGTTCTGCAACCAGGCCTGCACCCGCCCCCAGTAAAACTGGCCAGCATCCTGATAGGCCGGTGCAAGGTCCTGAGACCGGGTCTCACGATACTGTGGGTACAGAGGCACAAGCGCACCCTGATCGTCGAGCGACAGCGCCCGCTGTACCGGGAAACCGAAGCTGCTCACCGAAAAGGCGAAAGAGCGCTCAGGGTGTTGCCGCAACAACGCCAACCCCTGTTGCAAGTAACGCTGCTGCACGAAAGGCGCAGTGGCGTAGATGCAACAGGCATGGGTCAGGACATGGCCCTGGCTGGCCATTGCCTGCAGGGCGTGGCTGACCACAGCCTGGGTGGTAGCATGATCGTCAGCCAGGTGCGCCGGCCGACGGAACGGCACCTGCGCACCGTATTCCCGTGCCACCGCCTCTATTTCAGGGTCGTCGGTGCTGACCACCACCTGTTCGAACAAGCCACTGGCCAGTGCCACTTGGATCGAGTGGGCAATGATCGGCAGCCCGGCGAACATCTTGAGGTTCTTGCCAGGGATCCGTTTGCTGCCTCCACGGGCCGGGATGATCGCGACGTTGGTTTCCATTCGCTCAGGCATTCACGCAGCCCACCGGCAACTTCAGCAACCCGCACAGGCTGGCGATCACTTGATCCTGCTGAGCGTCAGTCAGCTGCGGGTACATTGGCAGGCTCAGGGCTTGTGCGTAGTAACTTTCGGCCTGCGGAAAATCGCCCTGTTTGAAGCCCAGGTCGCGGTAATAGGGTTGCAGGTGAATGGGAATGTAATGAAGGTTGACCCCAACTCCTGCAGCCCGCATCCCATCGAAAATCTCCCGGTGTGAACGCGGGATACGATCACACTCAAGGCGCACCACGAACAGATGCCAGGCGGACTCGGCATCCTGCTGAGGTGCCTGGACGCTCACGGGCAGGTGCGCCAGCAAGCGCTGATAGCGAGCCGCCAACTCGCGGCGACGGGCAAGGAACGCATCCAGCCGGGTCAGTTGAGACAGCCCCAGGGCAGCTTGCAGGTCGGTGATGCGATAGTTGAAGCCCAGTTCAAGTTGCTGGTAGTACCAGGCACCATGGCTTTCTTCGGTCATTTGGCCCGGGTCACGGCTGATCCCGTGACTGCGCAGCCTGCGCAAACGCGCGGCCAGATCCGCACGCGCGGTAAGCACCATGCCGCCCTCGGCCGTGGTGATGATCTTTACCGGGTGAAAGCTGAACACCGTCATGTCGGCATATTCGCCACAGCCGACCGGCTTGCCCGCGTAACGTGCGCCGACCGCGTGGGCAGCGTCCTCGATAAGGGTAAAGCCATACTGCCGGGCCAGCACCGCGATCGAACGCATGTCGGCGCTTTGCCCGGCAAAGGCCACGGCGACTACTACCTTGGGCAGGCGCCCCTCCCGGGCGGCCTGCTCGAGTTTCAACGCAAGTGCCTGGGCGTCGATAGTCCAGGTGTGCGGGTCGATATCGACGAAATCGACACCGGCGCCGCAGTAGCGCCCACAGTTGGCTGATGCGACAAAACTGATGGGGCTGGTCCATAGCCAGTCCCCGCTCCCCAGGCCAGCGGCGAGGCAGGCAAGGTGCAGCCCCGCAGTGGCGTTGCACACAGCTACCGCGTGCGTTGCGCCACAACGCTGGGCCATAGCCTGCTCGAAGTGCTCGATCAGTGGCCCCTGAGTCAGCCAGTCGGACTGCAGCACCTCTACGACCGCGGCGATATCCGCCTGATCGATGCTCTGCCGAGCATAGGGGATCATGCTGGCAAGCCTGCGTGCAGGTCTGCCAGCTGGTCCACGGTGAGGAAGGCGGGATTGGTATCGGAACGGTACTCGAAATCCTCGGCAACCCAGCGCCCGGTTTCACCCACGCAATCGATCGCAAAATCCACATCCGTATGGTTGAAGCGGATCGACGGAACGATGGTGAAATGATCACCAAACTCAAGGGTCATCCGCGCATCGTCCAGCGGGATCATCAGTTCGTGCAGCTTTTCCCCCGGGCGGATGCCGACCACGTTCTGCGGCAAGTGCCCGGCCATGCCGCGCGCCAGGTCGACGATGCGAATGGATGGGATCTTGGGCACGAACACTTCCCCCCCGTGCATGCGGGCAAAGCTGTCGAGCACGAACTGTACGCCATGGTCGAGGGTGATCCAGAAGCGCGTCATCCGCGGGTCAGTGACGGGGAGCTCGTGGGCACCCTCCTCGATCAGGCGCTTGAAGAATGGCACCACCGAGCCCCGGGAGCCCGCCACATTGCCATAGCGCACAACCGCAAAGCGGGTGTCCTGTTGGCCGGCAAAATTGTTGGCGGCCACGAACAGCTTGTCGGACAGCAGCTTGGTCGCACCATACAGGTTGATCGGGCTGGCCGCCTTGTCGGTGGACAGTGCGACGACCTTCTGCACGCCATTCTCGATCGCCGCGGCGATGATGTTTTCGGCACCATTGACGTTGGTGCGGATGCATTCGGTGGGGTTGTATTCGGCCGCGGGCACATGCTTGAGCGCGGCGGCATGAACCACATAGTCGATACCGCGCATGGCCTGGCGCACGCGCTCGGCATCACGGACATCGCCCAGGAAATAGCGCATGCACGGCGCGTTGAAACGCTGCTGCATCTCATACTGTTTCAACTCGTCGCGGGAGAACACCACGACGCGCCGCGGGCGGTAGCGCTCAAGCAACCGCTCGATGAAGCGGCGCCCGAACGACCCGGTCCCCCCGGAGATGAAAATGGACTTGTCGTCGAACATACCTGGTTCCTAGGGGCGGCGCCGTCAGCTGACGAAGGCGCCCGATTGCACTGTAAGGCAGGGCGCACAGCGTACAGATTTCTGACTCGCGCCCCCAATGAACCAGCTCGAAGCAAGATGCAGGCCAGTCCCGCGTCAGGCGATCAGCCCGGCCCAGTCCAGCGCCGCCTTGCCGGGGGCAAGCACCTGGCTTTGGACTGTACCTTGCCACTGCGCCGACCATTTGGCACGCAATGCCGCCAGCGCCGCCTCGTCCTCGGCGACCACGCCGGGGTGAATCACCTGCACCTGTGGCGTCCAGACTGTCAGCAGGCCGGCCGCGGCTGCTTTCAGGCACAGGTCGACATCACCATGGGCATGGGCGAACGTGGTTTCGTCGAGCCCCTCCAGAGCACGGAAGACTTCGCTACGGACCATCAGGCAGCTCGCCGAGACCGCTGGGCAGTTCTGCTCGACCGCCAGCCGATTCAGGTAACCCATGGCATTTGCGGCCTCACCGGCAAAAGCTGGCGCAACTGCGCCTTCGGCGTCCAGCAGCAAGCCCGCCTGGGCAAGCTTGCCGTCAGTATCGAGCAGCTTGGCACCGACCACGCCTACTTCCGGACGCTGCGCCTGGTTGAGCAACGCTTCGATCCAGTTGGCATTGACCACTTCGGCGTCCGCCGCCAGCAATATCAGGTATTGCCCCTTGGCCTCGGCACTGGCAGCGTTGCATAGCGCTGCCGCGCTCAGGCGCTCGGCACTTTGCAGCACGCGCACCTTGCCAACTTGCTGCTGCGCCAGCCATTCGAGCAACTGCGGTGACTGACTGGCGTTGTCGGCGATCAGTACCTCGTAGCGCGCATAGCGAGTGCGCTGCAGGATGCTCTTCAGGCAGCGCTGCAGTTCGTCCAGATTGTCCTCGCTGCGCAGCACGATGCTCACCAGCGGCCGCTCGACGTGCCTGTAGTCGATACGCAAGGTGCCAGGCAGCGGCGTACTGACCTGGGCCTTGTAGCCACGGCCGGCCAAGTGTCGCATCAAGGCCTGGCGGGCATGCTCGCTGTCCTTGGCCTGCGGTGCCGGGGTGATCAGCATCGGCTCGTCGAGATGGGCCAGCCCGTTGAGGCCGCCCTGCTCGATCAGGCGCAGCAGCAGGTCGAACTCCAATGCCTCGGCAAAGTCCTTATCGAAGCCACCCGCCTCCACCAGCACCTCCCGACGCAGCAGCCAATGGCGTGCCATCAGCGCGGGATTGGCCTGCAGCAGGTCCAGGTTTACTCCCGGGCGCAGCAGCTCTCGCCAGGCACCATCGGCCTGTTGCTGGATCTCGTCTACCGCGACCGCTCGACAATCGGGAGCGTTCAGCAGCTCGAGGCTGGCGCGCAAAAGACCGGTGGCGGTGAAACGGTCACCCGCATCAGCCAGCAACAGCCATTCGCAGGCCGTCTGCCGGGCGATCTGGTTGATCCGCTCGACGTAGTCTTCGCGGCTGACCTTGATGAAATGCAGGGTGTTCTGCAGCGAGGTGGCCACAGGCGGCTCGCCTGTGGTGAAGACCATGATCCGGAACGCCTTGCTCAGGCCGCCCAGCAGGCTGTCGAACGTGTCCTGGAGCTTGGCCATGTTGTTGTCCAGGTCCAACAGCAGGATGCCGAACTGCGGACCACCCTGATGCAGCGCCAGGTGCTCGTTGACCGCCGCTAGCGCGGCGGTGTCCGGCTTGCGCGCCTCCAGCCAGTCGAGCAGGCGACCCGAATGCATGCTCCCAAGCAGTTCGCGACCGCTTTGCTTCAATACGCCTTCAAGCCGTGCCAGCCAAGCGAACAGCGCCTCGCTCTCCTCGGCCTCATCACTGTCACGCAGGTGTCCGGCCAGGTGCCGCACCACCTCACGGTTGAACGCGTTGCACTGCAGTGCCTCCCACAAGCGGGTACGTACGGTGCCCGAAGTGTCGCTGGGCTGTGCCAGCAGCAGCTGTTCCTGGCGCAATAGCAGCGGCTCCAGTTGCTGCAACTGCAGGCGCCCGGCCGGCATGGCATGGATCAGAAACTCCAGTGCCGTAAGCTGATCGAAGAATGCCTGGTTGTAGAACGGCATTTCCACGTACTGGGACGGCTGGAAGGTACGCACCGGCGGGTTCAGCGGGTCGGTCCAGCTTGACTCCCAGATCAGCTCCAGGGTCATCGCCCGGCCTTTGAACAGCCCCTCGGCAGTGACTGCAAAGCTGTCCAGGGCCAGCTGGCGCCGCGCCTCATGGTCCAGCCCCTCGATGGCGGTCGGCAGGCCGGCAAGGAAGTCGGCAAACTGTTCGCGCTCGGCCACCGACTTGGCGTCGGTGAAGGCCAGCACATGAATGACCTCGGTCTGATGCTCGGAGACACCGTAGTTGGTTTCACGTACCGCGTAGGGGATTGGCAGGATCCGCGCTTTGGCGTTGGTCAGCAGGAAGTACGCGTGGCCGATTTCCTGCCACTCGAAGCTCGTGCCCTCGGGCAGCAGCTCAAACCACTGGCGCAGCAATGCAGTGCGGGTGACAGCGAAGAAGGGCGGGATGAACTCACCCATGTAGTCCAGCAGGCGCTGTTCAGCGCGCGGAGCGTTGTAGTCCTCACGGACCTTCTTGTTACGCCGGTAGTACTTCACCTGGGTGGCTTCGGCCAGGTAGTTCAGACAGTAGCCATGGCACAGGCCGTAATCGGGGTTGGCCTCAAGGAAGTCCAGCGACTGGTTCAGCCCGTCGTACAGCAGGAAATCGTCATCAGCGGCGAAGGCCATGAACGGCGTGTTCACCCGGCCCACACCATAGGCCAGCTTGGCCTGGAAGCCCTGGTAGGAAAACTGTGGCAGGTGCAGGTACTCGACGCCGGGGTACTGCGCGGCCATCACCTCGGCCGATTCGCCCGAGGAATCCAGCACGAGGATCGAGCACCGATAGCCGCTGTAATACTGCAGCGTGCGCTGCAGGAACGCCGGCCGGTTGTGCGTCATCAATACCAGCGTGAACCGCTCGCGCAGTGTGGCTGCCTGGTCTGCCGAGAAATTGCCTTGCATAGTCTTACCCACCATTGGCGTTGCCGCCGAAGAAATCGAACTCTGTTGAATGTCTCAGCGAACCCGGCGCAGGTAGCCGTCCGGTGCCACGGTGACCAGCAGCTTGTTCTGCAGCTGATAGTCGATTTCGAAGCTGTCGTTACCCTTGAGGTATTCCCAAACTGCGGTCTTGGGGTTGTCGCCAGGCCCCCACGGGCGATCGGGGAAGAAGTCTGCCGGCATGTCCTCGACCACGGTGTCCATCACCACGCAGTAACTGCCCACGGCCACCAGCGGCGCATACAGCTCCAGCTCCTTGAGCACGTGCTCATGCGTGTGGTTGGAGTCGAGCACCAGGATGACCTTCTTGCCTTCGGCGAGCGCCCTGACCTGCCCGGCGATCTCGGCATCGATGCTCGAGCCTTCGATCATGCGCACGCGCTTGCTCATCGGGTGCGCCTCGATGGCCTGGCGGTTGTGCGGGCGGATGTCGATGTCGATGCCAAGCACTTCGCCATGGCCCTGCAGCTCCAGCAGGGAGGCGTAGTAGAGGATCGAACCGCCGTGAGCGATGCCGCACTCGATGATCAGGTCAGGCTTGACCTGCCAGACGATCTCCTGCATCGCCATCATGTCCTGGGGCAACTGGATGATCGGCCGGCCCATCCACGAAAAATGGTAGCTGTACTTGTGCTCGGCGGACTTGTTGAAGAAGTCGCGAGACAGTTGCTGCAGCTCCTTGTCTTCGCCCTGGGAGGCGATCTGCGCGTTGCACTCGGCTTCGAAGGCTTTGATCGGCGTGTCGGTCATGGTTCTTTACTCGGTTGGCTGGTCGGTGAAATCGGCATTGTCGACGGCGTGATAGACAAAACGGCCATCGGTCATGCGGCGGATTTCCTCGAGGTAATTGGAATTCATCACGAACAGGTGGGCGCCATCCGGCAGGCTTTGCATCGCCTCTTGCGGCGATGACACCCGCGCGCCACTTAACGGCAGGTAGCGACCCTGCTTGGCAGGATTGATGTCGATAACCTGGTCCACCGGAGCCCCGGCACGCTGCAGGAACAGCGAATAGATCACGCCCTTGGAGGAGGCACCCCAGATCGCCGAACCACGTCCGGCATCGCGGCGCACCAGCTGTGCGGCATGCTGCAGGCTGGCACTGAAATCTGCCGGCAACGACAGCGGCGGCACGGGCTCGAGCGTGGTGCGCAGGCTGGCAAGGTCGGCAACGATGTACAGGTACTGCCCATCGAACAGGTGGCCGGCCTCGGCGACCTTGCCGAACAGGCGGCGCAGGTCGGCCAGGCGGAAGTAATTGACATGCTCGTAGAACAGGTCGAACCAGGCCTTGTGCTCGATGATCCAGTCCAGGCAGGGCACTTCGATGTATATCTGCCCTGCCCCGCCGTTGGCATCGGCGATGGCGGCAAGGAACGTGACCGGGTCCTGAATGTGCTCGAGCACATGGCGCAACACGATGGCTTCGGCCTGGCGGTTCAACTCACGGGTGAAGGGCGCTTTGACCACGTCCGGGTTGTCGCCCTCGTAGGCCGGGTCGATGCCGGTGACGGCATAACCGCGCTCGCGCAGCAGTTCGAGGAACCAGCCTTTGCCACAGCCCACTTCGATCAGGCGCTGGCCCTTGAAGTGGCGGGCGATGACACCTTCGACATCGTCCAGGTGGCGCTGGAAGCGCGCCGAATGCGCCTGCTCGTTCTGATAGTCGCTGTCGTAGCTGAGCTTGTCGGCATCGAAAGCGTCGTTGTAGACCAACCCGGTGCGGCTGTCCTGCACCAGACGCATCTCGGCGCAGGCAGAGGTACGGGCCGACTGGGCATCGGCGAATGTGCGGTTCTGCAGCACCGGCAGGCCGGTAGCGCGATACAACTCATGTTTCATGGCGTGCTCCCAGCAGAGCCTGCAACTTGCGGGCATCGCCCCAGAACGCCATGGGTTCGTGGGCAGGATAAGGGTAATGGCCAAGGTTCAGCGCAAGGGTGGCGTTGCGCTCGGCGATGCGGGCTTCCACCAGCTTGCGTACCGATATCGGCTGGCCGCTGCAGCAATTGACCACGCCGCTGAAATCGCGCTGACCGAGCAGGTCGGCCAGATATGTACTGGCGCTTTCGATGGCAAGGTAGTCGCGCAGTTGCTCGCCACCGGACATGTCGAAATGCGGCTGCCCCTGGTCGATTGCGCGGTCCAAGGCTGCCAGCAGACTGCCTGGGTTTTGCCCCTCGCCAAACAGGTAGAACAAGCGCACCCACTGCAGGTTGAACGGTTGCTGGCGGGCCAGGCTTTCGAGGAACAGGCGCAAGCTGTGCTTGGCCAGCCCATAAGGGTTGGCCGGCTGGCAGTCCAGCGCCTCGTCCAGCGCGCCATTGCGCAGGCCGTATTCGAAACAGGTGCCGGCCACCTGCACCTGGCCGACACCGGCTGCGACGGCACGCTTGATGAAGGCATAGTCAGCCATCAAGTTGCGCTCCAGGTGGAACAGCCCTTGATAATTCGGCAGGCCTGGCCAGGCCAGGTGCACCAGCGCATCGATGCCGTCGCACAACTGATTGACGTCCAACTGCGGGTCATGCAGATCGGCGGCGACGAAATCGACCTGGCCGAACCACGGCATGGCTTGAGCCGGCTCCAGACGACGTGCCAGCGCACGCACCCGGTACCCGCGCGCCAGCAAGGCGGCGACCAGATGCCGGCCCACAAAGCCAGTGGCACCGGTAACAAGCACCTTCTTCGCGGTCACAGGACGGTCAGCTCA
>RCUL01000518.1_pt1 | contig 18703 bp, 17 predicted proteins | sample 2167521 | NCBI WGS metagenome assembly RCUL01 (sample SAMN09932745, study PRJNA488358) | compost metagenome | feature: garden; material: soil; isolation source: compost soil in acetic acid-enriched culture | place: Germany: Experimental Botanical Garden Goettingen | collected 2016-01-27
AAGCCTGCTGATCGACTTGGTCGATGGCCTTCACCGTGACCTGCAGATAGCCGAGGGGCGCCTGCAGCCCTGTGTCATCGCCGCGTTGCAGCAACGTCAGCATCCTCAAGGAACCTTTGCCTGAGTGGCGCATCAGAGACAGTAGGGCAGCCAGCCAGCACACAGCTCCGGTGATGGCGGGTTGTCGCGGGAAGTCCATGAGGACTTTCGATTGGCCCCGGGCGTCCTCCCCAGCGTCCCGGGGTTTCTTTTTACCGCCCTTCGAAAAAATGCTTGCTCTGTTCCAGGTATTCTTCTTGCAGCTCCGGATCCAACCATTTGGCGTAAAGCGCGGGCAGGGTGTCCCGGCGTAGCGGGGGCAACAATTGGTCTATGTGCGCGACCGCTGCGTGCCCCAAGGGGGAATCGGAGCAGCCCACATGCAGGAACTGGTAGCGGTTCACCCCTTGTATCGGGTGAAACTGGTACTCATCGAGCGAGCCGCCTTGCTGCTGGATCAGGTAGCGCACTTCCGGCCAGTAGCCGAGCACCAGTTGCAGGCGCCCCAGGCGCTGCATCTGCAGCAGATTGGCAGTGGCATCGTTACCATAGTGGCGGCTGAGGACTGCGTCGGGGAGCTGGTGCAGGATCTCGTCGATCTGAGTGTTGTAGCTGCGTCCGGCGACGATGCCAAGCTGCAGTTGCGTGTCGCTCAACAAGCCTTTGAGGTCAACCTGCGCACCATCCAGAAACGGTGCCAGCAGAGATCCGGCTTGCTTGCGTACGACCAGGCCACCGCTCATCGCCCCCAGCACCGGTTCGGAGAAATGCACGAACTTCGCACGCTCCGGTGTCCACAGCATGGTCGGATCGCAGGTGAAGCTGGTAGGGTCCTGCAGCATCTGTATGCCGCGCGCCCGAGTGACCCGTACGATGTCGTGGTCGTACTCGGGCATCTGTTCGATCAGCAGCGCCAGCATCCGGTCGATCGCACCTTGGCCCTTGGCCGCACCCTCCAGGATGGTGAAGGGCGGCAGGTCGCGGACCAGCCATATCAGGCGTTCCTTAGCCTGCACTGGCCCGATGGCCATGGCGAGCAGCAGCCCGCACAGCAGGGACAGGAACGCGCGCACGGGCGGGGGCGACCTCAGACCGTGCCTGCCTGGCGCAAGCTGGCGATGGCGGCGGCGTCATAACCCAGGGTGCCAAGCAGGGCATCGGTGTGCTCGCCCAGCGCCGGGCCTACCCACTCGGCCGAGCCGGGTGTTTCGGACAGCTTGGGTACAATGCCTGGCATCTTGAACGCTTTACCGTCCGGCAGGCGGGCCTGCAGGAACATCTCGCGGGCCAGGTACTGCGGGTCGTTGAACATGTCTTCTGCCGAGTAGATTCGGCTTGCCGGCACTTCGGCGGCTGTCAGTACCTGCATCACCTGCTCCAGGGGCAGGCTGTTGGCCCAGCGGTCGATCACCCCGTACAGTTCGTCACGCCGCGCATCGCGGCCATCATTGCTGGCCAGCGTCGGGTCGTCGGCCAGGTCGTTACGGCCGATGGCCTGCATGAAACGTTTGAATATCGCATCGCCATTGGCACCGATCTGCACGTGCTTGCCGTCGGCGCTGGTGTGGATGGAAGAGGGTGTGATGCCCGGCATGATGTTGCCGGTGCGTTCGCGAATGAAGCCAAACACATCGAACTCGGGAACCATGCTTTCCATCATGGCGAAGATTGCCTCGTACAGCGCCACGTCCACCACCTGGCCCTGGCCGCCGTTGACTTCGCGGTGGCGCAGCGCCATCAGTGCGCCGATCACGCCCCACAATGCAGCGATCGAGTCGCCGATGGAGATGCCGGTGCGCACCGGTGGGCGGTCGTCGAAGCCGGTAATATAGCGCAGGCCACCCATCGACTCGCCCACGGCACCGAAACCTGGCTGATCCTTCATCGGCCCGGTCTGGCCGAAGCCTGACAGGCGCACCATCACCAGTTTCGGGTTGAGCTCATGCAGCACATCCCAGCCCAGGCCGAGCTTTTCCAGCACGCCCGGGCGAAAGTTCTCGATGAGAATGTCGGCCTCGGCCAGCAGCCGCTTGAGGATCTCGCGACCATCGGGATGCTTGAGGTTCAGCGTCAGTGACTGCTTGTTGCGCGCCTGCACGAACCACCACAGCGAAGTACCCTCGTACAGCTTGCGCCATTTGCGCAGCGGGTCACCGCCGTCGGGCGACTCGACCTTGATCACCTCGGCGCCGAACTCGGCGCAGATGCGCGAAGCGAACGGGCCAGCGATCAGGGTGCCAAGCTCGATGACTTTCAGGCCGGCGAGGGGTTTGCTGGGCGTAGGCATGGGGCATCCGTGGCAATTGGGCAGAACCGTGGTTTTATCATAGGTCGGTAGCGGCAGATACTGCTGCGGCGCAACGAAGATCAGGATCGGGTAGACTGTGTGACTTTTCTTTGCGCAAGTAGCCCTTCGACCATGGCCCAGCCGTCCACCACCTACAAATTCGAACTGAATCTGACCGATCTCGATCGCGGCGTGTACGAAAGCGTCAAGCAGACCATCGCCCGTCATCCTTCGGAAACCGAAGAGCGCATGGCCGTGCGGCTGTTGGCCTACGCACTCTGGTACAACGAGAATCTGTCGTTCGGCCGCGGCCTGTCGGATGTCGACGAGCCTGCCCTGTGGGAAAAGAGCCTGGACGACCGCGTACTGCACTGGATCGAAGTGGGCCAGCCGGACGCTGATCGCCTGACCTGGTGTTCGCGCCGTACCGAGCGCACCAGCCTGCTGGCCTACGGCAGCCTGCGTGTATGGGAGAGCAAGGTGGTTGGCGCGGTCAAGAACCTGAAGAACCTGAACATCGCCGCTGTGCCGCAAGAGGTGCTCGAGGTGCTTGCCACGGACATGCCGCGCAGCATTAAGTGGGACGTGATGATCAGTGAAGGCACAGTGTTCGTCACTGATGACCGTGGCCAGCACGAAGTGCAGCTGCAGTGGCTGCTCGGTGAGCGTGGCTGAGCCAACCGACCCATGCGTATCGAACCCCGCCCGCTGCCGCCGACCCTGCCGTTTCTCGGTAACCTGCCACCTTTGCTGACCCGCCTGTATGCCGCCCGCGGCGTGCAGTCCGAGGCCGAGCTGGACAAGAGCCTGGCGCGGCTGTTGCCCTACCAGCAGCTCAAGGGCATCGATGCCGCTGTAGACTTGCTGGTCGAAGCGCTCGACCAGCGCCAGCGCATCATCATCGTCGGCGATTTCGATGCCGACGGCGCCACCGCCAGTACTGTCGGCGTGCTTGGCCTGCGTCTGCTGGGCGCGGCCCATGTCGACTACCTGGTGCCCAACCGTTTCGAATATGGCTATGGCCTGACCCCGGAGATCGTCGAGGTGGCGCTGCAGCGCCAGCCGCAATTGCTGATCACGGTCGACAACGGCATTTCCAGTGTCGAGGGTGTGGCGGCAGCCAAAGCGGCCGGGCTCAAAGTGCTGGTCACCGACCACCACCTGCCGGGCCAGCAATTGCCGGACGCCGACGCTATCGTCAACCCGAACCAGCCAGGTTGCGACTTCCCAAGCAAATCGCTGGCCGGCGTCGGGGTGATCTTCTACGTGCTGATGGCCTTGCGCGCGCGCCTGCGCAGCCTGGGGCGCTACCAGACGCAAGCACAACCGAACATCGGTGAACTGCTCGACCTGGTCGCGCTGGGCAGCGTAGCCGACGTGGTGCCGCTGGATGCCAACAACCGCATCCTCGTGCATCAGGGCCTGGAGCGCATCCGTGCCGGCAGGGCGCGGCCAGGGCTGAAGGCTATTCTGGAGGTGGCACGTCGCGATCACCGGCGTATCACCTCCACTGACCTGGGCTTCATTCTAGGCCCGCGGCTCAATGCCGCCGGGCGCCTGGACGACATGAGCCTGGGTATCGAGTGCCTGTTGTGCGAGGACGAGGCGCTGGCCCTGGACATGGCACAGCAGCTCGATGGCCTGAACCAGGACCGCAAGTCGATCGAGCAGGGCATGCAGCGCGAAGCGTTGGCCCAGCTCAAGGATTTGCCGGTCGAGTCCATGCCTTACGGCCTATGCCTGTTCGATGCCGAATGGCACCAGGGCGTGATCGGTATTCTCGCCTCGCGCCTGAAGGAGCGTTACCACCGCCCGACCATCGCCTTCGCCGATGCCGGTGAGGGCATGCTCAAGGGCTCGGCGCGGTCGGTACCGGGCTTTCACATCCGTGATGCGCTGGATGCAGTGGCAGCGCGCCATCCGCAGTTGATCAGCAAGTTTGGCGGCCATGCCATGGCCGCGGGGCTGTCGCTACCTGAAGGCAATTTCCCCGCGTTTGCCGAGGCGTTCGACGAAGAAGTGCGGCGCCAGCTGCGTGAAGAAGACCTCACCGGGCGCCTGCTGTCGGATGGAAGCCTGGCGGTGGAGGAGTTCCACCTTGACCTGGCCAAGGCCTTGCGCCACGCCGGGCCCTGGGGGCAGCACTTCCCCGAACCGTTGTTCCATGGTGTGTTCCAGTTGGTGGAGCAGCGTGTGGTCGGCGAGCGCCACCTTAAAGTGGTGCTCAAGAGCGAATGTGGTTCGGTATGCCTGGATGGCATTGCCTTCGGCATCGACCGCGAGGTTTGGCCGAACCCGACCGTGCGTTGGGTGGAGCTTGCCTACAAGCTGGATGTTAACGAGTTTCGAGGTAATGAAAGTGTGCAGTTGATGATTGCGCATATGGAGCCGCGCTGAAAGCACTACAAGTGCCTGACTTGGTCTTTGCGGGGGGGGGCGGCGCTCGATTTCCCTGGCGCCGCAAACCTACCGGTAAAGACCTAAGCTCTCTGACACTTTAGCCATCAGGAAGAAGTTAGCCTGTCATGCCTAACTCTGCATCATCCATCAGTGCCTTGGCCATGGCACTGAGGTAATGGGATGCCCAGATCATCATCGGTTTTTCATCCATCAGGCCAATGATGGTCAGCTCTCGTACATAGCCCATCAATTCCGAGGCCTGCTCACGGGCATCGCGGCAGGGAATCCCTGGCTCGATGCGGAACAGTGGGTGAGTCTGGTGTTCACCCTGAAAGAAGGTGGTCTTCCCTACAGTAAAGTGGGTGTCGTCTGTGGTCATCGAATTCCCTCCTGAAGTTTCTCGATTGCCTGTTCTGGCCTCTTTGTGGGCAAGCCAGCTCCCACAGGTCATCTGCAAGTTTTGAGGTCTGCGATGCCCCTGTGGCCGCGGGTTTACCCGCGAAGAGGCCAGTGAATCCAGCCTCAATGCAGGGTAGTAGTACGCTCCACGGCCAATGACAGCGCATCCGCTTGGCCCCAGGCAATCTGCAGGGCACGCAGCCCATTCACAAGCGATTCCCGGGAGCTGTCATCTTCGACGGCATCGAGGACTCGATGGCAGTGGTTGTAAGCGAGCATCAGGTAATGGGTGACGTTCATCAACACGTGATCGATTGGCACGATGCCATCGCTCACGGCGTTGGTCAGGGTCTTGTCGGAGGGAAGGTCGAAATGGTGGGGCGGATCGGGGACTAGTTTTTTCATAGTGAAAGACTCGTAAGGTTACTGATTGACCGACCTGTCCGATTCCACACGGATGGGTGGCAGTTGTACGCGGTGTGGAATCCAGGCTACGAGTAAACCCGGTAGGCTTTGCGGCCTCCCGCGCACAACTGCCATGACGACAGCAACTCAGTAATTGACAGGATTCCACTCCCGGACGCCAAACATCAGCGACACGAAAAGCCTAAAGGGTGGGGTTTCCAGGGACAATCAGCCGCGAGTCGACAGGATTCGTAGGATATTTTCCTGATCTAGGTATCGCTAGCTTATATGTGTAGGAAACATCTGAAGCGCGCGTCAGAGCAGTCAACAATCCCATCGAACCTCCCTCCCACCAATCTGGTCTAGTCTGATTAATGACCGGCACCGGGCCAGGGATGTGCACTTGAATGCCCGGGCCGGATCACCATTGGAGTCCTTGGGAGGTGCCCTCATGAGCCTGCTGCTCGAGCCTTACACCCTGCGTCAGCTGACCCTGCCCAACCGCATCGCCGTTTCGCCGATGTGCCAGTATTCCGCCGTCGATGGCCTGGCCAACGACTGGCACCTTGTCCATTTGGGTAGCCGCGCCGTCGGTGGTGCCGGGCTGGTCATCACCGAAGCGGTCGCTGTGACCGCCGATGGCCGGATCACTGCCGAGGACCTTGGTCTGTGGAACGATGAACAGGTCGCCCCACTGCAACGCATCACCCGCTTCATCACCGCGCAGGGCGCCGTGCCGGGCATCCAGCTGGCCCACGCCGGGCGCAAGGCCAGCACCCATCGCCCCTGGCTGGGCAAGCATGGCAGCGTCAAGATCGAGGAAGGTGGCTGGCAGCCGGTGGGGCCGTCGAAAATTGCCTTCGACCCTGAACACACGGCACCGCGTGAGTTGAGCAAAGACGAGATCCAGGATGTTGTAGCCGAGTTTGTCAAAGCCACCGAACGGGCATTGCAAGCGGGCTTCAAGGTAGTCGAGATCCACGCCGCCCATGGCTACCTGCTGCATCAGTTCCTCTCGCCGCTAAGCAATCAGCGCCGTGACGAATATGGCAGCTGTTTCGAAAACCGCATCCGCCTTACGCTGCAGGTGACCGAGGCGGTGCGTAAGGTTTGGCCGAAGGAACTGCCGTTGTTCGTTCGCGTGTCGGCGACCGACTGGGTGGAAGACGGCTGGAACCCCGACGAAACAGTAGAACTGGCCCGTCGCCTGCGAGCGCTCGGAGTCGACTTGATCGATGTGTCCTCCGGCGGTACTTCGATGAATGCCGAAATCCCCACCGGCCCCGGCTACCAGACCCGCTTCGCCGAGCGTGTACGCAAGGAATCGGAAATCGCCACCGGTACGGTGGGCATGATCACCGAACCGGCCCAGGCTGAACACATCCTGCGCACCGGGCAGGCCGACCTGATCTTCCTCGCCCGCGAGCTGCTGCGCGACCCTTACTGGCCGTTGCATGCCGATGATGACCTGGGCGGTAACAGGGCTACGTGGCCGGCGCAGTATCAACGGGCTACCAGCCGGGCGAATCCGATACATGAGTCGGATCTGCGGGACTGATTGACCACCTCAGCTGTAAGCGGCCTTGCTCAGAATATCGCTGACCCACTGATTGATGCTTTTTTCCGCCAGCTCGGCCTTTGCGGCCACGCTGGCGTGAAGGGTGGGCTCAAGGCGCAGACTCAGCTTCCCCGAATAGGTCTTTTGCGGCTCACGGCCTAGGCGTTTACAGGTTTCGAGATAGTCATCAACGGCCTCCTCGAATGCTTGTCGCAATTCACTGATCGATTCACCGTGAAAACCAATCACGTCACGTATGCCCGCAACGTGTCCAATCAGCAATTGGTCCTCGTCACTGTATTCGATTCTTGCGGCATAGCCGCGGTAGGTCATGACATTCATGGTGTTACTCCGGCCTGCTCAAGGAACTGGCGGGCGTCGCGCAATTGACATTCCAAGGTCTTGGGCACTGGTTTCCTGAAAATGGCTTCAAGGGCCGATCTTTGATGATTATTCATGGTATCAGACTATGATACCAGTCGTTTTTTTCACAACAGCCGGACTGTAGGAGATAGGGGACCGTGCTTGAAGGAAAGGTCCTAGGTATTCATGCGAGGACGATCGCCACTTTGTACCGGCCTCCTTGCTGACTTGTCTCAGGAGAGGCCGGTAGCTTCACATCACGTTCAATGCTTGATCATCACGTGCCGCACGCAGGTGTAATCCTCCAACCCATACATCGACATGTCCTTCCCATACCCTGAATGCTTCTGCCCGCCATGGGGCATTTCGCTGACCAGCATGAAGTGGGTATTGACCCAGGTGCAGCCATACTGCAACCGTGCCGCCAGGCGGTGGGCGCGGCCTGTGTCGCGGGTCCACACCGACGAAGCCAGGCCGTACTCCGAGTCGTTGGCCCATTCCAGCGCCTGTGCTTCGTCGGTGAAGCGCGTTACCGACACCACCGGGCCAAACACTTCGTGGCGCACGATCTCGTCATCCTGCAGCGCATCGGCCAGCACCGTTGGCTCGAAGAAGAAGCCATCCCCCGGTAGTGCCTTGCCCCCGGTGACCAGGCGAATGTGCGGCTGGGCGATGGCGCGCCCGACCAGGCCGGCCACCTTGTCACGGTGCTGGGCGCTGATCAGCGGGCCGAGTTCGGTGTCTTCGGCATCCTGCAGGCCGGTTTTAAGGCTGGCCACGGCTTTGCCGAGGCGTTCGACGAAGCGTTCGTAGATGCCGGCCTGCACATACAGGCGGCAGGCCGCGGTGCAGTCCTGGCCTGCGTTGTAGAAACCGAAGGTGCGGATACCGTCGATGGCGGCATCGATGTCGGCATCGTCGAACACCAGCACAGGCGCCTTGCCGCCCAGTTCCATGTGCATGCGCTTAACGCTGCCCGCCGTGGCGCCGATGATGTGCGCGCCGGTAGGGATCGAGCCAGTCAGCGAGACCATACGCACCTTGGGGTGGGTAACCAGTGGGTTGCCGACCGTCTGGCCGCGGCCGAAGAGGATGTTGAGCACGCCGGCAGGCAGTACGTCCTTGGCCAGTTCGCCGAGGCGCAGGGCGGTGAGCGGGGTCAGTTCGGACGGTTTTATGACCACGGTATTGCCAGCGGCCAAGGCTGGGGCGATCTTCCACGCCAGCATCATCAGTGGATAGTTCCAGGGTACGATCGAGGCCACTACGCCCAGCGGGTCGCGGCGGATCATCGAGGTGTGCCCTGGCAGGTATTCACCGGCCGCCGAGCCACCGAGGCAGCGGGCGGCGCCGGCAAAATAGCGCAGCACATCGGCGATGGCCGGTATTTCGTCGTTCAGGGCCGCAGTGAAGGGTTTGCCACAATTTTGCGACTCCAGCCTGGCCAGTTCATCGGCATGCGCCTCAATCGTGTCGGCCAGTGCCAGCAGGGCCAGCGAGCGCTCTTTCGGGCTGGTCTGCGACCAGCTGTCGAAGGCATGGTCGGCGCCACGCACCGCCGTATCGACCTGGGCCTCGGTGGCTTCGTTGATCTGTGCCAAGGCACTGCCTTCAGCGGGGTTGAGCACTGTCCAGGCCGGGCCATCGCCTGCGACCAGGCGACCGTTGATCAGCATGTTGGTTTGCATCGGGGGCTCCTGTTGTGTCTGCGGCCGGCGCCTGGGCGGCTGCGTTTGGGGGCGTGGTCGGGCAGTCATCCAGACCGCAGTGTTGCGATTGCTACCAGCATGGGGTGCTTGTGACGATCTCGAGTCTAGTTGGCTTTTTGCCTGCCAATGCAACATCCGGAAGCAAATCCACAGGTGGCCCTTGGCCTTGCAAGCCTTACTCTGGACGTTACTTTCCGCTGCGTGGAGACATGCGAATGAATACTCGGGGTCTGCTCGATCAACTGCTCAAATCCGGCCAGGAACTGTTGAACAAACAGTCCGGCGCAGGCAAGCCGGCCACAGGCTCAGGAGGCTTGGGCAGCCTGCTTTCCGGCGCCGGGGGCGGGGCGCTTGGGGCTGGCGCCCTGGGCTTGCTGTTGGGCAGCAAGAAGGCGCGCAAGTACGGGGGCAAAGTGATCACCTACGGCGGCCTCGCCGCGCTCGGCGTGCTGGCCTACAAGGCCTATGGCAACTGGCAGGCCCGCCAGGGCGCAGGGCAGGGGACCGAACCGCAAACCCTCGATCGCCTGCCGCCGGCCCAGGTCGAGCAGCATAGCCAGGCGGTATTGCGGGCGTTGGTGGCGGCGGCCAAATCCGATGGCCACATCGACGAGCGCGAGCGCGCGCTGATCGAGGGCGAATTCACCCGCCTGGACAGCGACCGCGAACTGCAGCACTGGTTGCACGCCGAGCTGAACAAGCCACTGGACCCGGCCGAAGTCGCGCGTGCTGCACAAACGCCGGAGATGGCCGCCGAGATGTACCTGGCCAGCCTGATGATGGTCGATCAGGAGAACTTCATGGAGCGTGCATACCTGGACGAACTGGCCCGCCAGCTTCGCCTGGACCCGGCGTTGCGCCAGGAACTGGAGAGCCAGGCCCGACTTGCCGCAGGTCAATGACGGGTAAATGGCCTGGCCATCAGGCAGGGATGCCTGGTTAACCCCGCATATTCAGCCGCATAAGCGTAGGACGCCTGGGCTATACTTCGGCGATTTTTCCCGCTCGTTGTGAATTCCTGAGGGCTGAATGTGAAGAACTGGACCTTGCGCCAACGGATCCTGGCAAGTTTCGCCGTGATCATCGCCATCATGCTGCTGATGATCGTGGCCGCCTACTCGCGGTTGGTGACCATCGCATCCGCCGAGCAGGCAGTGGGGACCGACAGCATTCCCGGCCTCTACTACAGCTCGATGATCCGCAGTGCCTGGGTCGACAGTTACGTCACCAGCCAGCAGCTGGTGGGCCTGTCCAACCACCGCGAATTCACCTCGGCCGACGCGGAGCTGTTCAAGAGCTTCCAGGACCGCCTGAAAGAGCACATGGCCAGCTACCAGGGCACCATTCAGGATGATGACGACCAGGCGCGCTTCGACGCCTTCATCCAGATGGAAGTCGCCTACCTCAAGATCGTCGACCAGGTGCTGGAAGCCTATCGACAGCGCAACTACGCGGAAGCCCAGCGGTTGATCACCGATGTGCTCACCCCAGCCTGGCTCGAAGGCCGCAATCACCTGAACGAAGTGATCGAGCACAACCGCGCCTCCGCCGACACCGACACCAATGAGATCGTCAGTGCCGTAAGCACCGCCAAGGGCAGCATGATGGTTTCGCTGCTGCTGGCGATCATCGCCGCGGGTATCTGCGGCCTGTTGCTGATGCGTGCCATCACCGCGCCCATGCAGCGCATTGTCCATGCCCTCGACAAACTGCGCTCGGGCGACCTGAGCATGCGCCTGAGCCTGGACCGCAAGGACGAGTTCGGCGCCATCGAAAGCGGCTTCAACGAGATGGCCGAGGCGCTGGCCAAGCTGGTGTCCCAGGCCCAGCGCTCTTCGGTACAGGTGACCACATCGGTCACTGAAATTGCGGCCACCTCCAAGCAACAGCAGGCCACCGCCACCGAAACCGCTGCGACCACCACCGAGATTGGTGCCACCTCGCGTGAGATTGCCGCGACCTCGCGCGACCTGGTGCGCACCATGACCGAAGTCACCAGTGCCGCCGACCAGGCTTCGAGCCTGGCAGGTTCCGGCCAGCAGGGCCTGGCGCGCATGGAGGACACCATGCACCAGGTCATGGGCGCAGCCGACCTGGTCAATGCCAAGCTGGCGATCCTCAACGAAAAGGCCAGCAACATCACGCAGATGGTGGTGACCATCGTCAAGGTCGCCGACCAGACCAACCTGCTTTCGCTCAATGCCGCCATCGAAGCGGAAAAGGCCGGTGAGTACGGGCGCGGCTTTGCCGTCGTGGCCACCGAGGTGCGGCGCCTGGCGGACCAGACGGCCGTGGCCACCTACGACATCGAGCAGATGGTTCGGGAAATCCAGTCGGCGGTATCGGCAGGGGTCATGGGCATGGACAAGTTTTCCGAAGAAGTGCGCCGTGGCATGTTCGAAGTGCAGCAGGTGGGCGAACAGCTGAGCCAGATCATCCATCAGGTACAGGCGCTGGCGCCGCGGGTGTTGATGGTCAACGAAGGCATGCAGGCCCAGGCTACCGGTGCCGAGCAGATCAACCAGGCACTGGCCCAGCTCAGCGATGCCAGCACGCAGACGGTGGAATCGCTGCGCCAGGCCAGCTTCGCCATCGACGAGTTGAGCCAGGTGGCCGCGGGCCTGCGCGGTGGTGTATCGCGCTTCAAAGTCTGACCGCCATGACTGACCTGCACACGCATGCGGCAGCAGCGGCCAGCGCCAAGGGCAAGCTGTACCTGCTATTTCGTCTCAATGACCAACGTTTCGCCCTGGATGTGCGCCAGGTGGTCGAAGTGCTGCCTCGCCTGCCACTCAAGCCGATCGCCCAGGCGCCGGCCTGGGTTGCCGGCATCGTTGCCCATCGTGGCGTGCTGGTGCCGGTGGTCGACCTGTCGGCCCTGAGCTTTGGTCAGCCTGCCACTGCGCGCACCAGCACACGGCTGGTGCTGGTGCGCTATCGCGGCGAGCATCAGTTGGGGCTGATCCTTGAACAGGCTACCGAGACCTTGCGCTGCCTCGCTGAGGAGTTTCAGCCGTATGGGCTGGACAACCCCGAAGCGCGTTACCTGGGCCCGGTTCGCCAGGACGCCAACGGCCTGCTACAGCGTATTGAGGTCGATGACTTGCTGTCTGATACTGTGCGCGAACTGCTGTTCCCACAACAGTCGGGGCAGGTGTCGGCATGAGCGAGCAACGGTTTTTCCGCTTTCTGCAAGAGCGCATCGGCCTGGATGTCGAATCGGTCGGCGCGCCCATGGTCGAGCGTGCCTTGCAGCAGCGCCGTGTCGCGGTCAACGCCCAAGATCTTCACGACTATTGGCTGTGCTTGCAGCAATCGGCAGATGAGCAACAGGCGCTTATCGAAGCGGTGATCGTCCCGGAAACCTGGTTCTTCCGCTACCGGGAGTCGTTTACCGCGCTGGTCGGGCTGGCCCACAAACGCCTGGCCGAACTTGCCGGCGAGCGGCCGCTACGCTTGCTGAGCCTGCCGTGCTCCACGGGTGAAGAACCTTATTCCCTGGCCATGGCACTGCTCGATTCAGGCATGAACCCGGCTGCGTTTCGCATCGACGGTATCGACATCAGCCCCAATTCGGTGGCCAAGGGCGTGCAGGCGGTCTACGGTCGCAACTCGTTCCGCGGCGTTGATCTGGCCTTTCGCGAGCGCCACTTCCACGCGCTCGCCGAAGGCCATGAGCTGAATGAGCGGGTGCGTGCACAGGTGAACCTGGCCGTGGGCAACGTGCTCGACCCGGCGCTGGGCAGCCGTGACGGTTATTACGACTTCGTGTTCTGCCGCAACTTGCTGATCTACTTCGACGTGGCGACCCAGCAGCGCGTGTTCGAGGTGCTCAAGCGCCTTACCCACGAGCACGGCGTACTGTTTATCGGGCCGGCCGAGGGCAGCCTTCTGGCAAGGCTGGGTATGCGGCCGCTGGGCATTGCCCAGTCGTTCGCCTATGTCCGCCAGCCGTTGGATGCGCCAGCACAGCCTCGGCTCATCCCGCCGGCGCCACTCGCACCGAGCCGCCCCGTGCCTGCCCCTGCGCCCATTTCGCGGCCCTTGCGCTCGGTTGCGGTTGCCCCACCCACAGTGGTGCAGCGCGAGAGCGAAAGTGAGTTGCTGGCCCTCATCGCGAGGCAGGCCAACGCGGGTGAGGGCACGCAAGCGCGTGCCAATTGCCAGCGCTACCTGCAGCAGTTCGAGCCCAAGGCTCAGGTGTATTACTGGCTGGGATTGCTCAGCGATACCGAAGGCGATGCCCGGCAAGCCCAGACGCACTACCGCAAAGCCCTGTACCTGGAGCCGCAGCACCCTGAGGCGTTGCTGCACCTGGCCATGTTGCTGGCGGCCCAAGGCGACGAAGCCGGCGCTCGCCGCTTGCACGAACGCGCGGCACGCGCTGGCAGGGGGGCTGAACGATGAGCGTCGAACACGCAATTGCGCTGCTCGCCCAGGACGATGAGCGTATCGACGATTGCTGGAACCGGATCGGCGTGCACGGCGACAAGCAATGCCCGCTGCTGCAAAGGCATATCCATTGTCGCAACTGTGAAGTCTATGCTGCGGCCGCTACCCGTCTGCTGGACCGCTATGCACTGGCTCAGGACGATCAGTTGCACGAGGCGGCGCAGGTCGAGTCCAGCGTCGGGCGCTCGCTGCTGCTGTTTCGTCTGGGTGAGGAGTGGCTGGCCTTGGCGACCGCCTGCCTGGCCGAGATCGCCCCGGTGCAGCCGGTACATTCATTGCCGCATCAGCGTTCCAGGGTGCTGCAAGGGGTAGCCAATGTGCGTGGCGCACTGGTGCCGTGCCTGTTGCTGAGCGAAATGCTGGGGCTGGCGCGCTTGCCGGAGCCTGCGCGCAGCAGCCGGGCGATGCCGCGCATGTTGATTCTGGCGGCGGCAGGCGGGCCAGTGGTGCTGGCGGTGGACGAGATCGACGGTATTCATCGCCTGGAGTTCACACTACCGGGCGCCACTGAAGATACTGCACCGTTCACCGCCGCCGTACTGCAGTGGCGCGGGCGCAGCGTGCGTGTGCTGGACGAACAACAACTACTGTCTGCCGTGCAGCGGAGCCTGTCATGACCCCTGAGCAAATGCGCGACGCATCGTTGCTCGAGCTGTTCAGCCTGGAAGCCGAAGCTCAGACCCAGGTGCTCATCACAGGGCTGATGGCGCTGGAGCGCAACCCGACCCAGGCCGCTCAATTGGAAGCCTGCATGCGTGCTGCGCACTCTTTGAAGGGTGCTGCACGCATCGTGGGCATCGACGCCGGGGTCAGCGTGGCCCATGTGATGGAAGATTGCCTGGTAGCGGCCCAGGAAGGCCGGCTGCTGCTGCGCGCTGAACATATCGATGCCTTGCTGCGCGGTACCGACCTGCTGCTGCATGTCGCAACGCCCGGGGACCCTGCCGGTGAGGGCGCGGTACCCGGTTTTCTGGCCCAGATGGCTGGCTTGCTGGCCCCTCCCGGTGCACCTGTGCCTTCCAGCGTGCCGGCCCAGACACCATTACCCACGGTCGATTTGGTTACCCCCGAGCTTGAGCCCGAAGCAGAGCCTCCCGTGCCGCGCAAGGCTTCCAAGCGCGGAGCGCAAGGCGGCGAGCGGGTATTGCGGGTAACCGCCGATCGGCTCAACAGCCTGCTCGACTTGTCGAGCAAGTCGCTGGTCGAGACCCAGCGCCTCAAACCCTATCTGGCCACCCTGCAGCGCCTCAAGCGCATGCACGGCCAAGGCATGCGCGCCCTCGATGGCCTGAAGGCCCAATTGGAAGGCAGCGGCCAGAGCCTGCCGGTGTTGGAAGCACTGGCCCAGGCGCAACGGCTGCTGATGGAAACCCAGCACATCCTGCAACAGCAGACCGCCGACCTTGACGAATTCGGCTGGCAGGCCAGCCAGCGCGCGCAGTTGCTGTACGACACAGCCCTGGCCTGCCGCATGCGCCCGTTTGCCGATGTGCTTACCGGCCAGAGCCGTATGGTGCGAGACCTGGGCCGCTCGCTGGGCAAGCAGGTGCGTCTGCAGATAGACGGTGAAAAGACCCAGGTCGACCGCGATGTGCTGGAAAAGCTCGAAGCGCCGTTGACCCATTTGCTGCGCAATGCAGTCGACCATGGTATTGAACTGCCTGAGCAGCGGCTGTTGGCGGGCAAACCGGAAGAAGGTGCAATACGCCTGCGAGCCTCCCACCAGGCCGGCCTGTTGATCCTTGAACTGAGCGATGACGGCGCCGGTATCGACCTGCAACGGCTGCAGCGCAGTATCGTTCAGCGCGGCTTGTCCCCGGCGGACACCGTGGCGCAGATGAGCGAGGCGGAGCTGCTGACCTTCCTGTTCCTGCCGGGCTTCAGCATGCGCGACAAAGTGACCGAAGTCTCCGGCCGCGGTGTTGGCCTGGACGCGGTGCAGCATCTGGTGCGGGACCTGCGCGGCTCGATCGAGCTGACCCAGCAGGCCGGCCAGGGCTGCCGCTTCCATCTGGAAGTGCCGTTGACCCTTTCGGTGGTACGCAGCCTTGTGGTGGAAGTCGGCGGGGAGGCTTATGCGTTCCCGCTGGCGCATATCGAGCGCACCTTGGAGGTGACGGCCGAGCAGATCGTGCAAATCGAGGGGCGTCAGCATTTTTGGCACGAGGGCCGGCATATCGGTCTGGTGGCGGCCAGCCAGTTGCTCAACCGGCCCGCCGCGCAAGGTGATGAAAGCGCTTTGCGGGTCGTGGTGATCCGCGAACGTGAACAGCTTTACGGTGTGGCCGTGGAGCGGCTGATCGGTGAGCGGGTGTTGGTCGTGATGCCGCTCGATGCACGGCTGGGCAAGGTCCAGGACATTTCCGCCGGGGCGCTGCTGGACGATGGTTCGGTGGTGTTGATCGTCGATGTCGAAGACTTGCTGCGCTCGGTCGAGAAACTGCTCAGCACCGGCCGCCTGGAGCGCATCGAGCGCGGCGTGCAGGCCGGCCGTGGCGCCAGCCGCAAGCGCATTCTGGTTGTCGACGACTCGCTCACCGTACGCGAGCTGCAACGCAAGCTGCTGAGCAACCGCGGTTTCGAGGTGGCCGTGGCAGTCGATGGCATGGACGGTTGGAATGCACTGCGTAGCGAGGATTTCGACCTGCTGATCACCGACATCGACATGCCGCGAATGGACGGTATCGAGCTGGTCACCTTGGTGCGCCGCGACCAGCGCCTGCAGTCGCTGCCCGTGATGGTGGTGTCGTACAAGGACCGCGAAGAAGATCGACGGCGAGGCCTGGACGCTGGCGCCGACTACTATTTGGCAAAAGCCAGCTTCCACGACGATGCGTTGCTCGACGCCGTGGTTGAACTGATCGGAGGTGCTCAAGGATGAAGATCGCCATCGTCAACGATATGCCCATGGCGGTAGAGGCGTTGCGCCGGGCCCTGGCCCTGGAGCCTGCGCATGAGGTGATCTGGGTGGCCAGCAATGGCGCCGAGGCCGTGCGCCAGTGTGCCCAGGCAACGCCCGACCTGATTCTCATGGACCTCATCATGCCGGTGATGGATGGTGTGGAGGCGACCCGGCGGATCATGGCCGAGACGCCGTGTGCCATCGTCATCGTCACCGTCGACCGCAAGCAGAACGTGCACCGCGTGTTCGAGGCCATGGGCCATGGGGCCCTGGATGTGGTCGACACCCCGGCGCTGGGCGCGGGTGATGCGCGGGAAGCGGCGGCGCCGTTGCTGCGCAAGATCCTCAACATCAGCTGGTTGATCGGCCAACAGCGGCCCAGCGCGACCAAACCGGTCGCCGCGCCGTTACGCGATGCCGCCCAGCGCCGCGGCCTGGTGGCGATCGGCTCATCGGCCGGCGGGCCTGCGGCCCTCGAGGTGCTGCTAAAGGGCCTGCCCAAAGCGTTCCCGGCATCCATCGTGCTGGTCCAGCATGTTGACCAGGTGTTCGCTGCCGGCATGGCAGAATGGCTTGGCAGTGCCTGCGGCATGCCGGTGCGCCTGGCCCGTGAAGGGGAGCCGCCGCAGCCTGGGCAGGTCCTGCTGGCGGGCACCAATCACCACATACGCCTGCTGAACAACGGCCAGTTGGCCTACACTGCCGAACCTGTCAACGAAATCTACCGGCCCTCGATCGATGTGTTCTTCGAAAGTGTGGCGCGCTATTGGCGCGGGCAGGCGGTGGGCGTGCTGCTCACCGGCATGGGCCGCGATGGTGCCCAAGGCCTGAAACTGATGCGCCAGCAAGGCTTCCTGACCATTGCTCAGGACCAGTCCAGCAGCGCAGTCTACGGTATGCCCAAAGCCGCCGCGGCAATCGATGCAGCGGTGGAAATCCGTCCGCTGGAGCGAATCGCCGGGCGCCTGATGGAAATCTTTGCACAATGACGATATGTATTGAATCACACCGCCCCTGCGGCCGTGATCAGGTGAATAGGGATGATTGATCTACCGATCGAAGGGTTTGCGACCGCCAATGAAAATTCGGCGATGGTCTTGCTGGTCGACGATCAGGCGATGATCGGCGAAGCGGTGCGTCGTGGCCTGGCCCATGAGGAAAACATCGATTTCCATTTCTGCGCCGACCCCCATCAGGCGGTGGCTCAGGCCATGCGCATCAAACCTACGGTGATCCTCCAGGACCTGATCATGCCGGGCCTCGACGGCCTGACCCTGGTGCGCGAATACCGTAACAATCCGGCCACCCGGGACATCCCGATCATCGTTCTGTCGACCAAGGAAGACCCTTTGGTCAAAAGTGCGGCCTTCGCTGCCGGGGCCAACGACTACCTGGTCAAGCTGCCGGATACCATCGAACTGGTGGCTCGCATCCGCTACCACTCCCGCTCGTACCTGACCCTGCTGCAGCGTGACGAGGCCTACCGGGCGCTGCGCGTGAGCCAGCAGCAACTGCTCGACACCAACCTGATGCTGCAGCGGCTGATGAACTCCGATGGCCTCACCGGTCTGTCCAACCGCCGCCATTTCGATGAGTACCTGGAACTGGAATGGCGCAGGGCCATGCGTGAGCAGCAGCAGTTGTCGCTGCTGATGATCGATGTCGACTACTTCAAGGTCTACAACGACAGCTTCGGCCACCTGGCAGGTGATGAAGCGCTGCGCCAGGTTGCAGAGGCCATCCGCGGCTCCTGCTCACGGCCTACCGACCTGCCGGCGCGCTACGGGGGCGAGGAGTTCGCGCTGGTATTGCCCAACACCTCCCCGGGCGGTGCGCGGCTGGTGGCGGAGAAGCTGCGCCAGACCGTACATGGTCTGAATATCCCGCATACGGCATCGCAAGACGATTCGCGCCTGACCGTGAGCATCGGCCTGGCGACCCAGACGCCGGCGATCGGCAGCCATTGTCGGCAATTGATCTCGGCAGCCGACAAGGGGTTGTACCAGGCCAAGAACAGCGGGCGTAACCAGGTCGGTATCGCCTGAGGTTCAAGCGGCTGCCCAACGGGCTGCCGCAGCTCCCTGGATCGGTTATACTCGCGGGCTTTTCACCGAATTCGTACGAGAGCCGCGCGCCATGGAAATCCAACCGATCCTGAACACCATCAAGGACCTCACCGAGCGTTCCCA
>RCUL01000520.1_pt1 | contig 18615 bp, 7 predicted proteins | sample 2167521 | NCBI WGS metagenome assembly RCUL01 (sample SAMN09932745, study PRJNA488358) | compost metagenome | feature: garden; material: soil; isolation source: compost soil in acetic acid-enriched culture | place: Germany: Experimental Botanical Garden Goettingen | collected 2016-01-27
AAAAAGTTCAATCGGCAAATGCCCAGTCTCATAGCCGCGAAGCAGTGGTTAAATCCTTGAAAAAACAAAAAGGCGAAAAGCTAAACTGTACAGTAAGCATAGATATCATCGAAGAATCAGCAGACTATATGGTGGCTAAAGTAACGTTGAAATTTGAAAACTTTACCAAGACTGATCTTGTCACTTTGGAGCGTGTGGGCAATGATTGGAAAGTATCCAAATCGATCAATTCGTATAAATAGAAGTCATTATAATTAAATATATAGGTTGTTTAGCCGCGTCGGGAGATGCGGCTATTTTTTTGAGGTCAAAAAGCCTAATTTGACGAATTTACCCCTTAAAATAAGAAGATTTTACCCCCCTTCCCTTGTAACGTTTTTGATAATATTGCAAGTGTCAATACGACATTTTATTGTATTGATGATGTTAAATAACCAAGAGTGTTTGCCTGATTAGCTAAATACCCTGTCCAAATCGCACAAAAAGCGGGTGAAGGGAAAGTAAGCTGGCTAAAACTCAAAAATAGCTAAATAACCAAGTTTAATTATGATGAATTTACCAATCAACAGTGGATTGTTTGATCCTTGAATTCCTAATGGAATGCAATATGGCTACTCATATTGCCATGCTACTCTTCATCAAAATATTATTTAATTACTAAACAGTTTTACTTATGAAAAGGAAAATAGTATTCACACAGTGCTGGCTTTGTTGTATCTGCTTTTTACTTTTAAGCTTACAGCAGACTTATGCGCAGTCAATAACTGTAAGGGGCCGGGTTACCGAAAATAATAGGTCACTGGCCGGAGTGACCGTCAAAAATATCGGTTCCACAGTGCAGACACAAACAGATACACAGGGAAAATATACGCTCAGTGCTGCCACAGTCACGGCATTAGAATTTACCTTTCTAGGTTATGCGAAACAGCGCTTTGAGTTCAGTCAGCTCAAACAGATCAGCCAAGGGAACTACGAGCTTAATGTGCAACTTGATGCTTCCGAAGGAGATGTTTTGGATGAAGTGGTGGTTGTTGGTTTCGGTTCGCAGAAAAAAACAAACCTGACCGGTTCGGTTGCGGTTGTGGATGCCAAGCAGCTGGAAAATAGGCCTGTAAGAAATGCTATCCAGGCACTGCAAGGACTGGCACCAGGCCTAAATATTTCCCAAAACTCGGGAACGATGGAAACCAATCCATCCATTAATATCCGGGGGACGGGCACAATCGGAACCTCTTCTTCGGCACCACTGATTTTAATCGATGGTTCTGAAGGATCTTTGGCGGCACTAAATCCACAGGATATTGAAAGCGTATCTGTATTGAAAGATGCTGGAGCGGCTTCAATTTATGGCTCTAGAGCCGCTTTTGGGGTCATTTTGGTCACCACAAAATCTGGAAAGGCTGGACGTACTTCGGTAAATTATAATAATAGCTTCCGTATGAATGCCCCAACATTAATGCCGAAGATGATGGATTCTTACACTTTTGCTCAATACTTCAATCAGGCCGAAGTCAACGCGGGTGGTTCACCACATTTCTCCGCGGAGCATCTGCAGCGCATCTTGGATTATCAAAACGGAAGCCTGAAAAATTCGACTATAGTCGATCCCAACAATAAATTGTACTGGGCTGAAGGATATGCCTATGGTAACGACAACAATGATTGGTTCGATGTCATGTATCGGGATCAGGCTTTTGCCCAGGAGCACAACCTAAGTCTCAATGGTGGAACCGAAAAAACAACTTATTACCTTTCCGGCAATTTCATGAAACAACAAGGGTTGATGGCCTTCAATACGGATCATTACGACCGTTACTCTGTTGCGGCTAAAATCAATTCTAAAGTATCTGACATCTTTCAGGTAAATTACAATGCGCGATTGGTGCGTGAAGACTACGATCGTCCTGCAGCATTGACCAATAGTTTTTATGATGATTTAGGCAGACAGGGCTGGCCAACGCTGCCATTGTATGATCCGAATGGATACCTATTCAGTTCTCCCTCACCTGCACTTGCCATGAAAGAGGGCGGACAGGATAAATCAAGTAAGGATTACATTTACCAACAGTTACAACTGATCCTCGAACCTATTAAAGGATGGCGTACAACCGGTAATTTTAACTATAGGACCACAACTCAATTTCGTCATTGGGATTCGCAGCGTCTTTACAACCATGACGTGAATGGTGATCCGTATCTGTATAAAAACTCATCCAATGTCTACGAATTTGGTCTAAAGGAAAACTATTATAACATCAACATCTTTTCTGATTACGATAAAAGCTGGGGCGACCATCATTTTAAAGTTATGGTCGGTGGGCAGATTGAACACACGGCCTATCGCAATCTCGGTGTGCAACGCGACGGAATCATTATCCCGGATCAACCGGTATTGAATCTGACTTCCGGCACAGATATCAATGGAAAAGCAGTAGTGCCTTCTGTATCTGGTGAATATCAAAAATGGGCAACAGCAGGTTTCTTCGGCCGATTGAATTACAATTATGCTGAAAAATATCTATTGGAAGCTAATTTGCGTTATGACGGTTCATCACGTTTCCGCAGCGATAGCCGCTGGGGCTGGTTTCCTTCAGTTTCTGCAGGATGGAACATCGCCAAAGAAAACTTCCTTAAAGATTCGGCACCATTTATTAATATGCTGAAATTAAGAGCTTCCTACGGAGAGCTAGGCAATCAAAATACCGATGTCTGGTATCCGACTTATGTCACCCAACCAACGGGGACAGCCAATGGTGCTTGGCTGATCAATAATGCTCGACCAAATTCTGCTTCGGCTCCAGGCTTGGTAAGTGCATTATTAACCTGGGAATCCATCAATACGAAGAACTTAGGTGTCGATTTTGCTTTTTTAAATAGCCGTCTTTCTGGGTCTTTCGAGGTCTTCGAACGGAAAACATTTAATATGGTCGGCCCAGCTCCGCAGTTGCCTAATACATTAGGGACCACAGTTCCTCAAACAAACAATACCGATTTAAAAACAAAAGGATTTGAAGCTACCCTGGGCTGGAATGACCGTACTGCCAGTGGTTTTGCATATGGAGCAAAGTTCCTCTTGTCCGATTATACCACAACAGTAACACGCTATCCTAACGCAATAGGGTCATTATCAAACTATCGTGAAGGTCAAAAGCTGGGTGAAATATGGGGGTATCAAACCCTTGGTATTGCCAAAACAGAAGAACAAATGAGCCAGCATCTGGCGAGCCTGCCCAATGGTGGACAAAATGCATTAGGAACACAATGGGGGGCAGGCGATATCATGTATGCGGATTTGAATGGGGATGGAAAAATAGATGGTGGAAGTAATACAGAGGCCGATCCAGGTGATCGTCGTGTGATTGGAAACAGCACACCACGTTACTCCTTTGGATTGAATCTGAATGCGGATTACAAAAATTTTGACTTTAGCATTTTCATGCAAGGTGTCATGAAACGCGATTATTGGCAAGGTGGCTACTATTTTTGGGGAGCAACTTCAAAATGGTGGTCAACGGGCTTGGTCGATCATCTTGATTATTTCCGTACTGCTGATAATCCCCTGGGTGAAAATCTTGAAGCATATTACGCACGTCCGGTTTTTGGTACCTCCAAAAACCAGCAGACGCAGACGCGCTTTTTGCAGAACGCAGCCTATATCCGCATAAAAAATATTCAGCTGGGCTATACCTTGCCGAAAGAAACAACAAAACGTTTTGGTGTGGAGCGTTTGCGTGTATACGTTTCCGGTGAAAATATCTGGACCGGCTCAAGTGTAGCGGGAATGTTTGATCCCGAAACTATTGATGGCGGAAGCAACGGAACGGTTTATCCATTGACAAAAGTATGGTCTGCAGGTTTAAGTGTTACATTTTAAGTCGATTCATTATGAAATTCAATAGTACTATTTTTAGATTGATGCAATTGGGCCTAATCGCTTTGGTAGGCCTAGCTTCCTGCAATAAATATTTGGATATTGCACCCCCTTCGTCCATCATACCTGAAGCTTATCTGGATGAGGAGTCACAACTTGCTGCTTATACCGTAAATCAATATGCTGGACTGTTTCCTTCGCATGGCAACTGGTCCTTTGGCACTTTCGGCATCGACGGAAATACAGACAATATGGCTATTCCAACACTCGATAACAAATTTATTCCAGGCCAATGGCGCGTTGGATCGAATGGGGGTGACTGGGATTTTTCAAGTATTTATCAGATGAATTATTTTATCAATACGGTGGTTCCCAAATGGAAGGAAAATCGTATTCTTGGAAATTCCAGTAACATAGCACATTATATCGGTGAAGCCTATTTTTTACGTGCCTACGTTTACTTCGGGAAATTGCAGGCCTTGGGCGATTTTCCTATTATTCGCAATGTGATGTCGGATAAGGATAAGAGTATTTTGGTGGAAGCGAGCAAGCGTTCACCAAGAAATGAAGTCGCTCGTTTTATTCTTTCTGACTTGGATTCGGCTATTACCTTGTTGAATCAAAGTTCGCCTGACGGCAAGAAACAGCGGATCTCAAAAAATGTCGCGCAACTGTTCAAATCCCGAGTGGCTTTGTATGAGGGTACGTGGCTCAAATACTTCGGCGGAACAGCATTCGTCCCTAAAGGACCAGGATGGCCTGGTGCGGCAAAATCATACAATAGCAATTATGCATTTCCGACGGGAAGTATTGCCGGAGAGGTCGACTACTTTTTAACGCAGGCCATGGAGTCGGCTGCTGCGGTTGCTGATAATGTGCCGCTGGTGAGCAATACCGGAATAATAGAATCTGCCAACAATGAGAATCCTTACTTCAGTATGTTTGGTGCCGTGGATATGTCCAGCTATGGCGAAGTACTGCTGTGGCGACAATATAATCAAAGCCTGGTGACACATAATGTGCCTGTTTATGCACAACGCGGAAATTATGCGGTTGGTTTGACACGCGGCCTTGTCGAAAGCTTTCTGATGTCCAATGGACTGCCTATTTACGCTTCGGGCAGCGGTTATGCTGGCGATGATTACATCGCAGATGTTCGGAAGAATCGCGATGGTCGTTTACAATTGTTTTTAAAAGAGCCTGGACAAAAGAATGTATTGGTCAATGTCGGACAAGGTACACACTATACCCTTATTGAGCCCACACCGACTGTTTACGATACCGATTGGGAAAGACGTTATACAACGGGTTATACCATACGTAAGGGTATTTCATACGACGGTTTACAAACGCTCAACGGTCAGGGATTTACGGGTAGTATTACCTTCCGAGCTACCGAAGCTTACCTCAATTACATGGAGGCCTGTTACGAAAAAAATCAAAATTTAGATACGAAGGCACAGGCCTATTGGCGCTCATTGCGTACACGTGCTAAGGTCGACCAAGATTTCAATGCAACCATTGCTGCAACACAAATGGATAAAGAGAAGAAAGATTGGGGCGCGTATTCTGCAGGACAGTTTGTATCACCTACATTGTACAACATACGTCGCGAACGCAGAAGCGAACTTATGGCTGAAGGTCTACGTTGGATGGATCTCAAGCGTTGGCGGGCAATGGATCAGCTGATTACAACGGCCGACCATTTTGAAGGTTTTAAACTTTGGGGACCGATGAAGGATTGGTATAAGCCCGAACAGCTGATTTATGGTGCTACCAATGATAAATCTGTCGTTTCAGATCCCGCGCGGAGTGAATACCTCAGGCCATTGGAGATCCGAAGCAATGCCCTGTCTTATACTGGGGTGAAATTTGCCATGGCGCATTACCTCGCACCCATTGCCATCGAGCATTTCCAGTTGGCTTCGGATGATGGAACAGCAGAAAATTCTGTTATTTATCAGAATCCAGGATGGTCACTGATCAGTGGAACTGCCCCAACCGGCTTGTAGAAATATAAAAAGGGATATGTGTCATCTCATTATTACACAAATACGAATATATCCCTCTTTTTGACTCAATATCCCCCTTGATCACGCAGAAAAAGGGGGATATTTTTGTTTACTGATAATCAAGAGCTATTGGCTCAAAGAAACTTAAACTAAATCATGAAAAAACTTTTATCTGTCTGTCTTAGTTTGCTGTCGAGTTGTTTTGGCGCATATAGTCAACAGCCCATCCCACCGCAGTATAAATTGGTCTGGTCGGATGAGTTTGATTATAATGGTGCGCCCGATACGACTAAATGGAGCTACGAAGAAGGTTTCAAGCGTAACCGGGAGGAGCAGTGGTATCAAAAGGAAAATGCTTCCTGTCGTGACGGCTTGTTGGTTATTGAAGCAAAAAAAGAACAACGTAATCATCCCGGTTTTATTCAGGGCAGTCATGATTGGATTGCCAGCCGTAAAAAGATAACCTATACTTCGGCTTCGATAAATACTTTAGGAAAGCAGCACTGGAAATACGGGATTTTTGAAATCCGCGCGCGTATCCCTGTTGGAGAAGGCCTTTGGCCTGCATTCTGGACTTTAGGCACGAGCAAAGAATGGCCATCCAATGGTGAAATAGATATCATGGAATATTATCGCGGCAATATATTAGCCAATATCGCAACTGGCACTGACCAACGCTGGAAAGCACATTGGTTCGGTAAGACGAAAGCAGTTAAGGATCTTGGTGGAAAGGCTTGGGCAGATCAATTCCATACCTGGCGAATGGTTTGGGATGAAGACGCTATTGCGCTTTATGTGGATGATATGGAAATGCTTCACGTTCCTATGGATCAATTGGTCAATCGGGATGGTACAGGATTCAATCCATTTACCCAACCACATTATCTCCTGTTAAATTTGGCCCTCGGTGGAATAAACGGTGGCACGATAGCTGATAAATTACTCCCCGCAAAATATGAAATCGATTATGTACGGGTCTATCAAAAAATTGAACGTGCTGAAATGAATAGTTTTACGCCAGGGGAAATATGGAAAGACCAATCCGGTCATGTGATCAATGCCCATGGCGGCGGCGTACTTCATCAAAATGGAAAATATTATTGGTACGGTGAGAAACGTGGCGGAACGACATCTCAGGGAGTCAATGTCTACTCATCCAATGATTTGTATAATTGGAAGTTTGAAGGATTGGCTCTCACACCTAGCGCAGATTCCACAAGCGATATTGCCTGGGGCTGTATTATGGAGCGGCCAAAGGTTATCTATCACGAGCAGCTGAAGAAATATGTCATGTGGTTCCATCTTGAGTTGAAGGGGCAGGGCTATGCAGCAGCCAGAGCCGCTGTCGCTATCAGTGACTCTCCGCTTGGGCCTTTTCAGTTTGTTCATAGCTTCAGGCCCAATAACAATATGTCACGCGATATGGGTCTTTTTGTTGACACCGATGGCAAGGCTTACCAAATTTATTCATCGGATGAAAATTATGCTTTACGTATGGTTCAATTAACCGATGATTACCTGCATGTAACAGCGAAAGATTCCTTACTCTTCCGGAATCATCGGGAAGCCCCAGCTTTATTCAAGCATAAAGATCAGTATTATCTGATCACCAGCGGATGCACCGGCTGGGCTCCAAATCGTGCAGAGCTCCATGTCGCTAAGAGTCTTTTTGGCCCCTGGAAATCCCTTGGGGATCCAATGCAAGGGCCAAATTCGGCTTTGACTTATGGCGGTCAATCGACATTTATCCTTCCTGTCGCAGGAAAAAAGGATGCCTTTATCTTTATGGCCGACCGCTGGAATCCCAAAGATCTTATGGATAGCAGATATATCTGGCTACCGGTAGATCTCCAGAATGAAAAAGTACAGATAAATTGGAAGGATCAGTGGGATTTAAGTGTATTTCATTAGTTCGATCATATGGCTGTATTTAACCTAGATTCAGTTAAACAAATCAATCTTTTTTGAAATGATTTATTAATCGATAAATAATAAAAAATGCAATCTCTGAATAAATTAGTGCCTATTCTACTCTATAGTTTTGTCTTCTCCTTCGGGTATGCACAATCCAGTGTTACCCTGACTTATGAGCGGAATAAAATGCAACAGCAAGATACTGTTGTCCGAAAAGGGATACCTTGGTTGGATGAAACGATTACCGAAGAAAATCGGTTGCCCATGCATACAGATTTTGTGACCTTTCCGCAGGAGTCTCAGATCATCAACAGCGATTGGCGTGAATCCTCTGCGTATTTAAGTTTGAATGGTTCCTGGAAATTTAAATGGGTAAATAGCCCTTCAAAACTACCAACTAACTTTGAATCATTAAATTATGACGATCGTCATTGGGATTATTTTCAGGTGCCTGCAAACTGGGAACTCAATGGATACGGTTTCCCGATGTATACTACCTCAGGTTTTGAATTTACCTATTTAATCGGGAAACCAAATCCACCAATTGTGCCGATGGATTTCAACCCTACGGCTGTGTATCGCCGTGAGGTAGTCATTCCCGAGGATTGGCAGGGAAAACCCGTAATTCTCCATATTGGGGCAGCCAAATCGAATCTATCTGTTTGGGTAAACGGTCAATATGTCGGGTATGGGGAGGATAGCAAATTACCATCCGAGTTTGACATAACAGCATATTTGAGAAAAGGAAAAAATCTTATTACAATGCGCGTCATGCGATGGGGAGTCGCAAATTATTTGGAGGATCAGGATATGTGGCGTCTTAGTGGAATCACGCGAGACTGTTATCTGCTGGTTCGGCAACCAGTACATCTACGTGATATTCAATTGTCGCCAACCCTCAATGATACCTTTGATAAAGGACAGTTAAAAACTAAGCTAATCTTTAACCAGGCCAGTCGTGGGGATCTAATGGCAGAGGTTACACTTCATAGAAACGGTCGGCTTGTGTCAATTGAAACTGTTAAAGTCGACGGACAGGAAATGGATATTGAACAGACCATAGACCATCCTGAACTATGGTCGGCCGAAATGCCAAATTTATACCAGGTGACTGTTAAACTTACAGACCCTGAAGGCAAACTCAGCGAGATCGTTCCCCAGCGAGTGGGCTTCCGTAGGGTTGAGATCAAAGAAGGTCAGTTGCTCGTTAATGGGCAGCCCATACTTATCAAGGGAATAAACAGGCACGAAACAGATCCCGTTACTGGGCATGTGATCTCGAAAGAAAGTATGTTGCGCGATGTACAGCTCATGAAAAAATTCAATATCAATGCTGTCCGCACCAGCCACTATCCCAATGCCGAATATTGGTTGCAGCTCTGTGACCAATATGGATTGTATGTAATTGATGAGGCTAATATCGAATCACATGGCATGGGTTATGACTTGTCCTATACGATGGCCAATAGGCCGATCTGGGAGAAAGCACATGTTGCCCGTGTTGAACGCCTTATTCAGCGCGATCGGAATCATCCTAGCGTAATTATTTGGAGTATGGGCAACGAAGCCGGAAATGGTTATAATTTCTATCGGGCCTACCTCCGGATGAAAGAGCTCGATCAAAGTCGCCCTGTACAATACGAAAGGGCTGTGAATAATTATGGTGAATTAAGATTTGACTGGAATACGGATCTGATTGTACCGATGTATGCAAGTCCATCTGCAATGAAGAATTATGCAGCGCGTAACCCTAAGCCTCAAAGACCCTTTATTCAATGTGAGTATGCACATGCCATGGGGAATTCATTGGGAAACTTTAAGGATTATTGGGACATCATTCGGGCAAACAAAGGAATATTTCAAGGCGGATATATCTGGGACTTTGTGGACCAGTGTTTTGTTAAAACCAATGCTAAAGGCGATACAGTATATACCTATGGTGGAGATTATGAACCTAAAGAAGCGATAACGGACTGGAATTATGCTTCCAAAGGAATTTTTTATGCCAATAGAACACCCTATCCGCATGCCTGGGAAATGAAAAAAGTATATCAAGATATCCATAGCAGCCTATTGAACGGGAAAAAGATACAGGTTTACAACGAACGTTTTTTTACTGGACTTGAAAATGTTGAACTTCAATGGGAGCTTATTGTAGACGGAAAAAGAATGCAATCTGGTTTCATCAAGCATTTGAATGTGTTGCCTCAACAGTCTGCTGTACTGTCGATTCCGTATAAAGTGGATATACCGGGGGAAAAATTTCTGAATCTGACTTACCGATTGAAAAAAGCCGAGGCCTTACTTCCCATGGGGCATATTATTGCAACTGAACAGTTACCTCTGGGGGGCTCTTTTCAGCCTAAAACAACCATTTTGGCACAGGGTAAAATCAAGACAGAGCGAAAAGATGGAAATTTGATCGTCTCGGCAAAACAGCTGCTGATGGAGTTTGACCTTAAATCAGGATGGCTGACCAAATATCATTATAAAGGACAGGATTTTTTGGATGAACAAGCACTATTTAAGACTAATTTCTGGCGCGCGCCGAATGATAACGATTTCGGTGCAAATACGCCGGAAAAACTGAAACCTTGGAAACAGGTTACGGATTCGATTGAACTGCTTGAAATTAGATCCGAATTAATCGATAGCCTGGCCTATGTATATGCGACTTACCAGATGCCTCAGGTATATGGGCAATTAGAAATGAAATACTGCATTAATCAACGGGGGGAAATGCGCATTTCCCAATCCTTCACTGCTGACACTACAAAAAAAGTTGCGGTTCTGCCACGTTTTGGTATGCAATGGATTATGCCATCGGGCTTTGAAGCCATTAATTACTACGGTAGGGGACCACAGGAGAACTACATCGACCGTAATTTTGCGTCACATGTCGGAATTTATAAACAGACCGTCGATCGACAGTATTTCCCCTATGTAATGCCACAGGAGACAGGAAATAAGACCGATATCAGATGGATGGAAATAAAAAATAAACAAGGTCGGGGTTTGTTCTTTACGGCAGATTCAACATTTAGTATGAGCGCTTTGCATTATTTTGACAAAGATTTGGACGATGGTCCCAAGCGACAACAACGTCATGCAGCTGACCTTGTCAAAAGGAAACAAACGCAAGTTAATATTGACCTCAGGCAAATGGGCGTGGGGGGAATCAATAGCTGGGGAGCATGGCCGCTTCATGAATATACCTTGCCATACAAAGATTATTCATTCTCATTCGTTATAAAACCAGTCGAATAATTATAGCGTCCTGTACAGCAAAAAGCGTTCTTAATTGCTGTACAGGGCTTATTTTATTTTTTGACAATTCAGACTAAGGCCGATCGACATGGAATTCATTCTGAAATGCTTTTCGGTACTTTTTGACATAGTCGGATGGTGTATGGCCAAACAATTTGCTGAACTGCTGTCTAAAGTAGCGCTGATCGTAGAAACCTGTTAAATTAGCTACTTCATTGATTTTTGAATCTGTTAGTATGAGCATTTCTGCGGCTTTTTTGAGTCGTACCGACCTGATAAATTCATTGATCGATTTGCCTGAAATAGTTTTAATTTTTTTATAGAGTGAAGAATGACTCATTCCTGTTTTTTCGGCAAGACTTATTACAGTCAGTTCTTCCAACAGGTTCTCTTCAATAATCTCAATGCACCGTTCTATCAACAGCTTGTCTGTGATCGGTATCTTTAGCTCATTGGACTGTAGCGTAATCGCATTAAAGAAAAAGTCCTGAAGGTTCTTCTTGTTCTGCAGTAATGTTTTGACCCGGAGTAACAATATTTCCGAATCAAATGGCTTATGGATATAATCATCGGCACCATATTGAATTCCGGCCAATTTAGTGCTGTCAGAGGTACTTGAGGTAAGTAGGATGATTTGAATATGGTTGAGCGTAGCATTAGATTTTACGGCTTTGCAAAGTGACAATCCATCCATCTCTTCCATGATAATATCACTTATGACCAGATCAGGTTGTTTTTCCTTGATCATATCGAGTGCCTGAACACCATTATGGGCATTATAGACCGTGTATTCTACCTTAAAAATGTCGGTAAGATAGCTGCGGATCGCATCGTCGTCGTCGACCAATAAAACACTGAATTTTTTGCTTGATATAGCTGTCGGGAATAAGGGAACGGTTTCCGTCACTACTTGTGAATCGTATAGCATTTGAATCCCCGACTCATTGTGGAGCGCTACATCTGCCAATGGTTCTTCGGCTGGGGTTTGTTGTGCTAAGATAGGCAAAACGAGGTCGAATGTTGTTCCCGCTGTTGCTGAACTCGTGTAACTTATTGTTCCGGCGTGCATTTCAACAAAAGTTTTGACAAGGTACATCCCAATCCCGAATCCTGTTTGTTTTTTGGGACCATTAAGTGGATCCGAAAAATATTTGTCAAATATCCTATCGCCAAGATGTTCGGGGATACCTTTTCCCGAATCTTTGATCTGAATGGTTAATTCCCGACCCTGTTGCGATAAGGCAATATGGATAGCGCCATTGGAAGGTGTAAATTTAAAGGCATTTGATATGAGATTGCATAAGATGATCTCAATTTTTTCTTTGTCGGCATTGACATAAATCGGATCGGAATTTTCCTGGAACTGATAATCTATATTTTGTAATTTTGCCTGAGCAGCGAAATATAGAAATATTTCTTTCATAAAGCTTTGGCAGTCAAAAATACTTGTTTTGAGCTGTTCGGCGCCGTCCTCTGTTTTTCTAAATATAAGCAGCTGGTCTACCAAACTTAACAGTCTTTTGGCATTTCTATGTACAACCTGAAGGGAAGCGTTGTCCTTGGACTCTTTATTGGTCTTTAGCAGATCTTTAATCGGATTAATAATTAAGGTCAGTGGTGTTCTAAATTCATGCGAAATATTCGTGAAAAATGCGTGCCTCTTCTCATTGAGTTCTCTTTCTTTCTGAATGGTAAATTTTGAAAGCTGTATTTCGTAATTTAAAGCGATTTGCCTTCTCCGATAGCGCAGATACCATAGTCCGATATAGACAATAGCCAGCGTGTAAAGCAAGTAGGCCCACCAGCTTCTATACCAAGGCGGAAGAATTTGAATCTCGAGCTTAATCTGTTTATTCGTCCAATTGCCTTCCGAGTCGGTCGATTGAATAAGCAGGGTATAATTTCCTTCATGCAGACCGTTGTAATTTATTGATCGGGTAGACCCTGCATCGTTCCATCCCTTGTCTAGTCCTTCCAATAGATACCTGTATTTTATCTTTTGTGGGGAATCAAACTCCAGGGCCGCGAACTCCAACGAAAAAGTGGATTGATTGTAGGGAAGCGTCAATTTGTGAATGCTATGATCTTTTCCAATATCGACCCGGTCGCTTAGGTCGGCAATCTTTTTATTGTTAATTTTAAGGCTTGTGATAGCTAAGGCTGGTTCATAAATTTTCAGTTTAATGCTATCGGCGTCAAAGATGTTAAAACCGTTGTTTCCTCCGAAAAGAAGATGGCCGTTTTTGAGCTTAAGAGCGGCCCCATAGGAAAACTCGTTGCTTTGAAGTCCATCAGTTTCCTCGTACCGCACAAATTTTTTAGTGGAAGGATCGAACTTCGAAAGGCCATTAAAGGTGCTTAACCACAATTTTCCGATTTTATCTTCCAAAATATTAAGTACGGCATTGTTGCTCAATCCTTCATTTGTGGAATAATTTTCGACAATCTTTTTTGATTTGCTATCAAATGCCAAGAGCCCTTTTCCTTCTGTTCCTAACCAAAGTCTGTTATTTTTTCCGAGCTGAATGGCACGAACAGGTTTTCCGATTAAATACCTGGAGCTTTTTTGCGTCTGCTTGTTTAGCTGTATGATTTCATTGTAATTCCCCATCCAGATATTACCTTTTTTATCATCAATCATGCAATTGATATCATAGATGTCTTCGCTGAATACTTCAAATTGGTCGCGTGTTGGATTATATGTATATACTCTTCCCTCAGAAAACGTCGCTGCCCAGATCTTCGCATCCTGATCCTTAAAAAGTAACTGTACACTGTTATTTAGCACCCCATTTGCTGTCCTGCAAGCATAATATTTAAACCCCGAACCTTTTGCGTAACGCGCAATTCCCCTTTCAGTTGCGATCCATAGGTCTCCATGATTTCCGGTCAAAAGATGGTTTACCGTATTGTCTGGCAATTGCTGTGGCCCTTTTTGGAAAGATTGAACCTGATTGGTCTTGTCATCCCATACATAAAGGCCATTGCCTTCGGTACCAATCCAGATCTTGTTATCATATTCTACGAAAGAACGTACAAATTTGTGCGCTAAGTTAAATCCCGCATAATGTTTCTGCTGTAAATAATTAAATTTATAGCCATTGTTATCAATGGTCTCAATGCCGCCCTTTCCAGTGCCGATCCATATTTTACGTTGGGAGTCTATGTAAACCATATAAATGGTCTTGCTGTTTAGTAAAAATTGTGCGGGTTGTAGATCACTTTTGTTTTCTGCTTTTCCATGAGATAGGTTAAGAATAAAAATACCATTGTTTTGCGTGGCTAACCAAAGTTTGTTTTGCCCCTCCAGCGTCAGCATGTTGATCTGACTTGACTTAAGCTCCTGTGGATACAAGGACGAAAGCATATGGTCTTTGATTTTCCAAACAAATAGTCCCTCGTAATTACCAATAAAGAGTTCACCGCTGTTTGTGCTCGCCATACAGGTTGCACTCGTAATAGCCTTTGATACAAGATTCAACTGCTGTGTTTTTTTGTCTAATGCATATAAACCGCGTCCCTCTATAAAAACCCATACCCGGCCGGTCGCGTCAATATGCGTGGCCGATACATGGTAGTATAAGGTGGATAGGTTCGATTTATAATCTTTAAAAGCAATTTGTATGGCATATGCTTCTTGATGACTTTTGTAAAATAGCCCCCAGCCGTTTGTGCCTATATAAATATTATTGTCACTATCGATTTGAATGGATTTCGTGTCAGCATTGAGATGATATGACTGTTTTGATTTTTGGTCTATATAATTTAAACGGGTGAAGGTGTCAAAGTTTCGGTCGTAGATTCCAATCCCTTGCCCAGTTCCTATCCATAATTTTTTATTGTGGTCTTCTGCTATACAATAGATATAATTATGCGGAATGCTATTTTCATTATTTAGCTGGTTTCTATAGGTTTTTATATCATAACCGTCGAATCTGTTTAGTCCGTCGAAGGTACCAAACCACATATAGCCCTGACTATCCTGAAATATAGATTTCACCGAACTATTCGATAAACCTTTATTCATCTCCTTGGGAAATTGCGCACTGGTCAGCATGCTTGTGTGAACAAGAATGAGAACGAATACTAGGATCAAGGCCTGACGAAAATATAGGAGTCTGTTCAAACTAGGCATGTTAGCAGCTATGTTAGTATAGTATTTCCGATATCAGATAATTTATCGATTCTTCCTTATCATAGGTGATTATCTTGAAAACAACTTTTGTGATCAGAAAAAGTCAATTTGAAGATTATATGGTTAAAGATACGATTGTTTTTTAAAATAAGTGTATATAGTACGTTTATTTAAGACGAGCTGCTTTACGACTAAGATTTTGCTTCATAAAGCAAAAAAAGCAGCCGCTATCATGAGTTGTCAACAGGAGGAGGGATTCTGGACACGAAGTATGTTAGATCCCGAACATGCACCCGGCAGGGAAACAGGCGGAACAGCTTTTTTTACGTATGGGTTGCTCTGGGGAATAAATAATGGATTGCTAAGTGATTTTAAGTTTAAAAATGCTGCGGTTAAAGGCTGGAAATATCTTAGTGAGATCGCTTTACAACCCGATGGCAGAATTGGGTATGTACAACCTATCGGTGAAAAAGCTATCCCCGGACAGGTGGTGGACACCAACTCTACAGCGCCCAATTGTGGCCATCGGCGACGCTTCGGTTTTCGTAGGCGACTGGACGCAATGGATACAGTTCGATCCGGCGCGGTTCGGTATCACCCATATTTCCGATAAAGAAGCCAAACCACTCTATATACAGCATCATGCGCTCAATCGTTTTGAGGAGCGCAGCTATAGTCCCAAAGGCTATGTACAGATTTATCTTGCCAAAACCTTTATTTATGGTACACCGGAGGTAATCGTCTATCGTGGACAGGTACTCATCTGCTGTTATTGTGCACGGCACAAGGTTGGCTATTTTCTGGTGAGCTATCATGGTGATAAATGGGTGATACGTACCTTTCTTTTTCTGACGAATGAAGGTACTCCCGAAGGTACAAAGCTCAAGGAGCTCGTCGGCTTGGAAAAAGAAGACGCTAAATATCTGATGATAGACCGAGTCACCGCATTTTTGGATTATGATATTGAGCATGATCAACGACTCCGTATGCTATTTGAAACTGCCGGCTGCGGTTCCCTTTTCGGGTATATCAAACTTTTTGCGCGTCCGGAAGACAATGTGAAAAATAGCGCAGCAATCGCTAATTATCTTTTTGGTAAAGCAGACTATTTCGACGAGTTTATACAGATTTGATAAGAAGAAAGCTATACTGGTTTTTGGGATCCCGAATCGTTCATTTATAACTCATGTTCATGTATCATGAACATTTAATTTTAGTGAACAGAGAATACAAAAACTTTCCTACTGCTTCAAGTGAATGGAAATACCGCCAAGGTTATCAATAGACATATCAATAAGAACAAGTCGAATTTACATTTGACCTGAAGTACTCGCTGTTGATAGGCGTATTGGTTTTGCTATTAGTGAAGAACTTTAGTGTTTCAATAAGCATCAAAACTATGGCAAGCAGGTTGTCGCTAAACTGTGGCGACAACCTCAAACCTGCGGATGATGGACCGCTTTGTATAGTAAGAAGTAGCCGATGTGAAATAGTTTTATTTGGATAAAAAAATAAAAAAAAATATTATTTTATAACTTTGATTATTAGGTCAATAGACCTGTTTGGGCGAATGGGACAAATGAACCATCCTTATCCCACGGTGATATAAGAATAAAAGTATATTTAATTTTTTAACCAATTATGGATTCAGAGATCAAAAAATTGAAAACACAAGTTCGTGCACTGATTATAGTATGTCTGGTTCTCTTTTCGGGGATGACAGTGACATTGTTTACAGTGTTAAACACAAAAAAAGGTGGTGCGGTACTCGATGTGGAAAGGATAAATATCAGGGAGGCCGACGGAACGATAAAATTGGTGCTGAGTAATAAGACGCGACAACATCCCGGAAGAATGTTGGGGAAGGATGCTGATCCTAGGGAAAGGGAGGCTGGACTAATTTTCTTTAACAGCGATGGTGATGAATGTGGCGGATTGGTGTATGATAACGATAAAGAGCATGCTGGCATGGTCTATTCCATCGATAAGTATCAAGATGACCAGATCATGCAGTTACAATATATGGAGGACACAAAGACCAATAAAAGGAAGTACGGACTTCAACTATGGAGTTATGCGAAGGAAGACGCATTTGCGCAACGCCAAGATAGGTATAAAGAGTTAACCAATTCGGCATCAAAACAGTTGCGTGATTCAGCAGTGTCTATTCTCCGGAATGAGGGTCTTCTTGCAACTGACCGTATGTTTCTAGGTAAGAATTATAAGGATGAAGTAGGTCTATTTATACATGATAGTCAGGGCAGACCGAGAATCCGGATTATGGTCGATAAGGATAACCAGACTGTTTTGGAGACCATAGATACACTAGGAAATATAAAGAATAATAAAATCAGTCAAATTGAGTAGTCAACTTTACGCTAGCTTACTGAAGCTTTACGCTGAATTTAATCGAGAGGGGATCTCATCACCTCTGTGTATACAACATTTTGTATGAAACAAATTGTTGAGGAAAATTTGAGGGAATATGTCATTGTATTTCTTGATTGGCAATGTCTCAGACTAAAAATTTCAATAATATAAGGATTGGAATCCACACCATCTTATACATCATATTGTCTTATTAAGGTGCTCTATGAATGTCTTTTGCGCCAAAGCATGGGTAGAGTCGTATCGGGGATAATCGTAGTTATGATAGCTCAATTAGAATTAAGTAGAAAGAATAGGTGGTTTTAGTAGAAGAGCCTGTAAATAGATTCCCAAAAATCCTTCTTAGATGCTTAGAAATCGCTTTTGATAGAAAAATCAAAATCAATCTTATTAACAAAATTATTAGAAGACCTATTAGAAAAACTAGTAGAAAAGAACAATAAGGATTTAAAACAGCAATCCAATCATACCTGTCCTTTCAACAGCTTATACAACGAAGCGTTGACAAACTGAATGACCTTAAATTCCATTTTATCAATATACCAGTGAAATATACACTAAAACACTTCTTGGTAATAATATAGCTATCAGGATGGATCGGAAAGGAAGGGCGCAGGATAATATTTTTTGTTGAACGATTATGGCGGACAGTTAAATATGAAAAGCGTATTGTGGAGCAAGAACAGCAAGGCAATAGCCGTGCAGGCTATGGAGATTTCATAGTATCAGGCCTTTCTAAGTATTTGTCAGATGCATTAGGTAAAGGTTTTTCAGAAGCCAATTTGCGGAACATGAGGCAGTTCTACCAAGTGTTCCCTGAATTTGATCAATTCTCTACGCAGCGCGTAGCGAATCTTAGCTGGACAAATATCCGTTTGATTATGAGGATCGATGACCCCAGTGAACGGGACTATTATATCAAGGAGGCTACAGGGCAAAATTGGACATCCCGTGTATTGGAACGGAATATCAAGAGCGGTTACTATCGTCGCTTACTTTCTACCCAACAAGCTCAAGCACTTTCTGAT
>RCUL01000521.1_pt1 | contig 18582 bp, 14 predicted proteins | sample 2167521 | NCBI WGS metagenome assembly RCUL01 (sample SAMN09932745, study PRJNA488358) | compost metagenome | feature: garden; material: soil; isolation source: compost soil in acetic acid-enriched culture | place: Germany: Experimental Botanical Garden Goettingen | collected 2016-01-27
CACAGGTGAACCACAGGCCTCAAAAGCGGTGGAGTACCTGTGGGAGCTGGCTTGCCGGCGATTTGGCCTCAAGGCTTGCCGGTGTCCTTCCACCCCCCACCCAACGCCAGGAACACACCAATCTGCCCCTGAGCCACTTGGCTATTGGCCGCTGCCAGCTGCGCGCGCATGTCGGTATAGGTACGCGTCGCCTGCAGGTCGGCCAGGAACGATTCACGCCCCGCCTGGTAATACCGGTGCGTCTGGTCCGCCGCTTCCTTGGCCGACTTCTCCGCCTCGGCCAACGCGTCACGCCGGTCCAACAGGGCGCTGTACTGCGCCAGGCGGGTCTGGGTCTCGCGAATGGCGTTCAGCACTACCCCATCAAAATTCGCCAGGGCTGCCTGGGTCGAGGCTTCGGCCATGCGAATGCGGGCACGGGTGCCATTGGTGGGGATGGTCCAGCTGATCTGCGGGCCGAAGCCCCAGCGGTTGGTCGCCGGCTCGCCAAGGTTCTCGAGGATACCAATGGTGCCAACCTGGGCGCCGATGCTGATGTCGGGGTACAGGGCGCCGGTGGCCACGCCGATGTAGGCAGTGGCAGCGGCCAGCTGCCGTTCGGCCTGACGCACGTCGGGACGGCGCTTGAGCAACGCCGCGCCATCGCCCACCGGGACCAGCTGGTTCAGGTGCGGCAGCTCGGCACAATCGGCAGTGCCGGCAGGCAACTGATCGACCGGTTTGGCCAACAAAGCGGCCAGTGTGTACATGCCGGTCTCGCGCTCCGCCTTGAAGCGTGGCAGCTCGGCGCGCAAGGATTTGAACTGGGTCTGCGAGCGGGTGACCTGGGTTTCGTCGCCACGCCCGGCATCACGCAGGCGCTGGTTGAGCTTCACGCTCTGCTCCTGCAGGTCGAGCGACTCGCGGGCAATGTGGTATTCCTCGTTGGCCGAGCACACCTGGGTGTAGGCCTTGACCACATCCGCCACCAAGGTGATGCGGGCGGTATCGGCGGCGGCCTGCACTGCGTCGGCATTGGCCTTGGCCGCCTCGGTGCCACGCTTGAAAGTACCCCACAGGTCGAACTGGTACGAGGCACTGATGATGGCTTCGCCGATGTTGGCCACCGGCACTTTCTCTGGCAGCAGGAAGGCCTCGCCCGATTCCTGCAGGCGCTGGGCGCCAAGTTTGACGCCGCCGTTGAAGCCACCTTGCGACTCAGCCACTTCGACCTGGGCGCGCGCCTTGGCAATGTTGGCGGCAGCCACGCGCAGCTCGGTGTTGGCACTCAGGGCCTGGCGCACCAGCTCGTTCAGCCGTTGATCCTGATACAGCTGCCACCAGTCCTCAGGCACCGGTGCCGATACCACACTGTCGGCATCCTGGCGCAGCGGGCCGTTGAGGTCGCTGCGTTGCACCGCCGCGTCCTTCGGCACTTCATAGTCGGGGCCGACCATCATGCAGGCCCCCAACGACAGGCACAGCCCCGCCAGGATCAGCTGTTTCATGGGCGCTGGCCCTCGATGATCGACACCGTGGCGGTTCGCCCGGCAATCATGCGGAAGTCTTGCGGCACTTCATCAAAGGCGATGCGCACCGGAATACGCTGGGCCAGGCGCACCCAGCTGAATGCGGGGTTGACGTTGGGCAACAGGTTGGCGCCACTGCTGCGGTCGCGGTCTTCGATGCCGGCGGCAAAGCTTTGCACATGGCCACGCAGCCGGGTGTTGTCGCCCATGACGCGAATGTCCACGGCATCGCCGATGTGGATACCGCCAAGCTTGGTTTCCTCGAAGTAGCCATCGACGTGGTACGAGGCGCTGTCGACCACCGACAGCACCGGGCGGCCGGCGGTGACGAATTCGTGATTACGCGGTGCTCGGTCGTTCAGGTAACCGTCCACCGGGCTGCGCACCACCGAGCGGTCGAGGTTGAGCTGGGCGGTATCGACGGCCACCTGCGCTTCGCTGACGGCGGAACGGGCACGGGCCTCGCGGGACTGGCTTTCTTCCAGCTGTTCGGCGGCCACCAGGTTGCCCAGCTTGCGGTTGCGCTGCGCTTCGCGAGAGGCCTGGGCCAGGGTTTCCTCGCGCTCACCCAGGGTCGCCTTGGCCTGGCGCAGGGCCAGGGTGAAGCGGTCCTGATCGATGGTGAACAGCACATCGCCGCGCTTGACGGTCTGGTTGTCACGCACCTCAACCTTCTGGATCAGCCCGGACACGTCCGGGGCAACCTGGATCACGTCGGCGCGGATGTGGCCGTCGCGAGTCCAGGGGGCGAACATGTAGTACACCACCATCTGCCACACGAGCACGGCGGCGAAGGTCACTACCAGCAAGGTCAGGACCACACGGCCCAGGGTCAGCAAAGGTTTTTTCATGGCAGCATCAGGTTTCGGCAAAAGTGGTCCACCGCACCAAGCAGCACGGCATACAGAGCAACGTTGAACAACGCCCGGTGCCAGACCAGGCGGTAGAAATGCAGGCGCACCAGCACCGCGTGCACCCCGAGGAACAGCAGGTAGGTGCCAAACATCATCACCAGCAGCGTGGGCAGGAATACCCCGCTGATATCCAGTTCACCAATCACAGGGGCGCTCCGTCGAGGCCGGGGGGCAGTTGCGGTTGTTCGGCTGGCTCGAGCATCACCTCCACGCCCGGCAGCAGCGCCAGGCGCAGGCCGCTCAGCGCGTGCAGCAGGTGGGTACGGGCATCGCCGCGCTCGTACAGCTCATCCAGGTTCAGCGCCAGGCGCGCGCGCTCCATGTTGCGCAGCAGCGCGGCCGGGGCGTGCAGGCGCTCGCCGGCGCGCAGGCAGGCGGCGTAGTGCGCGCCGACTTCCTCGACTACCGTGTTCAGGCGTTCACGAGCCTGCTGCCCGGCACGCGGCATATAGGCCAGCAGGTCGAGCAGGTTCAACCCCACGCGCAGGTCGCGCAGTGCCACGCCGCTGTCCTGCCCGGTTTGCGACAAGCGCGGCAGGTGCTGCATCAGGCGGTCGAGCATCTGCACACCGACCTGGCGGTGCTCGGCCAGAGTGGCCGGCTCAGTCATTTCGACGATGTCGCGCCAGGCGAAGCGGGTCATGCGCTTGGCTGCCAGCTCCACGCCGAACGGGCGCATCACCAGGGTCCAGATGAAGGCGAACAGCAGCCCCACGGGGCCGGCCAGGTTGGAATTGAGGAAGGTGAAGAAGTCAGCATCGTAGGCACCCTGGATGCTGATGAAGGTCGAGGTGTTGACGATGGTCAGCAAGGTACCCAGGTAGAAGCGCGGCTGCACGGTCAGGGAGCCAACGCAGATGAATGGCACGGCGAAGGCCAGCACCAGCATCGGGAAGTCGTGCAGGTTGGGCAGCACCAGGAACAGGTACAGGCTGGAGAAGATGACCGACATCAGCGTCCAGAAGAAGAACCTGTAGATCTGCGGCGCCGGGTCGTCCATGGCGGCGAAGAAGCTGCACGACACGGCGGCGAGGATCACTGCGCTGGCGCCGTCGTTCCAGCCCAGGCCAATCCACAGGCCGCAGGCTACAACGATCGCCAGCACGGTTGAGGCCACCGAATACAGCATCAGGCCACGGTCGAAGAACGCCGTCAGGCGGCCCAGGCGCCAGTGGCGGTACACCGCGCGCCAGGGTTTGGAATCGTCGCTGCGCAGGGCATGTTGCAGGCTGCAGCAGTCCTGCCACAGGTCGGCCCATTCGGTCAGGCGATAGAGGGCGTTGGACAGTAGCAGTTCGGCGCGCTGGTCGAGGGCGGCGGCGCCGGGCTGCAGGCGGTCGATCTGTTCGTGCAGGGCGGTCCAGCGGGCGACCGAGGCGCTGTCGACGGTGCCCTTGAGCCATTCGCGGGCGGCATCGAGCAACGGCTGCAACTGGGCGAACTGTGCCGGGGCGCGGCCTTCGAGGGCGACCAGGGCGTCGTCGAGGGCATCGATCACCGGCAGCAGGTGGATCATGCGCCCGCGCAACTCGCGGGCATTCTTCAGGGTGTGCGGACCGGCGCCTTCATGGCCGAGCTGGCCGATCATCAGCTCCAGCGAGTTGAAGGTGGCAACCATCGCCCCGCGCATGCTGCCAACCTGGTCTGCGCTGGCCTGGCGGGCCAGGTAGGTGTCGCTGTAGCGGATCGCCTCGGTGAACCAGCTACCAGTGGCACCGACTACAACCGGCGCCAGCCGCCGTGGCCAGAAGATCGCCCCGACCACCGCCGCGCAGACGATCCCCAGGCAGATTTCCTGGGCGCGGGAGGACGCCACGTCGAACACAGCAAGCGGGTTGTCGACCACCGCCAGGGCAATCATCGGCAAGGTGTAGCCGGCCAGCATCAGCACATAGTTGTTGGCGGTACGCAGGTTCAGCGAAAGGAACAGCAAGGTGCCGGTCCACAGGGCGATGGCGATGCTCAGCAGCAACGGCGACTGCACCAGCGGTGGTACCAGGAAAATCGCCCCGCCGGCGCCGAGCAGCGTGCCCACGGCACGGTACAGGGCCTTGGAGCTGGTGGGGCCAAGGAACGGGCTGGAGACGATGTACACCGTAGCCATGGCCCAATAGGGGCGCGGCAACTGCATGAGCAGGGCGATGTACAGGGCGATCATGGAGGCGGCAAAGGTACGCACGCCATAGAACCAGTCGCGGGCCGGGGGCACCGAGCTGAAGAAACCGTTCATGCTGCCCCGCCTGTGTTGCCCAGGCCGGCGGCTTCGAAGGCACGCAGCACGCGCAAGGCGGCTTCCAGGTCGGCCTGGTCGATGCCATGCAGCACCTCGCGGCGCAGGCGCACCAGTTCGGCTTCGATGGACTCGGCCAGGGTGCGGCCTTCGGCGGTCAGGCTCAGGGCCTTGGCGCGGCGGTCCAGCGGGTCCTCGCTGCGGCATACCAGGCCAGCCTTGCACAACTGGTCGAGCAGGCGCACCAACGACGGGCTTTCCAGGCCGGCGGCCTGGGCCACGGCCACCTGATGCACGCCGTCGCCCAGGCGCACGATCATCAGCAACGGCGCGGCGCAGGCCTCGGAAATGCCGTAACCGGTCAGGGCGGTATGGCAGATGCGCCGCCAATGGCGGGCGGCAACCACCATGCCACTGCTGACTTGCAGGCGCAGGAGATCAAGGGACATGACAGGAACCAAGGATATTCATAGTTTGCTAACTATCAATATACGCCTGTGCCTCCCCCTGTCGTCAACCGGGGGGATGGATGAATTGTTGTTCATGCTGGGGCTTTTGGCCTGCCTGTGCCGGCCTCTTCGCGGGTAAACCCGCTCCCACAGGTGCTGCATAAGACTCAAGCCATGCGCGGTACCTGTGGGAGCGGGTTTACCCGCGAAGAGGCCCGGACAGGCAACAGAGCATTCAGGGCTGAATCTGGTCTTCCAGCTTCATGGTCAAGGCCAATGTACTGCCCATCTGCACCGCCCGGTCACGCCACTCCTGGTAGCGTCCCTCCTCGCGGCTGCTGAAGTGAACCGCCAGCTCTTCGGCCGCCTGTACCACCCCCGCAGCTGCCGCCAGCTCCAGCCAATACAGCGCGGCCTTCAAGTCAGTCTCCACGTACAGCCCGTGCATCAACCGGTAGCCCACCTCGAAACGGCAGCGTGCCTCGCCCTGCTCGGCCCCGCGCAGGAACCACTGGTAGGCCTGCACCAGGTCGACCTGCCACTGCAGGCCGCCATCACACACCTCTTCCTCGTACAGGTCACCCAGCGCGGCAGCGGCATGCAGCATGCCCCGCTCGAAAGCCTGCCGGTAGCACTCCGCCGCCTGCAGGTAAGAGGGCTCGATGCCTTTGCCGAAGTAATGTTGCTGCCCAAGGTTGAACCAGGCCGCGGCATTGCCTTGCAGGGCCGCCATGCGCAACAGGTGGCCGGCCAACACGGTATCAGCACGCCAGTATTTACCGTTGAGCCAGATCCAGCCAAGGTCGTTGAGCGCCGCCACGTTGCCTTGCAAGGCCTGGCGGCGCAGGTCGACATACACCACCTGCAAGTCGCTGGCTTCGTCCAGGCGGCCGACCAGCAGCGAGCGCTGGCTGGGCAACCCTATCCCGGCAAACAGTCGCTGTCGCCTCCCGACAGCGGCCGGTGGGGCAATGACCCGCTCGGGCAGAAGGCGGGCAAGCAGCGAATGGATATTGCTGGCAGCAGACATGTTCATCCTCATTGAACGACACACAACCCCAACCTTCGGCTGTGATGAGGCGTGATTCTGCGTGACGTAACGTCAAAACCTGTCGCGAACGATTCGGCACCAGGCAACCAAATGCGACTTCCTTGATCTGAGCAGGCTGTGGCCAATTGCCATGACCCACGCCTGCCGCCATCCTATTGCGGCAAGCCTAGACAAGGACGTTATCTTTTGCCGTTCGCCACCACTCGCGCCACCCTCAGCCGACAGTGGGCGCTGCTGCGCCAACTGCCCAGCCGCTCCCCAGGCATTACCAGCGCCGAATTGGTCTGGCGCCTGCGTGACGTGGGCTTCAATGTCAGCAAACGCACGGTGGAGCGGGACCTCAACGAGCTGTCGCTGATATTTCCGCTGGAGCGCAACGACAAGAGCATTCCGTTTGGCTGGCACTGGTCGGCGAACGTTGCTGGCGAGTTGCGTGGAAATTTCGATCTGCAGGGGTATTTGCGCGGTGATTCGCTGCAGCCAGCGCAGGGTGAAGGGGTCGAGCTACAGGCCTGGGTCAGCGACCTGCTGGCCCGACAGTTGCGCGAAGCGCCGTTGAGTGTCGATATGCAGCTGACAGCGCTGGAGCAGGGCCATCGGCTGCGGGCCACCGTGGAAGATGGCTGGGGGTTGCGCTGGTGGGTGCTGAGCCAGGGAGCAGGCGTGGTGATCGAGCAGCCCAGCCAGCTACGCATGGAGATTGCCAGGACACTCGTTGAAGCGGCGGCACAGTATCAGGATGGCCATTGAGCTTAAGGCTCACCCACCAGCAAGTCTCGATTTCCCATGGCTAAGAACCTGGCCTGCAATTGCGAGATGAAAGTAGAGCACAAGCCGCTTATAGCAAAGTGGCACTTTACCCCTCCAATTAATAATAAATTAAGCCGATATAATCAACTGGACAAGCTTAAAAGCTTCAGAACATTATGGGCAACAACAAAAACAACCATAGAAGTCATTAGCCCTCCCCACGGAACTAGAATTTTAATTTTCAGATCCTTTGGAAAGCGCAATATTTCGGAAGCATCCGCAACACCTTTGCTAACAAAGACACCGGGCATCATAAGCATATTTTCGGCCAGGCAGATGCGCAACACTCTACCTAGCGAACCCGCCGATGAGAAACTTAACCGATTATCTCGTACATAACTGCATCCCGACAGGTTCGATTCAACCAAATCAAGATATCGGCAGGCTAGGTAAATCATAATACCCACACTGATCATTATCCAGAATAACAACATGGACATTCCTATTACTTCAACTGTCGATTTCATTCAATCCTCTTTCCACACACTCGCCTCCCAAGCGGGTCAAACCAACAACCTTGTTGCTCCCATATTCCCGGCAAGCTTCCTCAGACAAGGCGAAATTGAGCACCGCGCATCACACTGCAGCCTGCACGCTTCCTCCAAACACTTTCTTAAAAAGACCCGAGCGCGAGGAATGCGACTGAAGAAATACACATTGTGCACCACGTTACTATAAGCAGTCTTTTCATACGCGTCGGAAAGTTCTGCAGTTGCGCCTCGTCAACCAATCCCTTGCGAGCAAATAGGTATGGCGTGCTCAGAAGTGTTGATATGGTACAGATACGCATAATCTTACCGATGATGCCTGCGTGCAAATAAAGCTTCCTATTCCCCGATACAAAACTGCTTTTTGATAGTAGCCCTTCAATCTCATCAAGATATCTTATGGCGACATATATCTGCACTAAAAGCGCGACTATACCCAAGAAGAAAAAACAAATCGCAACCACATTCATCTCAAATGAGCTCATGGCTTAATTTTCTCGTAAAGAATTTCCCCAAGCCACTCACCACCCTCTTTACCTTTTTCACCACCAACCTTTCCACCTACAGCTCCACCGACCACCGCGCACGTTAATGCACCGGCCCCTCCAGTAGGTATTCCGAATACTACAGCGCATACAAGGGTACCAGCGGCACCTCCGACAGCCCCCATTATGGTGCTTCCACTCAAACCTCCGACCAAACCACTTCCCTCCACATATTTGGCCTTTCTACATTCTTCTTCTCGGCCAATGGTGCATGCCTTATGAATGGACAACCCTGTCGCCGCCACATCCAATGCAACCCCAATGTAGGCCCCTTTCTTGATCAGACTCGCAGCCTTCGCCACTCCCGTTACCTTCTCTGCATACCCGGATATCTCCCCAGCATTCAGATAACGCTTGGTGGAAAGCTGCAGCATCCGCTTGATCGATCCCTGATTTCGTAGACCCGAGCCATAGGCGGCGGTCCTCCCCAGCTGTTCGTCCAACGTCCTGAAAAGCGCCACACGCTTGGCATAGAACTCTTCTCGCGCCCTGAACGCACCACCACTCATATGCTCGCGGTGCAGTTGCTCGATCTGTTCCAGCGTCTTCTTGATTGCATCCAGATACCTGGCCCAGCCATCGCTCGCTGCCCCTGCCCCCATCGATGCATGGGCCAGTAGACTTTGCAGCATCTCGAAGTTATCCAGCATGAAACCGTCAACACCGCCCCCGTTGAGCATGATGTCGCGGTGGATGCCAGCCGCCTTGCCCATGAGAAAGGCTTCATGGCTGGTGCAGGAAGAAGTATCGGGATCACCGACGATCACCAGTTCGCCGGCCAAGACCACGGTGTTGACGATATGCCCATTGAGCACATCGAACTTGGCCTGCTGGTTGGCGTTCATCGGTGTACCGTTCTTCAGGGTCGCGTAATTCTGCGCCTTGGGATTTATAAAGCTGCGTGCCTCGGACATGGTCGGTCCTCACGCAAACTTCTTGTTGGCAATCCGGTCCCAGCCACCGGTCACATTGCCGCCGGCACTACCATCGACACGCTGCTGCCGGGTGTAGGTGGTCTTGATACGGCCGTAGTCGAGCTGAATGATTTCAGTCGGTACGCCGGCATGCGCGCTTTGTGCGTAGTCGGCGATGATCACTTCTTCGAGCACCACTTCGTAGTACTTGAGTTTATCGCCGCCAGCGCGGCAAACGACCAGCCTCACCTCTTTCAGGTGCTGCCCGGCGCAACTGGCTTCGAGCAGTTTGCAGCTGGCGTTGTCCAGGTTCTTGGTGAAGGTGAGGTTGCTCAGGGTGGTGCGCCCGGAAGTGGCGCCGCCTGCGGAACTGGCGGTGGCGGAGGCGCTTTGGCTGCTGCCGAACGTGTAGCCAAGGATCTCGATCCAGTTGCTGTATTGCTCGTCCTTTGCTTCGCCAGCGATTTCCGCGATTTGAATATAAGCGTCGAAAGCCATGGTTACTGTTCCTTGTAAACAATTGAGCGGAACAGGCTAGGCACGGAAAAACTCCAACGCAATCGTTCTGCGGAGATCGATGCTAAATTAGGAATTTTCTTACAAGTTATACGACAAGTCGGCTTGAAAATATTTGAAAGTGTTTCAGAGCTACGCCATTTTGGCCGACAACATCAGCCCGATCACCGGCAAGCCGACGATCGGGCCAACCAAGCACATGCGCGTCAGCGCTGCATCCCCCAGCGGCGAACGGTCAACCGCTCCAGGGTATTGAACACCAGCCCTTCCACCAGCAAGCCGATCAGGATCACCACCGCCAACCCGGCAAACACCTTGTCGGTGTACAGCTCGTTGCGGTTCTGGAAGATGTACCAACCCAGCCCGCCTTTGCCACTGCTGGCCCCGAACACCAACTCGGCAGCGATCAGTGTGCGCCAGGCGAACGCCCAGCCGATCTTCAGCCCCGACAGGATCGACGGCAGCGCCGCCGGGACAAGAATATGCAGCACCAGCCGCAGCCCCTTCAGGCCGTAATTGCGCCCGGCCATGCGCAGGGTTTCCGACACGCCGAGAAAGCCCGCATAGGTGTTCAGCGCCAGCGCCCAGAGCACCGAGTGCACCAGCACGAAGATCAGGCTGTTGTCGCCCAGCCCGAACCACAGCAAAGCCAGGGGCAGCAGGGCAATCGCCGGCAACGGGTTGAACATCGAGGTCAGGGTGCCCAGCAGATCACGACCGAGCTGGGTCGACACCGCCAAGCTGGTGAGGCCGAAGGCCAGGATGATCCCCAGCAGGTAACCCTTGAGCAGAATCACCAGCGACACGCCAACCTTGGCCGGCAACTCACCGCTGACCAGGCCGTCCCACAGCGCCGTGGCCGTCTGCAGGAAGGTCGGTAGCAGCAGATCGTTGCCCTGGTAGCGGGCAATGGCCTCCCACAGCACGGCGATCACCAGCAGGATGACCGCCTTGCGCAACCAGCCGTGCTGCCACAGGCGCTGAGCCAACGGCAGGTTGCGCTCCACAGGCACACTGAGCAAAGGCTCCAGCTGCACCTCGTATTCCTGGCGTACAGGTGTAGTGGTCATGGCTGAAGCTCCTGTCAGTAGGCGATACGGATATCGTTGAAACCAAGATCGTCGGGCTGTTCGGGGGCATCCGCCTCATCGAACAGCAAACGATGGATGCGCCGGGCACTGGCCTGGAAGTCGCTACCACCCAGGCTGCCCAAGTCGTACTGGTGGCTGTGCACTTCGGCACGCACCCGCCCCGGGTGGGGCGACAGCAGCAGGATGCGGTTGCCGACCACCAGTGCTTCTTCGATGGAGTGGGTAACGAACAGCAGGGTAAAACGCACCTCCTCCCACAGCAGCAGCAGTTCTTCCTGCATCTTGCGCCGGGTCAGCGCATCAAGTGCCGCGAACGGTTCGTCCATCAGCAGGATCTTCGGCTGCGTGGCCAAGGCCCGGGCAATCGCCACGCGCGCCTTCATACCGCCCGACAGGGTGTGTGGGTAGGCATCGGCGAAGGCGGCCAGGCCGACTTTTTCCAGGTAGTGCAGCGCCCGCTCCTCGGCCTCGGCGCGTTTCAGCTGGCCCGACACCAGCAGAGGGAACATGACGTTCTGTTTCACCGTCTTCCATGGCGGCAGCTGGTCGAACTCCTGGAACACCACGATGCGGTCGGGGCCTGGGCCACTGACTGGCTGACCTTGCAGCAGAATCTGCCCCTCCTGGGGCGAGATGAACCCGGCCACGGCCTTGAGCAAGGTGGACTTGCCGCAGCCGGAGGGGCCGAGCAGCACGAAACGGTCGGCACGGTCGACTTCGAAGCTGACCTGGTGGGTGGCCCGCACCACGCGTTGCGCGGTGCGGTATTCGAGGCTGAGGTTATCCACCTTGAGCAAAGGTGGCGTTGCGACACGGCTCAGGTTGCTGGCCGTGTGGCCTGGCAATGGGGCGGCCATGATCGGTCAGCTCCCCTGCAGCGGGCGTTCATCCTGGAAGAAGTAGTCCTTCCACGATTCCGGCTTGTGCTTGATGGCGCCTACCCGATAGAGGAAGTCGGCCAGCTTGTAGGTGTTCTTTGGCGTGACGGTGAATTCGTACTGCGGGTTGTCGATCAGCTTGATCAGCGTGGCGCGGTCGATCTTGGCCTTGGTCACGCGAATGTAGGTGTCGGCGGCAGCCGCCTTGTCCTTCTGGGCGAAGTCAGCGGCTTCGGCCAGCGCATCGACGAAGGCCTTGTAGGTCTTGGGGTTGTCCTTGCGGAATTTCTCGGTGGCGAACAGCAAGGTCGGCGAGTTGGGGCCGAGCAGGTCGTAGCTGTTGAGCACCACGTGCACGTCCTTGTTGGCCAGCACCTGGTCCTGGAACGGCGGGTTGGAGAAGTGCCCGTTGAGTTCGGTGCCGCCGGCCAGCAGCGCGGCAGTGGCATCCGGGTGCGGCACGGCCAGGGTGTACTTGTCGAGGCGGTTGTATTCCTTGTCGCCCCATTGCTGGGCGGCGGCGTACTGCAGGAAGCGCGACTGCACCGAAACGCCTACCGCCGGTACGGCGATGCGGTCCTTGTCGGAGATGTCGGCAATGGTCTTCACGTTGGGGTTGCTGCTGACCAGGTAGTACGGGAAGTTGCCCAGCGAGGCCACGGCCTTGACGTTCTGTCGGCCCTTGGTGCGGTCCCACACGGTCAACAGTGGGCCGACGCCGGCACCGGCGATGTCCACCGAACCGGACAGCAGTGCGTCGTTGATGGCCGAACCACCCGACAGCTGGGCCCAATCGACTTCGATGTCGATGCCCTGCTCCTTGCCATGTTTTTCGATCAGATGCTGGTCACGCACTACGTTCAGCAGCAGGTAGACGATGCCGAACTGTTCGGCGATGCGAATCTTGCCTTCCGCTTGCGCCGCGGCGGGGGCCGCCAGGCTGCCGACGACCAGGCTTGCGCCCAGGCCGATGCTTGCCGCCAGGCGGCTGATGGATTTACGCATGATGGGTTTCCTCAGTCGTCAGAACGGGGCATCGCCCTGGATGGTGGTGCGGTAAAGCTTGCGCCGCAGGTGTGCGGGGCAGCCGGTGGCCAGGTGGATCAGCGAGCGGTTGTCCCAGAACACCAGGTCGTGGGGCTGCCACTGGTGGCGGTAGATGTTCTGTTCCAGCACGCTCAGGGCATACAGCTGTTGCAGCACATCGCGGCTTTCGTCGCTTGGCAGGCCGACGATGCGGGTGGTGAAACCTTCGCTGACGAACAGCGCCTTGCGGCCGTTTTCCGGGTGGGTACGCACCACCGGGTGGATGACTTCCTGTACCTGCGCCAGCTGCTCGGCGGTCAGGGTCGGGCGCCAGTTGCCTTCGAACTTGGTCTCGGCGTAACGGGCGGTGTAGGAGTGAGCGGCACTGCGGCCCTCGACCACGTTGCGCAGGGCCGCGGGTACGGCGTCCCAGGCCTTGTGCATGTCGGCGAACAGGGTATCGCCGCCTTCGCTGGGCAGTTCCTGGGCATGCAGCATGGAGCCAAGGCTGGGCAGTTCCTTGTACGACAGGTCCGAGTGCCAGAACTTGCCGGCATCACCCAGGCCGATGTTCTGGCCGTTTTCGATGATGTTGGAAACGATCAGGATCTCGGGGTGGCCGGCGAGCAGGAACTGCTTGAGCACATGGATCTGCAATGGGCCGAAGCGGCGGCTGAAGGCGATCTGCTGGTCGGGGCTGATGCGCTGGTCGCGGAACACCAGCACATGGTGATCGAGGTGGGCGCGATGGATACGGGCGAAATCCTCGGCGTTGACCGGTTTGGCCAGGTCCAGGCCGATGATCTCGGCGCCTACGGCACCGGAGAACGGGCGGATTTCAAAGCGTTGCGGCTGGGCGCTGTCGATGATCGACAAGGCGTTCGAGGCGGCTGACATTTTTCACTCCCACGCAGTGCGCGACTTCAATGGCGCGCAACGATCAGAAACGCACGGGGATTTCCCGTGTGGGTTCAAGTCGTGCGGCGCATCGATTGGTCGACGGGTACGCAGTGGAAGTGACTATAAAGTCATAAGAGATTTATTTTAAATACCGTTAAAGAATAACCATAGCACTACTGTCAGGGGCGCTACGCGATCAGATCAACCCGCCCTGCTCCTCTTCATCGATGAGGTTGTTCAGGCTGCTGAGCGCCTTGCGCGCTGTAGAACGGTTGAGCAGCTTGGCCTGCGCACCGGGGGGCAGGTCGGTGATCTTGAACACACCCTTGGCGGTCAGTACATCGATCAAGTCCTCGAGCACGCGGATCATGTCGAGGTCGCTTTGCTTGAGCTGGTTGAGGCTGTTTTCCACCACGTCATCGGCAAACCATTCCTGGATATCGGCATGGTCGGCGGGGAGCATTTCGGTGAACTGGTCAAAAGCGGCTGCTTCTACCCGCAGCAACTGGCCAGCGGCGTCGCGTTGCACGTAGAACATGGCGGTGTCCCTCGTCACATTGGTTCCTGGGTGGTAGACAGCAGCATAGGCAATGATCACCGGGCACGCAGGCCCGGCGCCAGAGTATGCGCTGTCATGGAGTTGCGGGAAAGGTCCGTGAATTGCGCACCCCACCGTGTGGGAGCGGCCTTGTGTCGCGATAGGGCCGCAAAGCGGCCCCACGGTTACAGCAACCGAAAAGCTGGGGCCGCGCTGCGGCCCTATCGCGACACAAGGCCGCTCCCACAAGGACAGCGCCAGTCAGAAATGGACCGTGTCAGCGCATCAGCTGTCCTTGTTGTGGACGATGATGGTCGGGTCAGCACCGCTGATCAACGAGTTGATCGTGGTGTTGGACCAGTTCACCCCTTCCAGCTTGATGGTCACGTCGGCGTTGGCGATACCACCGGCGGCATTGAGCTTGCCTTCGCTGCTGACCTGCAGCGTCGTCGTGCCTTCCACCGTGGTGAGCTTCAGGTAGTTGTCGATGGTGCTGCCCTTCTCGCCCTGGAGCAGGTCCTTCAGGTCGATGCGGTCGCCTTCGGCCACCTTGAAGTCCTTGATCACGTCATTGCCGGTATCGCCAGCCTTCCATACGAAGGTGTCGGCACCGCTGCCACCGGTCATGGTGTCATCGCCCTTGCCGCCAAGCAGGATGTCATTGCCTTCACCACCGAGCAGGGTGTCCTTGCCCAGGCCACCGATCAGGATGTCATTGCCCTTGCCACCGTCGAGGGTGTCGTCGCCGCCCTGGCCGAACAGAAGGTCATTGCCCGCGCCACCGTTGAGAATGTCATTGCCATCGTTACTGCGCGAGACATCGAATTCGCTGACGTGCTCGACGATGTACTTGTGCAGCACGCGACCGTCGACATCACCCAGGGCCACACCCAGCTGGCCTGCGACATAGCCCTGTATGGCTTCGACACCGTTGCCGGCGACCGAACCGAAGCTCACCAGGTCACCGAAGATGATGTCGTTGCCATCACCAGCGTTGACGGTGTCATTGCCCGGCACGGTGGCTTCGGTGTGGCCGAGGATCGCTTCCGCCAGTTTGCTCGGATCGATATTGGTCTGCGGCTTGCTATCGGTGTCGTAAGGCTTCAGGTCGTTGAAATTGACCGCGCTGTTGAGGCCGATAGCCTCCACGCCAGACAGCTTGGACAACAACAGGAAGCTCTGCTGGGAATTGAGGTCCGCATAGTAGTCGGTCCAGCGGTCGGAAGTGGCGTAGGAAAACTCATAAGTACCATCTCCCTGAGCATGCAACTGTCCGCTGGCATAACTGTCGGTTTTCCAGTTGTTGCCGTTTCCGGTTTTGTACTCGGCGGTCATGTTGCCAGCGGCGTCGATGCTGAATCGGTTGTTGTTCCCCACGAGCTTGTTAGTGACCACATCACCCAATTTGTAGTTGATCGACTTCAGCACTGCATCCAACGTGTAGCTTGAGTTCATGAGCGTGGGGTCATACTCGCCGGTCTGGTACACGTTCGGCTGGCCGTCGGTGATGAAGAACGTCTGGCGGCTGCCGGTGTTGCCCGCGTCCATCAATTGCTTGAACCAGTTGGCGGTGGTCTTGAACGCATCCTCGTAGTTGGTCGAGCCGCTGGAATAGAGTGTATTGAGCGCACTGTAGAGCGAGCTCAGCGCGTTCTTGTCGCCCAGGTTGACCGAAACCGTACTGTTCACCTGGGTGGAGAAGTCCACCAGCAGGATGTTCACTGTACCGGACTGCGAGCCCTTGACGCTGTTGGCCAAGGTATCGAACACCGACTTCAGGGAGTTGCGCGCGGCATCGACCGCGCTGCCCATGCTGCCTGAGGTATCGACGATGAACGCAATGTTGTAGTCCTGACCCGGCGTCACATGCAGGCCACTGATGTCGGCAACGATGATGTCGCTGGTGGCGGTGCCGGTGAAACTGTCGCTGTCGGTGGTCAGGTTGTTGGCGGTGTAGGTGTCCGGATAGACAGTTACCTTGATCGTGCCTTCGGTGGAGGCTTTGCTGCCGCCCACGCTCTCGGTGGCGGTCGAGGTGACCTTCACATCGAAACTGCCCTGGTAGTACGCCGGCGGTTTGATGCTCAGGCCGTTGAGACTCCAGCCGGTGACGTCAACCGAAGTGGCGCCGACGGTTACGGTATGACCGGCGCCATCGCTGAGCACCGAACCTGCCGGAATGCCGTCCAGCTTGACGCTCAGGCTCTCGGAGCCGTCGGTGTCGGTCAGGTTGGTGGAAATGCCAACCAGCTTGACGGTACCGTTCTCCGGCCCTTCGTTGAGCTTGTAGCCGTCGTAGTAGCCCTGGCCGTCACTGCCATGGAAATCGGACACGGAAAGCCCGGCGTTACCCATCGCCGCAACGTTCGGGTACATCGGGATGGCCGAGCTGCTCAGGTCGGTCACCGGGCCGTTACCGACCTTGACGTTGATATCCAGGCTGCCCGGGCCGGACTGGTTGGCGTGGTAGATCTCCAGGGTGTAGTAGCCGCTGACAGGCGGCGAGAAGCTGCCGGAGATCGTACCGCCCGCCCCCCAGGTGGCGCCGACCACGCTGGTTTTGCCGATATAGACCTGCAAGCTGTCATCGGCGGTGCCGCTGAAGGTGTAGGTCTGGCCGGCTTCCAGGTAGATCAGGCCGGAGGTCTTGGAGCCAGTGCCGGCGGCAACGCTGCCGCCCGAATCGGCACTGGTAACCTGCTCGGTCTTGCTGGCACTGCCAGAGTTGGCAAACACGTTCTTCAACGCAGTACCGCTGATGCCGTTGCCGTTGGTGCCCAAGCCCGTGAGGCTGTTCCAGGTTTCCTTGGTCAGGCCAAGCGAATCGGGGGTGTTGCTGCCGATGTTCAGGCCAGGCTTGTCGGCTACAGGTGCGATATCGACCTTCAGCGTGGCCTCGCCACCAGCAGCGGCACCGTCGGTAGGCTTGTACTTGATCTGGGCATAGTCGGCCTGCTTGTTGCCGACGCCCGTTCCGCCATATCCGTCGATACCCGACTCGTTGGGTTTCGGCACGAACCGCAGGTTGCCGGCAGCGATGTCGGCCTGGCTGACGGTCTGGTTCTGGGCGACGTTGACCCAGGCGGTGCCGTTGAAGAGCTGCAGGGAACCCGCTGGCAGTTGGGTGAAGGTCACACCCAGGCTCGACAGGGCGCTGTCGACGTCGGAAATGTTGAAGTCGTTCCAGGTCAGCACCAGCGGCGTGTCTTCGACGCCAGTGACGGCGCCGCCGGTGGCGACCGGTGCGTCGTTGACTGCGATCACATTCACCGTGGTCGTGGCGGTGTTCGAGGTATTCACGCCGTCGGTCACCGTCACGGTGATGACGCGAGGCGTGGTGCTCGGGTTCTCGCTGCTGTTGATGAAGGTGATGTTCTTGATCGCCTGGATATAGTCGGCCAGCGATGCAGCGCCGCTCAGGGTCAGGACTACCTTGCCGTCGGTGCTGTTGGCGTTGATCGAGATGCCGTTGACACTGTTGCCCAGGTTCAGCGCATCACCCGGCTGGCGGTTGGTCAGGGTGACCGTCGCGCCAGTCAGCTTCGAGCTGTCGAAGTCGGTGATGGTGACGTCCACATCGCCGATCGACACACCACTGCCTGGCTGGTTCTCGGTGAAGGTGGTCTGGTAGTCGGCACCGGTCTTGCCGCTGGAGTCGTTGCCATCCAGGTCCAGAACCGGGGCTGGCTCGAAGATCTGGGTGGTCACGCTGCCGGCGCTGGAGCTGATGTCGAGCTTCTCGAAGTTGCCGCCAGTGGCCGAATCGATCTTGACCGTGAAGTGCTCGGTGCCCTCGGTGAAGTTGTCCTTGAAGGTCGGGATGGTGAACGTTGCCTGCGTGCTGTTGGCCTTGATCACCACGGTGGCCACGCCGGTGTAGTCCGTGCCATCGGCCGCGGTGCCGGTGTAGGTCAGTTTGACGGTGACGTCGGTCTCGGCCTTGTTGGTCAGGTTCAGGACGTACGTGGCATCGCCACCTTCGGCGACCGCGGCAGTGCCGCTGATGCTCAGGGTGGTAGCCTGGATAGTATCCGTGACCGCAGTGACCGCCGCCGTATCGCTGACGTTCAGTTTCTCGAAGTTGCCACCGCTGGTTTCGGTGATCTTCGCCGAAACGTTGCCTGCATCGATATAGACGTCATCGGTAGGCGCCGGAACGGTAACGCTACCGGAGAGCTTGCCCGCTTCGATGCTGATGACGGCACCGTTGCTGAGCTTGATGGTCATGTCGGTGCCGGCCTTGTTGGTCAAGGTGGCGGTGTAGGTGATCTGGCCACCTTCTTCGACGGTGGGCGTGGCGCTTAGGCTCAGGCCTGTATGGTCTATGGTGTCGGTGACCTTGGTTACCGCATAGGCGCCATTGGTGGACAGCAACTCAAAGTCGCCGCCGCTGGTGCCATCGATCTTGGCCCGGACGGTGCCCGCATCGACGTACACATCGTCGCTTGGTGCATTGATGGTGATCGACGCTTCCTTCGAGCCAGCCGCGATGGTGATGCTCTCGCCGTTGCTCAGCTTGATCACCAGGTCAGTGCCGGCCTTGTTGGTCAGGGTGGCGGTGTAGGTGATCTTGCCGCCTTCGGCCACGGTGTCCGTTGCGGTCAGGGTGAGCGTGGTGATGTCCGGAGTCGCCGGGTTATCGGTGACGGTGGTCACCGGCTCGCCAACGGCCACGGTCTTCTCGTAGTTACCACCCGAGATATTGGTGATCTTGTTGGTCAGGT
>RCUL01000525.1_pt1 | contig 18459 bp, 17 predicted proteins | sample 2167521 | NCBI WGS metagenome assembly RCUL01 (sample SAMN09932745, study PRJNA488358) | compost metagenome | feature: garden; material: soil; isolation source: compost soil in acetic acid-enriched culture | place: Germany: Experimental Botanical Garden Goettingen | collected 2016-01-27
GACTACGTCACCGAGCTGGTCCTGCTGCTGTTCATCAAGATGGAATACGAGCAGGTACAGAACAACGACGCCTTCGAGCACAAGCTGCCGGAAGGCGCGCGCTGGCCGGATCTGGCTGGCAAGTCCGGGCTCAACCTGCTCAACCACTACCGGCAGATGCTCCTCGACCTCGGCCAGAACAGCGACCCGCTGATCGCCGCCATCTACGCCGACGCGCAGACCCGCCTCAAGGAGCCGCGCCACCTCGAACAGCTGATCAAGAGCCTCGACGGCATCGACTGGTTCAGCGCCCGCGAGGACGGCCTGGGCGATCTCTACGAAGGCCTGCTGGAGAAGAACGCCAACGAGACCAAGTCCGGCGCCGGCCAGTACTTCACCCCGCGCCCGCTGATCGACAGCATCATCCGCTGCATCCGCCCGCAGCCGGGCGAAACTATTCAGGACCCGGCCGCCGGCACCGCGGGCTTCCTGATCGCCGCCGATGCCTACATCAAGCAGCACACCGACGACTTCTACGACCTCGACGACAAGGCCCGCCGCTTCCAGCGCAACCAGGCCTACGTCGGCATCGAGCTGGTGCCCGGCACCCGCCGGCTGGCGCTGATGAACTGCCTGCTGCACGGCATGGAAGGCGACGCCGAGGGCGTGGTGCACCTGGGCAACGCCCTCGGCCAGACCGGCGCCAGCCTGCCCAAGGTCGACGTCATCCTCTCCAACCCGCCGTTCGGCACCGCCAAGGGCGGCGGCGGGCCGACCCGCGACGACCTCACCTACCGCACCAGCAACAAGCAGCTGGCCTTCCTCCAGCACATCTACCGCGGCCTCAAGCCCGGCGGGCGCGCCGCCGTGGTGCTGCCGGACAACGTGCTGTTCGAAGCCGGCGTCGGCACCGAGGTGCGCCGCGACCTGATGGACAAGTGCAACCTGCACACCATCCTGCGCCTGCCCACCGGCATCTTCTACGCCCAGGGGGTGAAGACCAACGTGCTGTTCTTCCAGAAGGGCAGCCAGGACGACCCGCGCCAGCAAGAGGGCTGCACCAAGCGCGTATGGATCTACGACCTGCGCAGCAACATGCCCAGCTTCGGCAAGCGCACCCCGTTCGGCGCCCAGCACCTCAAGGCCTTCGAGGAGGCCTACGGCGAGGACCCCAACGGCGACAGCCCGCGCGCCGAGAACGTCGAGGGCATCGGCGAACTGAGCCGCTTCCGCGTGTTCACCCGCGAGCAGATCCGCGAGCGCGGCGACTCGCTGGACATCAGTTGGCTGAAGGACGACAGCAGCATCGACGCCGCCGACCTGCCCGCCCCGGAAGTGCTGGCCGGCGAAGCCATGGCCGAGCTGACCGAGGCGCTGCGCGAGCTGGATGCACTGATGCAGGCGCTCGGCGCGGGTGACGAGGCCGAGCAGCAGAAGCGCATGCTGGCGGAGGTGATGGGGTTGTCAGTTGTGGAAAACGAGGCAGCTAACTAATGACCATCACAGCGTTGCCCAGTAATTGGGTGGAAGCAACCTTTGATGATGTCTTGGCTGATATCAGCAATGGTATAGCCATCCCTCAGAACAAGGAGGGCGAAGGGGTTCCTGTTAGCCGGATTGAAACCATCGCCTCTGGGAAGGTTGATTTTTCACGAGTTGGATTTGTTTCTGGGGTTTCAGAAGATGAAGTTGAACGCTTTCTGCTAAGTCCTGGGGAGATTCTTTTTAGTCACATAAACAGCCCTGCGCACATTGGGAAGACGGCTATTTTTAGAGCAGGCAGGCTCTATCACGGCACCAATCTTCTTCGGATTAAGGTCGATTCGGCGGCATGTCTTGCAGAATACTTTGAGTATTACTGCCGGTATTTTAGGGCTGTTGGTGGTTTTTCTCTTAACGCGCAGCATGCTGTAAATCAGTCTTCCTTGAACCAGAAGAAGATAAAGGCATTTTCAATACCGCTGCCCCCGCTCGCCGAACAAACTCGCATCGCCGCCAAGCTCGACGAACTTCTGGCCCAGGTCGATACCTTGAAAGCCCGCATCGACGGCATCCCCGCGCTGCTTAAGCGCTTCCGCCAGTCCGTTCTCGCCGCTGCCGTTTCCGGGCGGTTGACGGAGGAGTGGCGAGTACAAAGTGTAGGGTTGTCCGACGAAGCCTCCCTCCCCGAAAATCAGTGTGAAGCCATATGGCCTAAAGTCCCATTGCAATCTTTAATTGCGGGCATTGAGCAAGGCTGGAGCCCGAAGTGCGAATCAGACTCTGTGGCTGAGGCGGAGGAGGCTTGGGCTGTAATTAAAACCACATCAATTCAGCCAATAGAATTTTATCCGTCAGAGAATAAAAGGCTTCCGGAAAGCCTCTCGCCGAGGCCGGAGCTATCTGTGCGGGCTGGCGACTTATTGATTACCCGGGCGGGGCCAAGAAGCAGGGCCGCCGTCTGCTGTTATGTGAAAAAAACACAGCCATATTTGATTGTTTGCGATAAGGCCTATCGATTTAGGGCGCAGGCAAGTGTCATGGATGGAAGGCTCTTGTGCTTATTCCTTAACTCGCCCCAATACATCTCTCTTTTGGACGATTTGAAAACCGGAATTTCCGAAAGCGGCATGAACCTTACTATGCGTAAATTTCAAGAGTTGCAGATCCCGCGCCCTTCGCTAGAGGAGCAAGCCGAAATCGTCCGCCGCGTCGAGCAACTGTTCGCCTTCGCCGACCAGCTGGAAGCCAAGGTCAACGAGGCGAAGGCGCGCATCGACCGCCTGACCCAGAGCATCCTCGCCAAGGCCTTCCGCGGCGAACTGGTGCCGCAGGATCCCAACGACGAACCGGCCAGCGAACTGCTCGCCCGCATTCAGGCCCAGCGCGCCGCCGCGCCCAAGGCCCGGCGCACACGTAAAGCCTAAGAACAGAGGAGCAAGGATGCTAAACGCAGTTTTGGCCGGTAAACGGATCGGCACCGGGCTGGAATGCTCGCAAACCCAGCTGGAGCAAGCCCGCGGTGCTGAAGATGTGCTGACCGCTACTATTTTCGAGCGGTTGTCGTACCTGCCCGATGAGCTGTTTGCCAGCGCCATGAGCGCGCTGCTCGGCCAGCAGTTTGGTCCGCTGCAGGGCATGGAGTTTTGGCCATTCTGGCGCTTGCCTGACGGCAGCGGCGTTGAGCCCGATGTACTGCTTGAGGACGGCCAGCAGGTGCTGCTGGTCGAGGCCAAACGCCATGACTGGATACGCCAGCAAAGCGCCGGACAGTTGGCTAATGAACTGTTGGCCGGCTGGCAGGAGCAGCGCCTCGGCGATCACACTCTGCTGCTGACCGTGGGCGGCATGCAGGATCTCTCCATGGAGAGTCAGCAGCGTTTGCTCGCCGAGGTGCTGGCATTGCTGCCGGCTGGCACCGGTACGCGCTTTACCCTGATCTGTCGTAGCTGGCAGCAACTGTTTGCCGCGCTGCAACAGGTGATCACCGCGGATGCCCCATCCGGCTGCCAGCGTCTGCTCGATGACATTGCCCGCTGCTACGCCTGGCATCGTCTGCGCACCCACACCACGCAATGGCTGGCAGATATGCCCGCAACCTCGATCAGCCTTCACCCGGATGCTTTTGCCCACTGGAGTCGCTCATGACAACGCTCGATGCCGCCCTGCTCGATGTTCGCAAGGCCTACCGGCTGCTTGCCGATTATCAACAGCGCCTGTTCGAGTTGATGGGCTTGATCCGCGAGCGCCTGGGCGCCAGCGATTATTACCACAACTACGCCCAGAGTCTGCCGCAAGCCCTGGCCGGCATGGATAAGCGCGACAAGAGCGGTCTGCGTTTTTTGCCGCTGTTTGATGCAACTTTCATCTGGCTTAAACACCAAGGCCAGTCGGAGCCATGGGCGAAGCCACTGCCAGGGGATGTGATGTTTGGTGCCTGGGTGCGCAGCGACACCGGGTTTGACAAGCACACCACCAGCTTTGACGATCTCCCGGCCGAGGAGACCCGCAGCGAAGTGGTGCTGTCGGCGGTCGTTTGTCGAAATGCGCCTGCCGGAAAGTTCAACTGGTACGACCACGCCTGGTGCGGGATCGATTATCCCGAGGATGGGCATGTCAACGACACGGACCTGCCGGGGTTTGCCTGCTACAGCAAGGCCATTCCCCTAGCTGCCTTCGCTGATGCTGTCAGCATTGAACATGCCCTGGGTGCTTGGTGTGCAGAGGCCGGAGCCAAGCTCGGCATCCCTCTTGCGCTTGCCACTCGATAGGACCGGCCATGCCCATTCCCGATTTTCAAAGCATCATGCGCCCGGTGCTGGCGGCCGTCGCTGATGGCGAGCCGCTGACGCTCAGCGAGCTGCGCGAACGTATAGCTAACGAGTTCCAGCTCAGCGAGGAGGAGCGCACCGAGCGCCTGCCCTCCGGCAAGCAGACGGTGATCAACAACCGGGTTGGCTGGGCGCGTACCTACCTGAACAAGGCGGGGTTGCTGAGCATTCCGGCCAAGGGGCTGGTGCAGATCACCGAACGCGGCCGCGAGGCGCTGGACAACGGCCCTGCACGCATCACCGTGGGCTGGCTCAAGCGCTACCCGGAGTTCGCCGACTTCCATACCGCCCGTCCCGCCGACAGCGCGCTTCCTGCCGTGCAGGCTGAGCCGGTCGAGGAGGCTACCCCCGACGAGCAACTGGCTGATGCGCACCAGGCGCTGATGCAGTCTCTGGCCGATGAGCTGCTGGCGCAGGTTCGCGCCGCCTCTCCGGCCTTCTTCGAGCAACTGGTGGTGGACCTGATGATCGCCATGGGCTATGGCGGCTCCCGCAAGGAAGCCGGCCGCGCCACCCAGGCGACCGGCGACGATGGTATCGACGGCATCATCAAGGAGGACAAGCTCGGCCTGGATGTGATCTACCTGCAGGCTAAGCGCTGGACCAATACCGTGCACCGTCCGGAGATCGACAAGTTCATCGGCGCCCTGACCCGCCAGCGCGCCCGTAAGGGCGTGTTTATCACCACCTCGGACTTCTCTGTTGGTGCGCGCGAGGCGGCGCTGGGCCTGGATATCAAGGTGGTGCTGATCGACGGCAGCGAACTGGCTCGGCTGATGGTGGAGAACAACCTCGGCTGCAGCGTGAAGCAGGTCTACGAGGTCAAGCATCTGGATAGCGACTACTTCAGCGAAGACTGAAGCCGCCTCTGAACCTATCTGCAATGGAGTGCTGAACCATGCCCCTGCAAAACCGTGTCGACCCTCATAGCCAGCTGCACGCCGTCTCCGCGCGCGGTACCTTCATGGGCAACCGTGGCCGCCTGCACAACGCCGAGCAGCAGATCGTCAGCCCGTGGAAGATCAAGCCGTGGATCACCTGTGCGCTGTCCTTCAAGGAGCGCAAGCGCGAGCTGATGGCGCCGAACAGCTACACTGAGCTGTTCTTCCTCGACGAGCCGACCGCCTACGCTGCCGGGCACCGCCCCTGCGCAGAATGCCGCCGTCCGGCCTACAAGCTGTTCAAGGAGGCCTGGGCGCGGGCCTTCCCCGAGCAGCAGGACCTGTCGGCCAAGGCCATCGACGATGCGCTGCACGCCGCCCGCCTCAACGCTGACGGCAGCCAGCGCACCTGGAGCGCCAAGCTCGCCGACCTGCCGGACGGCAGCATGATCGAGCACGCCGGCGAGTGCGTGCTGCTCTGGCGCGGCGGCCAGTGGAGCTGGTCGTTTGCCGGCTACACGCCGCTGCAGGCGGCTATCCCTGCTGGGCAGAGCGTCACGGTACTGACGCCTGAGCCGCTCGTGAGACTTTTCCGGAATGGTCTGGCAGCAGCGCTGCAGGTGCACCCCTCGATCGAATCCTGACGGCAGGAGCCTGATACATGAAGCACTGTTTCCGAGAGCCCATCGCCGAGGTCTTCGATACCGCACGCTATCTGGATGCGGCCGTCTCGGCACACCTGGCGGGTCACCGGGACGTATCTGCAGCGCTCTTCCGCTTGGGCAACTGCGTGAAGACCCGCGCTTGGCTGGAGTCCATCTGGGGGGCCAAGAGCCCTTATGTGGCCCTGACGCCTCTGCCGGGCTCGCCTCTCGACCCCGAGCTGCGGGTGAAGTCGCGGATGCCAAGCAAAGCGCAGATGGAGCAATTGCATGCCCGCGATGGCTACCACTGCCGCTACTGCGGCATCCCTGTGATCCGCCCAGAGATCCGCAAACGGGCCTGTCAGCTCTACCCGGATGACGTCACCTGGGGTTCCACCAATGCCTCGCAGCACGCAGGCTTTCAAACGCTGTGGGCGCAGTATGACCATGTGGTACCCCATGCGTACGGGGGGACCAATGATCTCGACAACCTTGTGGTGAGCTGCGCGGCGTGCAACTTCGGCAAGATGTCCTACCGCCTAGAGGAACTCGGCCTGAGTGACCCACGCGAGCGGCCGCCCGTGCAATCGCAGTGGGATGGTTTGGAACGGCTGCTGAGCAACTGAATCAGTCCGCCTGACTGTAGCCCGTCGGCCGCCTGTTCGCTGCGGGGTTGGCCGGGGTACTTGCCGTACATCCGTAAATCAACGCCGGCTGCAACTGATCTGAATCCGACCGCTCTGCCTCGTGCCTGTGGAGCGGTCGGAGGCCGCCATCCTGCGCTGGTCTGCGGGCAGTGTGGCTCCATGAAGGCATGATCTGCTTACGAGAAGGACGACATGAGCATGAAGAAAGGCGACAAGGAACTGCATTGGGTGCGTGCTCTGCAGAAAAGGCTGATCGAGGCTGCCGACCGAACCGTCGAAACGGCTGGCAAGGTCGCCGGTGCGACCAGAGAAGTGCTGCAGGAGGTCGATCAGGCCGCGGGCATCAGCTCTGGAGCCAGGGATGTCGGCGACAAGATGCGCCAGACGAAGCAGGCGCTCGATCAGCGATACGGCCTGACGGAAAAGGCCGGTCAGTTAGGTGCACAGGTTCGCGAGGTGACAGGCCAGGTGGTCGATGCGGGTGCGGTGCTGGTGGAGAAGAGCGGGGCGAAGGATCTGGCCGAGCAGGCCGCTCAGCGAGCCCGGGAAGCCGTGCTTGATCCGGCCCGGGAAGCCATCCGGAAAACCGGGGTCGATCAGGCGATGGACGAGACGCTGGGCAAGCTAGAGCACCTCTATGGCACGACTCGGGAGGTCATCAAGCCGTACTTCGCCGCCGAGGATACCCGGGAACTGCTGACGAACACCCGGCAGGAGCTGGCGAACGTTTCAGCCTGCCTCATGCAGATCAGCAGCAGCGACTCCGAGAAGCTGGCCAGCCAGTTCAGCAGTGCGGTGCTGGCCAAAGCCACCGGGGCGGCCGCGACTACCACGCTGATGGCTCTGGTTGCGGCCTACGGTACGGCCGGTACGGGTACGGCGATTGCCTCGCTTTCCGGCGCGGCGGCGGCGAATGCCACGCTCGCCTGGGTGGGCGGGCTGTTGGGCGGCGGCATGGCCACTGGTGCAGTGCTCACCGGCGGCATCGCTCTGGTCGCCGGCCTGGCGGCCTACAAGCTGCTGGGCTCGGAGCGTCGAGACTTCGAGTCGTTGAGCGAGACCGAGCAGCGGATGGTACAGACCTGCTGGCTGGCCATCGCGATCATCGACGAGTACCTGGCCGGCCCGCCCGAGGAGTTCACGGAGCGGGAGGCGGAGCAGCTGCTGGTGAATGTCTTCCGTCCGCTGCTGGAGGAGCTGCAGCGTCATCGGGAAGAGATCTGCGCGAACCTGGACGGCAAGCATGCCGTGGCCTTCCGCCAGCACATCCTGACCGATTTCCGGCGGGTGGTGATCGAGGGCTTCGAGGGCTTCATCGCAGGCTATCCGTTCAAGGGCTTTGCCGGCGCCGAGTACGTGATCGGTGGCGTCTTCTACGCCTTGCTCAGCCAGTCCGCCGTCGGCGCCGAGCTGGAAAGCCAGTTGGTGCTGGACGCCCTGCGCCGCTCCAGCAACGCGCTGGCCGATGCCAGCGAGGCCGAGCTGGGCGAGTACCTGCGTGACCTTTCACCGGAGGCCCTGAAGGGCCTGGCCGCCAATGTGAAGGGCATCTATCACGAGCTGCTCTATGTCCATAACTACAACACCACGCACAGCGATACCTACGCCGAGGTGTTCGGTGCCACCAACCATCCTGGCGCGGATATCCAGATCCGCGATGCCGAAAGCGGCGAGATCGTCGAGCAGATCCAGCTGAAGGCGGTGATGGAGGCAGCCAAGGTCGAGGTGCACCTCGACAAATACCCGGACATCTCGGTGCTGGCGACCAATGAGGTGGCCGACAAGTTCACCGATGCGCGCGTAGGCAGCAGCGGCCATGACAACGAGACCCTGCAGGCCCGGGTGGATGAGGATCTGGCGGCTGTGGCTGATAACTCGATCGGCGACCGTGCAGGCGATGCCGCACTGCTGGCGGCGGGAATCGCCTCGACCCGCGAGCTGCTGGAGATGCTGCGCGGCGAGCGGGACTTCCCTGATGCCGCCGCGAATGCGCTGAAAGGTGCGGGGGTGGCCGGGGCGGCCACTGTGCTGGCGGCCTATCTGTTCGGCTGAATAGGATGCGCAGCATTGCCGGGGCTCCTTGAGCGGGAGTCTCGGCCTGTTGGCCGGCCTCACCAAAACTCATTCAAGGACGAAGTGACTGACCATGATGTATCAGCAAGACCTGTTCGAGTCTGACGCAGCCCGCACGCTGCTGGACCAGTTGCTCGAGGACTCGCGTCTCTATCACAGCAGTGCCGACTACCTGAAGCTGCTCGACTTCGTCGTGAAGCTCAGGAACTTCGCGCCGTTCAACGCCATGCTGCTGCAGATCCAGAAACCGGGGCTGAGCTATGCAGCATCGGCGCTCGACTGGCGCGAGCGCTTCAATCGGCGTCCGAAGCGGGATGCGCGGCCGTTGCTTATCCTGTGGCCCTTCGGCCCGGTAGCGCTGGTCTATGACGTGCTGGATACCGAGGGCGACCCGCTGCCTGCGGACGTCAGCTTCTTCCAGGCCAGCGGCGAGATCACCGTGGAGCGCATGCAGCGCTTCCTAGTGCTGATGGAGCGCAAGGGCATCAAGCACCACTGCTTTGATGCCGGTGATTACCGTGCCGGCTCCATCGAGGTGACGCAGAAGCCGCCTGAGAAAAAGCGCGGGCTGAAAAAGGGCGAGAAGAAAAAGACCGGGAAGCCCAGCGAGTACCTGATGCGGCTCAACAAGAACCATGCGCCCAACGTGCAGTTCAGCACCCTGGCCCATGAGCTTGGCCACCTGTTCCTTGGCCACCTCGGGCCTGACGAGCGGCTCAGCATTCCCGAACGCCCGCAGATGACCCTCGCACAGATGGAGCTGGAGGCCGAGTCCTTCGCCTACTTGGCCTGCCGCCGGAACGGAGTCGAGTGCAAGTCGGAGACCTATCTGGTCGACTACGTCAGCAAGCACACGAGCGTCGACAGTCTAGACATCTACCAGATCGTCAAGGCCGTCGGGCAGATGGAAGCGCTGTTGGAGTTGACTGCCCACACCCGCTACGAGCTGCCCCAGATCAAGCGTTGATGGCTGCCCGCTATCTTGCTGTCTACCAGTACGGCGGCGCTGAGGCATTCCGGGGGCAGGGCCACGCGGGCCATGGTTTGCGCGTTTCCCCGTCGCGCAGAGATATCTTGAGCTTGTCGCTCATGTGTTCGTCTCCTGTGAGGTGTCGTTGTAGTGCTGTTGCAGGTTGCTGCCACTAGGGCAATAGCGGCCCGCAGGCGCGTGGCAGGCTCTGCAGGTCATCAGGTGCTGGTAGAACTGGTTGCGTGCCGTCAGCCAGTCCGTCGACGCCGTAGCGGCCGTGTGGACGGTGCGCTGCGGCTCGGCGTCCTCTTCGACGGGCATCACCTCCGTCGGCGGCGCAGGGCATGCTGCTCGGTTGATCCAGGCCGGGTTGCTCCGGATCGTCTCAGCCGCCAGGACCGCATCGCTGCCGGCCAGCTCGACAAGATCGTGCTGCTCCAGATACTCGCCATCCAGCAGCTCGGTCGGCCGGGTGCCGAGCAGGCGGGCAACGCGAGCCAGCCAGACACTCGACGGCGGCGGCAGTGCTGCCGGCGCAGCGAGGGTGCCGGCCAGTGCCTTGGCGATCTCTTCGAGGCTCAGCAGGCGCTCGAACCCTGGTACCGCCACCACGGCGAGCAGCTCTTCACCGAACTGCAGCCGCGCCCCCTTCTCGACGGTGGCAGTATCCAGGTCGACGATGCGCTGGATCACCCGACCATCGGCCAGTACCAGCAGGTGGAGCCAGCTGCGAGGCTGGGGCGGCACGGCAGCTGTCAGCTCGGCCAGCAACGCTGCCTTGTGGTCGGTGATGTACTGGCGAGCTTCCTGAGTGATTCGCTCGCGCGGCGAGACGCGCAGCTTGTCGGCCACGGCTTCGACAGTCAGACCGGCCCGGCGCAGATAGTCCATTGCGGCCATGGCTCAGATGTCCTCGTAGTCCGGTGCCTCGGTGGGCTGTCCGGTATCCGTCCGATTTGCGTCCGGTTCCTGTCCGATCTGTCCGGTATTCACATCCTTCGAGCTGTCCGTCCGGTCCGTTCTCCCTATGTGGGGCAGGACCGGACGGACAAGAAGCACGTGCGGTCCGTCGAGGCGGATCTGCTGGCGATCAGCCAGGCTACTCTTGGCATCATGAAAGCGATTGCGAGGCATGTCGTTCGCTTCACACTTCGCCCTCCAGTCATCAACCAGGATAATGACCGGATACCCCTCCCGCCCTTGGCGGGCGAGTCGGTCGGTAATCTCCGTGTGCATCTGCTGCAGAACATCAAGCGCGGCCTTCTGGTGCTTGCCCAGCTGCTTCGTGACCGGGGCGGGTTCGGAGTGTTGCGCCAGCTTCAGCGCTGCACCACCGACCAGGCTCCCGGCGTCATCGCGTACCGGCACACCGACCAGCTCGAAGGCGAGCGGCGGCGGCTCTTCGGCATCCTTCATCTTGCGCGGGGTCAGGCGGATCAGCTGGTCATCCTCGCTGCGACTGACCTCGTACTCGGCATCGGCAGCGCCTTTCAGCGCCGACGATCCGCGTGCGCCGCGCTCGCCGTTCTTGCCGCTGTGGTGGACGATCAGCACGGTGGCTTTCCAGTGCCGGCGCAGTGCGTCGGCATTGCGGATGAACTGCCCCACATCCGTTGCGCTGTTTTCGTCGCCGCCGAAGTTGCGGGCCATCGTGTCGATCACGATCAGTACCGGGGATTCGCCGGCTCTTTCGGCAAGCTGATGAACCGCCTCGGCCACTTTCGCGGCATTGCTGGCGCTGGCCAGATCGGTGGGTGCTTCGGACACGAACAGCAGCGCCGGCATCTCCGTGTCATTGTGCTGACTCCAGGCGCGCAGACGCCGCGCCAAGCCGTTGTGGCCTTCACCTGCGATGTAGAACACGGCTCCCGGCCTCACATCGTGGCCATGGAACGGCAGGCCAGTGGCAATGCAGCACGACATGTCCAGGGCGATGAACGACTTGCCCTTGCCGGGCGGTCCATACAGCACCGCGAGTGCGTCCGCTTCGATGTGGTCATGGATCAGCCAGGCGATAGGGTTCACCGGCATGTCACAGGCCGCGACGAAGCGGAACGGCGGCGTGCTGACTAGGCACTGGTCGATCTCGATCCACTGATCTTTGAAGGGGTCTTTCTGCTGCGTGGTCATACACCGCTCTCCAGTTGAACGAGGCGGCGGCGAGCCACCTCCAGGCGCTCCAGGTCGGACGGCGGCAGCTTGGTGCCTTGCTCCAGCAGGGATGTGCCGTAGGTGACGATGCAGCGCTCGACGTTGATGGCGGTACTGTTCGGCCTGCGCCGGGCGGGGCGGCGTGCACTGTTCGGATACAGGTCGGCAAAGGTCAGGCCGATAGCCGCCAGCACATCAGGGGTGTCGTCACCACCGAAGTCTTTCAGCAGCACGCGGCCGTCATCGAGCTCCCGGATGGACAGGCTCGGGGTCCTGTCCTCGCGGGTCGGAGTGCGGGCCATCCATTTGCCCTTGCCTGTGGGTTTCACGCCGTCCAGGCGCGAGAGGACCAAATCGATGGGGGAGGACATCAGTGCAGTACCTCCGATGCCTCGCGCTCCGTGAGGCGCGCGGTGTCGATGGCCTGAAGCAGCGTGCTGCGCAACATGCCTTCGGCCTGGAGGATTGTCGCCAGGGCGAAGAATGACGCCAGGGTTACGGCTTCGCTCGGGGAACCGATGTTGCGGGCATGGCCGACGATCAGCGGAATCAGTTGCTCGAGAATGAACTCCCGATGCTCTTCGATGCGGTGGTTGTTGATGACGATCATTAGCGCACCTCGCCGGTGTGGTTGGCGGTGCGGCGAGCGAGGAACTCGGCGAGGTCGCTCAGGCGGTACTTCACCAGGCGGCCGACCTTGAGGTAAGGCAGGTTGTAGCGCCCGGTCGAGCGCCAGACGGCGAGGGTGGTCGGCTTCAGGCCGAGGGCGTCGGCGGCCAGCTTGTCATCGATGTGGACAGGCGGGTTTTTCGGATCGAAACCGAGCTGCGCGGCAATCTCGGCCTTGATGGCCGAGATGTTGGCGGCATGGGTGGTGGTCATGTGGATAGCCCCGTGGTCGTGGATGTGACGGGGCTATGGTCGAGAAATGGGCGGGCGGTAGTCCGAATTCGGAATTTCCAAAACCGAATTCGGAATTGAGGTCTACTTTGACCGGCCTTCGAGGGCGTCCGGTATGGCAGCCAGCACTTTGCGAATCGTCTCGTCATCTACCGGCACGCCGAGTTGTTCGGTCATTTCCATGATCCGCTGCGCGGCCCCCCGTTTTCCTACGTCGATCTTTACTGCTTCGCACAGCGCACCGATAAGTGTCAGAAGCGTACGGCGATGCTTTGGAGATGCTGGCGACTCAGGTTTTTCCATTGATCTCGACTCGGCGCTGGCAAGCCGTTTACGTAGGTGTTGAACTTCCAAGATGGCTGATTTATACGCGGCTATCAGCTCGGCTTGGTTCGATAAATCTAATTGGTCGTGACTTGATGTAAAGCTAATTGCTGGTATGCGGTCTCTTGAGTTTTCTTTTACGCTCCTAATCCATATCAGCTCATCAATAATTCTGTCGCCGATATCACGTTCTTCGCTATGCCATTCTTTGAATGCTTCGCCGAGGTGATATCCTCTTTCGTTTAGCCATTCTTCTAGTTCTTTGATCGCGATAAATGTCTCGCTTAAAATGATTTTTTCATCAAAGTCACGTGCGGTGCGTGCCGGTTGAAGCCTTTCTAGCTCAATGGCTTGGGTAAGTCTGGTGACGAAAGCTGAAGTTTCTTCAGCTAAGGCCGCCTTAACCTCTGGAGCGAGCGAGTGGCCATCAAAGTCATCGAGCGCTTCAACTTCAATCTTGCCTTCAGCCCACATGTCGCAGGCGATCAGTTCGGCAGCCTCTTGAATGTTGAGCATGCCAAGTCCGAAGTATTCGAGTTGAGCAAAGGTTTGCGCCCGGAGCCTGTGCTCTTTGCTGGCTCCCTCATCACCTCCAAGCGCTTCATCTATCGCATCAATTATTATATTTCGTTCTAGGGCTCTTTTTTTTGCGGATATTGCATTCTTATGCCCTGGATTATTTGCGTTTTCCATTAATGCGCCCTCCCAGGCGTCCAACTTCCTGCATATATCAGTCAGCCGGGCGGGGGAGCCCGCAACCCTAGGCTGTCCGGTAATTCTGTTGAGCTAGTGCTCTAGTTTTTCTTTACGTTACCTTTCGCCGGCAGTTTAACCACCTCAGCCGGCTGCTTGACTCCTCCTGCCTCAAGAATGGCCTGCGTCGCCGTCTCGACAGACTGGCGCACCGGGTCGAGGTCGAGGCGAGCATAGATGGCAGTCGATTGCAGGCTCTTGTGGTTCAGGCTCTTGCCGATGATTGCCATCGATGCGCCAGTCTTGGCCTGCCAGCTGCCTAGGGTGCGGCGCAGGTCATGGATGCGCAGATCGGTCATGTCATAGAGCGCCGGGTCGATTTCCAGTGCCGCGGCTATAGCTTGATAACGCTTCTCGGCGGCTGCTGGCGTCGCGGTGATCTGTTTGTTGTCCTGTTTGCGTTCCTCGGCAGTTAGCTTGCCGAGGCTTTCCAGTTGGTCGAGCAGACGGCGCAGGCTGGCGCGGCGCAGGATCGCTGCCCATGCCTTCTTGGGCTCGACTAGGTGGCCGGTCTTGCCATCGCCAGGGAACACGAATTGCGAGGTGCCGGTCGTGCGCTTGCGGGCATGCAGGGCAGCCACGGCCTCGGGCGGTAGGGTGACATTCTGCGGCGTGCCGTTCTTGGTCATGCTGATGCGCCAGATGCGTGCGTCGAGGTCGAGGTCGCGCCAGGCCATCGCCTGCACGTTGGAGCGCCGTGCGCCAGTCAGCAGTGATAGTAGAAAAAAGTCGCTCAGGCTCGACTCGCCGATGGCTTCGAGCAGGTAAGGCAGTTCGGCGGCCTGAGCGAAGCGATCACGCGACACCACTGCGTTCTTCTGAATGCGGCTCGCCGGGTTGGTACCGCTGAAATGCTCATGATCGGTGGCGTAGTTGAACACCGAGGAAATAATGGCGACGGCCTTGTCAGCTTGGCGTGCGCTCTTCTTGCTCGCCTTGGTATGAATCGCCTTCACCTCGGAGCGGGTGATATGCGACAGCTTGCTGTTGGCGATGGCCCCCATGTGAAGCCGCGCCGTATCGAGGTAGTCCTTCTTCGTGCGCTCGGTGATCGGTGAGCCGTCACGCTTTTTCTTGTGCGCCAGCATGTCGGCCAGCATCTCGGTGAAGGTCGGCTCCTGGCGAATGGCGCGACGTGCAGCGGCTGGGTTGGCCCCTGTAGCAAACTCGCCGAGAATCTTCTGCGCCTCGCCGCGGGCCTGCTCGACGGTCATCTCGGGGAAGGTGCCGAGCTTCACCCAGGCAATCGAGGCGCCGGCACGCTTTACGACGTAGAAGGTACGGGTGCCTGCCGAAGTGATTCGCATCGCCAGCTTTGGCACTTCGGTGTCGTACACGGCCAGGCGCTTGCCTGCCTCTGGCGGTTGCAGCGCCAGCAGTGCCGTTTTGGTGAATTTCAGCTTTGCCATGATCCTGCCTCTGCTGTGCCGGGCTAACACCGGGCTAACACGGGCTAACAAATTTGGTCGATTTTCGTGTTAGCCCGTTAAGGCAAGGGTAGGCTGAAAGCCGCATTCTGTATAGGTTTGTAGTGTTTCGTAAATCAGCAGGTATCGTTACGCCCACTGACTTGTAATCAGTAGGTCCCGGGTTCGATTCCTGGTGCCGGCACCATCTAAATCAAGGCTCGCAGCGATGCGGGCCTTTTTAGTTTCTGGAACGGGCTAACACCGGGCTAACACCAGAACGGAAAAGCATCCCCCTCAAGACAGCCCTCTCGGCCCCGATGCGCGGCGATTTCTCCATCGCTGGCTGGGCCGCTCAGGTACGTTTTCCGTGCGTACCACGTTGCGTACCAGTCCTTGCGTACCAGCTTTTCAGCTCGCCATGCAGCGCTTCTGCAGCCCTGGTCCGGATAGCCCCTACGCGCGGCGTTCTGGCATCATCCCTCCCCATAGCACTGCCAAGCCCGAATGACCGGGGGACGGCTTCAAGGGATTGAACATGGCCGAGAGCAGTAACTTCGCCTTCCTCAAGGAACACGACCCGGTGTTCTTCCGGCTCGCCAGCGCGGCCGAGCGGGTATTCGCCAGCGACCTGAAACCACGCGGATCAAGCTGCAGCAACTTGGCGAGGCGTTGGCGCAGAATCTGGCCAGCCGCTCCGGCATTGAGCTAGACAGCCAGATGCGCCAGGTCGATTTTCTTTACAGGCTGGGGCGCGAGATTCGGTTCGATCGCAGCATCGTCACCCAATGCCAAACGCAGTGGGTAAATGGAACTAGTGAACTGCTGCCGCATCGGTGGTACTGCGCTTTGAAACTATGCAACGGAAGCTATCGTGGTGCGCACAAACGACCAGGTAAATGACAAGCTGAACCAGGCCACGGCAGCGGCCGTCGACGAGAGTCGGGCGGAACTGGACCGCCTAAAGCAGCGTTTTGCGTCAGTGCTTGCACAGATGAGCAAGACGGCTGACTTCGCCCTCAGTCAGCGATTGGAGGGGCCGGAGGGGGAGATTGCCCAGAGGCTGGTCGACCTGCTGGCTGATAAACGACAACACATTTTAGATCTGATCAAGCGGCAGCACGCCGCCCTTGGCACTTTCAATATCGTACTGTTCGGCCGTACTGGCGCCGGCAAGAGCTCGTTGATCACGGCCTTTACCCGGTCAGATGGTTCAGCGGTTTCTCAGGGCGAGAGTGATTGGACTACGGATGTCGAGCCACTGGCCTGGCACGCCTGCCGGATCTACGACACTCCAGGTATTAACGGCTGGGGACGCCGCAACTCTCGGGATGACCTCGAAGCGCGCGCCCGACAAGCTGTCGAAGTAGCCGACTTCGTGCTGGTGTGCTTCGACAGCCAAAGCCAACAGGCAGACGAGTTCGCCAAGTTTGCGGCATGGGTCAACCAATACCGCAAACCAGTGATCGCGGTCCTCAATCCGCGCAATGCTCTCTGGCGGCAGCCTAGTCGTGTGCCCATTGGTACGGCTAGGGCCGGTTTGTCCCGTGCGGTCAGCGAGCATGCGACCAACATCCGCGATGAGCTGGCACGCTTGGGCTTGAGCAACGTCCCGGTCGTAGCCGTTAGCTCCAAGCGCGCAGTCTTCGCCCGGGCCTCGCTGCCGTTCAAGGGACCGGATCTGGAAACGCTGGTCAAGCACCGGGAAGACCACGGCTGCGAGAAACTGGAGGCTTGGTCGAACTATGGCCGACTAGAAGACCTGCTGACCCTGGCCATTGCCGAAGGTGCGGTCGAGCTGCGTCTCGGCGCACTCAACGATCAATTGCGTGGGGTGTTTGCCGGCTTGCTGCGCTCGATCACGCAGGTGAGAGATGAGGCACTGGACGCGGCCGAGGCAATCGAGCGCACCTTACTTGAGCCAATGTTGCGCTTGGTTGGATACCCATCTATAGAGGCACCTGAGCGTCGCGAGCGGTTGGTCGTCGATGGAGTGGATCTACTCAGCGCACTGGAGCGGCATCGCGGAGGCCAGTTCCAGGCCCCCAGCAAGGGACAGTATGCCGAACAAGTTGGGTTGAGGATGGAAACGGCCATCGGGACCTTGCGCCAGACGTCGCTGCGCCAAGCGGACGATTGCATCTATGAAGCCTTTAAATTGGGCAAGGTGCTCAGCGAGTCCGACGTCCGAGAGCGATGCTTCAATGAGGAGCACATCTTTCAAGAGATCCAAACGGTATATGATGACACCTTGGTTTTTCTGCAAGCCAGCGCTCGGTTGGCGCTCAACGACGCAAAGCTGGATCTGGCCCTCCGTATCCAAAGCTGCGCCATCGATGGTGCCGCCGGCGACGGCTGGAAGTACAGCGCCTGGGCGATCAAGGGCGGCGGCATCCTGGCCGGTGCTGTAGGCGCCCTAGGTGGCCTGGCGGTTGCTAATTTCTGGAACCCGCTGGGCTGGGGCGCAGGCGCTGCGGCGGTCGCGATACTGGCTGGCAGCATTACCGCGCAGCTACTGGGCTGGGGCGGTGGTGCTGCGCGAAAGAAAGCCGAGCGAGTGCGTCTGGAAAGTCGCCGGCAGACAGCCGCGGCATTGCACCAGCAGATCTACGACACGTACGCCCGCATCAAGGGCGACGTCTTGGCCCACTCCGCCAAGGTGCTATTGCAGGCGACGGAAAGCCTGCTGCTGCCACCCGTGCGCAACGCGCTGTCGCTGCGCCGCGTGGCGAAACGCTGCGCCACAGTACAAGTGATGCTGACGGAGCAACTGAAGTCGCTGGAGTCAACCCGGGACGCGCAGTTGCTGGTGTGGGAGGTGGCCAGGCAGCGTGAGCGGGAAGCGTTCCCGCAGCAAGCCAATGCCGCAGCGCTGTATTGGCTGGGGGAAGACTGGATCGATGACGCCGAAGGTTTGAAAAGCGCCCAAGGCTCCACAGACGCCGGCCGTACCCGGACCTATGACCCCAGCTTCTTTGACCGATTATTCTTCGGCATGCGCGGCTTCTTGGGGCGCTTCGCGCAGGGTGTCACCTTCGATGTGGCGCAGACCTGGCTGGCCGAATCCATGCAGCTTGCTGCGCAGGATCCGGCAGGCCGGCAGGTGCTAGAACCTCTAGTCGACTTCGCCAGCGAGGGCAAGCCCAGGATTCACCTGGTGGGCGACTACAACACGGGGAAGTCGAGCTTTATTAAGCGATTACTCCTAGATGCAGGCTTGCCGGTGCCGCCCAACTTGAAGGTGGCGGCAAAACCCATGACCGATAAGGTGCGCACCTACGATTGGAATGGCGTGCTGCTGGTGGACAGTCCGGGTTTCCAGAGCAGCCACGAGACGCATACTCAGCAGGCATGGGACGCTCTTGCCGACGCCAGTGCAGTGATCTTCCTGCTGCAGCCCAATCTGATCCTCGGCGATGAC
>RCUL01000526.1_pt1 | contig 18427 bp, 9 predicted proteins | sample 2167521 | NCBI WGS metagenome assembly RCUL01 (sample SAMN09932745, study PRJNA488358) | compost metagenome | feature: garden; material: soil; isolation source: compost soil in acetic acid-enriched culture | place: Germany: Experimental Botanical Garden Goettingen | collected 2016-01-27
CGTCTTTCCAGATCCTGTCCAGCGCCTGGCTGGCAACGCGAATAATATCGCGCGTATCGTTTGACGGGATCGCCAGACGACCGCTGGCCTGCGGGCCATAAAACACATCATTTTCGGCATGCGGGCTGGTGCGCATAAACACGCTGATCACACAGCAGTGCTGTCGCTCCGCTCTGAGTTTCTCCGCAGCACGTTCGGCATAGGCACAAATGGCCTCCTGCATCTCGCGATACTCCGTAATGCGGTGACCAAATGAGCGGCTGCAAATAATCTGCTGCTTCGTCGGCACGCACTCATCCATTTCAAGGCACGGCTCACCCCGGAGTTCACGCACGGTACGCTCCAGCACAACGTTGAAGTGTTTGCGGATAACCCAGGTTGAGCTGTCGGCCAGCTGCAGCGCCGTTTCAATGCCCATCATAGTGAGCGTTTTAGCAATCCGTCGCCCCACGCCCCACACCTCTGTGACAGGCATCCGGGCCAGAAGTTTTCGCTGCCGTTCGCTGTCAGACAAGTCAACCACGCCACCGAGCTGGGGCCATTTTTTCGCGGCAAAATTAGCGGCTTTTGCTGTGTAACACTGCTGTTCTACACTCAATCAAAAATCCAGTTACATCAGTACATCTGCCATATGCTGCCAGCATTAGAGGAGAGGTATATATGTTTCGGTTACGTCGCGGTAGCGGTGATTTTCTCTTTCATGTGACAGATTCTCAAGGGTTGCCACATTTATCGTTGACGGTTTATGCATGTCGAGCCGACAGGTACCATTCACCAGCCACATTTAAGGCTTATCTCAGGCATCTTCTGGCATTTTTTTCCTGGGCTGGACAGGATGAAACAGTGAAGCGACAGCATTGGGATTTGCTGGGCAACAGTAGTCAGGTCCGTGCTGTACTCGAACATTTCCTGACAACCCAGCTGCACTGTACTCTGTTTTTCGCCCGCGATCTGTCAGGAGGAGATATTCGCAAGGTGCAGGTTACTTGGGGAAAAGCCCACCGGATAAATCATCTGTTAGCTGCGCTGCGATCTTTTTATCAGTTACTCATCTCGATGCAGCTGTATCCCCATCCTCACCCTCTTGATTTACCCCAAGCCAAAAATATGATTGCCGAAATCCGGCAGCAGTATTTTGATGACTTTGTGAGAATAAATCAGCGACCGCCGATGCCACCAGACAGTGGCATTGACCATTGGCGTCCTCTCAGACTGACTTCTTCGTATTACAGAATTAAAGATAATCAATGGATTCCTGAGTATCTGGACGATCCGGAACTTATGGGGCATGTACTGGCCTCAGGCGAACAGGGCGGCTGGAACCTACAGGATATAGCGCTCGTGAGAATACTATTCGATACGGGCTGCAGAATACATGAGGCCTGTGCGCTGACCATGCATGGCTGGAAGGTCAGCGGTTTTCGCAACATGTTCATGTCGCTAAGTAAAGGCAGTCGTGGGAAGCGGGTCAAGAATATTATCATCACGGATAAAACGCTGAAGGTGCTGCTGCGCTATATCAGAAATGACAGGCCTGATCTGCTGCCATATATCAACGGGCGCACCACTTTGCCTCCCGAAAATGTTCACCGGCTTCCTCTCTTCTGTACAAAAAGAGGTCATCCACTGACACCGGACAACTTTAGACGTTACCGGTGGACGCCTGTGCTGGCCGCTGCCGGGCTTAAGATACGCACGCACCAGGTTCGACACTGGTTTGTCACGATGGCGCTGAACGAGATCCACCGTAGCGCCGTTTCAGAGGCTGATCTTCTGCAGAAACGCAGCGCCCTGCAGGTATTAATGGGATGGAGATCCGATATGTTGCCAGCTTATGATCAAGCCCGACAGCGTCATGATTTGCCATTGCTGGCAAGTGCAATACACACCTACATCGAAGACAAGCAGTTGGAGGCTCAAGCTGCTTGTGATGTGCCCGATGACAAGGAAAGTCAGGGCTCGCTGATGCTGAAAGAAATGTTGGAGGGGAAACTATGAGCATTGATACTCAACCTGTTGCACGGCGCCGTCATACATTATTTTTTGAACTTACTCAGCGTGAAGAACGGGGAAACTGGTTCAGGATTGAAGATTTACCGGGCACCCGTACCGGACGGCCTGCACTGAAAAGAGCGTTGATGCCTTACATTGAGAATGTTATGGCTCAGCTGCTTGGTACTACGCCCATGTGCGATAAGACGTTTCTAAGATGGGAGCAGCAATATCTGACATTTGATTTTTTCATCCGATGCAGCAGATATGCACTGGAGATTAAATACCGATATATTATTTATTGCATTGAGGATGGGCTCAGAAACAACTATGAAGAGTATATATTAAAAATAAGGCAGCAGTGTTGTGCTGCAGATAAAGATATTTTCAGCATCGTTGAGAAAATTAAGTTCAAGGAGCCTATAGCCAAACCAGCTGCACTCTCTGGCTCTATTTTACGCCTGCCTCTGGATGAGCGTGAAAAGGTTGTTTATAAATTATACGACTTTTATAAAGCGCAGGCTGAACCCTTTAAAACTTCAGAAATATCAGATCAATTCGGCATAGATTTACATATCATATCTAGGTATGGACGTTGTTACATTAGCGAACTGGCTGATCTGCTTCTTGACGAAGATGTTTCTGATGATTTGGCCTACTTTGAATGGAACAGAACGGTAACGACCTTCAAGTACTCACTGCAAAATACAGCAAGAGCAAAAGAGATTGGCGAGAAAAAAGTGGCTCTTGCCATTGATTATTTAAGTCGAAATCAACGTGAAGTGACATATTCAGAAATAACCACCATAGTCTGCCTTGACCATCGGCTAGTTAAAAGAGCGGTGGATCAATGGGAAAAGCGCACTGATAAAAAATTGGTGAAAAAAGATGCCTGGAAAACAATCTCTCTGGATGAGCTGATCGCCACACTCGACCCGGTTCTTCATACAATACCGCTGACGTTTCTGGATTCGCCTGCAACAGGTAAACCAATGACCAATGCGCAGATACGTATGATTTACGAGATTAAGCAACCGAGGCTGAGAAACACGGCATTTTTTATCATGGCGACTTGTTACAGTAACAGAAGAAATGACATTACTTTTTTTTATTACATGCCCAGGTTTCTTAACGCAACTGGCCTGGATGACATAGACCAGTTTGACTGTGAGACCTTTTTCAAAGCGTATCATCAAGGTGACCTTATCCCGGAAGACAACATAGGGCAGCGGGCTAGAATAATTCAGACGTATTTTCGGTTACTCGTTAAACAAGCAGATTACTTCAGCAAACTTAACGCAGACCAGCGAGAAAAATTTACCCCCTTTGCACTACCGCGCGTGTCCGACGATTTATTCTGGAAAAAATCCACCCTACACAGAGCTGTCTCACAGGAACAAAAAAACAAAAGAAAGTCTAAAACAGCCGTCCTGCACCAGAAGTTTTATTTTCTTCGCGATTTTGTGGAAAGAAGAAAGTTGCAGATCAACAGGCTACATCAGGAGATACAAAAGGCGTTTAAGCAATTTGAAAAGTCGGGGAAAAAGACACCGCTGGTTTTTGAGTATACAGAGTCTGTTGTCATGGAAAACAGAGGCGAACAGGCATATACGCACAGGTTTAAAGTCTGGGACGCAAAACTATTGAGGCAGGCACATGAGCAGGTCGCTGAAGTCGGAATCTATCGATTTCATGATGCTAATCCGCATCATACTATTCACGACTCGGATGTAAAATTCACTACTTATGAGGGAAGCTACGATAAATATCACAAGCCCGTTGAAGGGTTGTGGTTCGCTGAACTGATCACGCTTGCCGCGTTCACGGGCACTCCTTCGGCTGAAATCACTGACCGATACGGGGTATCTAAGACGTCTTTTCAGGGTCCTATCACCACTCCTTACGGATTTACAGCCAGCCGGTGGCAATACCTGTTGAGTAAAGATTTGGGGCTGATATTTATTCCTGTTGAAATTTTGATGGTCGATGCTTTGTTGGCGCATTCTGTTGTACAGATCATGTCAAAGACAGGGGCCAGGGCACATGAGTTTTTGCAGATAAGGTTAGTCCCAGAGCATCTTTATCGGATCAATCTGGCAGAAAATAAAGAGTGCATTTTATTTAACGCGGTTCCCAAAGGGAGATTAAAAGAGGAGCCTTTTTATATTGATAATAAGTGCATGGAAAGTCTTTATGAATGGTGGGGTTACCAAAGAAGTAGAGCACAGGCTTTTCCCGTGATTAAAGCAGCAGCATGCCTGGGACCAAAATTAAAACCTGCGAGTTACCTCTGGCAAAACGATGAAAAACATTTTACACAGAAAGACATTAACGGCGCGCTTTCCGTTATGCTCCATGGGCTTTCATTGAAAACACCTGACGGGCAATCTATAAAAGTCACTAGCCATCTGCTCAGACATAGTTTTGCAACAGAAATGCGTACACTGAATACGCCACTGGACGTACTAGCTTTGTTGATGAAGCAAAAAGATGTCAACGTTACCGAATATTATGCCAGGCATACGCCTTCTCAGTTGGTCGAACTGCAACAGCAAATTTTCACTCAGCGACATGACTTTTCCAGGCAACATATCCGCACGAAAGGCGATATTGCTCAGCAATTGACAGAGGCTGTCGGTAAGGTTGGAGCACTGATCCCTGTTACGGGCGGATGTTGTACGATTGCGAATGCGTGCCCGGCCAAGTTTGCTTGTATTGGCTGTGCAGGGAATGCTCCCGATCCCGCCAGACGCGATGACGTCCTTGTATACAGAGACGCCTGGGTAAAGATGGCTGAACTGGCCGGGCAGCAGAATTTGCCGGCGGAAAAGAGAAAAGCTCACGAAATTATAGGCAGCTGCGACGACATGCTGGAAGAAATGGATTTGATTGAGCAGGTCGATACCATCAGGCGTAACCTGCAGTCCTCATCCTGACCCACAAGAGGTTGGCGGTATGACAAATAAAAACATGAGCGGTATTCATGCCTGGCAACGCAATCGCGTTGAAAACAGTGCGTCATTGGTTAAACGTGCGATTGATGAGCTCCTGTCAGGGAGGCTAAAAATCAGCCTAACGACGATTGTTCGGGCTTCAAAAAGCGTAGACCCTACGGGAAAAGGCGTATCTGCTTCCACCATCTTGCGGAACAGGCAATGCCATGCAATGTACAAAAAATATGCAACACTGAACGGCAGTAGCCGGAAAAAACGTACCATTTCGGACTCTGAACTTAATGATCCCACGGCGTCAGAATTACGGAGAGCTTATCTTCTTGCGAGTAAGAGCAAAACAGCCTTGATTGCGAAGGTTATTCTGCTTGAACGTGAGCTTGAAAACTGTGAAATACAGAATGGCAACCTGCGAGAGAAAATACTGTCACTGCAGCTACTGTACCTGTAAGGCCAGCATTCATTTTCATTTAGCGACAGGCAGATCTGAGTAGCGCGTAGTGTAAGCCGGTGACAGCATCTCACGTTTCATTGCCCAGGGCTTCTGGATGCCCTGACCCGCAAACCAGACCTTTCCTTTTCCTGACGCGTTAATGCCGTCGATTACCGTCATGAGTGCCGTGCTATTAGCTTTCGGGGCGAAACTATCAAACAAATTAAGCTGTGCTGTGCCGCGACTAAAAAAGTCAGCCAGCATAACACCCGCTTTCATGTAACGGTAACCATCGACCCATATTCGATCCAGTGATTCTGTCGCGGCACAAATAATGTCACGCGTATCATCCGAAGGTGTCGGTAATTTCACCGATGATTGGTTTCCATAATAAATTTCATTATCTGCGTGCGGGCTGGTGCGTAGAAAAACGCTAACAAAAGCACAAAACTGGTGTTCGCTACGCAATTTTGCCGCAGCACGCTCCGCATAGGTGCAGACAGCCTGACGCATATCGGCATACTCGGTAATACGATACCCAAAAGAGCGACTGCACATAATCTGTTGCTTATTTGGCGAAAATTCTTCAAGCGCCAGACACGATTCACCACGCAGTTCACGCAACGTTCTTTCCAGAACAACGTTGAAATGCTTTTTGATTACCCACGGTGAGCTATTGGCTAAGTCCTGCGCTGTACAGATCCCCATAGCGTTCAGTTTTTTGCTGATGCGCCTTCCTACCCCCCATACTTCCTCTACAGGTACGCGCTCTAACAGCTTTCGCTGACGTGATATGTCGGATAAATCAACCACACCTCCCGTACCAGGCCATCTTTTTGCTGCGTAATTTGCTAGTTTTGCTAACGTTTTGGTTTGCGAAGCACCGATCCCGATCGTGAGCCCGGTATTTTTAAGCACCTGGTTTCGCACGGTTTTGCCAAAATCCGTCAGCGACATGCAACTGGCTACACCAGATAAGTCGATAAAGGCTTCATCGATTGAATAGATCTCGATGGCTGGCGACATCTCCGTCAGCGTCTGCATAACTCGCGCGCTGAGGTCAGCATAAAGGGCATAGTTTGAGCTGAATACGTGTACTGCGGAGGGGAATGTTTTATTTTTCAATTTAAAAAAAGGTTCTCCCATCGTAATGCCGAGCACTTTTGCCTCTGCTGAACGCGAAATTACGCAACCGTCGTTGTTAGAAACCACCACCACAGGTTTTCCCTTTAAATCCGGGCGGAACACCGTTTCACAAGACGTATAAAAGTTGTTGACGTCAGCCAGAGCAAACATCGTCATTGATGTGACTTCACTGAAAATGTCACTACGCCAAATATTTCCAGATCTTCTGGATGATGAAACGTAATGGGTGAGTAATTGCTATTGTAAGGAACCAGTTGCAGGAGGGGATGCGTGCGCAACTCTTTGACGGTAAATTCTCCGGCGACAGCCGCAATTACAATATCGCCGTGACTTGCCGAAAGCGAACGATCAACCACCAGAAGGTCACCATCTCCAATTCCAGCATCCGTCATGGAGTCACCGCTTACTTTAATAAAATATGTGGCGTTAGGGTGGGTTATCAAAAGCGTATTAAGATTTAACCTATCTTCGACGTAGTCTTGTGCGGGGCTAGGAAAACCACAAGGTACCCGTTCCGCAAAGAGAGGAAGATGGATAGAAGGGACAATCTCTATGGGATAAAAAAGCTGCATAATGAGGAACTCAAGATAACTGTATTTATATACAGTATCACGGGTTTTTTCGCGTATTCAACCTTCTTCTAAGCATGTTTCTGAAACCGTTTGAAGTTGCGAGGAATTTAGGTTTTACCGTGTAAGCAGTAAACTGAGTAAGTTTGTTTTTATTGGTTTTTTTTAGACTTTGTCTAATAGCACCACATCCTATCACTTCGCCATGAGTATTCTTTGCCAATACCCACAATGCTTTGTCATCATTCATTGCATCAACGTTGAAGTTGCTTTTGCCGTTATCACCCGTAATAGCGGCAAGCTCCGCTGACAGCATTTCGATTAAGCGATGGGAATCTGAAGAAAATGGATCTGATTTCTCTATTGTGATCATGGGTATACCCTATAAAGAGATTTTGACCAGAATAAAGTCTCCTGCCTTGAAAAGCATCACTTCTCAACAGGTGATGGAACACCGGTGATTCCTGCTATTCTGAGGATGCGATGTCCGTTCCTCGCTCAAAGCTGTCTGTCATGCCTGCTTATAAACAGGCTTAACGTAGGATATTTCCCGTTTTTTCCAAGCGGGCCCCTTTTTGCAGAAACGCCCATACGCTCCTCCTATGCTCAAACTATAGGGCAGAATCGTCTACCGGGGTGTGGTCAGTCCATCATGTACCTCTGGTAGAGCTTTATTCTCATTTTGTTATGCTGAACAAAGACAATATACCACTACAACTATCGATGCCTTAGTCATGGAAAGTATGTGACTGAAAAATACAAATTGGGCATGAGGCTGTCTGAATGCGTTAAAAAAACAAAATAGATTAAAATATAATCAAACGTGATAGGGTAGGGCACATTCATTGAAAGGTTAATCATCATGTCTATCATCGATTACGCAATGAAACTCATCAGTGGTGCAGCCACAGTCACTTGTCCCATTTGTGGGTCTAAATCGACCCAGCCAGTCTCAAAAATCCGTCTGAAAAAAGCCATGCTTTGTCCAGGATGTAAAGCTCTGTTTATACCAACACGATAGCGCCTTCCAGAGAAGCATGCACAAACTGATGTTCTATACTCAGATATAAACCAGCAGCTGTTAAATCCCTGATGACTTACACCCATCCTGAGAGAACCCTTCTGAACTGATTTCGCAACTGCTCCTGCGCGTTAACGTCGCATCAGAGCAACGCTATGAATATAAATCCCAGGGCGTGGCTTCGCCGCCCCCGTCCCCTGACGCAAACTCCCGGCTGGGCTCCGTTTCCGGTTAACGACCCGGCGGGTGAAATTCCTCTGCGGCCAGAGCTGTTTTCAACACCTCAGATGGAGCGTTATGGTCAAAAACTGGCGCGTACCCATAAAATTTCTCCAGATAAACTGCCTTACTACCTCCTTAAACGGCTCGGTGAAAATGAGGCCGTCATTACGCAAAACTGTTACGAACTCAATGCACGTAAAAAAACGACCATTATGCCCGCCGGGGAGTGGTTGCTGGACAATTACTACCTTATTGAGGAGCAGATCCGTATCGTCCGCCAGCACTTGCCGAAAAGTTTTGGCAAAGGGCTGCCTTCACTGTCCTCCCCACACCGTTGTCCGCGAATTTATGATATTGCCGCAGAGGCCATTGCGCATGGCGATGGGCGATGGGATATCGCCAGCCTGACCAGCTATATCACGGCTTATCAGACAGTCACGCCGCTTACGTTAGGCGAAGTCTGGGCTTTGCCGGGCATGCTCCGCCTGTCCTTAATCGAAAACCTGCGCCGCGTCAGTGCCGAAGTCGTACAAGCCCAGCAAGAACGAAGCCTGGCCGATACGTGGATAACACGAATTTTCGAATGCGCAGAGAATGATCCGGCTGATTTAATCATGGTGATCGCTGACATGGCGCGTTCACGCCCTCCGTTGAGCAGCGCATTTGTCGCTGAACTGGTACGCCGTCACCAGGGCCATGGCAACGCGCTCGCCCTACCTCTGACCTGGGTCGAACAGCGCCTGGCCGAACAGGGCATCACAACAGAGATCCTCATTCATCGCTTCAATCAACAGCTCGCTGCCAGTCAACTCTCTGTCAGCAACAGCATCGCCGGTTTACGCTTACTGAGTGAAACTAACTGGGCTGATTTTGCTGAAACCATTAGCGTGGTGGAACAGACGTTACGGCTTGATCCCGCAGGCATATATTCCCGCATGCACTTTGATACCCGGGACCATTATCGTCATGTTGTTGAGCTTCTGGCCAGACAGAGCCACTTCACTGAGCCTGAGGTGGCAAACCATGTCCTGGCACTTTCCCGGGAAACCACTCCTGGGACGCAAGCACATCATATTGGTCATTATCTGGCAGGCGAAGGACGTCAGCAGTTGGAAATTCAGCTGTTGGCTGAAACGTCCAGACTCATACGTCTGCGGCACAGTTTCAACAAAATCCCACTTCTGTCATGGCTAGGCAGCCTGAGCCTGTTGACCACGGCAACGACAGCAGGGATATTGCACGAAACATCGCATCAGGGAATGGGCTGGTTGTTGTTACTGTTGGCATTACCCCTTATTGTTGCTGTCAGCCAGTTAATAAGCGATATGCTGAGTGAGATCACGACCCGTTTCCGTATCCCTCTGCCGCTGCCACGAATGGATTTTTCGGCTGGTATCCCGGCTGATTGCGCGACTATGGTCGCTATCCCCTGTTTACTGACCAGTCACGAAAGCATCTGCAAACTTCTCACCAGCCTGGAAGTTTGCTGGCTTGGTAATCAGGACGAAAATCTCTGTTTTGCGCTTCTTACCGATTTCGCTGATTCGCCCAGCGAAAGTACTGAAGAAAACCAGGCTCTGTTAAATCAGGCCATCACAGAGACACAGAACCTTAACCGGCGATATCCTGGCAGCCGTCCAAACTTTTATTTGCTGCACAGAAAGCCGGAATGGAACCCTCTGCAGGGCGTCTGGATGGGTTATGAGCGCAAACGAGGAAAACTGGCTTTACTGAACGACTGGTTACGCCATCCTGCGGCACAGTTTGCCAGTGTTGAGGGCATGCCAGCAGATCAGTTACCCGGGCACATTAAATATGTCATTACGCTGGACAGTGATACGGTTCTGCCGCGAGATACCGCGCATAAGCTGATCGCCACCATGGCTCACCCCATGAATAAGCCAGAATATGATCCTTTAAAGCTGAGGGTAGTAAAAGGTTATGGAATTCTACAGCCAGGACTGGCAGAGGAGATTCCACGCAACGGACAAGGGCGCTATGCCGCCTTGAGCAGCAGCGTACCAGGTAATAACCCCTATTCGATGATGTCTTCAGATATCTATCAGGATCTCTTTTGGGAAGGATCCTTTGTCGGCAAGGGTATTTACGATGTTGATATTTTTGTTCAGGCCACCGCAAACACCTGCCCTGAAAATCTGGTCCTCAGCCATGACTTACTCGAAGGTTGTTATGCCCGCTCCGGGCTGTTAAGCGAAGTCTTACTCTATGAGCAGTATCCGAATAATTATCTGTCGGATGTTGCTCGTCGCACGCGCTGGATACGTGGAGACTGGCAACTCCTGAACTGGCTTAGACCTCATGTCAGAAAAGCGGATGGAACCAGCGTTAAAAATCCATTATCCGTGCTGTCATGCTGGAAGTTATTCGATAATCTGCGCCGCAGCCTCGTGGCGCCTTCTTTACTTGTGCTCCTGTTTGGCGCTTTGATTTGGGTTCCCAATCCCTTTTACTGGCTAGGAGTGGTAACACTGGTTTGGCTGTTGCCAGCGGTCTTAAGTATCACCCATGATCTCTTGCGTAAACCTCCTCGCCGCTCCCTGCGTCAGCATCTGTCGCTGGTCGTCGCCAGTGCGCTGAAGCGACTTTCCCGCATCGCGCTTAATTTTGCCATACTGCCACATGAGGCCGGATACACTCTGTACGCGATTGGCGTAACGCTCTGGCGCCTGGCCATCAGTCGACGAAACCTCAGCCAATGGGCCAGTCACAATCCCGTAAGTGACCAGGTAAAGGTATCTGCTGTCCGTTTTTATCGGGCAATGTGGCTGAATGTGGTAAGTGGTATAGCATTAACGGGGCTTACCTTTCATTTTGCACCGCAGCTCCTGGTAATCGCATTACCTGTCAGCATTCTTTGGTGTCTGGCGCCTCTGCTGATGAGTTGGCTGAGCCGTCAGCCTGTGCGCAAAGTGTTTTCACCCAATAAAGAACAGAAAGAACTGCTGCGTCAGACAAGCCGCGAAATCTGGGCCTTTTTTGAGACGTTTGCCACGGCGAAAGAAAACTGGCTTCCTCCTGACAATTACCAGGAAATCCCCGAGCCGACGATCGCGCATCGCACTTCTCCCACAAATATTGGGCTTTCCCTGCTTGCAAACCTGACGGCCTGGGATTTTGGCTATCTGCCTGGCGGCGAAGTTTTGCATCGCATCACACAAACACTCGACTCGCTGGATAAAATGGAACATTTCCGGGGGCATTTGTATAACTGGTATGACACTCGCACGCTTGCCCCACTCAGCCCTCGCTATGTTTCAAGCGTCGACAGCGGAAATATGGCTGGTCATTTACTGACACTACGTCAGGGGCTGTCCGCCATGCGTAAGCAGCCCGTATTGAACGGTGAACAGATACTGGCCGGGCTGAACGATACATTGTCTATCCTGGAAAGACACTGGGGTCAGAACACGCCTACCAGCCTGCGGCTGTTGCGTAAACAGTGTCTCAGTGCGATGTCGTTACCTCCGACACACATTTTTAGTGCTCTAAAAAAAATGAGGACGCAAAGCAACCATCTGAAGATGCTATACAATCAGGAGGATAGTTTTGTTGTGCGCTGGACCGAGCATCTCGAGCATCAGCTGGTTCAGCTTTGTCACGAGTGGACGCATCTGCTTGGCTGGTTAACGCCACTGTATAAGGATCAGACGTTACCGTCACTGAACTGGCTTGCGACGGCGACCTATTCCGGTGAAGGGACACCTACGGCATCCGTGATAACGCAAGCCCGCCTGCGCCTGGATATAATAACCGAACTTGAACAGCGCCTTGACGACCACGCACGAATGGATTTCGCCTTTCTGTACAGTGAAGCGACCAGCCTGCTCAGTGTCGGCTACAACTGTGACACGAATACACCCGACAAAAGCCATTACGACCTCCTCCCATCCGAAATTCGACTGACAAGTTTTCTTGCCATCGCAACAAATCAGTTGCCGCTTAAAAGCTGGTACACCCTGGGGCGACTCTTCACAACGATTGATAATGAAACCGCGCTGATGTCATGGAGCGGTTCAATGTTTGAATACCTGATGCCAAATCTGGTGATGCCTGTCTGGCCCGGTAGTCTTCTTGATGAAATGAGTCAGTCGGCCGTAATGCGGCAGATAAGTTGGGGAAAAGAGCGCGGCGTGCCATGGGGAGTTTCAGAGTCTGGTTACCATGCTTTTGATGTTCAGCATAACTATCAGTATCAGGCATTTGGCGTCCCTGGTCTCGGCCTTCGCCGTGGGCTGGCCGACGATATGGTCGTCGCTCCCTATGCCACACTTCTGGCACTGCCGGTCTCGCCACAAAAAGCCTGTGAGAACCTGTTCAGACTGAAAAAAACCGGTGCTCACGGTGAGTACGGTTTTTATGAAGCACTGGACTATACGCCCTCTCGCCTGGCGACCGGTCAGCTTTATGCCGTAGTACAGTCCTGGATGGCGCATCATCAGGGAATGGCGTTTCAGGCGCTGGCTCATGTGTTGCTTGATGCCCCTATGACAGCGCGTTTCATGTCCAGCACCGCTTTCCAGTCGGCGAGCCTGCTGTTGCAGGAACGCGTGCCTGATGCCGTCGATCTATACAGCCCGCGTCGTCACTTCGAGTCTCATGAAGGGAGAGTCAAACCGGTTCGCTACGAACCGCGCATTTTCACCGCAGCGGATAGCCCGGTCCCCGAGGTTCAGCTGCTATCCAACAGCCATTACCATCTGATGATGACTGCGGGCGGCGGGGGGTATAGTCGCTGGAATAATCTTGCCCTCACGCGCTGGCGCAGCGATACCACCCGCGATAACTGGGGGGCATTCTGCTATATCAGCGATCCGCAAACAGGTGAGATATGGAGCAATACCTGGCTTCCCACAGGGGACGATTCGGGTGACAGCGACGAAGTGATATTTACCGATGCAGGTGCTGAATTCCGGCGAAACTTCGGGTCACTCAGCGTCAGAACACAGATCGTCGTCTCCCCGGAGGATGATATTGAACTACGGCGGGTCACACTTGTGCATCGGGGCCGCCTGCCGCGAACCCTGGAACTGACGACGTATGCCGAAGTCGTGCTCGCACCTTATGCCAGCGATCTGTCTCATCCTGCCTTCAGTAATTTGTTTATCCAGACGGAGCTTGATCCCGATCGCGACGCCATACTCTGCCATCGTCGTCCGCGTTCGGAGCATGAAAAGAGCCCTTGCCTATTCCACATGATGGTGGTGCATGGTGATAAGCCGAAGAGCGTTTCGTTTGAGACCGACAGAGCTAAATTTCTTGGGCGTGGCCGAAGTCCTGCTGATGCAATGGCTAACAGCGAAAACGGACCGCTTAGCAACACGTCGGGGTCTGTGCTAGACCCCATACTGGCGATACGCCATGCTGTCACGCTGCAACCCGGACAGCCGATCACCATTGATATCGTTTATGGTATCAGTGAAAGCCGTCAGCAAAGCCAGACACTGCTGGAAAAATATCGTGATCATCCCATTGCTGACCGTGTTTTTGAACTGGCCTGGTCTCACAGTCTGGTGGTGTTACGCCAGATGAATGCCAGTGAAGATGATGCCACCTTGTTTAACCGTCTCGCCAGCGCAGTACTTTATCCAAGTCAGGAATGGCGCGCAGACGGCCAGGTAATTAGCCGTAATCGGCGTGGTCAGTCCGGTTTGTGGGGCTGGGCTATTTCAGGCGATCTGCCGATTGTGCTGCTCAGTATCGCCAGAGAGGAGAGTATAGCCTCCGTTACCACCCTTATTCAGGCGCATCGCTACTGGAGACTAAAAGGGCTGGAAGTGGATCTTGTCATTCTGAATAACAGCCCCGGTGGCTACCAGCAGGTCTTGCAGGCGCAGATGATGGATTTAATTTACGCGGGTTCGGGTGCCAGCCTGCTGGACAAATCCGGCGGGATTTTTGTCCGTAATGGCGAACATCTGTCTGCGGATGATAAACAGCTTTTGATGAGTGTGGCCTATCTGTATCTTGATGACCGCGCGGGTGGCATTAATGAACAGCTCAGCCTGCGAATGAATACGTCAAAAACACCGGCCAGGGCATTTATCTCGTACACCATGACCGGACGCAATCAACATACTGACTGGACTCCTGATACCAGTCAGCTGCGCCATTTCAACGGCTACGGTGGATTTTCTCAGGATGGCCGGGAGTATCAAATTGTCCTGAAGGAAAATGCGCCCACTCCGGCGCCCTGGTCCAACGTGCTGGCAAATCGCTGTATTGGCAGCGTGATCTCTGAAGCGGGGCAGGCCTATAGCTGGTATGAGAATGCCCACGAATATCGCTTAACGCCCTGGGAAAACGATCCGGTGAGCGACCGTAGTGGTGAAGCCTTTTATTTGCGCGATGAAGAGAGCGGCGCGTTCTGGTCCCCCACTCCCTTACCAGTACGCGGGAAGGGGGATTATCTGGCCCGTCATGGTTTCGGCTACAGCGTGTTTGCGCATCGTGAGAGTGGTATAGACACTGAGCTGACGGTGTTGGTCGCCGAAAAAGATCCGGTGAAAATTGCCATCCTGACGCTCAGTAACAACTCGGGCCGCACGCGTAAATTATCCGTCACGGGTTATGTGGAGTGGACGCTCGGGGAATCACGAACCCGTACCGCCCCTCACATTGTGACGCATTCTGCCAGCATACCGGGTGGTTGCAGCGTGATGGCAAACAACTTTTACGGCGCAAACGGTGGCGGGCGAACTGCCTTTTTTGCCGTCAGTGGCATTCACTGCTCGCTAACCGGTGATCGCCGTGAGTTTATTGGGCGTAATGGTTCCCTGCAAAACCCTACAGCCATGAAACAGCACAGCCTTACGGGGAAAACGGGCGCCGGTCTCGATCCATGCGGGGCGCTACAGTCGATGGTCACATTAATTGATGGTGACCAGAGAACGTTTATTTTTGTTCTGGGAGCGGAAGAAAATCAGGCCCAGGCTCAGGCGACGCTTGCCCGTTATTTGAATGAAGATGCCGCGCATCAGGAGCTGAATAGGGTGCACGATTACTGGCATAGCGTGCTTGATAAAATTGTGGTAACTACCCCTGATTCCACGGTTGATTTACTGGTTAATGGCTGGATGTTGTACCAGACAATGGCTTGTCGGCTTATGGCTCGCAGCGGTTACTACCAGTCTGGCGGCGCATTCGGTTTTCGCGATCAGCTACAGGATTCGCTGGCGCTGAGCCACGCAGCACCGGAACGGCTGCGCGAACAGATTGTGCTATGCGCCTCACGGCAATTTATTGAGGGGGATGTGCAGCACTGGTGGCATCCTCCTCACGGTAACGGCGTTCGCACTCGCTGTTCGGATGATTATCTCTGGCTCCCGCTCGCCGTATGCCACTACGTGGAGACAACGGGTGACACCGCAGTATTGGAGCAAAGTATTCCTTATCTGGAAGGCCGCCTCCTCCAGCCCGGTGAAGAATCTGTCTATGATTCTCCCGTCATCAGCAACATCGAAGAGACGTTGTGGCTGCACTGCGTAAAAGCGATTCAACATGGGTTGCGGTTTGGACAGCATGGGCTGCCACTTATGGGGGCGGGTGACTGGAATGATGGTATGAACCAGGTCGGCATTGAAGGCAGAGGCGAAAGCGTCTGGCTGGGGTTCTTCCTGTACGATATTTTACAGCGATTCGCTACGCTCGCAGAACAGCAGCAGGACGCCAGTGTCGCGTTGATGTGTCGTTCTCAGGCGCTGCAGTTGCAAAAAAATCTTGAGACCTCCGCCTGGGATGGCGAATGGTATCGGCGGGGATATTTTGATGATGGCACACCTCTGGGATCTAAAGGCTCGCAGGACTGTCGGATTGATGCCATTGCGCAAAGCTGGTCTGTGCTGTCCGGGGCCGCCAGCCCAGATCACAGCAGACGGGCCATGCAGGCTCTGGATAAGTATCTCGTGGATAGCGATGCGGGGCTCATCAAACTGCTGTCCCCTCCATTCGATAACCACGGGCCAAACCCGGGTTACATTCAGGGCTATTTACCGGGCGTGCGAGAAAATGGTGGGCAGTATACGCATGGTGCCATCTGGGCAGTGATGGCGTTTGCCAGAATGGGCAATAAAGCGCGAGCCTGGCAACTGTGGTCAATGATAAATCCCATAAACCACACACTGAATGCTGGCGAAGTGGCAAAATATAAAGCGGAGCCGTATGTCATGAGCGCGGATGTCTACAGCGTGGAGCCACATACCGGGCGTGCAGGGTGGAGCTGGTATACCGGTTCAGCCGGTTGGGCATACCGTCTGCTAACCGAGGAACTTCTGGGAATAAAACAATACGGTACGTCCTTTACCCTACACGCCCAGTTTCCCGATGAATGGTCATCTTTCGGCTTAACGTATCAACATGGCTACAGCCAGTATCACATCACCGTTTCTCGTGGCGGCACGGAGTACCAGGTCTTAATGGATGGCGTCATTTTACCGGACGACAGAATTCCTCTGCTTGATGACGGTCAAAACCATACAGTTGATATCATTCAGAAGTGAAAAAGCTAAAAATGCGCATTAACGTCTTCCGTTAATGCGCTGATTATCTCTGAGAACGTCAATAGCCGTCTGCATCGCGATTTTATCATCCCTTCGTTTTTGCTTTTCTTGCATCACCTGAAGGTACTCAAGCAGCGTACGGGTGTTAATTGGCCTGCCCTGTTTAGCCACTTCCAGTACGGCGTTACCAAGGATGATTTTCACAGGAGGCAGCTGTGCCGGATACCAGTCAAGGGTGTCTTCTGATTTCATCATAAAATTCTCACTGAAGGGTATTTTATCACCTGTTCCCGCTTTGCTTTCCGGGGTTGAATTTATCGTGCATAAATAACCACATGGAACATAAGCAAAGTATTACTCAATTAAGGCGTATAATGAATAGTAGAACATTTATGTCTTGCACAAACTGACTCAGGAATTTCGAGGTCAGATTCATGCATACGACGTCACTACTGCACGAGCTAAAATTCGGTGCATGAAGGTACTCACACCGAAAAAGAAACAGAGTAATGATAATGTACTGATTTCTCTTATGCTATAAAGGTAATACTGATGAAAACTAATAAAAATTATTTTATTGAAGGCAAGATCATAGAAAATAGGCTGTTAGGAGAACCAAACAAGATTTTTTGTATCCACAGAGTTATGTTTAACAATGGGAGATATGCAATAGTTCGCGCGGCATCCGGTATATGTTTCGCCCCCGGAGAGATAATTCAACGAAACGATGGTGAATGGTTTTATAAGCAGAGTAAGACACCCCTGCTCTCTTTTGAATATATGGAAGAAAATGAATCATGTAGGCAGTTAATAGAATATTATTAGTGCAATTAGGATTTTTCTTATCATGTTCAGTGTGAATATCATCAGAAAAAATCCTCACACTTAGGTGAGAAAGTTTGAGGGCCAGGATTGATCTGGAAATCTGCTTTGTAAGCAGTGCATCCTGTAAAAAACACAGACAGAACAGTCGGCGCATGACATCCAGGTATGAAAAAGCAAATTGACGCACTTGTTATGCGCAACGGTGGTAACCGCGATGGTTTTCATCATTAAGACCATACTTTTTTCAACGTAATACAGCTCCACAGCTGGGTATAGGCAACGATCTCGAATGAGAAGAGCTGCATGCTTTCTTTTCCTCTACTTACCTTCGTCGGCATTTTGTGAGACAGGCTTAGATTATAATGTTCTGAATAAAAAATAACGCGATTATTCAAGCGAAACGACAAACCGCCAAAAAATAAAATTCGCGTGATGATTTAAATGTCTTTTTTAAAATCTTAACATTCCGATATGATGAAATAACGGTTTCGCTTTCATAATCCGCTTTCATCATTTAGATATGAAACATCAATAATAGTTGTGCAATCTTATTAGTGTGCTAGTTTTAAAATGTACCAAGAAGACCTCGCCGTGTTTATTTCATAGACACCGTTAGGCTCCGGAAAAAATATTTGGAGAAAAGTCATTATGTCAAAATTTAGTGAACATTTGATTAGACTTTTAGAAACTCGTGAAAAGTCATCCGACGCAGGTAGAAAAGACGGGAAACGCGGCGGAGAAAAAGACAAAAA
>RCUL01000528.1_pt1 | contig 18378 bp, 22 predicted proteins | sample 2167521 | NCBI WGS metagenome assembly RCUL01 (sample SAMN09932745, study PRJNA488358) | compost metagenome | feature: garden; material: soil; isolation source: compost soil in acetic acid-enriched culture | place: Germany: Experimental Botanical Garden Goettingen | collected 2016-01-27
GCCTTGTACCACTTGGACAGGCAGTTGCGGCAGAAGCCGGCGAGGTTCATCAGGTCGATGTTCTGCACATCGGGGCGGCTGCGCAGGTGTTGCACCAGACTACGGAAGGCGGCGGCTTCGAGTTCGAGGCGTTCTTGCTCGGTCATGGCAGGATTCTCCTGGGGCTTGCGGGAGGGATTGGCGGGGATGATAAGGGCCCTCCCTGGCTCCGACAAATAGCTCAGCGATGGCTGGCAAGGGTGATGGAAACCGACTCGGCGAAGCGCAGCGCGTGGGGTTTGTCCACTTCCACTTCGGCGTAGCGCACGCTGGGGTTGGCCATGACCAGGTCGAGGATCTCCTGGGTCAGGCGCTCCAGCAGGGCGAAGCGGTTCCCTTCGACGTGCTGGATGATCGCCTTGGTGATGGTGCGGTAGTTCAGCGCGTGTTCGATGTCGTTGCCCTGCACCGCTTCCTCGGCCGGGTAGAGGATGGTGAGGTTGATCAGCACATCCTGCTTGTTGAGGATCTCCTCCTCCTTGATGCCGATGAAGGTGCGCAGGCGCAGGTCCTTGACGCGTATACGCGCCATTCCGGGTTCCAGTCGCGGCATTGTCTAATTGCTCCGCTTGATCAGTTTCAGGAATTCGTGGCGGGTGTTCTGGGATTCCCTGAAGGCTCCGAGCATCACCGAGGTGCTCATCACCGAGTTCTGCTTCTCCACGCCGCGCATCATCATGCACATGTGCTGGGCTTCGATCACCACCGCCACACCGGCGGCGGTCACCCGCTGCACCGCTTCGGCGATCTCGCGGGTGAGGTTCTCCTGGATCTGCAGTCGCCGCGCGAACATGTCGACGATGCGCGCGATCTTCGACAGCCCCAGCACCTTGCCGGTGGGAATGTACGCTACATGGGCCTTGCCGATGAAGGGCAACAGGTGGTGTTCGCAGAGGGAGTAGAGTTCGATGTCCTTGACCATCACCATTTCGTCGTTGTCCGAGTCGAACAGGGCGCCATTGACGATCTCCTCCAGGCTCTGCGCGTAGCCGTGGCAGAGGTAGCGCATGGCCTTGGCGGCGCGCTTGGGCGTGTCGCGCAGGCCCTCGCGGTCCGGGTCCTCGCCCAGGCCCAGCAGGATCTCCCGATAGTTCCGGCTCAGCTCGTCGTTCATGCTGGCAGTCCTTGCGGTCGCTTCATTTGAGGTGTCGGCCGCCGTTCAGGGTGAGCGTCGTTCCGGTGACATAGGGGTTGTCCAGCAGGTAGCGCAGGCCCTGGTAGACCACCTGCGGGCCGGGTTCGATGCCCAGCGCCGACTTGGCCAGGGTCTTCTTGCGATAGGCCTCGTCGTCGCCCTCGTTGAACATCACCAGCGCCGGGGCGATGCCATTGACCTTGATGTGCGGGGCGAAGCGCGCGGCGAACGACAGGGTCAGGTTGTCCAGCCCGGCCTTGCTGGCGCAGTAGGCGATGCGCTTCTCGCTGCCCTTGCGCGCCACGTCGTCGCTGAGGTGGACGATATCCGCCGGGCTGCTGTGGCGCAGCAGTTCCTCGCAGTGCAGGTTGATCAGGTAGGGCGCCAGCATGTGCACGCTGAACATGCGCTTGAAGGCCTCGGCTTCGTGGCCCGGGGCCTCGGTCATCCAGTCCGAGGCGTTGTGGACGATGGCGCGCAGGCTGTCGGTGCAGCCTTTGAGTTCATCGATGAAGGCAAGGATGCCTGCTTCGTTGGAGAAGTCCGCCTGCAGCGCCAGGGCGCCGCGTTCGCGCAGGTGCTGCACGCTGTCGCGTTCGCTGCGGTAGCTGATGATCACCGGCTGGCCGTCGTCCAGCAGGCGTTCGGCGCAGTGCAGGCCGACGCGCTGGCTGGCGCCGGTGATCAGGATGGGGGGGGCGGGTCGGCTCATGTACGCCTCGGAGGCTGAGGAGTGGGGCCGGCGGAAGGTGGTGCAGGCCGAATCTGCACCACGTTATACCAGGGGTGGGGCATGTACAAATGTGCGGGAGGCGCCTTGTGCGGGCGAGTCCCGGCGCGGTCGCGCCGCCCCGGCCGCGGCCTGCCGGCCAATTGGATTCCCCGGAACAAGGGTTAAACTGCCTGAATGTTTCGACTGACGAATTGCCACCATGACCGAACCCGGTGCATCCCTCGCTTCCGGCGCCCTGAAAAGGGAAGAGCTCTTCCCTATCCGCGAAGTCTCGCGCCTGACCGGCGTCAATCCGGTCACCCTGAGGGCCTGGGAGCGGCGCTACGGCCTGATCCAGCCGATCCGCACCGACAGTGGCCACCGGCTCTATTCCCTGGCCGATGTCGAGTCGGTGCGCAGCATCCTGGCCTGGATCGAGCGCGGTGTATCGGTGAGCAAGGTGGGCAAGCTCCTGGCACGCAGCAATGCGGCCAAGACGCCATTGACGCCGGTCTACCAGGAGGTGGTGGCCGGGGAATGGAGCGAGTGGCGGACCCAGGTGCGCAGTGCAGTGAGCGCCCTGGACGAAGCCGGGCTGGAGCGGGTCTACGGCCAGGTGTTCTCCAGCTACCCGTTGCATGTGGTGTTCGCCGACGTGCTGATGCCGGTGTGGCAGGAGCTGCTGCTGCGCCAGGACGAATTCGGCCGTGGCAGCGAATGGGTGTTCTTCGACAGCTTCCTCCGCGCCCGCGTCCTGCAGCGCTTGCAGTTGGCGCGTTGCGGCCAGCAGGCGCGGGTGATCCTGGCGCCCTTGCCCGGGCAGGGTCGCGAGCTCGAGTTGCTGGTGGCCGGCCTGTTGCTGGGCAGCAGCGAGGTGGTGGTCAGCGTGCTCGGCCTCGGCCAGCCCCTGGAGGAACTGGCGCTGGTCTGCGGCAAGCTGCAGCCCCGGGCGCTGGTGCTCTACTCCAATCATCCGCCGGCCGACGACCTCGGCCGCCAGCTCAGCCGCCTGGCCCTGGGCCTGGATTGCCCCCTGGCCCTGGCCGGCGAAACCGCCGACCTGATGGGCGAGGATCTCGACGGGACTCCGGTGGCCTGCCTGGGCAGCGAGGGGCGGTTGATGCAGCGGCGCCTGCGGCAGTTCCTCGCCGGGCATCTGGATACCTGAGCCATCGGTGCATCCTGTAGGAGCGAGCTCGGCTCGCGAAGCCTTGCCTCGGGACCATTCGCGAGCAGAGCTCGCTCCTACGGCTTGAGCTCGGCCTTGAGGCTGGCCAATTCCGCTTCCAGCTCGCGCACCCGCTGGCGCGCCTCCACCTGTTCGGTGACGTCCTTCTGGATGCCGATGAAATAGGTGAGCTGGTCAGACTCGTTGAACACCGGAGTGATCGACAGCTCGTTCCAGAAGGCGCTGCCGTCCTTGCGGTAGTTGCGCAGGATCTGCCGGCACGGCTGGCGATTGCGCAGCGCCTGGCGGATGGCGGCGAGGCCCAGCTGATTGCGGTCCGCGCCCTGGAGGAAGCGGCAGTCCTGGTAGAGGATCTCGTCGCGGGAGAAACCTGTGAGGCGCTCGAAGGCGGCATTGGCATAGATGAGGATATTGTCCTCGCCCTCCTGTTCGGCGACCACGATGCCGTCGTTGGAGGCGTCTATCACCAGTTGCAGCAGCTTGGCGTTGATCATGGCGGGGGCTCTTGCGGTCTGACCGCAGCAGTCTAAGGCATCATGCCGGCCTTGCCAGTTGCGGCATAATGCGCGGCATTTCGCCCCAGACTCGGAGTACCCCATGAAAGTCGCCATCCTGTCCGGCTCGGTCTACGGCACCGCCGAAGAGGTCGCCCGCCACGCGGAAAAACTGCTCAAGGCCGCCGGCCTGGACGCCCATTACCTGCAACGGGTGAGCCTGGACGAGCTCATCGCCTTCGACCCCGAGGCGCTGCTGACCGTCACCGCCACCACCGGCATGGGCGAACTGCCCGACAACCTGCTGCCGCTCTACGCCGAGCTGCGCGACCGCCTGCCCGACTGGCGCGGCCGCCCCGGCGCCGTGCTGGCCCTGGGGGATTCCAGCTATGACGTGTTCTGCGGCGGTGGCGAGATGATTCGCGAACTCTATGCCGAACTCGGCCTGCGCGAAGTGGTGGAGATGCAGCGCCTGGACGCCAGCGAAACCGTCACCCCGGAACTCGATGCCGAGCCCTGGCTGGCCAGCTTCATCGCGGCGCTGAAGGCCTGATGCATCCCCGCGCCGAGCATCTGATCCGCGAGCTGCAACTGGCGCCGCACCCGGAAGGCGGCTTCTACCGCCGGGTGTTCGAGTCGGCCCACGCCCTGCCAGGCGGCCGCGCGGCGTCCTCGGCCATCCTCTTCCTGCTGCTGGAAGGGGCGGTGAGCCGCTGGCACCGGGTGGATGCCGACGAGATCTGGCACTTCTACGAAGGCGAGCCGCTGGAGTTGCTGATCGCCGAATCCCCCCGCGAGGTTCGCCGCGAAATCCTCGGCCCGGTGGCCGAGGGCAGCTTGCCCCAACGCGCCGTGCCCGCCCACGCCTGGCAGGCCGCCCGCGCCCAGGGCGCCTACAGCCTGGTGGGCTGCAGTGTGGCGCCTGGCTTCGAATTCGCCGGCTTCCGCCTGCTGGCGGACGATCCGCAGGCGCAGCGGGACTGGCCATTGCTGGATCGCCAGTTTTTGTAGTGCGCTTTTGCTGTGGGGGCGAATTCATTCGCCAAGGGCAGCGCAGCTGCCCCATGTTGGTCTTGAAGGGCAGACCTGCGGTCTGCTTAGCGAATGAATTCGCCCCCACAGGTTTCCTGCCCTTCTCGTTTTCAGCCCTGGCCCAACGGCGAATACTCCCGCAACAGCTCCAGCCAGGCCTGCGCCGCCCTCGACAGGTAAGCGCCGCGGCGCCAGACAAAGGCGATGTCCCAGCGCAGGTCGGGCTCGCGCAGGGGCACCAGGCGCAGGCCGGGGCGCTGCAGGGGCCGGGCGACTATCCGTGGCAGCAGCACCACACCCTGGCCGGCGGCCACGAGGGCGGCGAGGAAGTCCGCCTGGCCGCTGCGGCCCACCTCGCGCGGGATGAAGCCGGCCTGGCGGCAGGCCAGCAGCAAGCGGTCGTTGAGGGTGAAGCTCTGCTGGTAGAGCAGGAAGGGCGAGTCGGCCAGTTGTGCCAGGGCCAGGCTGGGCTCACCGGCGAGGGGATGGTCCGCAGGGACAAGGATATCCAGCGGCTCGTTGCAGAAAGGCTGGTAGTCCAGCGCCGGGTCGTTCGGGGTCAGGCTACCACCCAGCTCCAGCTCGCCCTGCAGCAGCGCCTCTTCCATCAACTTGCTGCCGCCTTCGAACAGCCGCACCACGATGTTCGGGTAGCGCCGCCGGTATTCGGCGAACAGCTCGGCGAACAGCACCTCGCCGCCCAGCAGCGGCAAGCCCAGGCGCAACTCGCCACGGCGCAGATGGCTCAGGTCGTCCAGCTCGCTGTGCAGGTCCTGGCGCTGGCGCAGCATGTCCTCGGCATGGCGCAGCACCACGGCGCCGGCGTCGGTCAGGCGCAGGTTCGGGCCGCTGCGCTCCAGCAGTTGTACACCGAGGCGCTGCTCCAGCTGAGCCACCTGCTTGCTGACGGTGGACTGGGTGGCGTGCAGGGTCTTGCCGGCCTGGGTGAAGCCGCCCTGGCGGACCACCTCGACGAAGCTGCGTAACTGGCGGAATTCCATGGCTATTCCAATCTCGAATGGCTACAAGTCGAACAATTCGCTTTTGGGATGATAGGCGCGGACCTAAGCTGGCCACCAGTACCGAGGGTCACCGCCATGAACCGTTCCCGCCTGCTCCACTTCAGCCGTCTCGCCGCCGAACTCGCTGTCCTGCTGGGCCTGTATGCCCTCGGCTGCAAGCTGGCGGTGCTGCTCGGCTGGCCGATTCCCGGTGGCGTGATCGGCCTTGGCCTGTTGCTGACGGCCTTCGCCAGCGGCTGGGTGAAGCCGGCAGCGCTGCAACTGGGCGCCGGCCTGCTGTTGGCCGAGATGCTGCTGTTCTTCATTCCGGCGCTGATGAGCCTGCTGGACTATGGCGCGCTGCTGCGCCAGGACGGCTGGCGCATCCTGCTGGTGATAGGTTCCAGCACCTTGCTGGTGATGCTGGCCACGGCCCTGACCGTGGAGTGGGTGTGCCGCTGGAGGATGCGCCATGAACATTGAGCCCATGTCCTGGTTCTGGCTGGCGCTGACCCTGGCCGGCTACCTGGCCAGCCGCTGGATGTATCGGCGCAGCGGGCGCTACCTGCTGTCGCCGCTGATCTTCGTCCCCGCGCTGCTGCTCGCCGTGGCCGTGCCGCTGCACACCGCCTACGCCGAGTACGCCGGCGCCACCCACTGGCTGATGTTGCTGTTGGGCCCGGCCACCGTGGCCTTCGCCGTGCCGATCTGGCAGCAGCGCGCGTTGCTCGCCAGGCACTGGCCGGCGCTGTTGCTGGGCATGCTGGCCGGAAGTGGCGTGGCCATTGCCAGCTCCTGGGGCCTGGCCAACGCCCTGGCGCTGGAGTCCCAGGTGAGCCTGTCGCTGGTGCCGCGCTCCATCACCACCCCCTTCGCCATGCCGGTGGCCCGGGACCTGGGCGGTGTGCCCGAGTTGGCGGCGATTTTCGTCATGCTCACCGGGGTGTTCGGCGCCCTGGCCGGCAGCCTGCTGATCCGCTGGCTGCCGCTGCGCAGCGCCCTGGCCCGTGGCGCCCTGTTCGGTGTCGGTGCCCACGGCGCGGGCGTCAGCCGGGCCCAGGAAGTGGGCCGCGAGGAAGGCACGGTGGCCGGCCTGGTGATGGTACTGATGGGCCTGCTCAACCTCTTCGCCGCGCCGCTGGTGGCCGCGCTGATCTGACTCGCAAAGCCATCAAGCTGGCTGCCAAGGCGACTATCGCCGAGGCAGCCCCTGGCTAGACTCCTCGCACAGACAACAACAACGAGGTTTCGCCATGACCGCCGCCCAAGCCCTCCCGCCGCTCGACCTCAAGGACAAGGTATCCGCCGCCGAATGGCAGACCCGCGTCGACCTGGCCGCCTGCTACCGGCTGATCGCCCTGCATGGCTGGGACGACCTGATCTTCACCCACATCTCCGCCAAGGTCCCCGGCACCGAGGACTTCCTGATCAACCCCTTCGGCCTGATGTTCCACGAGATCACCGCTTCCAGCCTGGTGAAGATCGACCTGGCCGGCAACAAGCTGATGGACAGCCCCTACGACATCAACCCGGCCGGCTACACCATCCACAGCGCCGTGCACGAGGTGCGTCCGGACGTGGGCTGCGTGCTGCACATCCACACCGCCGCCGGGGTGGCGGTCTCGGCGCAGAAGCAGGGCCTGCTGCCGATCTCCCAGCAGTCGCTGTTCGTCCTCTCCAGCCTGGCCTACCACGGCTATGAGGGCGTGGCGCTGAACCACGAGGAGAAGGGCCGTTTGCAGGCCGACCTCGGCCAGGCGAACTTCATGATCCTGCCCAACCACGGCCTGCTCACGGCTTTCGCCAGCATCGCCGATGCCTTCCTCGGCATGTTCACCCTGCAGCGCGCCTGCGAGATCCAGGTGATGGCCCAGGCCGGCGGCGGCGAACTCATCCAGATCCCGCAACAGATCCTCGACGGCGCCAAGGCGATGATCGCCGGCGTGATGAAGAGCTCCCAGGGCATGGGCGGCTCGCTGCCCTGGCCGGCGCTGTTGCGCAAGCTCGACCAGCAGAACCCCGGGTACGCCGAGTGAAGTCCCTGGCCGGCATCCCCCTGGGTGACTGGCGCGCCCAGGGCCGCGACATGCAGTTTCGCGGCCAGCGCATCCGCTACTGGACGGCGGGGGAGGGCGAGCCTCTGCTGCTGATCCACGGCTTCCCCACCGCCTCCTGGGACTGGCACTACCTCTGGCAGCCCCTGGCCCGGCGCTTCCGCGTCATCGCCTGCGACCTGCTCGGCTTCGGCTACTCCGACAAGCCGCGCGGCCATGACTACCGGCTGCTGGAACAGGCGGACCTGAACCAGGCGCTGCTGGCCCACCTGGGGATCGAGGGGCCGGTGCACGTGCTCGCCCACGACTACGGCGACAGCGTTGCCCAGGAACTGCTGGCGCGGCATCACGAAGGCCGTATCCAGCTGGCCAGCTGCGTCTTCCTCAATGGCGGCCTGTTCCCGGAAACCCACAGGCCGGTGCTGGTGCAGAAGCTGCTGCTCAGCCCCATCGGCGGCCTGGTGGGCAGGCTGTTCTCGCGGCGCAAGCTGGCGGCCAGCTTCGCCCAGGTCTTCGGCCCCCACACCCAGCCCAGCGAAATGGAACTGGACGACTTCTGGCGGCTGATCGCCGAGCAGAACGGCCCCGCCGTGATGCACCGGCTGATCCACTACATGCCCGAGCGCCGCCAGCAACGCGACCGCTGGGTGGCGGCCATGCAGCGCCGCGGCGTGCCGCTGCGGGTGATCGACGGCGCGGTGGACCCCATCTCCGGCGCGCACATGGTGGCCCGCTACCGCGAGCTGATCCCGGATGCGGACACCGTACTGCTCGACGGCATCGGCCACTACCCGCAGACCGAAGCGCCGGAGCAGGTGCTGGAGCACTACCTGGCGTTTCGAGACCGGCACGGATAACGGAAATTTCCGCCGTCGAATCGGACCTTCCTGCTTCCTGCAACCGGAGGCGCGGCACTAGCATTTTCGGCCTCACCCATTGGCCGGGCGCTGTCAGCCCGGCGGCTTCGAGGCCGATCATGCTGTTCCGCGTCCTGGTGTTCCTCTACCCCGTCATTCGCACCCTCGGCCCGGCCCTGGCCGCCCTGATGCTCATCATCGGCCTCAGCCTCGCCGGCTATGCCTGGGTTCGCGAGCCGGGCGCCTGGAGCTGGTTGGCCGCCGCCGGTTGCCTGCTGGCGGCAGCGCTGCTCGCCCTGCTCTGCCACAGTTACCACTGGTGGCTGTTCAAGCTGCGTCCGCGCGGTTGCCTGTTCCTTCCCTTCAAGTAACGTCGCCCTTATCGGGCACCATTCATGGCGGCTCGCATTCTTGTGGGAGCGGGGTGGGCTGCCGGAGACTCGACCGATACCCAGGCCTGCCAAGGAGCCCAGCCATGAGCGATGCAATCCGCTTCGAAGACAAAGTCGTGATAGTCACCGGCGCCGGTGGCGGCCTTGGCCGCGCCCACGCCCTGCTGTTCGCCCGCCATGGCGCCAGGGTGGTGGTCAACGACCTCGGCGGCAGCACCCACGGCGAAGGCGCCAACGCCTCGGCGGCCGACCGGGTGGTGGCGGAAATCCGCGAAGCCGGCGGCACCGCCGTCGCCAGCCACGACTCGGTGACCGATGGCGAGAAGATCGTCCAGGCCGCCCTCGACAGCTTCGGCCGCGTCGACGTGGTGGTGAACAACGCCGGCATCCTGCGCGACAAGACCTTCCACAAGATGGAAGACGCCGACTGGGACCTGGTCTACAAGGTCCACGTCGAAGGCGCCTACAAGGTCACCCGTGCCGCCTGGCCGCACCTGCGCGAGCAGAACTACGGGCGGGTCATCTTCACCTCGTCCACTTCGGGCATCTACGGCAACTTCGGCCAGTCCAACTACGGCATGGCCAAGCTCGGCCTCTACGGCCTGACCCGCAACCTGGCCATCGAAGGCCGCAAGAACAACATCCTGGTCAATGCCATCGCCCCCACCGGCGGCACCCGCATGACCGAAGGCCTGATCCCGCCCCAGGTGTTCGAACAACTCAAGCCCGAGCTGGTCAGCCCGCTGGTGGTATTCCTCGGCAGCCAGCAGTGCCAGGACACTTCCGGTCTCTTCGAAGTGGGCGGTGGCTGGATCGGCAAGGTGCGCTGGGAGCGCAGCCTGGGCGCCGGCTTCGACCCCAAGGCCGGTTTCGACGCCGAAGACGTGGCCGCCCAGTGGCAGCGCATCTGCGATTTCGAGAATGCCGCCCACCCGGCGGACAACGTCGAGGCGCTCAAGGAAATGATGGCCAACCTGCAGAAGTACGCCCTTTGATCGCGCCGTTCAGCGGGGCTGTTCGGCCAGTGGGCTGAACATTCCCTTGCCGAGGCACTATGGTGAAGGCCGGCATCGTTGCCGGCCTTTTTCATTGGTCGGCAGCAAGGTTTCAGGCAAACGAATCCTGTGGGGGCGAATTCATTCGCCAAGGGCTGCGCAGCAGCCCCATCAACCCCAGGGGCAGGCCTGCGGCCTGCATAGCGATTGAAATCGCCCCCACAAAAAAGCCGCCCCACTTTCTGCCACCCCAGGAGCCCACGATGAACATCAGAGTCGAAAAGAACGGCCCGGTCACCACCCTGATCATCGACCGGCCGGATGTGCGCAATGCCGTCGACCGGCCCACGGCCGATGCCCTGGCGGCGGCGCTGCGCGCCTTCGAGGTGGATGAGGAAGCGCGGGTGGCGGTGCTCACCGGGGCCGGCGGCACCTTCTGCGCCGGTGCCGACCTCGGCGCCGTGGCCGAGGACGGGGCGCGGCGAAATCGACTGGACCCCGAGGGCGATGGCCCCATGGGGCCGAGCCGGATGCAGTTGCAGAAGCCGCTGATCGCCGCCGTCGAAGGCCATGCCGTGGCCGGTGGGCTGGAGCTGGCGCTGCTGGCGGATATCCGGGTGATGGCCGAAGACGCGGTGTTCGGCGTGTTCTGCCGGCGTTTCGGCGTGCCGCTGATCGACGGCGGCACCGTACGCCTGCCGCGCATCGTCGGCCAGGGTCGGGCGCTGGACCTGATCCTCACCGGCCGCCCGGTCAAGGCCCAGGAGGCGCTGGCCATGGGCCTGGCCAACCGCGTGGCGGCCAAGGGCGAAGCCCGCGCCGTGGCCGAAGAGTTGGCCCATGCCATCGCCGCCTTCCCGCAGCGCTGCATGCTGGCCGATCGCGCCAGCGCCTACGCCCAGTGGGAGCTGCCCTTCGAGGCGGCCATCGCCAACGAATTCAAGGGCGGGATGAAGGTGATCCGCAGCGGTGAAACCCTGGCCGGTGCCCGCTCCTTCAAGGCGGGGCAGGGGCGGCATGGCAGTTTCAGCGACGAATGATCACGTAGGTCTTGCGCAGGGTTTCCTTGACGTCCCAGATGCCCAGGCTGTTGGCCGGCAGCAGCAGGGCGTCGCCGGCGTTGATCTCGATGGGCTCGCCGCCATCCGGGGTGAAGGTGCAGCGGCCGTGGGTGAAGTGGCAGAACTCCTGCTCGAGGATCTGCCGGCGGAAGCGGCCGGGGCTGCATTCCCAGACGCCGGTTTCCACATCGTCGGTGCGCTCCACCGAATGCACGCGGGTATGCGGTACCGGCTCGCCGATGGGCACCGCCACCGGGCTCGGTGCGGACAGGGGGTGTTCGTGGGTGTTCTTCAGCAGGGTGGCTTTCATCTCGAGGTCTCTCAAGGTGGCTGGGTGTAGGAGCGAGCTCTGCTCGCGAATCGGTGTGGTGAATTTTCGCGAGCAGAGCTCGCTCCTACGCTTTTGCGTGGGGATCAGCGCATCAGGCCTTCCATCAGGCCGGCCAGTTTCAGCGCCATGGCGCGACGCCAGGGCGCGCTGTGGGGATCGGCCAGCACCCGGTCTTCATGGACGAAGCTGCGGATGATGGCGTTGTAGCCGAGCCAGCGGCAGGGTTCGGGCTCCCAGGTGTCGAGGCGGCTCAACGGGCCGTCGCCCAGCACCCAGGGTTGGCGCGTGAGCAGGCTTTCCTTGCCGAGGATCAGCTCGGCCAGGGTGCGACCGCCCAGGTTGCTGGCGCCCACGCCTTCGCCGCCGTAGCCGCCGGAGAGGGCGATGCCGTTTCGGCGGTCCACCAGCATGTGCGGTCGGAAGCGCCGCGCCATGCCCAGGTTGCCGCCCCAGCTGTGGCTGATGCGCACGTTGCGCAGCTGCGGGAACAGCTCGCCCAGCAGGTAGCGGCGCAGGCCGACTTCGTCGTCGGTGAGCTGGAAGTCCTCGCGCAGCCGGCCGCCGAAGCGGTAGCCGCCGCGAGCGCCGAAGACCAGGCGATTGTCGGCGCTGCGCTGGCCATAGGTGACCTGGCGGCTGCTCTCGCTGAAGGCCTGGCCGTGCTCCAGGCCGATCTCCGCCCACTGTGCCTCGCTCAGCGGTTCGGTGGCGATCAGCAGGCTCTGCACCGGCAATTGGTACTTGCCGAGCGGCGGCAGGCTGGCGGCATAGCCCTCGATGGCCGGCACCACCCAGTGGGCCTTGAGCTGGCCCTGGGCGGTGGTGACCAGGCCCGGCTGCCAAGCGGTGGCGGGACTCTGCTCGAACAGCTGCACGCCCATGCGCTCAACTGCCCGTGCCAGGCCGCGCACCAGCTTCGCCGGCTGGATGGTGGCGCAGTGCGGCGTATGGATGCCGCCGAACGGATTGGCCACGCGCAGTTCGCCGTTCAGTTCGCTCGGGGTGAGCCAGCGGTAGTCGGCATCGGTCAGGCCTTCGGCATGGAGGTCGTCCAACTGCGAACGCAGGCGCTGCTCCTGTTCGGGGTAGCGCGCGGCGCAATAGAGGATGCCGGCCTTGCGGTAGTGGCAGTCGATGCCTTCGCGTTGCAGCACCTCGGCCACTTCGTCGGGGATGCCGTGCAAGAGGTCGAAGGAGGCCTTGCGCTGCTCGGCCGGCAGCGGCGCCAGGGCGCGGTCCTCGCCCAGCAGGTTGCCCATCAGCCAGCCGCCATTGCGGCCGCTGGCGCCGAAGCCGGCGAAGCGGGCCTCGATGATCGCGATCTTCAGCTCCGGGGCCTGGCGCTTGAGGTAGTAGGCCGTCCACAACCCGGTGTAGCCGGCGCCGATGATCGCCACATCCACCTCCAGCGAGCCGGCCAGCGCCGGCCGCGGCGTCATGTCCTCATCGAGCTGGTCCATCCACAGGCTGATCGAGCGCCAGTTCGGCATAGGCGGGTCCCCGGTAAAAGGTTGTCGTGGCTGGCAAGGCTAGAGGCTGATGGTGCGCTTGTCGTGTGCGCGGGCACGCTGGGAATGCACCTGTAGCACGGGGGCTTGTCGGTAGGGTGCGCTGTGCGCACCAGAAACCCGGTACGGGAGCTGAACGCCGCCCGGTGCGCGTGGCGCACCCTACGGTTACGGCTTCGGCAGCTGCTTGAGATAGGCCTTGGGCGACAGCCCGGTGTGCTGGCGGAAGCAGCGGTAGAAGGCGGACAGGGAGTTGAAGCCGGCGTTGAAGGCCAGTTCGTCGATCCGCACCGGCAGCACGGCGGTCTGCAGCAGCTGGAGCAGGTGTTGCAGGCGGGCCTGGTTGACGTACTGGTAGAAGCTCTGGCCGAGCATCTGGTTCAGCAGGTAGGAGATCTGGTTACGGGTATAGCCGGTAGCGCTGGCCACCTGGTGCAGGTCCAGGGCGGGGTCGAGGTAGGGCTGGGAGCGCTGGAAGTATTCCTCCAGGTCCCGCGCCAGCATGCCCAGCTGGCGGGCCGAAAGGCCCAGGCGGCTGGCCGCCGGCCGCTGGGCCGAATCCTTGGAGCGGGTGGCCGGTTGGACCAGCAGGGCGTATTCGTTGATCCGCCAGATCAGCCCGTCGCGCACCGTGATCGCCTCGCTGGCGCGGAAGGTGCCGCCGCCGCTGACGCGGATGGCGTACTGGATGAAGGCGGTGTCGCCATCGACGCGGATGCGGTCGTTGTGTTCGAGGAAGTCCTCGGGCCCGCAGGGCATGGTGGCGCGCAGGTAGTCGGCCAACTCCTCGCGGCGCATGCAGCGATTCTGGAAGAAGTCGTTGTACTCCACATCGGGGTGGTAGAGCGCCAGCACGGCGTCGATATCGCGCGCCTTCCAGCTCAGGTGATAGCGCATCACCACGTCACGGGTGGCGGCAGTCTGCGGGTCGTGGGCTTGGTCAGGCGAACTCATGGGGCGGTCACGGCGGCGAGAGGGCGACAGCATGCCCGACCCGCCCCGGCGTATTCAATGCAGCGCCTGGCTGTGGCCGAGTCGTCTCAGGCGCTGGGCCATTTGCAGGTGCTGCGCCGCGTCGTCGCAGAGCAGCAGGGCGCGCTCCAGGTCGTAGCGCTCGGCCTGGGGGCAGTCCAGGCGCTGGTAGATGTCGGCGCGGGCGAGATGGTCCTGCATGGTGGGCGGGCCGAGCAGGAGGACCCGCTCGGCGTCCTTCAGGGCGGCCAGGGGTTCCCCGGCTTCCATGTGCAACAGGCGCAGGTTGCGCGACAGGCGCTGGATCATTTCGTCGGTGCCGGCGGTCCGCAGGTGAGCAGCCTGGAGCTCGGCCTGCGGGCCGTATACCCGTACCAGCAGGTCGCGGCAGTCGCGGGTATAGAGGCGTCGACCGCTGCATGGGTCGAGCAGATGGTCGGCGCCCGGCACGCGCAGCAGGAAATGGCCGGGAAAGCTGACCCCGGCCAGGGGAATGCCGAGACGTGCGGCCAGTTCCAGGGCGATCAGCGCCAGGGACAGCGGCTGGCCGCGTCGCCGTGTCAGTACCTCGGGCAGCAGGGCCGCGCGCGGGCGCAGGGGCGTGTCGTCGTCCTCGTGGAAGTCCAGCTCGTTCAGGCGCCGCAGCAGGGGCTGTGCCAGTTCGGCCGGCGGCAACTGCGGCAGGCCCGCCGCCACCTGCTGGAGCAGCCCGCCGAATTCCCGCAACACCTGTTCGGGCTGCAGTCGCGGTTCATGCTCGGCGGCTATCCACAGGGCCGCCTCCAGCATCGCCGGTGGGTCGCGTTCGAGGCAGGCGAGACAGCGTTGGCGCGCTTCCATGGGGTATCTCCGAAGGGTTGTTTCCTTGTAGCCAACTGGTCGATTTTCGTCCAGTGCTGGCCGATTGCCCGGTTATCTCGGCGGGCCGGCTTATGTCCGGATGCCAGAGGGCGTACGGCCGAGCTCGTCCTATACTGGCCCTAACGTCAGGAAGGGAGCCCGCCATGTTCGCCATGATGGAAACCGCCCGGCTGGAGGCGCTGCACCTCGCCAACGACCCCGTCACCGGACTCAAGGCCATCATCGCCATTCACAACACCCGCCTCGGTCCGGCCCTGGGAGGGTGCCGCTACCTCGCCTATCCCGATGATGAGAGCGCCATCCGCGACGCCATCCGCCTCGCCCAGGGCATGAGCTACAAGGCCGCCCTGGCCGGCCTCGACCAGGGAGGCGGCAAGGCGGTGATCATCCGCTCGGCCCATGTGAATGACCGCGCCGCCTTGTTCGAAGCCTTCGGACGGATGATCGAATCCCAGGGCGGCCGCTACATCACCGCGGTGGACAGCGGCACCTCCAGCGCCGACATGGACTGCATCGCCCAGCAGACCCGCCATGTCACCAGCACCACGGCCGCTGGCGATCCCTCGCCGCACACCGCCCTCGGCGTCTTCGCCGGCATCCGCGCCACCGCCCATGCGCGCCTCGGCAGCGACGACCTGGAGGGCCTGCGCGTCGCCGTGCAGGGCCTCGGCCATGTCGGCTACGCCCTGGCCGAACAGCTGCACGCGGTGGGCGCCGAAGTGCTGGTCAGCGACCTGGACGCGGGCCGCGTTCAGCTGGCGATCGAGCAGCTCGGTGCGCATCCGGTGGCCGCCGATGCATTCCTCACGACCCCCTGCGACATCCTCGCGCCCTGCGGCCTGGGCGGCGTGCTCAACGCCCAGACGGTCGGCCAGCTGCGTTGCGCGGCGGTGGCCGGCGCGGCCAACAACCAGCTCGCCAGCCCCGATATCGCCGACGAGATGGAAGCGCGCGGCATCCTCTATGCGCCGGACTACGTGATCAATTCCGGCGGGCTCATCTACGTCGCCCTCAAGCACAAGGGCGAGTCGCTGCCGGCGATCACCGCGCACCTGTCGCGGATCAGCCAGCGCCTTACCGAGATATACGCGCACGCCCAGGCCGACAAGCGATCCCCCGCGCGGGTCGCCGACGCCCTGGCCGAGCGCCTGCTGTTCGGCTGAGCGGCCGCCAACCAGCGGCCCTGCCCGCAAGCTCCCGGGGCCACAAGCCCCGGGCACCGCACAGGCACCCACAAGGTGCAAGGAGTGAAGCCATGTCCAACAGGATCGAAGTGCCCTATACGCGCGTCCTCGACCCCGAGGGACGCCTGGTCGGCGAACTGCCGGCCTGGGCCGACGATTTCAACCTGCTCACCGACCTCTACAAACGCATGGTGCTGACCCGCCTCTTCGACCAGAAGGCGGTAGCCCTGCAGCGCACCGGCCGCATCGGTACCTACGCCCCGACCCTGGGCCAGGAAGCCATAGGCGTCGCCATCGGCAGCCTGATGCGCGACGAGGATGTGCTGGTGCCCTACTACCGCGACACCGCCGTGCAGTTGATGCGCGGTGTGCGCATGGAGGAAATCCTCCTCTACTGGGGCGGCGACGAACGCGGCAGCGATTTCCAGGACCCGCGCTCGAAGGAAGACTTCCCCATCTGCGTACCCATCGCCACCCAGGCCCTGCACGCCTGCGGGGTCGCCACGGCAATCAGGATCCGCGGCCAGCACCGCGCGGTGGTGACCACCTGCGGCGATGGCGCCACCAGCAAGGCCGACTTCCTCGAAGCCCTGAACGTGGCCGGCGCCTGGCAACTGCCGGTGGTCTTCGTGGTGAACAACAACCAGTGGGCCATCTCGGTGCCGCGGCGCATCCAGACAGGCGCCCCGACCCTGGCGCAGAAGGCGATTGGCGCCGGCTTCCATGGCGAGCAGGTGGACGGCAACGACGTGGTGGCGGTCTACGACCGCGTGCAGTGGGCGCTGGACCGGGCACGCCACGGCAAGGGCCCGGTGCTGCTGGAGTGCATCAGCTACCGCCTGGGCGACCATACCACCGCCGACGACGCCACCCGCTACCGCAGCGCCGAAGAGGTGAAGGCCGCCTGGCTGGAGGAACCCGTCAAGCGCCTGCAGGCCTACCTCGCCGGGCACAAGGTCTGGGACGAGGGGCGCGAACAGGCGCTCGTGGCCGACTGCCAGCGCCAGGTGCAGGCGGCTGTGGATAACTTCGAGTCCGCCGGCACCCAGCCGGTGGAAGCGGTGCTCGACCAGGTCTACGCACGTTGGCCTGCGGCACTCGGGGATCAGCGCGAAATGCTGCTGGAGCGTGTCGCTCGACGCGAGCAAGGAGGTCACCATGAGTAACCTCAACGCCACCACGGAAAAACGCGCCCTGCTGGAGGCCGTCAACCTGGCCCTGCACCGCGCCATGCAGGAAGACGAGAATGTCGTGGTCCTGGGCGAGGACGTGGGCGTCAACGGCGGCGTGTTCCGCGCCACCCTCGGCCTGCGCGACCGCTTCGGCTTCAAGCGGGTGATCGACACGCCGCTGGCGGAAACCATGATCGCCGGCCTGGCCGTGGGGATGGCCGCCCAGGGCCTGAAGCCGGTGATGGAAATCCAGTTCCTCGGCTTCATCTACGCCGCCATGGAGCACCTGGTGTCCCACGCCAGTCGCATCCGTTGCCGCACCCGTGGCCGGCTGACCTGCCCCATGGTGCTGCGCAGCCCCATGGGCGCCGGCATCCGCGCGCCGGAGCACCACAGCGAAAGCACCGAGGCGCTGTTCGCCCATATCCCCGGCCTGCGCGTGGTCATCCCGTCCTCCCCGGCGCGGGCCTACGGCCTGCTGCTGTCCGCCATCGACGACCCGGACCCGGTGATCTTCCTCGAACCTACCCGGCTCTACCGGATGAACCCGCAGCCGATCATCGACGATGGCAGGCGCCTGCCCCTGGACACCTGCTTCACTCTGCGCGAGGGCTCGGACATCACCCTCGTCAGCTGGGGCGCCAGCATTCATGAAACCCTGCAGGCCGCCGCAAGGCTGGAGGAGCGGGGCGTCTACGCCGAAGTCATCGATGTCGCCAGCATCAAGCCGCTGGACCTGGACACCCTGGAAGCCTCGGTGCGCAAGACCGGCCGCTGCGTGATCGTGCACGAGGCGCCGCGCAGCTGCGGAGTGGGCGCGGAGATCGCCGCCAGCCTCTACGAGCGTGCCCTGCTCGACCTGCAGGCGCCGATCCAGCGGGTTACCGCACCGGACATCCCACCGCCCCTGTATCGCCTGGAGCAGCTCTACATCCCCGGCCCGGAAGACATTCTCGCGGCCTGCGACCTGGTGCTGAACTACGCCTGAGACGAGGAGCGCACGATGAAATACTTCAAACTGCCCGACCTGGGTGAGGGCCTGCAGGAAGCGGAAATCGTCCAGTGGCACGTGAAAGTGGGGGACAGCGTCAAGGCCGACCAGTTGCTGGTCTCGGTGGAAACCGCCAAGGCCCTGGTGGATATTCCGTCGCCCCACGACGGTGTGGTGGCCCGGACCTTCGGCAAGGAAGGCGACATTCTCCACGTCGGCGAACCCCTGCTCGGCTACGAAGGCGAGGACGCTGATGCCGGTACCGTGGTCGGCCGCCTGGAAGGCGGCGGCAACGCCCTGGCCGACAGCTTCTTCGTCGGCGCCGCGCCCTCCACCCGCGAACACCTGGCGCCGCGCGCCACCCCGGCGGTGCGCCAACTGGCCCGGCAGATGGGCGT
>RCUL01000529.1_pt1 | contig 18261 bp, 21 predicted proteins | sample 2167521 | NCBI WGS metagenome assembly RCUL01 (sample SAMN09932745, study PRJNA488358) | compost metagenome | feature: garden; material: soil; isolation source: compost soil in acetic acid-enriched culture | place: Germany: Experimental Botanical Garden Goettingen | collected 2016-01-27
ATGTGGTGGTGGTCGGGCTGATCGGTGAGCGTGGCCGTGAAGTGCAGGATTTCATCGACAACATTCTCGGCGAAGACGGGCTGCGCCGCTCGGTGGTGGTGGCGGCGCCGGCCGATGCTTCGCCGCTGCAACGTTTGCAGGGGGCACTGTATGCGACCCGCCTGGCGGAAGATTTCCGCGACCAGGGCAAGGATGTACTGTTGATCATGGATTCGCTGACCCGCTACGCCATGGCCCAGCGCGAAATTGCCCTGGCGCTCGGTGAACCGCCGGCGACCAAAGGTTACCCGCCTTCGGTGTTCGCCAAACTGCCCAAACTGGTCGAGCGTGCCGGTAACGGGCCACGCGGTGGTGGCTCGATTACCGCGTTCTACACGGTGCTCAGCGAGGGCGACGACCAGCAGGACCCGATTGCCGATTCGGCGCGGGCGATTCTGGATGGTCACCTGGTGCTGTCGCGCCAGTTGGCCGAGAGCGGCCATTACCCTGCGATCGATATCGAAGCGTCGATCAGCCGTGCGATGAGCGCGATCGTCAGTGAATCTCAGCAGCGCAAGGCACAGAAGCTCAAGCAGGCCGTGTCGCGTTACCAGCGCAATCGCGACCTGATCAGCGTGGGCGCCTATGCGCCGGGCCACGATGCCCAGCTCGACCGCGCCGTGGCGTTGTATCCGCACATCGAACGCTTCCTGCAGCAGCAGACCCACGAGCGTACATCGATGCAAGACACGCTTGCCGGGCTCAACTTGCTGTTCCCCGGCAAATGACCGCAACCACGCTAAGGCAGGCATGCACCCATGGCCCATGAGTCACTCCAGCTGCTCATCGAACTCACCGAGCGCAGCCGCGAGACCGCGGCCAATGCGCTGGCCCAGAGCCGCCGCGCAGAGCAGCAGATGACCGAACAGCTGCGCCTGTTGGACCAGTATCAGCGCGAGTATCGCCAAGGCCTGCAGCAGGAGTTGGCCGGTGCCGGCATGAGCCCCTCTACGCTGGCCAACTACCGCGGCTTCCTCAAGTCGCTGGAAGGGGCTATCGAGCGGGCAGAGGGTAACTTGAACCGCCACCGCGCCCAACTGGCCCAACACCAGGACACCTGGCGGCAGGCCTGGCGCAAGGTCAATGCCCTGGAAACGCTGCTGGCCCGCCGTGTGGAGCAGGGCCGGCTGCTTGCCGGGCGCGCCGAACAGAGGCGTACCGATGAACTGGCTGGCCGCTCGCGCCAGGCCGGGCAATTTGCCTCACCCCTCGACAGTGGATTCTGAAAACACCATGGACATCATCACCGCCATATCCCCTGCGCCTGCGGTATCACTGCAGGCCGCAGGCGGCGACAGTGTCGGCGACAGCGGACCTGGAGCTTTCGCTGTTGCTCTGCAGCAGGCCGAAATCAGCGAGGCCGGCACCGGAGCCGCTGCCCCAGGGCCTTTGGTGCCGGCACCGGGTGCCGCCCCTGCCCAGCCCCTGACTGCCGCCGGTAATGACGGCCTGACGTCAACGGTTGAGGGGGCGGCGCTTGAGCTGCAAGCGAGCGCTGCGCCCGCTACCGAGCAGGTCATCAGAGCGGCGGTGCAGGCTGAACCTGAGGCCACGCCGGCAGTAGCCGCGGTCGACGAAAGCGGGGCTGAGAGCGTCGACGATGGCGAGGTGCAGCCTTTGGATATCAAGGCCCCGGTTGCAGCCCCGGGGGGCAGCAAGGAGCAGGGCGATGTCGCCGATGATGACACGCCACAATCGGCGGATTCGCTGGACGCGATCCGTCAGCGCCTGAACCTGATCGACAGCGCCGGCCAAATGGCCTCCGGCATGCTCGCCCTCACGCCTGCGGTGGCGTGGGTGCAGGCGCCTGCCGCAAGCGCAGAAGCGGCATCTGGCTTCGGTGTTGCGGATGACCCGGGGCAGGCCACCGAACTGCAATGGCTGCAGAGCGCTACGCAGCCCTTAGAGGCGCAGGCAAGTGAGGGTGTAGACAACCCGGCCGAGCTCGCGCCGGCGGCTGAAGCACCAAGCGAAGGTGTTGGCCGCGTCCAGGGTGACGGCTCCGTCTCTGCGCCAGCCAATTGGGAGCAGCCTTCGCTATCAGGCATCCCGGCATCGAATTCCAGCGTGGTGGGAAGCATCGTCAGCCCAGCCAGCGATGGCGCTGCATCATCCATTACCACGACGCTGGGCACCGACGCCTGGCAGGACGACTTGGGCCAGCAGGTGATCGGTATGGTCCGGCGTGGGGAGCAGCAGGTTGACATGCAGTTGCATCCAGCCGATCTCGGGCCGCTGTCGATCAGCCTCAGTGTCAGCGAGGGTGGCATCCAGGCGCAGTTCCAGTCTGCCCACGCGTCGGTGCGCGCGGCTGTTGAGCAAGCGCTGCCGCAGTTGCAGGGTGCTTTGGCGGCCCAGGGCCTGAGCCTTGTCGAAACATCGGTCAACGATGGTGCGTCCCGTCAGGCTGCGGGTGAACAGCCGCGGCGGGAGTCGTCAGGCAGCGGTGGCGAGGCGCGCGCCCCGCGGGTAGCCCAGGCCAGCGCAACGGTACAGGCGCCTCAGACAACCCACTCCGGCGCTGGGGTCGACCTGTACCTGTGAACCCCCCTGCAAAGCCGCAAGTTAACGCCCTAAACCCTCGCTAATCAGCCCATGGCACGGGGCGCCTGGTGGGCATACTTGCGCCCTTTCGAAACGCTTTCCCATTCCCAAGGCAGCTGTCCATGCCCACTACCACCAAGAAAATCTGGCTCTGGTTCATTCCATTGGCCCTGGTTGCCGCCGCTGCCAGTTCTGCGGGTGTGTACACCTACGTGATGCGTGAGCGGGCCCATACCCAAGCGACCCGCACGGCTCCTGCGGTACTGCTGCTGGTGAACGTCGCCCCCATGACCGTCAACCTGCACAGCGCCAATGATGAGCCGGCCATGCTCTACGTGGGCTTCAACCTGGAAGTGGGCAATGAAGCGACCCGCAAGTTGCTGGAGCTGTATATGCCGAAAATCCGCAGCCAGCTGCTGACCGTATTGAGTGGGCAGGACAGCACAGCGCTGTCTACGCCAGAGGGTAAAAAAGCGTTGGCGGCACGCATACTCGAGCTGCTGCGCCGTGCCCTGAGTACCGAGCAGCCAGATGCTGCATTGCTCGGCGTGCTCTACACCGACTTCATCGTGCAGTAAGCCATGTCTACCAACGACATGCTCTCTCAAGAAGAGATCGACATGCTGCTGCGCGGTGGTGACGATCTGGACACCTCCGGTATCGGCGATGACGACGGCCTGGATTTCCCGGACGGCTACCCGCACCCCGAGGAGCAGGTGCGCCGCTACGACCCGGCGACTCAGCACCGAGTGATCCAGGAACGCTTGCACACCCTGGACATCATCAACGGCCGTTTCGCCCGTTATTTCCGCATGAGCCTGTTCAACCTGATCCGGCGCAACGTGGATATCACCTTCAAAGGCATTGGCTACCAGAGCTTCAGCGAGTTCTCCCTGCACCTGCCAATGCCTTCCAACATCAACCTGCTGTCGATGAAGCCGCTGCGCGGTACCGCGCTGGTGGTATTCCCGCCAAGCGTAGTGTTCATGGTGGTGGACAACCTGTTCGGTGGCGATGGTCGTTTCGTGACCAAGTCAGAGGGGCGCGAGTTCACCAACACTGAGCTGCGCATCATTCGACGCTTGCTCGGGCTGACGGTGGATGCCTACAGCGATGCCTGGAAGTCGGTTTACCCCTTGGAGATCGACTACCTGCGTTCGGAAATGCAGGCCAAGTTCGCCAACATCACCGGCTCGCCCAACGAGATCGTGGTCAACGCCACGTTCCACCTGGAGGTCGGCAATCTTTCAAGCGATTTCAACATCGTCATCCCCTACCTGATGATCGAGCCGATGCGCCAACTGCTCAGTGGCCCGCTGACCGATGCCGACCCGGAGGAGGAGCGCCAATGGAACCGGCGCATGGCGGACGAGATAACCCATTCGCAGGTTGACCTGATAGCCGACTTCGTCGAGGTGCAGGCACGCCTGGGGCAGGTCATGGAACTGAAAGTGGGGGACGTGCTGCCCATCGACCTGCCCGAAAGCGTCAAGGTGCGCGTCGACGGCGTGCCGGTCATGACCTGTGAGTTCGGCAGTTACAACGGCTCCCGCGCCTTGCTGGTGAAGGAGTTGATCGATCACTCCATCGGCAAGTCGCCCAATTCCAGCCGATTCATCAAGGGCCACCTGCCCAAAGCCAAGGAACCCGATCATGAGTGACCCGAACAAGCCTGAAGCGCACGAAGACGACGAGTGGGCCAGTGCCCTGGCCGAGCAAGGCGCGGGTGATGATGCTCAAGACCCTTGGGCCACGGCATTGGCCGAGCAGCATGAGGCGAAGCCAGCCCCGGCGGACAACGTCATCTTCAAGCCGTTGGGCACAGCCCCTGGGCTGGCATCGCCGCGCGAGCTGGAAATGATCATGGACATCCCGGTGAAGCTGAGCGTCGAGTTGGGGCGCACGCGCATCACCATCAAGCAATTGCTGGAGCTGGCTCAGGGCTCGGTGTTGGCCCTCGATGGCCTGGCGGGTGAGCCCATGGACATTCTGATCAACAGTTACCTGGTCGCCCAGGGCGAAGTGGTGGTCGTGGATGACCGCTACGGCATTCGCATCACCGAAATCATCACGCCCTCCGAGCGCGTGCAGAAGCTCAATCGATGAGCACCGCGACCGCGCTTGCAGTGCCCGCCAGCCTCGGGGTGCCGGCTGACAACCTGGTCGGGCTGAGCCTGCTTGGCAAAACAGCCTTCGCGTTGGGGCTGGTGATGGCCTGTGTGCTGCTGTGTGGCTGGTTGGTATCGCGGCTTGGCACCCGTGTGTCGTCGCCGGAAAAGGTCGTGCACATCGTTGCCAGCACCCGCCTGGGGCAGCGCGAGAAAGTGGTGGTGGTCCAGGTGCGTGGGCGCTGGTTGGTGCTGGGTGTGACGGCTCAGCACGTCGCCTGCCTGTCAGAGCTGGAGGCGCCGGTGGCTGGCACCGAAGCGGTAGTGGAGCCCGCTGCACGTGGTTTTGCCCTGCGTCTGATGGACGCCTTGAAGCAGGGTGGGTTGCGCGACCCGCAGAACCGACCATGAGGACGGCGCGCCTGGTCTTGTTGCCGCTACTGTTGCTGGTGCTGCTGCCGGTCGCCGAGGCGGCACCGGCAATGCAGGGGTTGTCCGGATTCACCGGGCAGGCCGGTGGCGAGAAATGGTCGCTGAGCCTGCAAACCTTGATGCTGCTCAGTGCCATGGCCTTTTTGCCGGCGGTGCTGCTGATGATGACCGGCTTCACCCGTATCATCATTGTGCTTGGCTTGCTGCGCACCGCCATCGGCACCACCAGTGCTCCGCCCAATCAGGTGTTGCTGGGCCTGGCACTGTTCCTGACCTTTTTCGTCATGTCGCCCACGCTGGAGCAGGCTTATCAGAAAGCCTGGGTGCCTTTTTCCCAGGACCAGATGGGGGTCGGGCAGTTTCTCGATGAGGCCAGCCAGCCTTTCCGTACCTTCATGTTGGCGCAGACCCGCCAGGCTGACCTTGCGCTCTATGTCCGCCTGGCGCGCATCGATGATCTCAAGGGCCCGGAAGATGTGCCCATGCGGGTGCTGCTACCAGCGTTCGTCACCAGCGAACTGAAGACCGCCTTCCAGGCAGGCTTCACCATCTTCATCCCGTTTCTGATCATCGACCTGCTGGTGGCCAGTGTGCTGATGGCGCTGGGGATGATGATGGTGCCACCGTCGACCATTTCCTTGCCCTTCAAGTTGATGTTGTTCGTGCTGGTGGATGGCTGGCAATTGCTGCTGGGTTCCCTGGCCCAGAGTTTCTACCCGGTATGAGCCTGCGAGGAGTGCCTTGATGACCCCGGAAATGGTGATGGACCTTGCCTACAAGGGCATGCGCCTGAGCATGACGATAGCGGCGCCGCTGTTATTGGTTACCTTGTGCATCGGCCTGTTGGTGAGCCTGTTCCAGGCAGCGACACAGATCAACGAGTCCACCCTGTCTTTCATTCCCAAGATCGCTGGAGTATGCCTGGTGCTGATTCTCGCAGGGCCCATGCTGATGGAGCTGCTGGTCGATTACACGCGGGCGCTGTTCACCAGCCTGCCGACGCTGGTGGGTTGAGCGCAGTTGATCGAGGTCGGCTGGGATCAGTTGCAGCTTTGGGTGAGCGCGTTTTTCTGGCCGTTCTGCAGGCTGCTGGCGTTTTTCATGAGTGACCCTATCCTGGGCCACAAGAATGTCCCCAGCCAGGTGAAGGTCGGGTTGGCGTTGCTGCTGGCCTTCCTGCTGGCACCCAACCTGCCGCCGATGCCCGATATCGCCCTGTTTTCCTGGGCAGGGCTGGGGGTGATCGTCGAGCAGCTGCTGATCGGCATGTCGCTGGGCATGGTCATGCGCATCGCCTTGGCGGCGGTGGAAATGGCGGGCGACATTTGTGGCATGCAGATGGGGTTGGCCTTCGCGTCGTTCTTTTCCGCCGACACTGGCACCAACAGCCAGGTGCTGTCGCGCTTTCTCAGCCTGGTGACCATCCTGATGTTCCTCGCCCTGGGCGGCCACCTGATGGTGCTGGAACTGCTGGCCAATACGTTCAGCCAATTGCCGATCGGCCACTTCGGTTTCAACCCCCAGGGCTGGAACATGCTGGCACGCCACGGCGGCAGCATCTTCCTGACTGGCCTGCTGCTGGCGTTGCCCATGGTCGGGGCCTTGCTGATCATCAACCTGGCGATGGGTATCCTCAACCGCGTCGCCCCGCAGCTCACAGTGTTTTCAGTCGGCTTTCCGGCAACCTTGTTCGTCGGCATGCTGCTGCTGACGGTACTGGTCGGCGACCTGGGGCAGTTCCTTGCGGGCTTGTTGCAGCAGGCCCTGCAGCTCATGCAGGCCTTGATCGGCCAGCTCGGGCATGCCTGATACGCCGGGTTTTTCGTGCGAAGCAGGCCGCCACTGTGGTTTTACGCAAGCGCTCAGATGTACTCGAAGAGTGACAGCTGCTGCACGCTGGCGAATGTCTGCTGAGCCGCTTGCATCGATACCTGCAGCGTCACGTAGCGGGAGATGGACTCGGTGTAGTCGGCGTCCACCAGCCCGGAGAGCCGCTCGGTGTAACTGAGGGCCAGGTCGTCGCCAATGGTATCGAGCACTTCCACCTGGCCCAGGCGCGTGCCGACCGAGGTGAGGACGGTGAGCACATTGTCCTGGGCATTGCTCAGCTCTCGGCTGGCGGTGGACAGGGTGTTGCTCAGGGCCGCCTGGTCCGCCTCGTCCTCCACCGGCGTCTGCAAGGCGCTGATCAGGTTCTGCAGCGTGGCGAACACGTCGGGGTCGGCATCGGCAGCAGCACTGACCGTCAAGCTGTCACCTTCGGCGGGTGTGCCACTGAGGGTCAGGCTCAGGCCATTGATCTCCAGGGTTTCACCGTCGGCGTAGCTGATCGGGTCCTGGCCGTCGATGCTGTACTGGGTGCTGCCATCGTCGGCGACGCTGAAGGTCAGGGTGAATGCATCGCCATAGTTGGCCGCGCTGGTGTCGGCGACATCCGGGCCGTCGAAGGTCAATGTGCCGGTATTGTCGCCTGCTTCGGCAATGAAACCGGCGGAGCTGCTAACCGAAAGGAAGATGGCCGCGCCATTGTCGCCGCTGGCCATGCTCTGGGTAGCACTGACCTGCTGCGAGACCACATTGTCATCACCCTGGTAAACCAGCTCGCCATCGGCGTTCTCGGCAAACGCCGGGCTTTGGCTCTGGTAGCCGGAAAACAGGTAGTTGCCATTACTGTCGGTGCTGTTGGCCAAGGTGACCAGTGTGTCGTAGACCCCTTGCAGGGACGTGGCCAGCGATTCTCGGTCAGCGTCGCTGAGGGTCCCGTTGCCGGCCTCAACCACCAGGCTCATGGCGCTGGTGATGGCGTCATTGATGCTGTCCAGGGTGCTTTCTTCCTGGGACAGCGCCGTGGTGATGGCCGCCCGCGAATCGGCGTACTGCTCGTTTGCTGCAATCGACTGGCGCACGGTGACCGCTTGTGCCGCTGCCAGGGAGTCATCCGAGGGGTTTACCACGCGGGTACCGCTGGATACCTCCAGGGCCGCCTCCTGGTACTGGCTCTGCTGGGCGAGCATGGAGTTGAGGTTCTGGTTGTAGATGGTCGCACTGCTCAGGCGCATGCCGGGCTCTCCTTTGGGGGCAATCAGCTGATGTCGAGGATGGTGTCGAGGACTGTGGTGCCCACTTCGACGATCTTCGCGCAGGCCTGGTAGTACTGCTGGTAGACGATGAGGTTGGCCGCTTCCTCATCAAGGTTCACGCCCGACTCAGACTGCTGCAGGGTGGTCAGCTGTTCGGTCAGCGCCGATTGGGTTTCCAGCTGCGCGGCGACGCGCGTTGCGGTGCTGCCCACGTCGCTCACCAGCGATGCGTAGGTTTCGCTGAGCGTTGCACTGCCGCCGACGATATCGCTGGTTTGCAGGTCGAGCATCGCCAGTGCATTGGTGTTGTCACTGCTGCCGCTGGAGGTACCGGCGGCAATCTGCTCGCCCTCACTGACCAGCGTGGTGAAGCTGCTGGCTGCGTTGCGGGTAGGTTGCACCAGGAAGCTGTCGCCGTCCTCGGCGGTGCCGCTGACGGTAAGGTCCATGCCGGCGAAACTCAGGGTCGCGCTGCTGCTGTCGTAGCTTGCCTCGACGCTGGCGCCGGTGTCATTGCGGGTGACGGTGAAGCCGTCGCTGTCGGACCAGGTCACCGTGTAATCACTGGCCGTGAGGGCGCTGACATCATCGCCGAAGCTGGCGCTGAGGGTGGCGTCGCCGGTATTGCCGGTGTCGCCGTATACCAGCGGGTCGGCCACCGAGAAGAATGCCGTGCCGGTATCGCCGTTGAGGTCAACGCCCTGCGCCTGCAGGGTATTGAAGGCCTGGGTCAGCGACACGGCCATCAGGCCCAACTGGTTCTGGGTGTCGGCCAGGGTGGTATCGCGAAATGACAGCAGGCCGCCGAGCGAGCCACTGTCGAGCACGCTGTCGTCCAGCGTCACGCTGTTGCCGGCGGCATCGACATAGCTGATGGACGCTTCGCTCGGGTCGCTGGCGGAGGCACCGGTGGTCAGTCCGAAGCTGTCGCCCGCAGAGACCAGCGCCAGGCCATTGCTGAGCGATACCGTGTAGCTGCCGTTGTCCTGCACGGTGACGTCTACCGCAACCAGTTCGCTGAGCTGGCTGACCAGCAGGTCGCGCTGGTCGAGCAGGTCGTTCGAGGTGCTGCCGAGCGACCCGGACAGGCTGATCTGTTCGTTGAGGGTCGCGATCTGCGCGCTCAGGTCGTTGATCTGAGTGACCTGATCGTCGATCTGCTCGTTCACGTCGTCCGACATCGCTGAAAGGTAGCTACCCAGCTGGTTGAACTGGCTGGCCAGTGTTTCTGCCGCACCCACCACTTCTTCCCGTGCGGCCGTGTCACTGGCATCTGAGGTCAAGGTCTGGATGGCCGAGAAGAAACTTTGCAGCAGGCTATCCAGACTTGCATCGCTGTCGGCCAGCAGGCTGTCGATCTGATCGACCTCGGTCTGGTAGGTGGACAGCGCGCTTTCTGCACTGGTGGAGCTGTTGAGCTGGGTGGTGACAAACTGGTTGTACTGGCGGTCGACGCTCGATACCTGCACGCCGCTGCCGGAGGCAGACTCGGTGAAACTGGCGACCTGGCGGGTATAGCCGTCGGTATAGGCGTTGGTCGTGTTGCTGCTGCTGGTGGCAAGGGCGATCTGGGCCGCCGAGAGGCCGCTGACGCCAATGGAGATGATGCTCATCGAAAAGCTCCTGGGCTACATGCTGCGCAACATCGGCCTCGGGTCAGGGCATCTTGAGCCTTTATCCATTGCTGGTTGCACAAAAGCGTTGGCAAATGCGTGCGGGCCTTATTGGTCGTTGGCCAGTGCTACCTGCCCGGCAGATGGCAGCGGCCCGATGGTCGCCATGACCGCGATCAGCTTGTCGGCATAGTGTGGGTCAGTGGCGTACCCGCCTTGCTGCAGCGCTAGCGCTGCCTCTGAGCTGCTTGTGGCGTTGCGCGCCGCTGCATAACCGGGGCGGCTGCGGATCAAGCGCGCGTAATCGTCGAAAGCGGCCTGAGCGTGGGGATAGACGCGGAAGCTCTCCACCTGTTTGTGTGCCTCGCCGGCGACGTATTCGGTGGTCTGTATCTGCGTGGTTTCACCTTGCCAGCGCCCGCCGGCCTTGATACCGAACAGGTTGTGGCTGTCCGCGCCGTCGGCGGAGGTGATGCGCCGTCGCCCCCAATCGGTCTCCAGAGCGGCCTGGGCAAGAATCAGCTGTGCCGGCACGCCGCTGCTGCGTGCGGCCATGCGCGCCGGTTCGGCCAGCCGGGCCACGAAGTCCTCGACATGCTCGGCACGGCCAGCTGCTTCGTCGCGCACTTCATAGCGCTTCCAGGCATCGAAAGCCGGCGTTTGTCGGGCCAGGCTGACGAAGGGCGATTCCTGTGCAGCAGTCGGGGGCTCGGCCACCAGCCCGCTTGTCGAAAGGCTACGCGTCAGTTGCTCGGCCAGGCCCATGCCGTGCCCGGCCAGGCTCTGCGCCCATTGCTGGTCGAGCATCTCGGTATAGAGTTGGGTTTGCGAGTTGTTGGACAGCTCCGACTTGGGTATCGCCGCACGCATGCTCTTGAGCATCGTCTGCAGGAACAGCGCTTCGAACTGCCGGGCCGCTTCCTTCAGGCCTGCCTCACCACTGCGCCCGGCCTGGCTGCGCAAACGTTGCAGGCCCTGAACGTCGAGCGCGAACCCCGCCGCGCCATCAGCCATGCTCATCAGATGATCTCCAGTTCTGCACGCAGGGAACCGGCGGCCTTGAGCGCCTGGAGAATGACCATCAGGTCCTGTGGCGTGGCACCCAGGGCGTTGAGGCCTTTGACCACATCCATCAAGTCGGCGCTGCCTTCCAGTACGTGCAGGGCGCGGGCCTGGGTTTCGATTGATATGTCGCTGTTGGCGGTGGCCGCAGTTTGTCCGCCGCTCAAGGCGCCTGGCTGGCTGACGCTGTTGGTGGTGTCGATGGTGACCGATAGATCGCCGTGGGCCACGGCGGCACGGAACAGCTTCACCGAGCCATTGAGCACCACCGAGCCGGTGCGCGAATCGAGTATGACTTTGGGCCGTGCCTGCATTGGCATTACATCGATGCTGTCGATCCGGGCCATGAAATTGACCCGCTCGTTGGCCGAGAGTGGCCCTTGTACCTGCACCAGGCCGCCGTCCACCGCCGAGGCGACGGTGCTGCGCATCACGCTGTTTATGGCGAACACTACCCGCTGCGCGGTGGCCGGGTCGGGCTCGCGCAGTTGCAGTTCGAGGATGCCGTGCTGGGCGCCGAGGTCGAGCGGCACGCTGTGCTCCACCACTGCCCCGCGGCTGATGCGGCCACCGGCCAGCTGGTTGATCTGCACGCTGCTGCCATTGGCTGCCGCACCAGCACCACCCACCAGCAGGTTGCCTTGGGCCATGGCATACACATCGCCGTCGGCACCTTTGAGCGGGGTCATCAACAGCGTTCCGCCCCTGAGGCTGCGGGCGTTGCCGATGGAAGAAACGACCACATCGATCTGCTGGCCGGGGCGGGTCAGGGGCGGCAGGTTGGCGGTGACGATCACCGCCGCGATGTTACGCATCTGCATGTTGGCGCCGGCCGGCAAGGTAACGCCGAGCTGGGAAAGCATGTTGGTCAGACCCTGCTCGGTAAAGGGGCTTTGGGTGGTCTGGTCGCCTGTACCGTCCAGCCCGACCACCAGGCCATAGCCCACCAGGTTGTTGCTGCGGATGCCGGCGAAATCGGCGATGTCGCGGATCTGCTCCGCGTGCGCCGTGCCGCCCAGTACCAGCGCGAAGGCGCCAAACAGCGGGCGCAGGGCGCGGGCCGCGCAGTGCAGTCGGCATCGCAGCCCGGAAGTGAACGGGGAGTCGGCCATGATGCGCTCGTTAGAAAGGTGACAGGTTGAGGATGACGCGTTGCAACCAGCCCATGCGTTGCGCCTCATTGATGTAGCCTTCGCCGACGTACTCGATGCGTGCCAGGGACACCTGGCTTGAAAGCACGGTGTTCTCCCCGGTGATCGAGCGTGGGTTGACCACGCCGGAGAAGCGGATGAACTCGGTGCCCTGATTGATGGCGATCTGCTTGTCGCCACGTACCCTCAAGTTGCCGTTGGCCAGCACCTGCATGACCGTGACCGAAATGGTGCCGGTGAACGAGTTGTTGGCCTTGGAGCCACCACTGCCGGCGAACTCATGGTCGGTCGAGGCATTCACGCCGTAGTTGCCAACCTTGGAGTCACGGTCGGAGCTGGTGGAAAACGCCAGGCCCAGGCTGCCGCTGCGGTCGGCATTGGACGATGAGGTCTTGCTGGCGCTGACCTGCTCGTTGAGTTCTACGGTCAGCGTATCGCCGACCATCCGCGGGCGGCGGTCCTCGAACAGCGGTTGCGAACCGCGCTGCCCTTGGTAGATCGAGCCATTGGCCAGGCGTTCGGGCAAGTCGGGCACCTGCATGGACTCGTCGGGCACCACTGGCTTTGGTACCAGTTGCGCACAACCGGCAGCCGATAGCACAGCGCCGAGCAGCACGGCCAGGCAAACGAAGGGCAGGAGCTTGAGCGATGCGTTGCGGGGTTGGGACATGGCCATCAGAGCTGGGTCAGGCGCTGCAGCATTTCGTCGGAGGTTTCGACGGCCTTGCTGTTGATTTCATAGGCGCGCTGGGTCTGGATCATGCCCACCATTTCCTCCACCACATTGACGTTGGAGGTCTCGACATAGCCTTGGCTGACAGTGCCGCCACCGTTCAGGCCGGGTGTCGTCTCGGTGGGGCTGCCGGAAGCATCGGTTTCCTGGTACAGGTTCTGGCCGATGCTCTGCAGGCCCGCATTGTTGACGAACAGTGCCAGGTTCAGTTGGCCCACCTGGGTGGAGGCGGTGCTGTCGGGCTGGGTCACCGAGACGATGCCGTCGGTGCTGATGGAAATCGACGTGGCATTGGCCGGAATGGTGATCCCTGCCGTCAATTTATAGCCATTGGAGCTGACCATCTCGCCGTTGGCGTCGAGCTGAAAGCTGCCGTCGCGAGTGTAGGCGGTCGAGCCGTCGGGCATGTCGACCTCGAAGAAACCCAGGCCATTGATGGCCAGGTCCTTGGAGCTGCTGGTCTCTTCCAGGTTGCCCTGGGTGTGCAGGCGTTCGGTGGCCACCTGGCGCACGCCGGTGCCGACCTGCAAACCTGAAGGCAGCCGGGTGTCGGTGCTGCTCTGAGCCCCCGGCTGGCGCACGTTCTGGTAGACGAGGTCCTCGAACACGGCGCGTGAGCGTTTGAAGCCGTTGGTGCTGACGTTGGCCAGGTTGTTGGCAATGACGTCGAGCTGCCCTTGCTGGGCCTCAAGCCCGGTCTTGGCCGTCCACAGTGATCTGATCATCGGTCGGTTACCTGTTCATTCGGCGCCGGCTCAGCCCTGCAAGGCGAGCAACTGATTGGCGCTCTTGGCGTTGTCGTCGGCGGCGCTGATGGCCTTCATCTGCATTTCATAGCGGCGGGCGTTGTCGATCATGGCCACCATGGCGCCGGTCGGGCTGACGTTGCTGCCCTCCAGTGCGCCCGGGGTGACGCGCAGGCTTTCATCGGCCGCCAGCTGCTGATGGATGCCATTGGCGTCGGCCGGCTGGCGCAGCAGCCCGTCATTGCCCGCTTCCAGGGTGCCTGGCAGGGCTGACACCAGCTTGAGTTTGCCGACCGGGCTCAGCCCACGCGGCTCCATGCCCTGTTCGCGAACACTGATGGTGCCGTCGCTACCCAAGCTGACTTCGCTGCCCAATGGCACGCTGATGGGGCCGCCATCGCCCATCACCGGCAGCCCTGCCACGGTCATGGCACCGCTGCCGTCCACTTGCAGGTCACCACGGCGGGTGTAGGCTTCCTGGCCATCGGCGGTCTGCACCGCGAGCAGCGTGTTTTCGCCCAGCGCCACGTCGAGGTTGCGGTCGGTGTGGGTGATGGGGCCTTCGGACCAGTCCACGCCCACGCCAGTGGCGCTGACTGAAACCCGCGTCGGCAGGCCTTCGCCTGCCACCGGTGAAGACTGCATCTGCACCAGTTGCGCACGAAAACCGGGCGTGACGATGTTGGCCAGGTTGTTGGCGACTACCGCCTGTTGCTCGAGTGCCTGGTTCGCCCCGCTCATGGCGGTGAAGAGCATCCGGTCCATGGTGTCAGGAACCGATGTTCACGGCTTGCTGCAGCACTTCGCTCTGGGCGGTCACCGACTTGGCGTTGGCCTGGAAGGTACGCTGGGCGATGATCAGGTTTACCAGCTCGGCGGTAAGGTCGACGTTGGAGTCCTCGGTGGTGCCACTGAGGATCGAGCCTAGCGACCCGCTGCTGGCAACGCCCAGCAGCGCTTGGCCCGAGGCGGTGGTGGCAATCCAGGTGTTGTCGCCATTGGCCTGCAGACCATTTTCGTTGGAGAAGCTGGCCAACTGGATCTGGTCGATTTCCTGGGTTTGATCGTTGGAGTAGGTAGCGATCACAGTGCCGGTGTCATCGATGGTGAAACTGATCAGGCTGCCCGAGGTATAGCCGTCCTGGGAGATGCTCGATACTTCGGAGTCGTTGCCGAACTGCGTGGTACCGGTCAGGTCCAGCGCGATGGACATCGTCGCCGCACCGTTGGCCGGGTCGTAGGTATAGGTGCCTGTTTCGCCGCTGGTGATCAGGCCGCTAGAGCTGAAGGTAACTGTCTGGCTCTCGCTCAGCAGGTTGCCATCGATGGCATTGTGGATGTCCCAGGTGTTTTCGGCGGTTTTGCTGAAGTACAGCGTCGAGGTGTGGCTGTTGCCGAGCGAGTCGTAGACCGTGGCCGTGGTCGAATAGGAATAGGTCGATGCATCGGTGGCATCGAAGGTATCGGTAATGATGTCTTCGCTGGCATCAAGGTTCAGCTCTGCATCCAGTTCCGTACTGGCGCTGGCCTGCATACCGCTGGTGGGGATCTGGATCACGCCATTGGCACCAAGCAACTGGTCGCCGGCCGAGTTCACCAGGTAGCCGTCGGCTGTCAGCGTCAGCTGGCCGTTACGCGAGTAGACGGTCTGCGTGCCATCGGTGAAGGTGAAGAAACCGTCGCCATTGATGGCCAGGTCCAGGCTGTTGTCCGTGGTGGTCAGGCTGCCTGACTCGAAATTCTGCACGACACCGGACACCGTTGTACCCAGGCCCACATCGGCCCCTGAGTAGACGTCGGCGAACTGCACCGTAGAGCTCTTGAACCCCACGGTCTGCGAGTTGGAGATGTTGTTGCTGACGACCTCCAGGTCGGTGGATGCGGCGGTCAGGCCGCTGAGCGCTTGGGAAAAGCCCATGGTTGTTCTCCGTGATTAGGGTTCAAAGCACCAGCTTGATGTCGCCGAGGCCGACGTTGTCGTTGACGCCGCCCAGATCGAGCGCAACCTCGTCGCTGCTGTCGGTGGTCACACCGGTCACCAGGGCGTATTTCAGTGCGGTTGCGGTCACGCTGGCGTCATCGCTGGTCGCACTCACGGTGAAGGTGTAACTGCCATCGGCGGCAGTCGTGCCGTCGTCCTGCACACCGTCCCAGTACAGGGCCTGAGTACCGGCGCTCATGTCGCCTGCGTCCAGCGTGGCGACCACGTTGCCGCTGCTGTCCGAGATGTTGATGGTGACGCTGTCCGCATCGCTGCCCAGGCTGACGCCGAAGGCGGTGGCGACGCCGCTGGCCACCTGGATGCTGTCGCCTTCGATCAGCACGCCGTTACCGACCAGAGCAGAGGCCTGCAGGGTCTCCGATGCGCTGATCTGGCTGGAAATACCCTCCAAGGTGCTGGTCACTTCTTCGATGCTGCTGATGGTGCTGATCTGCGCCAGCTGCGTGACCATCTCGCTGTTGTCCAGCGGGTCGGTGGGGTCCTGGTTCTGCAGCTGGGTGGTCAGCAGGGTGAGGAACTGGTCTTGCAGCTCGTCAGCGCTGGAGGCTGTGCTGTCGCTGGTGCTGCTGGTGCTGTTCATGGTCGAGAGGACCGAACTTGCGATGGTGCTGGTCATGGTCAGGCCTCGCCAAGGGTCAGGGTCTTGAGCATCAATTCTTTGCTGGCGGCCATGACTTCGACGTTGGCCTGGTAGGAGCGCGAAGCGGAGATCATGTTGACCATCTCGCCTACGGGCTCGACGTTGGGCATGGTCACGTAGCCCGATTCGTCGGCCAGCGGGTCGCCGGGGCGGTACTCCTGGCGCATGGGCGAGCCGTCCTCGATCACCTGGCTCACCCGCACGCCGCCCACTTCGCTGCCGTCCTGGTACTGGGTCTCGAATACCACCTGGCGGGCGCGATAGGCTTCGTTGTCCGGGCCGCTGGTGGTGTCGGCGTTGGCCAGGTTGCTGGCGGTCACGTTCATGCGCTCGGACTGTGCGCTGAGCGCCGAGCCGGCGATGTCGAAAATACTGAACATGGACATGCGGTTTACCCCGGGTTATTCGGATTGCATCGCGTTCTTGAGCGACTGCAGGCGGTTGTTCAGGAAGGTCAGGCTGGCTTGGTAGCGGACGCTGTTGTCGGCGAACTGTGCGCGCTCCCGGTCCATATCCACGGTGTTGCCGTCAAGGCTTGGCTGGTCTGGCACGCGGTACAGCAGTTCATGCACCGAACTGCTGCCGCTGGAGGCATGCAGATGACGGTCAGAGGTGGTGGCCAGGGACATGCTGCTGCGCGAGCGGCCCTGGTTCAGGGAGCTGGCCAGTTCGGTGGCGAAATCGAAGTCCCGGGCGCGGTAGTTGGGCGTGTCGGCGTTCGCGATATTGTTGGCCAGCACTTGCTGGCGCTCAGCGCGCAAGCTCATCGCGTCTTGCGCAAAGCGCAGCTCGTTGTCGAGTTTGTCGATCATGCCTGCGGCCCGTGCCATCTGTTGAACGGCGTGCAGAGTAGAGGGGATGAGCATGGGGCAAAGGCCGGAACAGACCGCTATTTGGCGAGCAATTCGACCTTTGCGTTGTTGCAGAGCTGCCTAGAATGCTGCGCCTGAAACTCTACAAGAGGCATCGGCTCGATGACCGGACCACTTACCGTAGGTGCTGGCCTGGCGCGTATCTGCCGGTCGCTGGGGATGCTGTTGTGCCTGGCCCAGGCCAGTGCCGCGTTCGCTCAGGACGATGCGCTGCCGGCTCGGGTTAGGCAACTGATCGAACCGCGACTGCCGGCGGGTAGCCGCCTGACGCTGCTGGACATCGGCCAGCCGGTCTCGCGAATCAGTGCCTGTGCCGTACCCCGACCCTACCTGGTGCACCCGCGCCGCCTGCCCGTCGGGCGTGTAGCGATGGGCGTGCGTTGCGCAGGTCAGGATGGCGTGCTCGGCTACCTGCAGGTGACGGTCAGCGCCTTAGGCAGCTATGTCGTGAGCGCACGCAGGATCAAGGCAGGCGAGGTCATCCAGGCCAATATGCTGATCAGCCGGCGCGGGCCGCTGCAAGATCTGCCCCAAGGCAGTGCATTGCGCGCCGAGCAGGTGGTCGGCCGGCAAGCTGCTCGTGGCGTGGAGCGCGGCGCCGTGCTTGCGCTCAAGGGGGTTCGCGAGCGCTGGCTGGTTGAGCGCAACCGCCCCGTGGTGTTGCGCGCGCAGGGGGCGGGGTTCACCCTCAGCCGCAATGGCAAGGCCTTGGACAATGGTGGCCTGGGTAACAGGGTGCGTGTACTGGGCGGCGACGGCCGAATGCTCGATGCTCAGGTCGTTGGCAAGAACGAACTGCTGCTGCGCTACTGATTTTTTGTCAAAAACCTATCGCCGGCCAAAGGTGGCGCGTACGGATGCCGATAGTGTTCAAACCACAGCCAACGAAGCCTCTATCGTGAAAATCATAAGCTCCCCGCTCACCAACCTCCTTCCCTCGACCGATGCCAACCTGGCGGGCGCCGCTACAGCCCGCGTTGCCTCGCAGGAAATGGATACGCTGCCCGAAGACGCTGTAGAGCTCTCGCAGGTCAGCGACCTCAACCCAACCGACCCTGCGGCGGATGTTGACCTGGAAAAGGTCGCCGCCCTGCGTCAGTCCATCGCCGATGGCAGCCTGCAGGTCGACTCGCAGGCCATCTATGACAGCCTGGTGGCCGACTTCAGGGAAATGCTCGACAGTGAGCCGACATGAACGGCCCTTCGGCGCAGCAGCTCTGAAAGTGGGTGGCCTATGAG
>RCUL01000530.1_pt1 | contig 18243 bp, 11 predicted proteins | sample 2167521 | NCBI WGS metagenome assembly RCUL01 (sample SAMN09932745, study PRJNA488358) | compost metagenome | feature: garden; material: soil; isolation source: compost soil in acetic acid-enriched culture | place: Germany: Experimental Botanical Garden Goettingen | collected 2016-01-27
CCTGGTGCTGGTCGCCAGCCTCTGGGCGCTCTGGTATCTGCTCAAGAGCCGCCAGCTGCGGGATTACACCCGGGATCAACCCCATTAACGGGCACCGTCGTCCGCCTCATTGACGGGTGACCCGGATCTGCAGAGTCTGGCGTTCGCTGCCGCTCGCCACCCCGACCCGTGACGGATTGGAGAGCGCGGCCCCCTGGCCCTCCTGACTGGTGGAGAGTTCCCCCACCGTCAGCCACTGCCCCGGGGCGCCGCTCACCTCGGTGGCGCTCTGCCCAGTCTTGATGTTGCCGCGCTCAAGCCTGGCCTGCTCGCTGCTGAGGGCTATCTGTACCCTGTCCCCTATCAGGGTGGCGGTGGCGTAGAGGCCGTTCATCAGCGGCATCATGCCCACCACCCGACCCCCCTGCCAGTGATAGAAGGTGACCGGCTGATAGGAGCCCATCTGCAGCAGCACGGGCCGCCCCGAGAGGCCGCGCACCTGCCAGTTGTCCTGCTGGGTGCGCTGGTAATCCTCGGCCCCACCCTCCAGCAGCCACTGCCGTTTGGCGTTGTCATTGCCGATGCCTATCCCCGCCTGCCGGCTGCTGGACGCACCCGCCACCCGCCACTCGATGAGCAGGCTCTGGGGCGGCTGGTTGAGCTTATCCAGCACCCTCTCGGCCTCCTGCAGCTGGTCGGGCGTACCGCTCAGCACCAGCTGGTTGCCCATGGCACTGACCCCAAGCTCGGGGTATAGCTCCTTGAGGGTCTGCACCGTCCCCTCGGCCTCAAACACCGGGATGACCTTCACCTCGGCCTGCAGGGGCAAGGCCCAGAGTCCGCAACACCCGAGCACCCAACACCAAGCTCTCATCCTCGTCTCCCTCTTGCCGTCCCTTTTGCCGTCCCTTTTGCCGTCTCTCATGGCGTCTCTCTCATCACTCCTTGCCATCATGGGCCATGGCGCCCCGATTGCAATGGCAAGGGGCAAAACTGCCTGGCCCATGACGGTGTCATGGAGGTCCTTATCCGGCTCGTTTTCGAGCCCAAATAAAAGACTCATTGAGAGACCACTCAATACAAATAAAAATGGTTATCATTTGTTGTCACGACAATATCCCTCGGATACAATTCGGACTCATTTTTTCGAGTCAGCCTCTGATGAAGCCAGAACCTGTCGTCTCCTCCCCTGCAGCCATCCATCTGGCCCTGCTGATCAACATGCTCTCCATGGGCAGCATGATGATGGTGATGCCCCTCGGGCCGGATCTGGTGACAAGCCTCGGCATGGCCCCGGAGCAGACCGGTTACTTCAGCGGCGGCGCCACCCTGGGAGCCGCCCTGATGGGACTCCTGGCCGCCCCCTGGCTCGATCGGGTCAACCGCAAACCCGCCCTGCTGGTGCTGCTCACCCTGCGTTTTCTGCTGCTGATGGCCTGCGCCCTGGTGCAAGACAGTCAGCAACTGCTGGTGATCTTCATCCTGTCCGGCTGCGTGGCCGGGCCCCTTGCCGCCATCCTGATGGCCGCCGTGCTGGATCTGGTGCCCCCAAGCGATCGCGGACGCCGCCTCGCCTACGTGGGGATGGCGTTTTCACTTGCCGCCATCCTGATCGTGCCCGTCGCCCTGGTGCTGGCCCAGTGGCTCGGCTGGCAGAGCCCCTTCCTGCTGTTTGGCGCGAGCGGCCTGCTGCTGGCCCTGCTCTGCGCCCGCCTGCTGCCCTCGCTGCCGGTCAGCCGCGCCCCGCAGGGCCAGGGGCTGCGCCAGTTGCTGGGGTCGCCGCTCTGTCAGGGGGCCCTGTGCATCCTCTGTCTGCAGATGTTCGGCCACTTCCTGCTGATCCCGCACTTTGCCAACTACTTCCAGTTCAACCTCGGCTTCCCACGGGAGCAGATCGCCGCCCTCTATCTGTGCGGCGGCCTCGCCAGCATGGCCACCATGCGCCTGTGCGGCGGCTGGATAGACCAGGGCCGTGCCCAGGGCGCCATACTGCTCACCAGCCTGTTGCTGGCCCTGGTCACCCTGCTCGGCTTCGCCCTGCCGGTCGGCCTGCCCGTCTACCTGCTGTTTACCCTCTTCATGGCCCTGAGCTCGGCCCGCGCCAGCACCACCCTAGCTGTCACCGCCGCCATTCCGGCCCCCCATCAGCGCGCCGCCTTCATGTCCTTCCAGGGCACGGTCACCAATGTGGCGGCCGGGCTCGGCAGCCTGCTTTCGGCCAGATACCTGGTCTCCGACGCGGGGGGCGCCTTGCACGGTTTCTCCACCCTGGCCTGGATCAACATCGGCTGCGGCCTGCTGGCCTGCGCCGGCGTCTGGTTCCTCATCCGGGGACTGGAGCGGACAAGAGATAACAATAATCCTGCCTCTGGTACTGCCAGACAAGGAAGTCAGTGAGCATTTGGGCCCACAGCGCCCTACCCCATAACCTCTGTTTATTCATGGAGTTTTGACAATGCAGTTGCAGCATGGCGTATTTCGTTTGAACCCTATTTTGCTCTCCCTCGGCCTGCTGGCCATACCGGGCCTGGCCCAGGCAGAGTCGGTCAAGGCCAACGAGACCATGGTGGTCACCGCCACCCAGACCAAGCACACCGAGCTGTCCGCCCCGGCCAGCGTCTCGGTGGTGACCCGTGCCGATCTGGACAAGATGAACGTCAACAACATCGGCGATGCCCTCAAGCACGTGCCGGGGGTCAACATAGTCTCCACCAACCCCACCGGCCGCAACGAGATCAAGATCCGTGGCATGGGGGGTGACTACACCCTGCTGCTGATCAACGGCAAACGGGTCAACGCCCGCGAGACCCTGGGCAGCGCCTACGGCAACGACTTCGACTTGAGCTCCATCCCCATGGCCGCCATCGAGCGCATCGAGGTGATCCGTGGCCCCGTCTCCTCCCTGTACGGGGCTGATGCCCTGGGGGGCGTGGTCAACGTGATCCTGCGCCAGGCCAAGGAGAAGACAGAGGCTGCCGTCGGTTACACCCACAGCATGCCCACCGAGGGTGATGGCGGCGATGCCAACCAGGCCAGTGCCTATGTTTCCGGCGCCCTCATCGACAACAAGCTGCTGGGCAGCGTGGTGGTGGAAGGCTATCAGCGCGACAACTGGAAGAGCGATCAGTCCAACAACCCGGACGCCGATGCCCTGGAAAAACGGGAAGTGGTCAACGTGCTGACCAGCCTGAAGTGGCTGGTGGCAGACAACCAGGACATCGACTTCGATCTGGGTTACAACCAGAACGACATGGACAGCTACTTCAACAACGTGCCCCGCGCCCCGACCGCACCGGCCACCCCCCACAACGTGCAGAACCTGGATCGCCTGAGCCTGGGGCTGACCCACAACGGCCGTTGGGAGCACTTCGACAGCCGCGCTCGTTACTACTTCGAGCAAATCGATCTGATGGATGACTCCCAGCTCAATGGCGGCGCCGCCGATGTCACCCAGACCAACAACACTGTGGACGGTCAGGTCAGCGGTTACCTGGGTGATCACCTGCTCACCTCAGGCGCCGAGCTGCGCAAGACCGAGCTGGAGCACAGCCGCAACATCGCCAATGGCAGCGTGGATGCGACCCAGAGCGCCGTCTACCTGCAAGACGAGTTCGGCTTCGGCGATCTGGCCCTGACCCTCTCCGGTCGTCTGGATCACCACGAGACCTATGGCACCGAGTTCAGCCCGCGCGCCTACGCCCTCTACACCCTGACCGACGAGTGGGTGATCAAGGGTGGCGCCGGCAAGGCGTTCAAGGCCCCGACCCTGGCCCAGTCCAGCGAAGGCTTCTCCACCACCGCCTGCCGCGGCGCCTGCCAGGTCATCGGCAACCCGGATCTGAAGCCGGAAACCGCCGTCAGCTATGAGCTGGGCACCGCCTACGAGGCCGCGCGCTTCGGCGCCGGGGTGACCGGCTTCCACAACGAGATCGAGGATCTGATCCAGAGCGATCAGTGGGGCCCGGGCTACCGTCCGACCGTGATGACCTACCTCAACGTCAAGGAGGCCCGCATCAAGGGTCTGGAGCTGACCGGCTGGGTCGACGTGCTGGACAACGTGACACTGACCGGTAACTTCACCCTGCTGGACTCAGTGGACAGGAGCACAGGGGACGATCTGGCCAAGACCCCGGATCACACCGGCAACCTGGGTCTGGACTGGCAGGCGAGCGAGCTCGTCAGCGCCAACCTGGCCTGGCAATATGTCGGCAGCCAGGTGATCAAGGTCCCGGCCCGCAACTCCCAGGCGTTCACCTCCAAGCACTACCAGACCCTGGACGTCAACACCAACTGGACTGTCACCCCGGCGCTGGACTTCAAGCTCGGCATCACCAACCTCACCAACACCAAGCGTGACGAGGTGGCCACCGACGCCGACTTCATCCTGGAAGGACGCACCGTCTACGCCGGTGTCGATTACAAGCTGTAAGCTCTCCCTGCGGGAGCCCCGAGATCGGGGCTCCCTTTTTGCGTTTCTACTGCCCCGTATCAAAGGAGTTGTTGCGTGCTCAGATACCAAGCTCAGCTGTTCTGGCTCGGAGTGCTGCTCCTCTTACTGCTGATTTCTCTGTCACTGGCCACAGGCGCCGGTGTCTATGGTGGCCGCGAGGTCGCCGGTTTCCTGCTGGGCGATCCCGCCCTGGTGGCCGATGAAAAACTCGCCATGATAGTCAATACCCTGCGCCTGCCCCGCACCCTGGCGGCCCTGGTGGTGGGGGTCTGTCTCGCGCTCGCCGCCTCCATGCTGCAGAGCGCCACCCGCAACCCCCTGGCCGAACCCGGCCTGCTCGGGGTCAACGCCGGCGCCGTCTTCGCCCTGGTGATCGGGCTGACCTATTTCGGTGTCGAATCCGCCTACGGTTACCTGCTCTGGTCCGGCATGGGGGCCCTGCTCGGCAACCTCATCGTGCTGGGTCTCGGCCTCATGGTGGGGCGCTCCAACCCCCTCAAGCTCATCCTGGTGGGGGTCGCCCTCTCCGCCACCTTCGGCGGCCTCTCCAACTTCCTGCTGCTCTCCAACAAGGTGGTGCTGGAGCAGTTCCGCTTCTGGAACCTGGGATCCCTTGCCGCCTCGGATCTCGATGCCGTGCTCACCGTCATGCCGTTTGCCTTGGCAGGATTGCTGATGACCCTGGCGCTCTGCCGCCAGCTCACCCTGATGCAGATGGGGGACAACCAGGCCCAGGCGCTCGGCATACGGCCGACCCGGGTGCGCATCGGCGTGCTGCTGGCCGCCACCCTGTTCACCGCCTGCGCCATCGCCATCGCCGGTCCCATCGGCTTCGTCGGCTTCCTGGCCGCCTACTGCGCCCGCCTGGTGGAGCCGGTGCGCCTGGCCATCCAGGTGCGCTTCTCCGCCCTGTTCGGGGTGCTGTTCCTGCTCGGTGCCGACATACTGGCGCGCTGGCTGCTGCAGCCGTTCGAGCTGCCCAACGGCGTCATTCTGGCGCTGATCGGCGCCCCCGTGCTCATCCTGGTGGTGCGCAGCGGCGGCTTCCGCTCCCTGCTGGCCGTCAAATAAGGTGCCCTCCCATGAACAACCCCATGAATGACACCCTGACGGGCGCCGGGCCCGAGACCCGACTCCCCACCGGCACCCTGCGCCTGCGCCTCGGCCGCCGCACCCTGCTGCTGGAGCGCCGCGCCTGGCTGATCACCCTCGGGCTGATCGTCGCACTGGTGCTGCTCTCCCTGCTGGCCCTGACCCTGGGCTCCGGCAAGATCACCATGATGGGGGTCGTCCAGACACTGCTTGGGGAGGGGAGCCGGCTCGACCAGGTGACGGTGTTCAAGATCCGGCTGCCGCGCATCGTCGCCGTGCTGGTGGCGGGCGCCGCCATGGGCCTCTCCGGCTGCCTGGTGCAGACCCTGGTCCGCAACCGCCTCGCCACCCCGGACATGATAGGGGTCAACGAGGGGGCGTCCCTTGCCATCATCATCTTCTCCCTCTACCTGACCCTGGGCAGCTGGCCCTGGTGGGCCGCGCCCTTCGGCGCCCTGTTTGCCGCCGCCGTGCTCTATGCCCTGTGCAACAAGCCGGGGGAGCAGGGCTACCTGTTCGTGGTGATCGGCATCGGCGTCTCCGAGCTGATGAACGCCATCGGCCAGTTCGCCATGTCCACCCAGTCCCTGGTGCACCTCACCAGCCTCTACCTGTGGAACATGGGCAACTTCGTCGGCCAGGGCTACGGCACAGTGGTGCCTGTGGGGATACTGATCCTGCTCATCTGCCCCTGGGTCGTCTATCTCTCCCGCGCCCTCGGCGTGCTGCGTCTCGGGCCCGTCACCGCCAAAACCCTGGGGGTGAACGTGAACCGGGTGCAGCTCGGGGTGCTGGCCCAGGCCATCATAGTCGCGGCCCTTGGCACCGCCATCGGCGGCCCCGTGGTCTTCATCGCCATGGCGGCCCCCATACTCGCCTCCTGGCTCTCCCGGGATCGCATAGTGCCGCTCTGGATTGCAGCCCTGTGCGGCGCCCTGATGCTGCTCGCCAGCGATACCCTGGTGCGGGTGCTGGCCAGCCCCCACGAGGTCGCCACCGGCATCATGACCCGCATTCTCGGCGGCCTGCTGCTGCTGTTCATCCTGATCAAAGACAGACAACGGGCGGACTGACCATGCCATTCATCCATTTCCAAGACAGACCGAGGGCCGCCTGATGACGCTCACCGTGAATCGACTCCATTTCGGCTATCAGCACAAGGCCATCTTCAAGGAGATCTCCCTCTCCATCCCCCAGGGCAAGCTGGTGGGCATAGTCGGCCCCAACGGGGGCGGCAAGTCCACCCTGCTCAAACTGCTGGCGGGCCAGGAGCAGCCCCAGTCCGGGGAGATACTGCTCAAGGGCAAGCCCCTGGGGAGCTATGGCATGAAGGCCCTGGCCCGGGAGCTGGCCTACCTGCCCCAGCGCCCCCTGGTGCCGCCTGGCATCCGGGTCGAGCAGCTGGTGCAGTATGGCCGCCATCCCCATCAGGGCTGGTTCACCCAGTGGAGCGAGGAGGACGCCCGCATGGTGGACTGGGCCCGGGAGCGGATGCAGCTCGATGCCATCTGGCAGCAGAGCGCCAATTCGCTGTCCGGCGGCCAGGCCCAGCGGGTCTGGCTCGCCATGGTGCTGGCCCAGGATGCGGATCTCATCTTGCTGGACGAGCCCACCAGCGCCCTGGACATAGGCCACCAGACCGAGGTGATGGAGGCCATCCACAGGGTCGCCGCCGAGGGCAAGACGGTGCTCATCGTCATCCACGATCTCGCCACCGCCGCCCGCTACTGCGACGAGCTGATTGCCCTGGGGGACGGCGGTATCCAGGCCATGGGCCCGGCCCGTGAGGTGGTGACCAAGTCCCTGATCGATCGTCTCTACCAGACAGACGTAGACATACTGCACGCCCCCGGCGATGGCGCCCCCGTCATAGTGCCGCGCCGGCGCAGTGAAGAGCGCCAGGATACAGCGCCGAGCAAGCAGTCGGCCTGAGAGTGATAGCAAGAAACCGCCTGATGGCGGTTTCTCTGTCTGGGCAGTGACGGGGCGCGAGAGCCCGGGCGGAACTCACAGCAGCAAGGTGGTGAGCACGCCCCCCGGCAGCGGTTGCCAGCGCAGGGTGCAGCGCCAGCCGGCGAACAGGGTCGGCGTCAGGGGGACCTTAAGCTCCAGGGTGAGGGTCTGATCCGTCAAGGTGAGCAAGCGGGCATCGAGAAAGTCGAAGTAGCGCCCCACCCTGGGATAGAGCGCCTTGAACAGGCTCTCCTTGGCGGAAAACACCAGAGTCAGCCCCCGGGACCTGTCGAGCCCTACCGCGCCGACCCCGGACTCCAACCGCCGCCACTCATCCTCATCGACTATGCCGGGCCAGAGCTGCGCCGCTTGGTCGGCCTCGAGCCAGGCCTCCAGATCCAGCCCCATCCCCCCCTGGGCGGGGCGCACCCCGCAGAGCGCCACCCCCTGTCCCGCCAGCTGGCTGTGGCTGATGCTCCCCTCCATCCCCTCAGGCCAGAGCGGCTCGCGGGCGCTCCCTATGGCCACTGTACTCCCCGCCAGGCCGAAAGGGCGCAGGGCCTCGCGGGCCGCGAGGCGCCCCGCCAGAAACTCCCCCAGCCGCTTGGGGGCCGCCCCTTGCAGACTGGCGGGCAGCGCCATGCCCTGGGCCGCGAAGCTGGCGGGGGTAAAGGCGGCGGCATCGAAGCAGATCCGGTGCAACAGGAGATCTGGGGAGCCCGGCAGCAGCAGGCGATCCCGTTGCAGAAGGAAGGGGGTAAGAGGGGATAAGGGGGGCATCTGGGCTCCTCGCAATGGAGCCTTATGGTAACAAAACCGCCAGGGCCAGCACCACAAATACAAATGACAATGTTTCTCACTTGCGCTTCTGTGGTAGCATGTCCCCGCCCATTTGGACCCCGGTTTTAGGCTGACTGGCAGGCACGACCAACAGGGGCCGCCCTGCATGGGCCAAGCGTGCCGCCGATTTCACCCATTAAGGATGTAACCATGAAGATCTCCTCCCCCCTGGCCGCCGCGCTCATGCTGGCCAGTCTGGTCGGCTTTCAGGCCCAGGCCGGCACCCGCCAGGTGCTCGATGCCAACGGCCAGTCCCACACTGTCCCCGATGATCCCCAGCGCGTCGTGGTGCTGAGCGAGCTCGATCTCGACAGCGCCCTGACCCTGGGGGTGCAACCGGTCGGCACAGTCAACGGCCGCGGCCAGTCCACCCTGCCCCGCTATCTGCTGGACATGGCGGGCAAGGAGATCCAGGTGGTCGGGGATCTGGACAACCCCAATCTGGAGAAACTCATCGATCTGGAGCCCGACCTCATCCTCACCGGCCAGACCAAGCCCGAGCTCCTGGCCCTGCTCAAGGAGATAGCCCCCACAGTCGTCACCGGCAACTGGGGCGAGCCCTGGAAAACCGTGTTCAACCGCAGCGCCAATGTGATGAACAAGGAGGCCGAGGCCAAGGCCTTCCTCGCCCGGTATGACGCCCGCCTGGCAGAGGCCCGCAGCAAGCTCGCCAAGCACCAGGGGGAGCAGGTGAGCATAGTGCGCTGGAACCCCAAGGGGCCTAGCTACATGCACGGCGGCACCTTCGCCAGCAGCGTGGTCACCGAGATGGGGCTGGCTCGCCCTGCCCACCAGATAGGCGACAAGAGCCCCCACTCCCCGGCCCTCAGCCTCGAGTCCCTCAACCTGCTGGACGGTGACTGGCTGGTGGTCGGCACCCTGAGCGCCAGCGGCGATGCGGTGGATGCCATGAAGCAGGCCGAGCAGACCCCGGCCTTCCAGCAACTTGGCGCCATCAAGGGCAAGCGCTTCGGTGCCGTGGACGGGTCGCTCTGGACCTCCACCGGCGGCCCCCAGGCGGCACTTAGGGTCATTGAGGATGTCGAGGGGCTGCTCACCAAGCCGGACGCGGCCCCCATCCCTCACTAAACCCGCCCTCGGTTGACTGCCAAAAAGAAGCCCGCATCATGCGGGCTTCTTGTTATCCATGACTCGGCAGGACGCCTACACCGGCAAGGGCAGCGCCTTTCTATCCAATTTGCCGCTACCGGTCTTGGGCAGGGCGTCGAGCAAAATAATACGCGCTGGCACCATATAGTGCGGCAGCGTGGCTTGCAGCCCCTTGCGCAGGGCCAGGCGATTGAGGGTCACCCCGGCCCTGACCTCCACATAGCCCACCAGCATGGCCTCGTCCCCCTCGCCCACCAGGCGCACCGCCGCCTCCTGCACTCCGGGTTGACGGCGAAGGCCCGCCTCCACCTCCCCGAGCTCGATGCGAAAGCCCCGCAGCTTGACCTGATCGTCCCGCCGTCCCAGATAGAGAAAGCGGTCCGCCCCCAGCAGTCGCACCCTATCCCCGGTGCGGTAGAGGCGGTGGCTCTCCAGGCGCAGGAAGGCGGCCGCCGTCAGAGCAGGCTTGCGCCAGTAACCCTCGCACAGGGCCGGGCTCTCGATGCAGAGCTCACCGACCTCCCCCTCTGCCACCGGCTGCCCCGCCTCGTCCAGCACCCAGTGGCGATAGCCGGGCAGGCTGTGGCTGATGGTGATCTGCCCATCAAACGGTGGCCAGCGCACCTCGCTCACCAGGGACCAGACGGTGGCCTCGGTGGGCCCGTAGCAGTTCCACAGCCGCTGGGTGCGAGTGCAAAGCTGCTCGGCCAGCCCCATATCCAGCGCCTCGCCACCACACAGGGCGGTGAGGATATGGCGCCCCTGCCAGCCGGCTTTGAGCAACATGCGCCAGCAGGCCGGGGTGGCTTGCAGGAAGTTAATGCTGGGGTCTGCCGCCAGCAGGGCCAGCATCCCCAGGGGATCCTTGTTGTGCTCGCCGCCCGCCACCGTCAGCCGGCCCCCGCTCCAGAGCGGCCCCAGCATCTCCAGCAAGGAGATGTCGAAGGCCGGGGTGGTGATAAAGAGCCAGTGGCAGTTGGGTGATAATCCGAGCCGCTCGCGGATCCCGTCGAGGAAACAGAGCAGGGCCCGGCGGCTGATGACCACCCCCTTGGGCTCGCCGGTGGAGCCCGAGGTGAACATCATATAGGCCGCCAGGGCGTCGTCCACCCTGGGCCAGGAGAGGGTCCCGCCAGGGGCGGGCCCCTTGAGGGAGCGCAGGGGGCAACCGAAATCCGGGGTCCCCACCTCGTCATCGCAGATCACCGCCGAGAGCCGGGCCTGACGGGCGATCCCCTGCAGCCGCTCCACCGGGAAATCCGGCTCCAGCGGCACCAAGGTGAGACCGAGCCGCAGGCAGGCCAGCAGGCTGGCCACCAGATCCGGGCTGCGCGCCAGATAGAGGCCAACCCGCTCCCCCACCGCCAGCCCCTGCAGGCAGGCGGCGATCTGACCGACCCGCAGGCTGAGCTCGCCATAGTTGAGCCAGGCGCCGGGGCCGGCCTCGCCCGTGCCGTGCTCACTTATGCCTTGCTCAGTCATACCGACCCCGCCCAGGCGGATGGCGGGGGCCAGCGGGGTGGCGGCGAGGCAAGCCGCCAGCCGAGAGCCGAGGGAGTGCTCCCTTGTCCCGACCCCCTTGCCTGAGCCTATCGCCATCGTCATAGCACCTCCTCGGGCTGGCGCACCAGCCAATGGTTGAACAGCCGGCAGGGGGAGCCGTATGTCTTGAGATCCCCCAGGCTGAGGGGGGCCCGCCCATCGGCAAAGGCTTCATTGAGGGCCGCCAGCAGGGCGAGCTGCTGCACCGAGTCCACCCCCAGATCCTGCAGGCTCTGCTGCCAGACACCGGGCACGCCGCAATGGCGCTCCCACAGGGCCACCAGAACGCGGGCCTCGGCCGGTGGCTGAACCAGCCCGGACTCAGCCCTGGAAGCGGCCACCTGTGTGACTGCCGATGGTGTGGCTGCCCCTTGCGCTGGGGATAGCACGGCCGCCGCCGGTTTGGCCGGTTGGCTCAGGTCCGCCTGCGCCAGCCATTCCAGCTCTCTTATCCAGGCGGCCAGCACGGCCTCGGCCCGCGCCATGGGGATCAGATCCCCGTCGAACTCGAGGCGCAAATTGAGCTGGCCGCCGCGGGCGTTCACCACCAGGGAGAGCGGCAGCTCCACCTTCTCCACCACGGCGCCAAAGCGCGGCACCAGCTGATGGGGTTCTGGCTCCTCCGGCAGCGCCGGCACAGGGTAGTTCTCGAACACGAACAGGCTCTGGAACAGGCGCGCCCTGCCTTGAGTCAGCGCGGCGAGCGACTGGGTACCGTGCTCATTGAGGGCCATCAAATCCGACTGCAGCCTGGCTATATGCTCGGCCAGGCTTAACTCGTTGCGCCACTCCAGGGCCAGAGGCAGGCTGTTGATATAGAGGCCGACGCTCTGGGTGATCCCCTCGATGGGAAAATCCCGGCCCGGCGTCACGTTGCCAACTAGGGTGATGTCGTCGCCACAGCAGCGCGCCAGCAGGCGATGCCAGGCGTATTGGGCCAGCAGCCCCGGGGTCACCCCGAGCTCGCGGGCACGGTGGGCGAGCAAGGTCGCCACCTCGGTCGGCAGCGCCGTGGTGCACACCGCCGGTCGCTGCTGGGTATGGCGCCCGCTTGAGCCTGCGTCCAGCGCCACCCCGAACAGGGCGGACAGGTCGTTGGGTCTGGCCAGCAGCTCGCCACGCCCCTGCCAGTAGGCCTCGCTGGCGCGGGTTTTGCTCGCGATATGGCGGCCAAATTCGAGCCAGGCGGTATCCGGCTCTGCTTGGGGCAGCTGGCCCTTCATCAGTTGCTGATAGTGACTGTGCAGGCTGCCCAGCAGCACAGGGCTGCTCCAGCCATCCAGCACGCCATGGTGGGCACTGAAGACAACCTTGTGGTGATCGGGCGCCAGTTTGAAGCAGGCTACCCGCAGCAAGGGAGCCTGCTCGAGCGGAATTGGGCGGGCCAGATCCTGCTGGCGATAGGCCGCGACATGGGCCTCGGCCTGCGCATCCCCCACCAGATCCTGATAGTGGAACGGCAGCTCGGCGCTTTGCAGGAGGCGCTGCAACGCGACCCCGTCCGCCAGCACCAGTTCACTGCGCAGGGCCGGCCAGCGGGCGATCTGCCCCTGCCAGGCCTGACGATAGACCGTCATGTCCAGCGGCTGGTGGTAGTCTATCTCTGTCTGCAGGTGGTAAGCCGTGTCACGAGGCGCCAGCGCCCTGTGATGGAACATGCTCTGCTGCAAGGACGTCATGGGCAGCAGGGTCTCCACCTCGCGCCCGCTCAGCACCCGATCCAGCGCCCCTTGCGAGAGGCCAAGCCCCGGGAAGTCGCTCGGGGTGTGGCGCGGAACCTTCACGGCGCAGCAGTGCTCCACCAGCGCCGTCAGGTTGTCCGCCAGCCGCGCCATCAGGGCGTCGCTCGCCTGCTGGTTGAGGGCGCCGACCTGGCGCAGGGTGAGGCGGCCGTCATAGACGCCCCCGTGCAGGCTGACCAATTCCCGCGGTAAGTTCTCCGGCGAAGAGGGAGCCCCCGGCGCCATCGGCAGGGGCTGCCAGGGCTGAGTTGCCGTGCCTGTCGTTTCTGACCCCTGATGGCTGACCCCCAGGTAGTTGAAGACGATAAGGGCTTGCGGTAACTCCTGCCCGCGGGGATGGTGCAGACGCAGGGCGTTGAAGCCCACCCCCTTGTCCGGCACGGCCCGCAGCCGCTCCTTGGTGGCGCACACCAGCGCATCCCACTCTGGCTCATCCGCCAGCGCCAGCGGGTAGGTGCTGGTGAACCAGCCCAGGGTACGGCTCACGTCGAGTTCGGCATCGATGGCCTCACGACCGTGCCCTTCCAGCATCACGCAGTGGCGGCTGCCGTAGCCTTGCTCGCTCAGGGTACGGGTCAGGGCGGCCAGCAGCAGGTCGGGCACCCGGGTGAAGTAGGCCTGGTTGGCCGGGTCAATCAAGCGGGCCGTGGTCTCCTTGTCCAGTTGCAGCAGGCTGGCTGCGGCGCGGCCATCTTCGGCGCGCTGCGCTTCCAGCAGGTCTTGCTGGCTGCCCTCCCCCTGGGCCAGCCAGAACGCCAGTTGATCTGCTTCGTGCAGGGCGTAGGCGGCCAGTCCCTCCCCCCACTGGCGATAGCTGCTGCCCTTGGCGGGCAGGGGCTCGCCCCTGCTCACCCGGGCCAGATCCTCGGCCAGAATGCGCCAGGAGACCGCATCTATGACCAGGTGATGGAAGGCGAGGAAGAGCCCCTCCACCGGCTCTGCCTCACCCTCGATGGCCAGGTTGCGCAGGCGGGCCCAGGCCAGGGTGTGGCCACTGGCAGGATCCAGATCCCCCTGCAACTCGGTCAGGCGGACCTGCAGTTCAGCCCCGCCGAGTGTTCCTGCATCCAGGGTCGGCAGCGGCGGCAGCGCCAGCTCGGCCAGATAGCGCTGACCGGTTGGGATCACCGCCAGACGCAGGGCGTCGTGATGCTGGCGCAGTGTGGTCAGCCAGCCATGCAGGGCGGCATCGCCCACCCCGGCTGGCAGGCGCAGTATTACCCCCTGGTTCCAGTGACCCGGCTTGGCGAAGCCCTGCTCGAAGAACCAGTGCTGGATGGGATGGAGCGGGAACTCCCCTGTCAGATTGCCCTGTTCGGTCTGGTGACTGACTGCCTGCTGCTGGCCGAGCTGGCGGCAGAGGCGGCGCACCGTCTTGGCCTCGAACACGTCCTTGACGCTGCAGTGCAGCCCCGCATCCCGCAACCGGGTGGTGAGCTGGATGCTGAGGATGGAGTCACCGCCTAAGCGGAAGAAGTCATCCTCCACTCCGAGGGGCTGCTTGAGCACCCCCTGCCAGATGGCGAGCACCGTCTGCTCCAGCTCGCTTTGTGGCTCACTCTTGCTCTGCTGCCAATCAATGGCGGGCAGGCGGCGCAGGTCCAGCTTGCCGTTGGGGGTAAGCGGCATCTCGGGCAGCCAGCAGAGTCGTACCGGCACCATGTATTCGGGCAGGCATTCGCCGGCCCGTTGCAGCAGGGCCTCGCCGTCCGGCTCACTCGCCCCCTCATGCAGGCAGGCGTACGCCAGCAGGCGGCCCTCCTGCACCACTACCTTGATCTGGCGGATGGCCGGACACAGCGCGGCGACTTGCGTCTCTATCTCGCCGGGCTCGATGCGATAGCCGCGCAGCTTGATCTGCTCATCAATCCGGCCCAGATATTGGACCTTGCCGTCGCGGCGCTTGAGCGTCCGATCGCCGGTGCGGTAGAGGCGATGGGTACGACCGTCGAGAGCCAGCTCGATAAAAGCCTCTTGGGTTCGCTCAGGCAGATTGAGGTAGCCACGAGCAAGACCCAGACCACTCAGGCAGAGCTCACCGGGCACACCGACGGGGCAGAGGTTGCCCCCTTCGTCCAGGATCAGCGCTTTTAAATTGCTGATGGGCTGGCCTATGGTGATGGGCTGACCCGGCACGAGCCGCGCGCAGAGCGCCGTGACTGTGCACTCGGTCGGGCCGTACATATTAAAGAGTGCTACCCGCTCCCCCCAGCGTTCCACCAGGCTGCTCGGGCAGGCTTCACCGCCAAACCCTATGGCCTTGAGGGAACCGAGATCCATCGGCGGCAGCAGGTTCGCCAGCAAGGCGGTCGGCAGTATAATGTGGCTGGCGCCACAGTTGATCGCGGCCATGATGGCCCCCTCCCCCGGCTCGCCGAAGTGCAGGGCCGCGCCGCAGTAGAGCGGCAGCAAGCTGGTCATGTTGCCCGCATCAAACGAGAGGGACATGCAGTTGAACATGGCGCCATTTTGATCAAGGGCGATGCGCTCGCCGTGATCCGCCATCAGGTTGACCAGGCTGCCCTGCTCCACCATGACCCCCTTGGGCAGGCCGGTGCTGCCGGAGGTGTAGATGATCTGGGCCAGCATGGCAGCGTCCCGAGGCAGTGCGGGTGTGCTGGTTGGCATCTTGTCCAGCACAAGCTGATGCAGATCGTGATATTCGGCAGCCGTGCCCGCCAGCGCCTCGCCAAGCCGGGCATCCGGCTCTCCCCCCAGCACCAGCGCGATGCCAGCATCGGTGAGGATATGGGCCAGCCGCTCGGCGGGATAGGCAGGGTCGAGGGGCACATAGGCCGCCCCCGCCTTCCAGCAGGCGAGCAGGGCGACCACGAAGGCGACATCGCGTCTGGCCTGGATGCCGATGGCGGCACCCGGGGTGACGCCCTGGGCCAGCAGCCAGTGGGCCAGCCGGTTGGCACGTGCCTCCAGCTCGCCATAGGTCAACGCATCCGCGCCGTCGCTGACCGCCAGCGCGCCCGGGCACTTCCCAGCGCGCCGCTCGATATGACAGAGCAGGGTGTCGCGGCTGGGGTAATCCGGCGGCAAGTCGGCAAGCTCGGCGGCCAGCGCTGCCCTGTCGGTGCCCGCCTCCAGCGGCAACTGCCAGATGTCGGTCTCGGGGGCCGCCACCACGGCGCGCATCAGGTGCAGCAGGCGATAGGAGTAGGACTGGATGGTCTCTCGCTCGAACAGGGCGGTGGCGAACAGCCAGTCCACCCTGACGGAATCCATCAGCTCGGTCACCTTGACCGAGATGTCGGTCTTGGCGGGCAGCACCGGCGAGGTCTCCTCCACCAGCTGGCAGCCGGGGATGAGATCGTTGAAGTCCACCTTGGCCTGATAGACCAGCATGATCTGGAAGATGGGGTTGATGGCGGTGGTGCGATCGGCGCCGATGGCCTCGGCCAGCGCCTCGAAGCGGTAGAGCTGGTGATCGAAGGCCGCCAGATCCTCCTCCCGGCACTGCTGCAGATAGTCGACAAAGCTGGGCTTGCCGCTGAGTTGAGTGCGCAGCACCAGGGTATTGACGAAAAAGCCCACCAGGGACTCGATCTCGTGGCGCTCGCGATAGGCGAGCGGGGTGCCGATCACCACCTCCTTCTCGCCGCTCTGGCGCACCATCAGCAGGGCAAAGAGGGCGTGCAGGCCGATGAAGTTGGAGGTGCTGTGGCGCTGGCAGAGGCGCTTGAAGCTCTCCCACAGCCCGTTGTCTATGGTGGAGAAGACCAGCTCGCCGCCGCTGGTCTGATGGGCCGGGCGGGGCTTGTCGAGCGGCAGGCCATGCACCTCGGGGCTGCCACCGAGCCTGTCGACCCAGAACGGCTTGAATTCGGCGTGATAATCCAGAAAACGCGGCGAATTGAACCAGCGGGCATAGTCGATGTAGGTGAGCGGCAGCTCGGGCACGCTCAAGGATTCCCGGTTCTGGTGGGCCAGAAAGGCGCGTTTGAGATCCGCGAACATGTTCTTGACCGACCAGCCGTCGGAGATGATGTGGTGCTGGGTGATCAGCAGCACGTGCTCGCGGCTGCCGAGGCGAATGAGGTGCACCCGGCTCAAGTCCCCTTGGGTCAGGGAGAAGGGGCGCCCAATCTCTTCGCGTACCCGCCTGGCCACATAGGCCTCCCGCTCGGCAATGGGCTCTGCGCTCACGTCCTCAATCTGCAACTTGAAGGGCGTGTGGGGCAAGATCTCCTGGGCCCCCCTGCCCGCCTCGTCCTTGATGAAACGGGTACGCATGCTGGGGTGGCGGGCAAACAGATGGTCGAAGGCAAACTCCAGCGCCGCCGTGTCCAACTCTCCCTTAACGCGAAAATAGACCGGCATATTGTAGAGGTGGGAGGCCTCCTCGTACTGCTCGATAAACCAGAGCCCGCTCTGGGACGACGAGAGCGGCCCCTGCCGGGTGCCCTCGGCGACGATAGGCGCCTCGAAGGCGGCGCGGGCCGCCAGGCAGCGCACCAGCTCATCCTTGTGGGCCTTGATGGTGGCGCCGATGGCCGGCGTCACCGCCTCCTTGCTCGACTGGGAGATAAGCTGGCCCTTGTCGTTCAGCGCCAGCTTGACCCCCTGCCGTTCCAGCTGTTTCAACAGCAAAATCATATTGTTCATCTGTTTCTCAAGCCTCAGGCACTCAGGGTGGCGCCGCCGTCGACGACCAGATCCTGCAGCGTGATGTGGCTGGCCAGATCCGAGGCCAGGAAGAGGACGGTATGGGCGATCTCCGCCGGGGTGGCGACCTTGCGCAGGGGGATGCCGAGCTTGAACTGCTCCGGCAACCCGGCAATGGTGCGGGCCATGGCCCCCTCGTCCGGCAGCATGCCGCGCAGCATGGGGGTATCCGTCGAGCCCGGCGACACCAGGTTGGCGCGCACGCCGAAGGGGGCCAGCTCCAGCCCCACCGTCTGGGTCAGGCTGGTGACCGCCGCCTTGGAGGCGCAGTAGGCCGCCATCTGCATGCGCGGCACATGGGCCGCGTTGGAGCCTATGGTGACGATGGCTCCGCGCCGCTGGGCCTTGAAGTGGGGCACCAGGGCCCGCAGCAGATAGAAGACGCCGGTGGCGTTGACCGTCATGCAGTCGTGCCAATCCTGGTCGCTCAAGTCTTCGGTGGGGCCGAGGCGCAGCACACCGGCCCCGTTGACCAGCACATCCAGCCCGCCGTCTGCCAGCAGCGCTGCACAGCAGGCGTTCACCGCTGCGGCATCGCCAATATCGAGCAGCCGGGTGGCATAGGGGTAGTCGGCTTCGGGAAACGCCTGATCCAGTCCCACCACGGACGCGCCGGCCGCCACGAACTGCGTCGCCACCTCGCGGCCGATGCCGCGCCCGGCGCCGGTCACCCAGACCCGCTTGCCACTGAAATCAAAGGCCATTGCTTGTTGCACCTTGCTCATCACCACACCATCTCCACGCTCTCTTCATCCTCGGAAAGCAGGCCGTCGAGGAAGCGGCAGAAGTCGTCCAGACGGGGGTGGTCGAACACATCGGAGACCTTGACCTGCACCCCGAACTCGGCGCCGAGCCGGTTCA
>RCUL01000531.1_pt1 | contig 18235 bp, 13 predicted proteins | sample 2167521 | NCBI WGS metagenome assembly RCUL01 (sample SAMN09932745, study PRJNA488358) | compost metagenome | feature: garden; material: soil; isolation source: compost soil in acetic acid-enriched culture | place: Germany: Experimental Botanical Garden Goettingen | collected 2016-01-27
CAGTGATTTCCGCGACGCAGGTCACCAGCCACAGGAACCAGTAGTTCCAGCCGGTGAGGAAGCCCGCCAGCGGGCCGAGGTAGTCCTGGGCATAGCGGCTGAAGGAGCCGGCCACCGGGTTGTGCACGGCCATCTCGCCGAGGGCGCGCATGATCACCAGGATGGCCAGGCCGCCGATGATGTAGGAGAGCATGATGGCCGGACCGGCCATCTGGATGGCCTTGGCCGAACCGAGGAACAGGCCGACGCCGATGCAGGCGCCCAGGGCCATCAGGCGGATATGCCGCTCACCGAGGTCTCGGTGCAGCGATTCATGTTGTGGCTGATGATCAGCAACGGACATGCAGTGGTACCTCATCTTGTAGTTGTCGAGAGTCAGGCGCGCTGCCGGAAATCCGGGTCGTGGTGACGACCCTTGGCCGCCTGACAGGCCCGTCCTTGTGGGGCGGGACAGTCATGCGGGAGCGGACGCGTCCGAGATCGGCGGCGAGTCTTGCATAAAGAGGAGGGAACGTCATGCCTACTTTTGGTGCACTGGCGTACCAGCAGCAACCTGGGTAGGGGCTGCACCGGCGATCGTCGCAAAAGCCGGAAAGGGATCGACAGGATTTCCCGCCGACACCCGGGAAAACCCCAGAATCGCCCGTGATGCTTTCGGCCGAACGGTCATGGCGGGGCCAGCCGCCTGCTTTCGATGCGACTTTCCCGCACCGGGCGGGTCGAAACTAGGGTGCTGACGTGCCAGCCGTGGCCAAGTTGCTTCCGATTATCGCCTGCCATTGATTCGCTCCCATTTTGCCGCCACTCCGGCATGCAGCACGCCCACGACCTACTAAGATTGGAAGCAAGAGCGGTAGCAGGCCAGGCCGGTGGACTATGGGCGCAATATGGCAATCCGACGAAGCCAGGAACGAGGTACCCCAAGGTCATCTCAATGACCCCGCCATTCCCCCGAAAAAGCCCCGCGGCAAGCACCGCCTGCTGTTCTGGAGCGTCTGCCTGCTGACCGTCGGCATCGTGGGCCTGGCCGCCACCCATGAGATGCGCACTTCCAGGTTCCAGGCCCGGGAATTCAGCCGTTATGCAGCCACCCTGAGCTACAAGCTGGGGGACGGCCCGAGCAACTCCATCCGTTACCCCGATGAAGGCCCCTTCGATCGCCGCCTGGGCTACTCCTTCCTGCCGAAGATGCTCGACCGCCTGGAAAAACGCGGTTTCGAGATCCAGCAGCAGATCCGTTTCTCCCCGGCCCTGGTCAACTACACCGAGCGCGGGCTGTTCCCGCCCTATCGGGAAAAGGTCCAGGCCGGCATCAGTATCTGCGACTGCCGCGGCCGGCCCTTCTACCAGTTCGCCTATCCGCAGCAGCGCTACCCGAGCTTCGGCAGCATTCCGCCGTTGCTGGTGAGCAGCCTGCTGTTCATCGAGAACCGCAAGCTGCTGGACCGCAACGTGCCCCTGGCCAACCCCGCCGTCGACTGGCCGCGCTTCTCCAAGGCGGCGCTGACCCAGGTGGGCAAGGCCATCGACCTGGACGGCCAATCCGCCGGGGGCAGCACCCTGGCCACCCAGCTGGAGAAATACCGCCACTCGCCCTTCGGCCGCACCCCCTCGGCCGCCGAGAAGATCCGCCAGATGGTCTCCGCCAGCGTGCGCGCCTACCAGAACGGCCCGGAAACCCTGGCCAGTCGCGAGCGCATCGTCATGGACTACCTCAACAGCGTGCCGCTCTCGGCGGCGCCGGGGCATGGCGAGGTGCACGGTATCGCCGACGGCCTGCGCGTCTGGTACGGCGCCGACTTCAACAAGGTCAACCAGGTGCTGGCGAACAAGGACGGTGCGCTGGACGAGCGCGGCCTGGCCATGCGCCAGGTGCTCTCGCTGTTCATCGCCCAGCGCCGTCCTTCCTATTACCTGTCCAGCGCCCATGAAGAGCTGAACACCCTGACCGACAGCCATATCCGCGTGCTGGCCGCCGCCGGGGTGATAGACCCGGCCCTGCGCGATGCCGCCCTGGGCGCACGCCTGCGCTTTCGCAACTGGGTGGAGGAGCCGGCGCTGCAGAGCGTGGAAGCCAACAAGGGCATCAGCGTCACCCGCAGCCGCCTTTCCGGGCTGCTGAAAATGCCGCTCTACGACCTCGACCGCCTTGACCTCACCGCCAGCAGCACCCTGCAGAGCGAGCTGCAGAACGCCGTCACCGACTATCTGCGGCACCTGGCCGACCCGGCCTTCGCCGAGCAGGTCGGCCTCTACGGCGAACGCCTGCTGTCGCCGGAGAAGACCCGCGAGGTGCGCTACAGCTTCACGCTCTTCGAACGCACGCCTTCGGGCAACCGCGTGCGGGTGCAGACCGACAACACCGACCAGCCCTTCGACATCAACGAGGGCAGCAAGCTGGAACTGGGCTCCACCGCCAAGCTGCGGGTGCTGGCCACCTACCTGGAAAACGTCGCCACCCTGCACAGCCGCTATGCCGGCATGGCGCCGGCGGAATTGCGCAAGGTGCCGGTCGACAAGCTCGACTTCATCAGCCTCTGGGCCATCGATTACCTGGTCCAGAGCAAGGACCGCAGCCTCACCCCCATGCTCCAGGCCGCCCTTGACCGCAAGTATTCGGCCAGCCCCTACGAGAGTTTCTTCACCGGTGGCGGGCTGCACACCTTCAACAACTTCCGCAAGGAAGACAACGACCGCCGGCCAACCCTGCGCGATGCCCTGCGCGAGTCGATCAACCTGCCCTTCGTGCGCCTGATGCGCGACCTGGTGCGGCACGACATGTACCGCGTCGACGGCGGCAAGATGCAATTGCTCAGCGACGACAAGGACCCGCGCCGCCAGGGCTACCTCGACCTCTTCGTATCCCGCGAGAGCCAGACCTACCTGCGGCGGTTCTGGAACAAGTACCAGGGCAAGGATGCGGAACAGCGCCTGTCCACCTTCCTCGACGGCCTCAACCCCTGGGGCGCACGGATGGCCGCCATCCACCGCTACCTGCAGCCCCAGGCGGACCTGGCCACCTTCGCCGCGTTCATGCGTGAGCGGGTGCCCAAGGCCAACCCGGCCTTGACCGACAAGCGCGTCGAGGAGCTCTACACCCGCTACGGGCCGGGCGCCTTCAACCTCAACGACCAGGGCTACGTGGCGCGCGTGCACCCGCTGGAACTCTGGTTGCTCGGCTACCTGCAGGCGCACCCGAAGGCGACCTACCGCGAAGCCGTGGAAGCCAGCGGCGACGAACGCCGCGAGGTCTACGGCTGGCTGTTCAAGTCCAAGCGCAAGTACGCCCGCGACAAGCGCATCCGCATCATGCTGGAGGTGGAGGCCTTCCTCGACATCCACGAGCACTGGAAGGCCCTGGGCTACCCCTTCGACCACCTGGTGCCGTCACTGGCCACCGCCCTGGGCAGCTCCGGCGACCGCCCGGCCGCCCTGGCCGAGCTGATGGGCATCATCCTCAACGACGGCATCCGCCAGCCGACCCTGCGCATCGACCAGCTGCACTTCGCGGCCGATACGCCCTACGAGACCCTGGTGGGCCACCAGACCGGCGAAGGCAAGCGGGTGATGACCTCGGAAGTGGCCATGGCCCTGCGCGACGCCCTTTCCAAAGTGGTGGAAGGCGGCACCGCACGGCGCCTGCAAGGCAGCTTCACCCTGCCCGACGGCCACCCGCTGGTGCTGGGCGGCAAGACCGGCACCGGCGACAACCGCATCCAGACCGTGACCCGCTGGGGTACGGTGAAGAGCTCCAAGGCGATGAACCGCACCGCCACCTTCGTCTTCTACCTCGGCCCGCGCCACTTCGGCACCCTGACCGCCTACGTCGAAGGCAGCCAGGCCGACAAGTTCAGCTTCACCTCGGCCCTGCCCGTGCAGGTGCTCAAGGGCATGGCGCCGATCCTCCAGCCATACCTGGCCCCGGGCCTGAACACCCAGTGCCAGGACCTGGCACCGGCCGTGCAGGTGAGCAGGCGGTAGCGGCACAGTCCGTAGGGTGAAAATCCACGAAGTGGATTTCCACCGACCGTCGCTTCGCCCAACACCGCTGGTGGATAGAAGAGCGCTATCCACCCTAGGGGGCCGTTGCGCGGCCCTTGGCGAATGAATTCGCCCCTACCTTAGCCCCGCCACCCCCGCGACTATCAACACCACCGATACCAGCTTCGCCGGCGTCAACGCCTCGCCCAGCAGCAGGAAGCCCAGCAGCACGGTGCCCAGGGTGCCGATGGCGGTCCAGATGGGATAGGCGATGCTCACCGGCAGCACCCGCATGGACAGGGTCAGGAAGTAGATCCCGGCCACCGCGGCCACCACCACCAGCAGGCTGGGCCAGGGCCGCGTGAAGCCTTCGGCGTACTTCATGCCCATGGCGAACAGCACCTCGAAGAAGGCCGCCACCAGCAGGAATATCCAGGCCATGGCCATGCTCCTCAGAAACTTTTCGCGAGGTCCGCCAGCGTCTGCTCGCTGCGCGCCTCGTTCTCCGGATGGAAGGTCGCGGCGATCCAGCCCTCGGTGACGGCGGGAATGGCCACCCGCCCGACTTCGCGGGAATGGGAGCGTTCGCCACGTGGGCCGCCCTCCACGGAAAGAATGGTACTCATCTCAATCTCCTTGATGACCGTGCTTCCAGAAGCACGAAAACTGGCGGAAACTCAGGCGCCAAGCTAGTTACTCCCGGCATCTCGGACAAATGAGCATTAGTTCATCCAGATGAATCCATTTCACCCATGGAGTTCTCCATGTTCGCAAGCCTGCCCCTCACCGCCCTGCGCACCTTCGAATCCGCCGCGCGCCTGTCCAGCTTCAAGGCGGCGGCCGAGGAGCTGGCGGTAACGCCCACGGCGGTGTCCCACCAGATCCGCGGCCTGGAAAGCTGGCTGGGGGTGCCGCTGTTCGACCGGCTGCCGCGCAGCGTGCGCCTGACCGACTGCGGCCAGCGCCTGTTCGGCAGCCTCCACGGCGCCCTGCTGGACGTGACCCAGACCCTCGACCAACTGCGCCCGCAGCGCAGCAGCGGCAACCTGACCCTGTCCACCACGCCGGCCTTCGCCGCCCTCTGGCTGATTCCGCGACTGGGCCGCTTCTACGCCGAACACCCGGAGATCAACCTGCGCCTGGACACCAGCAACACGCTGATCGACCTGCACCAGGACGCCAGCGTCGACCTGGTGATCCGCTACGGCATGGGCGAATACCCCAACCTCCACAGCCAGTGCCTGCTGGACGAATGCTTCGCGGTCTACGGCGCACCGGCGCTGGTGGCCGGGCTGGGCGACAAGGTGCCGACGCTGATCACGGTGCGCTGGCGCAACACCCTGCTCTTCGAGCTGGGCTGGAAGGCCTGGTGCCAGGCGGCGGGCCAGGAGCGGCTGCTGGAGATCGCCCCGCAGCGCGAATACGACGAGGAACACTACGCCCTGCAGGCGGCCATCGCCGGCCAGGGCCTGGTGCTGGCCAGCTCCATCCTGGTGTCGGAAAGCCTCGCCAGCGGCTTGCTGGTGCCCTACCGGCCGGAGGTCCGCGTGACCGGCGCCGGCTACTCCACCCTCTGCGTGCCGGGCCGGGAACGGCACCCGCCGGTGAAGGCCTTCTTCGACTGGTTGGGCAGGGAGGTGGGGTAATGGCGGCGCAAGGGTGGGAATAAACCTTGTGGGGGCGAATTCATTCGCTAAGCAGGCCGCAGGCCTGCCCTGGGCGGAGTGCCAATTGGGACCGCTTCGCGGTCCTTAGCGAATGAATTCGCCCCCACAGGGAAAGCAGTCACCGCCACCGGAACGACAGGCAAAAAAATGGGCGACCTGTTGGTCGCCCGCCCAATCATTCCGGGAGAGGAATGTCAGAAACGCTTGTGTCCGCATCACGCAAGATTCAGACAGGAGCCTTTTTACGTGGCGCAGGACATGGAGGCCATTGCACCAAGGTCTAAGGCCTTTCGTCAGTCATCCTTGCCCAGCCCATGCTGGCGCAGCTTGTTGGCGATGGTGGTGTGCGACACCCCGAGGCGCTTGCCCAGCAGGCGGCTGCTCGGATGCTCGGCATAGAGGCGCTCCAGCACGGCCTTCTCGAAGCGGCCGAGGATCACGTCCAGCCCGCCGTCCAGGGAGAAGTCGCCCAGCGGCTGCGGCGCGCCGTAGTCCGGCAGGCGGATGTGCTCGGGTTTGACCGTGCCGCCATCGCACAGGGACACCGCCTGGAACAGCACGTTCTCCAGCTGCCGCACGTTGCCCGGCCAGTGGTAGTGGCCGAGCTTGTCCAGCACCGGCGGCGCCAGCTTCGGCAGGCCGCAGCCGATCTGCCGGCTGGCCGAATCGAGGAAGTGCTCGACCAGCGGCGGCAGGCCGTCCAGGCATTCGCGCAGCGGCGGGATATGCAGGGACAGCACGTTGAGGCGGTGATAGAGGTCCTGGCGGAATTCGCCCTTGGCGCAGAGTTCGGAGAGGTCCACCTGGGTGGCACAGATCACCCGTACGTCGAGGTAGACCTCCTCGTCGCTGCCGACCCGGCGGAAACAGCCGTCCTGCAGGAAGCGCAGCAGCTTGGCCTGCAGGCGCGGGCTCATCTCGCCAACGCCATCGAGGAACAGGGTGCCGCCGGCGGTGAGTTCCAGCAGGCCCAGCTTGCCTTCCGGGCGGGCGCCCTCGAAGGCGCCGGGGCCGTAGCCGAACAGCTCGGTCTCGGCCATGGATTCCGGCAGGCCGGCGCAGTTCAGCGCCATGAACGGCGACTGGCCGCGCGGGCTGGCCAGGTGGCAGGCGCGGGCGAGCAGCTCCTTGCCGGTGCCGGTTTCGCCCTCGATCAACAGCGGCGCGTCCAGGGGCGCCATGCGCCGTGCCTCGCGCACCACGGCGGCCATCACCCGCGAGCTCTGGAAGATGCTGTCGAAGCCACGCAGCTCGTGCTTGCGCACGTTGTAGATGCGCTCGCCGACGCGGTCGGCGCGGTGCAGGGTGAGCACGGCGCCGGCCAGGGCTTCGCTTTCGTCATGCTCGGACTGCAGTGGCGCGATATCGGCGAGGAAGGTGTCGCCCTTGACCTTGATGCGCAGGCCGTTGATCCGCGCCTTGTTCGCGCGCACCAGTTCGGGCAGGTCGAAATCCTCCACGTAGCGCGCCAGCGGGATGCCCGGCACCTCGTCCACGCGCACCCCGAGCAGCTGCGCGGCGGCACGGTTGGCGGCGACGATGGAGCCGCCCATGTCGATGGACAGCACCGGGAAGTCCAGCGCGCCCAGCAGCGCGTTCAGCTCCAGGTGGCGGCGCTCGCTGGGCATCAGGCCGACGCGCTTGACGCCGAACACCCCGGGGATGGCTTCGAGCTTCGGCCGCAGGGACTGCAATTGCAGGTTGATCAGGTTCGGGCAGAGCAGGTAGATGGCGTTGCCCTGGTCGCCGCCGACTTCACCGCGATTGACGTTGATGCCGTAATCGACGAGCAGGTTGAGGATGTCACGCAGGATTCCCACGCGGTTCTGGCAATGTACTTTGATACGCATCAGGCACCCCTGGGTCGGGCTTTTCCTTGGGTTTTGTACGAAAGAATCCGTTCTCGACCCTATTTTTCCGTCAAGAATATGTGACAAATCGGCGCAGCGACAAGGCGATATCTGGCCGCCCCGCCGCACACGTAAAATTTTCGTTACGCTTTCACCACCCCCAGGAGGCCCGCGCAGGCCCCGCCCCTGCTGCATCCAGGCCCATCCTGCGCTATCGATAGGGCAACACAACAACGAAGCCCCATCTCCAGGGAGGCCGAATGAAAGCGACGCAATACGTGGCCCGTGAACCCGATGCCAACGGTTTCATCCACTATCCGGAAGCCGAGCACCAGGTGTGGAACACCCTGATCACCCGCCAGCTGAAAGTGATCGAAGGTCGCGCGTGCCAGGAATACCTCGACGGCATCGAGAAGCTCGGCATGCCCCTTGACCGCATCCCGCAACTGGGCGAGGTCAACAAGGTGCTCCAGGCCACCACCGGTTGGCGCGTTGCCCGCGTACCGGCGCTGATCCCCTTCCAGACCTTCTTCGAACTGCTGGCCAGCCAGCAATTCCCGGTGGCCACCTTCATCCGTACCCCGGAGGAGCTGGACTACCTGCAGGAGCCGGACATCTTCCACGAGATCTTTGGCCACTGCCCGCTGCTGACCAACCCCTGGTTCGCCGAATTCACCCACACCTACGGCAAGCTCGGCCTCAAGGCGACCAAGGAAGAGCGCGTCTACCTCGCCCGCCTGTACTGGATGACCATCGAGTTCGGCCTGATGGACACCCCGCAGGGCCGGCGCATCTATGGCGGCGGCATCCTCTCCTCACCCAAGGAGACCGTCTACGCTCTGTCGGGCGAGCCCGAGCACCAGGCCTTCGACCCGCTGGAGTGCATGCGCACCCCGTACCGCATCGACATCCTGCAGCCGCTGTACTTCGTGCTGCCGGAGCTCAAGCGCCTGTTCGACCTGGCCCACGAGGACATCATGGCCCTGGTGCACAAGGCCATGGGCATGGGCCTGCACGCGCCGAAGTTCCCGCCGAAGGCGGCCTGAGCCTACCCCCGCGAATGGTGGATGGATAAAACGCCATCCACCCTACCGATGACTCTCATTCTGGAAGAACGACCATGACCGCCTTGTCCCAAGCCCATTGCGAAGCCTGCCGCGCCGACGCCCCGCTGGTGTCCGACGAAGAACTGGCCGTGCTGATCAAGCAGATCCCCGACTGGAACATCGAAGTCCGCGACGGCGTCATGCAGTTGGAGAAGGAATTCCGCTTCAAGAACTTCCGCTACGCCCTGGCCTTCACCAACGCCGTCGGCGCCATCGCCGAGGAAGAAGGCCACCACCCGGGCCTGCTCACCGAGTGGGGCAAGGTCACCGTGACCTGGTGGAGCCACGAAGCCAAGGGCCTGCACCGCAACGACTTCATCATGTCCGCCCGTACCGATCAGGTGGCCGCCACCGCCGAGGGCCGTAAATGAGCCACTTCGCCCAGGTCGGCCGGGTGCCCGGCGACCCCATCCTCGGTTTGATGGATGCCTACCGCCTCGACCCCAACCCGGCCAAGCTCGACCTGGGCGTGGGCGTCTACAAGGACGCCCAGGGCCTGACGCCGATTCCCCATGCGGTGAAGCTGGCCGAGCAGCGCCTGGTGGACATCGAGACCACCAAGACCTACGTCGGCGGCCACGGTGACGCGGCCTTCGGCCGGCTGCTGGTGGACCTGGTGCTGGGCACCGGCAACCCGCTGGAGGCCGCCGGCCGCGCTGGCGCCACCCAGACCCCGGGCGGCACCGGTGCCTTGCGCCTGGCGGCGGAGTTCATCAAAGCCAACCTGCCCGGCCGTGGCATCTGGCTGAGCGACCCGACCTGGCCGATCCACGAAACCATCTTCGGCGGCGCCGGCCTCGAGGTCGGTCACTATCCCTACGTGGATGCGACCAACCGCCTGGACGTGGACGCCATGATCGCGGCGCTGGAGAAAGTGCCCGCCGGCGACGTGGTGCTGCTGCATGCCTGCTGCCACAACCCCACCGGCTTCGACCTGTCGCGCGACGACTGGTACCGGGTGCTGGAGGTGGTGCGCCGCCGCGAGCTGCTGCCGCTGATCGACTTCGCCTACCAGGGCTTCGGCGACGGCCTGGAGCAGGACGCCTGGGCCGTGCGGCTGTTTGCCGAGGCACTGCCGGAACTGCTGGTCACCAGCTCCTGCTCGAAGAACTTCGGCCTCTACCGCGAGCGCACCGGCGCGCTGATCGTCTGCGCCGCCGATGCTGAGAAGCTCACCGACGTGCGCAGCCAACTGGCCTTCCTCGCCCGCAACCTCTGGTCCACCCCGCCGGCCCATGGCGCCGCCGTGGTCGCGACCATCCTCGGTGACGCGGCGCTGAAGGCCAAATGGGTGGAAGAACTGGACGCCATGCGCCAGCGCGTTGCCGGCCTGCGCCTCGGCCTGGTGGAAGCCCTGCAGCCTTACGGCCTGGCCGAGCGCTTCGCCCACATCGGCGAACAGCGCGGCATGTTCTCCTACACCGGCCTATCGCCTGCGCAGGTGGCGCGGCTGCGTGCGGAGTTCAGCGTGTACATGGTCAGTACCGGGCGGGCCAACGTGGCGGGGCTGGATTACAGCCGCATCGCCGACCTGGCGGCGGCCATCGCCAAGGTCTGCTGAAACTCAGGCTGCCGTAGGGTGGAAATCCACGAGGTGGATTTCCACCAGCCCCTCGCACGAATGGTGGATAGAAAAGCGCTATCCACCCTACGGGGCCGCTTCGCGGCCCTGCCTCAATAATCCACCTTTCCCCTCCCCGCCTTGACCGCCCCGCGCTTGGCCTTGCCTTCCAGCCGGCGCTTCTTCGAGCCCAGGGTCGGCTTGGTCGGCCGACGTGCCTTTTCCACCTTGGCCACGCTGCGGATCAGCTCCGCCAGACGCTCCAGGGCGTCCGCACGGTTCTGCTCCTGGGTGCGGTATTGCTGGGCCTTGATCACGATCACGCCATCGCCGGTGATGCGGTTGTCGCGCAGCGCCAGCAGCCGCTCCTTGTAGAAGGGCGGCAACGACGAGGCATTGATATCGAAGCGCAGGTGCATCGCGCTGGACACCTTGTTGACGTTCTGCCCGCCGGCGCCCTGGGCGCGGATGGCGGTCAGCTCGACTTCGTCGTCGGGCAGGTGGACGTTGTTGGAGATCAGCAGCATGGCAAAAGCGACCGTAGGATGGGTGGAGCGAAGCGATACCCATCGGCATGGGTGATGGGTATCGCGTAGCTCCACCCATCCTACAGGTCCTCAGACGGCGCGGCTTCCTTCCAGCACCAGCTCCTGCTCGGCGCCGCGCTTGAGCAGCGCGTAGAGCACCCCGGTCAGCACACTGCCGGCGACTATCGCCACCAGGTAGAGCAGCGCGTGGTTGATGGCGTTGGGGATGAGCATGACGAAGAGGCCGCCGTGGGGCGCCATCAGCTTGCAGCTGAAGTACATCGACAGCGCACCGGTGAGGGCGCCGCCGGCGATGCTGGCCGGGATCACCCGCAGCGGGTCCTTGGCGGCGAAGGGAATGGCGCCTTCGGAAATGAAGCACAGCCCCAGCACCAGCGCCGCCTTGCCGGCCTCGCGCTCGCTCTGGGCGAACTTGCGGCGCATCAGCAGGGTGGCCAGGCCCATGCCGATCGGCGGCACCATGCCGGCGGCCATGGTGGCGGCCATCGGCGCGTAGCTCTGGGATGCCAGCAGGCCCACGGAGAAGGCGTAGGCGGCCTTGTTGATCGGCCCGCCGAGGTCCACGCACATCATCCCGCCCAGCAGCAGGCCGAGGAGGATGGCATTGGAAGTGCCCATGTTGTCGAGGAAATGGGTGAGGCTGGCGAGCATGCCGGCCACCGGCTTGCCGACCACGTAGATCATCACCAGGCCGGTGAACAGGCTGGAGAGCAGCGGGATGATCAGGATCGGCTTGAGCGCCTCGACGCTGGGCGGCAGCCTGAGATGGCGGTTGATCGCCCGCGCCGAGTAGCCGGCGAGAAAACCCGCGATGATGCCGCCGATGAAACCCGCGCCGAGGGTGCTCGCCAGCAGCCCGCCGATCATCCCCGGCGCGAGGCCCGGCCGGTCGGCGATGGAGTAGGCGATGTAGCCGGCCAGCAGCGGCACCATCAGCTTGAAGGCGGCCTCGCCGCCGATCTGCATCAGTGCGGCGGCCAGGGTGCCCTCCTCCTTGAAGGCCTCGATGCCGAAGACGAAGGACAGGGCGATCAGCAAGCCGCCCGCCACCACCATCGGCAGCATGTAGGACACCCCGGTGAGCAGGTGCTTGTAGGCGCCCTTGGGCTCGGCCTTGGCCTTCTGCCCTTCCCCGCCGCTCTTCGCTTCCAGGACCTGGCCTTCATCCAGCGCGCGCTTGAGGGTGGCCTCGGCCTGTTTGAGGGCGACGCCCGTGCCGCAGCGGAACACTTTCTTGCCGGCGAAGCGGGCGGTGTCCACTTCGATATCCGTGGCCAGCAGCACGGCGTCGGCGGCGGCGATGGCATCAAGACTCAAGGGATCGCGGGCACCCACCGAGCCCTGGGTTTCCACCTGCAGCTCGTAGTCCAGGCGCTGCGCCGCCTGCTTCAGCGCTTCGGCGGCCATGAAGGTATGGGCGACGCCCGTGGGGCAGGCGGTGACCGCCACCAGGCGCGGGCGGGCGCTGGCCGCCGGCACGGCAGATGGCGCCTCCACTTCCTGCACCTTGGCCTCGACCGCGCCGCGCAGGAGGAAGGCCTCGCTGTCGCGCAGGGCTTCGCTGGGGGTGCCGATGAACAGGCGCTTGCCGGCGAAGCGGCGCAGGTCCAGGGGGCCGGTGTTCACCACCAGTACCCAGTCGGCTGCGTCCAGGATGGCAGCGGAGAGCTGGTTCTCCGGATGCTGCGCATCCACCACTTCGACGCTGGTGCTCCAGCCCAGGCGCTGGGCGGCCGCGTCCAGCAGGCGCGCGCAGAGCACGCTGGTGACCATGCCATTGGGGCAGGCTGTGACTATGGCGAGTTTCATCGGGGCACCTCTTGTTGTTCTGGCAGCGCCTGGACCACCACGGCGCCTTCGAGCTGTTGCAATTGCGCGGAATCGTTGATGCCGAAGCCCACCTGGGTCACCGCCTGGGCGGCGATGGCGGTGGCGTGGCGCAGGGTGCGCGCCGCCGGCCAGCCGCTGAGCAGGCCATGGACCATGCCGGCCAGCAGGGAGTCGCCGGCGCCCACGGTGCTGGCCACCCTGACCCGAGGCGGCTGGGCATGCAGGGCGAGGCCGGGAGCGAACCAGTTCACCCCGTCGGCGCCCTGGGAGATGACGATCTGCTCGATGCCGAGCGCCTGCAGCTGGGTGGCCTCGTCGCGCTGGGCATCGATGTCGGCCAGGGCGCGGCCGCAGAGTTCGGCGAGTTCGTCGGTGTTCGGCTTGATCAGCCAGGGTGCCGCCAGCAGGCCGGCACGCAGGGCCTCGCCGCTGCTGTCCAGCGCCACCTTCAGGCCCAGGCGCTTGAGGCGCTGCAACAGTTCACCGAGAAAGCGCGGCTCCACCCCGCGCGGCAGGCTGCCGGCCACCACCGCCAGGTCGTGACCGGGGGCGATGGCATCGAGGCGTTCCAGGAGTTCGGCCTGGGCGCGGGTATCCACCAGCGGGCCGGGGCCGTTGATATCGGTGATGCGTCCGTCGGCTTCGGCGAGCTTGATGTTGCTGCGGGTCTCCCCCGGCACGCGGACGAAGGCGTCGACGAAGCCGCGCCGGGTGAAGAGCGCCTCGAAGGCTTCCGGGTTGTCCGCGCCGAGAAAACCCGAGACGGTCAGGCTATGGCCAAGGTCGGCCAGCACCTGGGCCACGTTGAGGCCCTTGCCGGCCGCGTGGCTGGCCTGGGCCAGGCTGCGGTTGACCTGGCCCGGTTCCAGGCGCTCCAGGCCCAGGGTCAGGTCCAGCGCGGGATTCAGGGTGAGGCTGAGGATGCGCGCCATCAGAAGCGCTCCGCCAGTTCGCGCACCGCCGCCGCGCTTTCCAGGGTGAGCGCGCCTTCGGCCAGTTCGCGGGCCGCCGACAGGCTGAACTCGCGCACCCGCGCCTTGACTTCGGCTATGCCGCCGGCGGACAGGCTCAGCTCGTCCACGCCCAGGCCCACCAGCAGCGGCACCGCCAGCGGGTCGCCGGCCAGCTCGCCGCACACCCCGACCCATTTGCCCTGGGCATGGGCGGCGCGCACCGTGAGGTCGATCAGTTGCAGCACCGCCGGGTGCAGGCCGTCGGCCTGGGCCGAGAGCGTGGGATGGCCACGGTCGATGGCCAGGCAGTACTGGGTCAGGTCATTGGTGCCGATGCTGAAGAAGTCCACCTCGCGGGCCAGGACGGGCGCGATCAGCGCGGCCGAGGGCACCTCGACCATGATCCCAAGCTGCAGGTCGGCCTGGGGAATCTCGGCGGCCAGGCGCAGGCTCATGTCGCGGGCCTGGCGCCATTCCTCAACGCTGCCGACCATGGGGAACATGATCCGCAGCGGTCGCCCATCGCTGGCCCGCAGCAGGGCGCGCAGCTGGGTCTCCATCAGGTGCGGGCGCTGCAGGGTCAGGCGCACGCCGCGCACGCCGAGGAAGGGGTTCTCCTCCTCCGGCACCGGCCAGTAGGGCAAGGGCTTGTCGCCGCCCACGTCGAGGGTGCGGGCCACCAGCGGGCGGCCGTCGAGCGCATCGAACACGCGGCGGTACTCGGCCTCCTGGGTGGCCAGGTCCGGCGCCTGGGGATGGGCCATGAAGATGAACTCGGTGCGCAGCAGGCCCACGCCCTCGGCGCCCTGGGCCACGGCCTTGGCGGCAGCGGCGCTGTCGCCGAGGTTGGCGCAGATTTCCAGGCGATGGCCATCGCGGGTGATGGCCGGTTCCAGCTTGTGGGCATCGGCCAGTTGCAGGCGGCGCTGGCGGCCTTCCTGTTCCTGGCGGGCGCGCTCCAGCTGGGCGCTGTCGGGCGTCACGACCAGCCGGCCGCGCTGGCCATCCAGCAACAGCGAGGTGCGCGGCTCCAGCAGCAGTACGCCGGCGCCGGCGCCCACCAGGGCGGGAATGCCCAGGGCGCGGGCGACGATGGCGCTGTGGGAGGTGGCGCCGCCACGGGCGGTGAGGATGCCGGCCACGCGGTTGCGATCCAGCCGCGCCACGTCCGAGGGCGCCATCTCGTCCATCACCAGGATGTAGGGTTCTTCCGGCTCTGCGGCGTCTTCCACTCCGCAGAGCTGGGCGAGCACGCGCCGGCCGATATCGCGCAGATCGGCGGCCCGCTCGGCGAGCAGCGCATCGTGCAGGCTCTCCTGCTGGGTCGCGGCGGCTTCTATCACGGTCATCCAGGCGGCGGCCGCGCTTTCGCCCTGCTTCAGGCGGGCGTCCACCTCGTCGCCCAGTTCAGGGTCGGCGAGCATCTCCAGGTGGGTGATGAAGATTTCGCGGATGGCCTTGGCCTCGCTGCGCAGCACCAGCGCCTCGATCTCGCCGCGCACCTGGCTCAGGGCCCGTTGCAGGCGCTCGCGTTCAACGCCGGGAGACTCGCCGCGCAAGGGGTAATCCAGTTCCTTGTGCAGATGGATATGCGCGGGCCCCACGGCAATGCCGGGCGCGGCGGGGACGGCCTGGAGCTGGCTGCCCGGCGCGGGCGCCGCCAGAGGCTGGGCCTGCGGCTCCACGTCCGCTTCAGTCGCCTGGTTGAGCGGCAGGGGCTCGACCTCCTCGCCCAGGCCCTGCTCGATAGCGGCCTTCAGCGTCGGCAGCGCCGTCTCGGCAATGGCCGGTTCGGCCAGGATTTCCAGCACCTGGCCACGGCGCACGCCCAGGCTGAGCAGCTTGCTCAGGCTCTTCGCCGAAACAGCGGCGGCGCCACTGTCGGCCACCCGCACGCGGATATCGCCCTCGAAGGTCTTGGCCAGTTGCACCAGCTCCTTGGCCGGACGGGCGTGCAGACCGTGGGCGTTGGCCAGCGGCAGGCGCAGGCTGGGCCAGTCGGGCCGGGTTTCGCCGCCCAGGGCTTCGAGCACGGCACGGCGCTGGGTGGCGCGGGCCAGTTCACGGCCACGGCCCTCGATCAGCAGGGCGCAGAGGCGCTCCAGAAGCGCCAGGTGGGCATCCCCCAGGCTGGCCAGGCAGAACAGGCCATTGAGCGGCTGGTCGAGGTAGCGCAGCGGCTTTTCCGGGGTCAGGTAGGCCAGGCCCGGGCGCTGCACGGCCTGGTCGCTGTGCAGCCACCAGAGGCCATCGCCGAGCGGCAGCGGTTCGCCCTGCAGCAGCGCTGCGGCGAAGCCGCCACCCACGCACTCGGCACGGCGCAGCAGGCGGGCGCCTTGCAGCACCAGTTCGTCGTAGTCCTCCACCGGCACGCCGAGGCCGATCAGTTGATCGTCCAGCGCCAGCTCCTGGGGCGCGCTCTGCAGCAGCTTGAGGATGTCTTCCGGAGTTTCGGCGCGGCGCAGCTCGCTGCCCAGGTCAGCCTCGCCCAGGGCGCGGGTAAGTATCTGCAAGAGGCGCAGGTGTTCGTCGGACTTGGCGGCTATGCCGATGGCGAGATACACGCGCTGGCCATCGCCCCAGTCCACCCCCTCGGGGAACTGCATCAGGCGCACACCGGTGCTGTGTACCAGCTCGCGGGTCTGCGGGGTGCCGTGGGGAATGGCGATGCCCTGCCCGAGGTAGGTGGAGCCCTGGGCCTCGCGGGCTTCGAGTCCGGCCAGGTAGCCCGGGGCGACCAGGCCGTCGCCCTCCAGCAGCCCGGCGAGCATCCTCAGCGCGGCGGCCTTGTCCGCCGCCACCAGGCCCATGGAAATCTGCCCTGCGGTCAGTTCGAGCATTGCGTCACCTCTCACGGGCCTTGCGCCCTTCTTGTACTTGTCACCTGCCCTCAGCCAGCGCTGCCAACCGTCGAAATGGTTGGCTAAAGACTAGACAGAGCGCTTGCTGAATCGTTTCACTAAACTAAGCGGGCACGTTACTCGATAATCTTCGATTCTTGAAGCCCGTCCGATGAAACGGTTCCGCATAACAGGAGTCATCAACTTGAAACTCAGTGATATCGCCCGCCTGGCCGGTGTCTCGGTGACCACGGCCAGCTACGTGATCAACGGCAAGGCCGAGCAGAAGCGCATCAGCCCGGCGACCGTCGAGCGTGTGCGGGCGGTGGTGGATGAACACGGTTTCAAGCCCAACCCCCAGGCTGCCGGCCTGCGCAGCCGGCAGACGCGCACCCTGGGCTTCATCCTCCCGGACCTGGAAAACCCCAGCTATGCGCGCCTGGCCAAGCTCCTGGAACAGGGCGCGCGGGCGCGGGGCTACCAGCTGCTGATCGCCAGTTCCGACGACGAGCCGGACAGCGAGCGGCAATTGCTCAAACTGTTCCGCGCGCGGCGCTGCGATGCCTTGATAGTCGCCAGTTGCCTGCCGGACGCCGACGCCAGCCTGGGGCAACTGCTGGACGAGGGCCTGCCGGTGATAGCCGTGGACCGGGTGCGCGACCCGCAGCGGTTCTGCTCGGTGGTCAGCGACGATCGCCAGGCCTGCCTGCAACTCACCCGCAGCCTGCTGCGGCCGGCGCCCCGGCGCATCGCCCTGCTCGGCGCGCGGCCTGAGCTGCCCATCAGCTCCGAGCGCAGCGCGGGCTTTCGCGAGGCGCTGGCCGGGCTGGATTGCGAAGTCATGGAAGAACAGGGCGAGGAATTCAGCCGCGATTGCGGCCGGCGCCTGATGAGCGAACTGCTGGAGCGCCAGGGCGCGCTGCCGGATGTGCTGATCACCACCGCCTACGTGCTGCTGGCAGGGGTGCTGGACGTGCTGCGCGAGCGCGGCGACTGGCCGGAGCGGATGCGCGTGGGCACCTTCGGCGACACCCAACTGCTGGACTTCCTGCCGCTACCGGTGAACTCCATGTACCAGCAGCACGAACTGATCGCCGAACAGGTACTGCGCCTGGCCTTGGCAGCGGTGGAGCAGGAGCGCTACGAACCTGGGGTCCGGGGCGTTGCGCGGCTGCTGAAGGAGCGCTGAGGGGGAGCGGCCCGATTGAAGCCGGCCAAGAAATGCCTCAGCGAGTAACAGCTTCAGCCACCCCTCCCCCAAAGGAGAGGGATGGTTCGAGCGCAGGCGTCAGCCCCGCGCGGCAGCCCCGATGATCAACTGCTTCATCTCCACAACGGCCTGCTTGAAGCCGACGAAGAGCGCATGGGCCACCAGGGCGTGGCCGATGTTCAGCTCGTTGATCCCCGGGATCGCCGCCACCGGCTCGACGTTGTGGTAGTGCAGGCCGTGGCCGGCATTGACGATCAGGCCCAGCTTGAGGCCGAGGGCGACGCCCTCCTGGATGCGCTGCAGCTCGCGGGCTGCCTCTTCCGGCGTATGGGCATCGGCGTAGCGGCCGGTGTGCAGCTCGATGGCCGGCGCGCCGACGCGATGGGATGCCTCGATCTGTGCGGGATCGGCATCGATGAACAGCGAAACCTCGCTGCCGACCTTGGCCAGACGCTCCACGGCCGCCCTGATACGGGCCTCCTGGCCGACGACGTCGAGGCCGCCTTCGGTGGTGAGCTCCTGGCGGGTTTCCGGTACCAGGCAGACGTGCTCGGGACGGATCTCTTCGGCGAAGGCCATCATTTCCTCGGTGACGCCCATCTCGAAGTTCATCCGCGTCTGCAGGACCTCCTTGAGCACGCGCACGTCGCGCTCCTGGATGTGCCGGCGATCTTCGCGCAGGTGCACGG
>RCUL01000533.1_pt1 | contig 18185 bp, 18 predicted proteins | sample 2167521 | NCBI WGS metagenome assembly RCUL01 (sample SAMN09932745, study PRJNA488358) | compost metagenome | feature: garden; material: soil; isolation source: compost soil in acetic acid-enriched culture | place: Germany: Experimental Botanical Garden Goettingen | collected 2016-01-27
GTTCAGGAAGGTCGGGCTATCACCGATCGCTCGGTGCAGTTGGGTGGAGATGAAGCCCGGCTGCTTCTTCAGGGTTTCGCCTGCCGCCTTGAAGGCGTCCAGGAAGCCCGCTTCGTCGGCGGAACCGACCGTGAATATGTTGATAAGTACGATTGGCGCGGCCGAGATGCCGAGTTGGCGCTCAAGCGGGAATTTATCGTCTAGAGGCTTGAATTTCTTTAGGACTTCCATGGTGGCGCTCGCGTCTATTGTGAAATTGAAATTGCCGTGATCGATGCGGCTTGATCTCAAACCAGCATCGACTGCTGGGCGAAGATGCCCGCCATCGCGCCTTGCCATGAAGCCGTGCTGACAGAAGCCATGAGAGGGTTGGCGAGGTCGCCGGCAGCGTAGACGCCGGGCACACTGGTTTCGCGGCGCTCGTCGACCTTGAGGGCGATGCCCAGGGGCGTATCGACCGTGGCGAGGCCCAGTGATTCATGCAGACGTGCGGACGGCTTGTTGCGCGGATGCGCGAACAGGATGTCGACCGCAACAGAGGGGCCGGCGTCGAGCCTGACGGTGGCGTTGTGGCTCTCGTCATGGTCGATTTCGGTGATCCGGCCATCGACGACAGGGATGCCGCGTCGCGCCAGATCGGCCCGGATGTCGGGTGGAATGTCGTGACCATTGGCGAAGACCGTCAATGTGTCGGTCCAGTCGTGGTACAGCCTGACGTAGTTGTGCGACGGCGGGCCGGACCAGACGAGACCCCAATGCCGGCCGGCAACTTCAAAGCCGTCGCAATAGGGGCAGGGCACGATGGAGGTTCCCCAGCCTTCGGCAAAGCCGGGAAGTTCAGGCATCTGGTCGGCGACGCCATAACTCAAGATCAGGCGGCGTGCCCTGAGGCTTTCGCCATCGCCAGTGAGGATGGAGAAATCGTCAATGGTGCCGGAGATACTCTCGGCCCGGGCAGTGACAAGACTGATCGTAGGGTAGCGCGCCAACTGTCGCCGCGCTTCGGCCAGAATCTCCAGCGGTGGCTTGTGATCGTGGCCAAGCAAACCATGCGAATGGTCGGCGAAGCGATTACGCGGAAGGCCGGTATCGAGAACGGTGACTTTTCGGCGGGCACGACCAAGCTGGAGAGCGGCGGCAAGCCCCGCAAAACTGCCGCCGATAATGATGACGTCATTCATGGTGATAGGCTCCGCGTTGTGGCTGAAGGGACTTGGGTTTTACTGTTTGGATACTTTCGAGTACCATAATCCCATAATTACGATACCGTCAAGTACTGGAATTTTTTATGACCGAAATCACCCAGACCCGGCGCGGCCGGCCAGCCAACGAGGCGCTCAGTCAAACGATCGTCGACGCAGCCGGCGAACTTTTTGTGGAGTTGGGATTTCAAGCGACAACAATGGACAAGGTCGCCCAGCGGGCAAAAATATCCAAGCTAAGCATCTACCGACACTTCGAGAACAAGGAGGCGCTGTTCAGCGCGGCCATCGCGGCCCACTGCCATCAGTTTGCACCACAGGCCATTGTTGAAGGCGTCGACGGTTCGGCTGCAGATCAGCTCATGGCGGTGGGAAAATTCCTGCTGCGCACGTTGTTGAGTCCGGAAGTGCGCAGTGTTGAAGCCATGATCATGGTCGACAAGACGAAGCAAAAGTCGTTGAGCAAGCTCCATTACGAAGCCGGTCCCGCCTATGTCATTGCCCAGATCGAGGCCCTGTTGCGTCAGTTGCACGCGGAGGCGATGCTGAACGTGCCCGACCCTTTAGAGTCTGCCCGCTTGTTTGCCGCGCTTATCAAAGGGTCCGATCTCCTGATGATCGCCCGCTTCGATGAGGCAAAAGCAAAGGACGACTATGAAGTCGAATCCTATTGCCGGTCGGCCGTCGCAATGTTTATCGCAGCGCACGGTGTTTAGTGGTTGATTTGAACGCCTGATGTTGATCGTTAGCTGGACATCTCAAATGGCAGGCTTCGGCCGTTCGCGGTCCTTGCCAAGGTCCGCTTATGACCGATTGTGTTGAAAAAGTCGGTCCTTACAGACTGCCCATGTACTGACTGCTGCAAACGCCTCTTTTTCGCGAGGCTATGCGAAATCTGAGCCCGGAATCCTCTGCTCAAAGTAAAGATTTCAATCTCAAGCGCGTACTTTTCTGATGCGCAAACCATAACCGACTTTTTCAACAGAATCGACCGTTAGCGGCCGGTCACCAAAGGCAGTAAACGGCGAGAAGCAGCCAGTCGGTTGCTGTGCTGGCGTTAGTACCCGAAATTATCCTTCACGCCTGGAAAGTCGAAATACTCTCTCGGCACTGCTGTCAGAAATCCCCCTTGTGAAGTCTGTCTCCCCAGGGCACCCGCCATTGAACGCCGGTGCCTTTCTTTCGCAGATTAACGGGCAGCTACTTGAGACTCCCGGCCAGGAACTGCTGCAACCGCTCGCTTTGCGGCTGTTCCAGCAGCGTGCCTGGCGCTCCCGACTCCTCCACCCGCCCCTGATGCAGAAACATGACGTGGTTCGACACTTGTCTGGCAAACGCCATTTCGTGAGTGACGACCACCATCGTCCTGCCCTCTTCGGCCAGTTGCTGCATGACCTTGAGCACCTCACCCACCAGTTCAGGGTCTAGGGCCGAGGTCGGTTCGTCGAACAGCATTACCTCGGGTTCCATGGCCAGCGCACGGGCAATGGCCACCCGTTGTTGCTGGCCGCCGGACAAATGCACCGGGTACTGGGCCTCGACTTTTTGTGGCAGCCCGACCTTGGCAAGGTAATGACGCGCCCGCTCCAGTGCCTGCGCCCGGCTGATACCGAGCACGCTCATCGGGCACTCGATGATGTTTTCCAGCACGGTCATGTGGCTCCACAAATTGAAGTGCTGGAACACCATCGACAACCGGCTGCGCAGGCTCCGCAGCTGCCCGGGGTCAATCACACACAGCTCACCCCTCGGGTTTCTGCGGGTGAGCAACTCTTCGTCGTTGACGACAATGCGCCCGGCCGACGGTTGTTCAAGATAGTTGATACAACGCAGGAAGGTACTTTTCCCGGACCCGGAGGAGCCGATGATGCTGATCACATCACCCGCCCTGGCCTTGAGCGAAACCCCTTTCAACACTTCATGGTTGCCATAGTTTTTATGGATATCTTCAACGATCAATTTATACATTCGAGCAAGTCCGATAGGGGTCAGTGCGTGCGCGGTTTGAGGTAGGCCAGCCAATGCAGTTCGCCGCGTCGAAACAGCCAGATCAGGAAAAAAGCACAGGCGGCGTACAACACGCCGGCAATGCCAAAGGCCGTGAAGGATGCATAGGTCGCCGAGTTGACATCCCGGGCGATCTTCAGCAAATCGGGCACGGTGGCGGTAAAGGCCACGGAAGTGGAATGCAGCATCAGGATCACTTCATTGCTGAAAAACGGCAGCGCACGGCGCAACGCCGACGGCAGGATGATCCGCCGATAAAGCGTGAACCGGCTCATTCCGTAGGCACTGGCGGCCTCGACTTCACCGTGGGCGGTCGCCCTGATGGCGCCGGCAAAAATCTCGGTCATGTAGGCACAGGTATTGAGCCCGAACGCCAGCACCGTGCAGTTGAAGCCGTCACGGAAAAACGCGTTGAGAAAGTCCTGGGACCGCACCACATGCAAGCTGTACACCCCGGTGTAGAAGAACAGCAGCTGGATGTACAACGGGGTGCCACGAAACACGTAGGTGTAACACCAGACCGGCAGGCGCAGCAGCGGGTTGCGGCTGACGCGGGCCATCGACAACGGCACCGCCAGCAAAAAGCCCATCACCACCGCCAGAATCAGCAGCCACAAGGTCACCACCAGCCCGGAAAAGTGCGGCCCGTCACTCCACAGGTAAGCCTGCCAGTAGTTTTCGAGAATGGCGGTCATAGCGCAGCCTTCCTGACGCCGACCGAGTAGCGGCGCTCAAGCCACAGCAACACGCCATTGGAGACCGTGGTAATGGCGAGGTAAATCAGGCCGCCGACCAGGGTGAAGTAAAAGAACTGCATCGAGCCCTTGCCCGCATCCTGCGTGGCCTTGACCACATCGGTCAGGCCGATGATCGACACCAGGGCCGTCGACTTGATCAGCACCTGCCAGTTGTTGCCGATGCCCGGCAAGGCGTGGCGCAGCATTTGTGGAAAGAGGACCTTGCGAAAGGTTTGCCCACGGGTCATGCCGTAAGCCCTCGCCGCTTCGATCTGCCCCGCTGGGACGGCCTGGAAGGCGCCGCGAAACGTCTCGGTAAAGTAGGCCCCGTAAATGAACGCCAGCGTCATGACACCGGCCAGAAAGGGGTCGATGTCTATCTGAGTGATGCCCAGCCAGTCGGTTATCCGGTTGAGCAACATCTGCAGGCTGAAGAACAGCAGCAACATGATCACCAGGTCCGGCATGCTGCGGATCACCGTCGTATACCCTGCGGCCAGTGCGCGCAACAATCGATTGGACGACAACTTGGAACTGGCGCCGATCAGCCCGGCCAGGACGGCGATCAGCAATGAACAAAGCGCCAGTTTGACGGTAGCCAGGGTGCCCAGCAGGATCTGCGGGCCAAAACCTTCCAGAAGCATCTCACTCTCCTTGTTCTTGTTAGGGTGAGGTGAAGGGGGCAATAGAGCGCTCGAACGAGCGCCCTGTTCAAGGTCACGACGACGGTTTACCTAGCGCCGTTACCGGGCGCCGTAGACGTCGAAATCGAAGTACTTGTCGTTGATCCGCGCGTAAGTACCGTTGGCGAGAATGGTTGCCAGGGCTTTATTCAAGTCTTCGCGCAACGCGACATCGCCCTTGCGCAGACCAAGGCCATCGCCGACGCCGAAGAAGCCCGGGTCCTCCAGGGTGGCACCGGCAAATTCATAGTCCTGACCCGCCGCTGTTTTCAGGAAGCCGTAACTGGCTTGAATGGCACCCTGCAACGAGGCGTCAAGTCGCCCAACGACCAGGTCGGCGTACACCTGGTCCTGATTCTGATAGGAAAGAATGTCCACGCCCTTGGAACCCCAAACCGCTTTGGCATAGGACTCCTGGGTCGAGCCCTGCTCCACACCAATGCGCTTGCCCTTGAGCGATTCGAGGGTCGGCTGCAATCCCGATCCACGCTTGGCCACCAGGCGTGCCGGTGCATTGGACACCTTGTCGGTAAACGCAATCTGCTCAAGGCGTTTGGGGGTGATGGTCATCGAAGACGCCACCGCATCGAACTTGCGCGCCAGCAGTGCCGGGATCATCCCGTCCCAACTGCTTTCCACCCAGACGCAGCGGGCTTTCAGTTCGGCGCACAACGCTTCGGCGATGTCGACCCCGAAGCCGGTCAGCGTGCCATCCTGGTTCTTGTATTCCAGCGGTGGGTACGTCGGGTCGACCCCCAGCTTCAACACTTTGCCGGACCAGTCGGCCGCCCCCGCCAGGCTCGAGGCCGTCAGGAACACCAGGGAAACGGCTGCAATCATCTTGTTCATTTTTATTCCTCTCAGACCGTAGATTTTTTACCGGCACAACGGGTGAAAATGCGCCGTCTCAACTCAGAAAACGTTCGACCAACTTGACCCAATAGCTCGCGCCTACCGGCAGGCAGCCGTCATTGAAGTCATAGCCGGGGTTGTGCAGCAGGCACCCGCCTTCGCCCTCGCCATTGCCGATTACCAGATAGCTGCCGGGGCACTTTTCCAGGACAAAGGCAAAGTCCTCGCTGGCCGTGAATGGCCGCAAGTCATCGATCAGGTGTTCATCTCCCAGCCACTCACGGGCGACTTCATGGGCAAATGCCGTCTGATCGGGATCGTTGATCAACACCGGATGGCAGTGCTGGTAATCGATGTGGACCCGGGCGCCGAAACTCTCGGCCTGGCCCTTGACCAATTCGGTGATCCTGACCTCCAGCAACCGCCGAACCTCGGGGGTCAGGGCGCGTACGCTCAGGCTCAAGTCGGCGCTGGACGGGATGACATTCGAGGCGCTCCCGGCTTGCAGGGAGCCCACGGTGATAATCGCCATCTCCTGCGGGTTGACGTTGCGCGAGACGATGCTTTGCAGGGCCATCACGATCGAGGCACCGACCACCACCGGGTCGACGGCTTTGTGCGGCACCGCGCCATGGCCGCCGTTGCCGATGATCTTGATGTTCACCGTGTCGGCAGACGCCATGAACGGTCCGCTGTAAAAACCCAAATGCCCGACGGGGTAACCCGGCACGTTATGCATGGCGAAGATCGCATCACACGGAAACCGTTCGAGCAATCCGTCCTCCAGCATTTTCCTGGCACCACCCAGCCCCTCTTCCGCCGGTTGGAAAATCAGGTGCACGGTGCCATTGAATGTCCGTGTCCGGGCCAGATACTGACCCGCCGCCAGCAGGATGGCGGTATGTCCGTCGTGACCGCAGGCATGCATGACACCGTCTATCCGGCTGGCATAAGGCAAACCGGAGGTTTCCTGGATCGGCAACGCATCCATGTCGGCGCGCAAGCCAATGGACCGACCCTCGCCATTTTTCAGGGTGGCAACGACCCCGGTCTTGCCCACCCCGGTGCTGACCTCAAAGCCCCACTGAGTCAGACACGCGGCAACCCGCTCACTGGTGGCGAATTCTTCAAAACCCAGCTCAGGGTGCGCGTGAATGCTGTGACGTATCGCGATCATTTCATCTTGCATCGCGGCAATACCAGGCAGGACCAAACCGGCATTCATGAGTGTTCTCCTTCGAGGGCTGTGCGGCAGCGAAAGCGCTGTTGGGCTCGATCTTAGGGAACTGGCGCTGGGCTGGGGAGCCGCAGTTTGGTTATGATGACAACCATGAGTTGTCACCAGGGTGAGCAGATGAAACTGCATCAATTACAGGCGCTGATTGCCAGCGCCGAAACCGGCAGCATCCGCGCGGCCGCTCGGTCGCTGGAGATTTCCCAGGCTGCGGTGACCAAAGCGCTGCGCGAACTGGAAACCAGCCAGCAGCTACCGCTGTTTACCCGAACCTCCAGCGGTCTGAACTTCACCGAATACGGCAAAGTGCTGCTGACTCATGCCCGGCTGGTGATCAAGCAACTGGAGCACGCACAGACCGAGCTTGATCACATGCGCGGGAAGGCCCAGGGCCGGCTCTGTGTCGGGATCACCCCATGGGTCGCCCTGACCTTCCTGCCCGAAGTCGTGTCGGTTTTTCGCGAGCGTATGCCACAAATCAGGCTGGAACTGTTCGAGAGTCTGATGGCCGTTGCCCAACCGCTGTTGCGCGACGGCAGCATGGACTTCGCGATTGGCCAACTCCATCCCACCCAATCGACCCAGGAATTCGCCAGCGAAACCTTGCTCGATTACCAGACCTCGGTGCTGGTCCGCGAGGGTCACGCCCGACAGCATGCGCGATCGATCCACGAGCTACTGGAAGAAAACTGGACGCTGAACTACGCGCCCGACGGGCACGATGGGCTGATGCAGGAACTGTTCTGGAAACACGGCGCGCAGATTGACGAAAATCGAATCGTGCGCGCTCATTCACTGGCCATTTTGCAGATGATGGTCGAACGGGCCGACATGTGCACTTGGGGGCCTTCGATCGTGAGCACAGCCCCGCCATTTCTGGGGCGTCTGGTATCCCTGGGGTTGGCCGAGCAGTTCGAGCCCCGGCAGCTGAGCATCGTGACACGCCGCAATGGTGCACTGAGCAACCCGGCAGTCTGCTTCACCGAGTGCCTGTTGCAGGTCATTCGGCGCCATGCGCGCTCGGCCAAAAAAGAAGACCGCGCGCTGTTTGAAACCTTGCGGCTGCGGTGAGGTCACCCGGGCCGCGCTCAAGGCGTCATCGCAGACTATTCTTGATCTGGGTAACCCACCGGTCGCACCGAAGGAGGTCTCTCGTTGATGCACTGTGTCCTTTTCAAAATCCGCTGATCCAACGGTCTGGGGCACGGCCCCAGGCACCTTTGTCTGCCCCCTGAAACGGAGACGCCAGCATGAGCACCTTGCAACTTCACCCTGCACTGGACAATGGCATCCAACCCGCCGCCGCGAATTTCACAGGCGGCACCCTGCAATGCCTGTGTGCGACCGACAAGGTCGAGGTCAGGATCGACGCACAAACCCTGCATAACCACGCATGCGGCTGCAGCAAATGCTGGAAACCACAAAACGCGATATTCGCCGTCATCGCCGTGGTGCCTCGAGATAAGGTCAGCGTCATTGCCCACGGCGAAAAACTGGCGATTGTCGACGAAGCCGCCACCATCCAGCGCCACGCCTGCAAGCAGTGTCACGCCCATCTCTTCGGGCGCATCGAAAACAAGGACCATGCGTTTTATGGCCTGGATTTCGTCCACACCGAACTTTCGCCACAGAGCGGATGGGCAGCGCCGGGATTCGCGGCGTTCGTATCCTCCATCATCGAAACCGGCACACCGCCAGGGCAAATGAAGGCGATCCGCGAGCGCTTGCGCTCGATCGGCCTGGAACCCTACGACTGCCTGTCCCCGGACTTGATGGACGCACTGGCGACCCATGTCGCCAAACAGAGAGGCCTGCTGCCCGCCGCCTGATCGATCGGTCGCCGCGGTTTCTTTTCCGGACCGCGGCGCCGATTCACCTTGAGATTGAATCCAGCCCCACACCACCCCCGGTGGACTCATCTGACCCGCCGCCCGATGTAACGAACCATTTCGCGGATATTTACCTATAGAGTGGATCCTTATACGATGAGGCCCAAAGCCACTGCTCTCCATCAGGCGCGAGTAAGCCATCTAAATTTAGTGCATGACAAAGCGACTTGAAAATTGAGCTTTACAGACGAAAAACATTGCGCGGGCAAATACGCGAAACCGGATACGGACTCAATCGCCCCCACCTATAAATACAATATCATTGAGCACCCGAACAATGAACAGTACTAGCCCTCCGGCTGATTTCCCCAATAACTTCAGCATCGTCATCGTGAATTACAAAACACCGGAAATCACCAAGATATGCTTAGAGTTATTGCACCAGCACGTGGGTGACAAGAACGTCCCGGTCTGGGTGGTTGACAATTACTCGGCCGATGAAAGCACTCAATACTTGCGAACACTTGACTGGATCAATTTAATCGAACGATCTATTTCCGAACCAGAAGCAGGCCATATCGCGCACGGCAAGGCACTCGACATGGTTTTGGAGCGAGTCGACACCGATTATTTACTTCTGATGCATACCGATACTTTTGTTTTCGATAAAAACGTTTTCCCGATGATACTGAACAAGTGCGCCAACAATAAAAAAGTCGTCGCCGTCGGGTGTGTAGAACAATTAAATCGCGGCACCGCGAGAACGGTTTGGCGCTACAGTTCACGACTATTCAAACACCACTACAGACGCCTTAAAATCTCCATGGGCTTACGTTCAAGAGAACCAAAACCCTACAAAGAAGTTTACTTGAAGAGCTTCTTTACATTGTGGAACTGCAAGCTCGTCAAACAGCACGGCATGCACTTTTCGATGGATGATCGCGTTCCTGGATATACCCTTCAAGACCAGATGACCCAGCTTGGTTACGTCGTTGAGACTTTATCGCCACGTAAAATCTTCAGCTATCTTGATCATATCCAGGCGGGTACTGTTGCAGCGACTGGCGGCTATGGAAAGACTCATAGACGAACCAAAATGTACAATAATATACTTAAGCGCCTGAACAAGGGTGACGGCAAGGCTTAAGCTACGCCGACACGTATGAGCCCGTCACCCACAGGTCGTTATATCAAGTTATCGGAGCAATAATGGCAGTCATCACTCAGGCACTACCCATCACCCTCTCACCGGAGCTTGATTTCGACCAGAACGACGCCAGCGCCTTTGGTGAGTCATTGACCAGCCAATATGTTCAGGCTACGCCATTTCCGCACATCGTCATCGACAATTTCCTGGACGAAGACCTGATTGCAAGTATTTGCTCGAACTTCCCGGTCGAGCCAACCAACAACGAAATGCTCTACGAGCGCGGCTATAAAGGGCAACGAAAACGTCAAATCAGTCCCAACGAATGCTCTCCGTTTTTAAAGACCGTTTTCAATGCTTTCAACTCGGCACCCATGTTGCAGTTTCTTGAAAAGTTAACAGGCATCGAAGGCTTGATACCTGACCCCTACTTCACCGGTGGCGGCTTGCATGAAACGAAAAGCGGTGGTTTCCTGGGGGTGCACTCGGACTTCAGGCTCAACAAGAAGCTTAACGTCGAGCGCAGACTGAATATCATTATTTATCTGAACGAAGACTGGAAAGACGAGTATGGAGGCAACCTGGAGCTTTGGGATGTCAAGATGAAAACCTGTCTTAAAAAGGTTTTGCCCATTTACAATCGCTGCGTCATTTTCAATACAGACAAAGACAGCAATCATGGGCACCCGGAGCCTTTGACGACCCCAGAGCACATCACTCGCCGGTCTATAGCGCTTTATTACTACACCGCAGGCACCTTGGCGATCGATCCCGCGCAAAGAAATAAAACTCACTACAAGCCAAGACCCAAAGATCGTTTCAGTCTCAAGTACTACATGAACAAATTACTCAAGAAGAAAAACTAAGCCATACCGCCAGACGATTGAGCTCGTGCTTTTCAGGCTTTAGCTCGGCGCCCGGTCGCGACCAGATCCGTCGAGCATCAGCACCTTTTGCACGGTCGCGCGCCGGCAAGCCGATAACCTCTGGATCGCTCCTGCTGCAAGGGTAACGGAACGGAAACGCAAACGGGGGTGTCAGCTGTTTAGACACCCCCTGTTTCTTCCCTCAACCCAAATGAAGCGGTGAAGTCATGAACAATATCGTCTACCTCGTTGGCGCCGTCGTGATCATCCTGTTTATCCTGTCGTTTGTCGGCTTGGTCTGAATCAGACTGCCAGATGCCAAAGGTAAAAAAGCCCGCTCAAAAGCGTAACGCTGTTCACTTAAGCGCGGTACTTCAGGCACACCTACTTTTGTGGCGAGGGAGCTTGCTCCCGCTGGGCTGCGTAGCGGCCCCAAAAATGTGACAACAATGCCATTTTTTGTGAGTGCTACGCACTCAAGCGGGAGCAAGCTCCCTCGCCACGGGTTCAGTGTCGGCCGTAAGTGAACAGCATTACGCTCAATAGCGGGCTTCGTAATCGGCTTTTTTATGGCGTGTGGCTCAAACTCTTGCGGAAGTCGTCCTCCAGCTTTCGACAAACCTCTGCGATTATGCTTTTTCCGACTGCCGGGCCGGAGTAGCTGTCTACTTCCTCGCGGCATCGTTCGGCGGCATCACGGGCCTGCATGCTGTCCTTGTCTTGCGATGTGTTGCTGACATAAAAGCCGACGGCCAGGTACAAGGTGATTGCGATAGTGATGCCGACGACGATCTTGCCGACCCGGCCAATTTTCTTTTCTGACGGTATTGGCCACCCGGGCGAGATTCGTATTTTTTGCCTGAGGTCAGATTGGCAGTGTTTACATAAAATGGCTTCAGCCATGATGACTTCCGCGCAATAGGGACAGCTCTTTTTTCCAGCCTCCACAGATGAAACTCCTTTTTCAAAACGAGATTCTATCATTGGGTTCGGGGATGCTCAGCCTCTTCTGCCCCAAGGCAGCTAAAGTCAGCAGTTTGGATCAAAACCGCAATAGCACCCGTTGGCCACGGAGCAGCACTAATGCAATGGCCGGTAGTTGAGCATCTGAATCAAATAATTCGTAAAAAACGAACATTTCAAAACGAATAAACGATTTTTATTGATGCAACATGCCCGTTAGCATGACCTCTTGCAGCCCATTGCTGCGCCATGCGGAGACAGTCATGCAGATGGCCATTCAACGCCGCGGTTTCGAGCTAACCGAGGCTTTTTACGGTTACCTCAGCAAGCGCCTGGCCTACAACTCAAGTCACGGCGCCGCCCGCACTGGGGCGGGTGACCGTGCGGCGCCACATGGGTATCGACCAACCCTGGATACTTAAATGACCGCCATTAGCGTCGGCCAATCCTGGATGTGGGCCGCCTTCATCGGGTTCGTCCTCGCCATGCTGGCGCTGGATCTTTTCGTCTTCGGCGGGCGCAAGGCGCATCGTGTTTCGGTACGCGAAGCGCTGGCCTGGGTCATCGCCTGGACCAGTTTGGCGTTGGTCTTCTCCGTCCTGCTCTGGTGGTATCTGCGCAGCATGTTCGGCGCCGAAGTGGCCCAGCGTACAACGCTCGAATTCCTGACGGGCTACCTGATCGAGCAGTCGCTGTCGATCGACAACATGTTCGTTTTCGTGATGATCTTCGGCTATTTCGCCGTGCCGCCAGAGTTGCAGCGCCGCGTCCTGCTCTATGGCGTGCTCGGCGCCATCATCATGCGCGCCGGTATGATTTTCGCCGGTGTCTGGCTGGTGCAGGAGTTTGCCTGGCTGCTCTATGTCTTTGGCGCTTTCCTCGTCATCACCGGCATCAAGATGCTGATCTTCGCCAACCAGCAGCCAGACCTCGAAAAGAACCCTTTGCTGCGCTGGCTGCGTAGCCATCTTCGCATCACCGACGGTTTTCACGGCGAGCGCTTCTTCGTGCGCCAGAACGGCCTGCGCTGGGCGACGCCGATGTTCCTGGTGCTGGTACTGATCGAGGCCAGCGACCTGGTGTTCGCGGTCGACAGCATCCCGGCTATCTTCGCCGTCACCACCGACCCCTTCATCGTGTTCACCTCCAACATCTTCGCCATCATGGGCATGCGCGCACTGTATTTTCTGCTTGCCGACATGGCCTACCGTTTCCACTTGCTCAAATATGGTCTGGCCATCGTACTGGTGTTCATCGGCGGCAAGATGCTGGTCACGCCGTGGTGGCACATGCCGATCCAATGGTCGCTGAGCACAGTCGGCGGCATCATCTTGATTACGGTACTGTTGAGCCTGACTTTGACGAAGAGCAAAGCACGGGTTACGAAAGAACAATGATGAACTTGAGACAAGAACGGGCAATGACGGCACCGACGCTAGTCGCCTTGCTCATCAATCGCCCATCGACCCCAGGAGCCACTGGCGAAATATCTCGGCAGAGGCAGAACGCTTGCGATGCTTGAGCGATACCAGGAACTCGCCATTGCCCGTCACGCATTCAAAAGGCGTCACCCGCTGCAACTCTCCCTTGGCCAGCGCCTCATCCGCCATGAACGACCAGGCCAGGCCGATGCCCATGCCTTGTTGAACGGCCCGATACGCCAACGTCAGCTGGTTGAAGACCGGGGCCTTCTCCCGCGCGACGAAGTCGATACCAAAGTGGCCGAACCATTGATGCCAGTCCAGACACTGCCAGGCGCAGGTGTCGATTTGCACCAGGTTGGCTTGCGCCAATTGCTCCAGTGTCTCAACCCCCGAGACATCCAGTGAAGGATGAGCCACGGCATAGACGATTTCCGGCAGCAGGAAATCGCTGTCCAGCGAGGGCCATTGGCCGCAACCATAGAGTACGCCTACGTCGAAATCATTGAGGCTGGCCTCGTCGAACTCATTCATCGCGTGAACGTGCACGGCGATGTCGGGGTACGCCTTGTTGAATTCGATCAGCTTCGGGAACAGCCAGAACTGGGCCAGGGCATGGGTCGCCAGCACCGAGACGGCGTTGGACTGATGAACGTTGCGAATGCGCGTGACGCTTTGGTACATCGTGGTCAGGAGCACGTTGACCGTCATCAGCAGTTCATCCCCTGCGCTGGTCAACTTGACCCCTCGTGGCTTGCGCTCGAAGAGCGGGACGCCCATGCAGTCCTCAAGCTGGCGCATCTGTTTGCTCACGGCGCTCTGGGTCAGAAACAGTTCGCCGGCGGCGCCCGTGAAGCTGGCGTGTCGTCCCACGGCCTCGAACGTGATCAGGGTCTCCAATGGGGGCAAGGTACGCAGATAACGGTTAATGACGGTTCTCCGGGACTGGCGATTGCTACGAGACATTCCCCTGCGGAATGGGTGACCAACTTTATATCGCAGGTGGCGCTTATCTGCCATGGCTAGAATGCGGCTAAACAGCCTGCCAGAGCCAAAATGATGAACAGTGGAGTTGTATTTGCGATATTGGCGGGTGCCATCTGGGGTGGCGTGATTATCGGCCCTTCGTTGCTGCCGGAATTCAATGCCGTGCTGATCAGCAGCGTACGGTTTGCCCTGTACGGGATGATCTCGCTCCTCGTGGCCTTGCCCATCGCGTCTCGCCTGCTGTCGCGTTTGACCCGCGGCGATGCCTGGATGCTGCTGCGCCTGTCACTGACCGGCAATATCCTGAACTACGCGCTCCTGGGTGCTTCCGTACAGCTGAGCGGGGTGACCGCGGCGGCCCTTATCAACGGCATGATGCCGCTCGCCATCACCTTTCTGGGGCGTAGCGATGCAGGGTCCCTGCCCCTGACCAGGCTCAAGCTCCCCTTGCTGCTGGTATTCCTGGGCATCGTATCGGTCAGTGTGGAACATACGGGCGCGCCGGCGCAGAGCACCTCGCTGCCTTCCCGGTTGCTGGGCCTGGCCTGCGGGTTCAGTGCCGTGGCCTGCTGGTCGTGGTACGCCACCCACAACGCCCGGTATCTCAAGCAAAGCCATTTCAACAGCAGCGAATGGTCGACGCTGACAGGCATCGTGACGGGCATCGTGGCGATCGTGTTCGGCATCGCGGCCTTGATGCTGTTCCCGAACCTGGTGCCCTCCGAGGTTGAAAGCAGCCGCTGGACGACTTTCCTGTGGGTTTGCCTGTTCCTGGCGCTCTGTGGTTCATGGCTGGCCAATGGGCTCTGGAATGCTTGCTCGCGTCGAATGCCCGCGTCGTTGAGCGGCCAGATGATCGTGTTCGAAACGCTGTTTGCCTGCGTGTACGGTTTTCTGTTCAGCCAGCGAATGCCTGGCTTGATGGAAGTGGTCTCGATCCTGTTGCTGGTGGGCGGGGTCGTATGGGCGGCGAAACGTCATCGGATAATGCCGGTGAAACAGGCTGAACCCTGCGAATGACAGTCAATACTGTGGCGCAAACGCTTTCGGCGACTTCAAGACGACGGTCAGGGCAGAGGTTGGAGGCTGGTCTTGAAGGCAGTGACCACACGGTTACGGCCTTGGTGTTTAGCGTGATACAGGCGTTGATCGGCTGTACGCAGAATGGCCTCGATGGTGTCGCCATCGCGACCGGATTGCGATACGCCGATGCTCACCGTGACCACGGTTGACCGCTGCAGGCCATGAAAAGAACTATTGGCCACGGTGCTTCGCAGCCGCTCGGCGATTTCGTGCGCGCCTTCAAGTGAAGTCTGAGGTAGCAGTATCATGAATTCCTCTCCGCCCACTCGGGCTACGCCGTCATACGGCCGGATCGAATCGAGGCATTTCTCCACGAAACTCTTCAGGATGTCATCGCCAACCTGATGCCCGAAGCGATCGTTGATGGACTTGAAATTATCCAGATCCAGTGCCAACACGGAGAACGGCGCATCACCGCGTTTGGTCCGGCCGATTTCGCCCTCGACCCGCTCCATGAACCGACGCCGGTTATCAGCGCCTGTCAGTGGATCGGTCGCCGCAAGGTGCCCGAGTTCCTGATTGGTGCGCTGGAGTTCCTGCAGGGCGTTCTCGGCATACGCCATCGCTTCGGCGAGACGCACCATCAACTCCTCCTGACTGTAGATCCTGGAAAACGACCGCGTGGTGAGGAACGCTTGGACGACCCCATAGCTCAACATGAAGAATCCACCGGCGAAGATCGCGTGAGCGAGCCACCACATGTGGTTCCACGGACGTGCAAGGATGAAGGCAAGGGAGGACAGCGCGAATGCGGTGACCGAGATGATGAAAATGGTCATCAGCGGCGAACGGATACGGCGCAGCAGGAGAATTGTCACGGTCAATGTGGAAAGAACGAGGGCGCCCCCCTCCATCGAGAGGCGCACCGCGAGATTGCCGGCGATCGGCGAATTCGCGACGTACGCCACTGCCACGTCAACCAGCAGGAACAGTCCTATCCAGGCCAACCAAGGGCGGGCCGTCATTCGTTGGTCCGCGGCATCTGGTGGGCGCTGGTACGAGAGCATTGCGACTAACAGCAGAACCGACATGACCAGTCGAGAGACCGGTCCATAAAGCAGGAAGAGCCAGATATTGTGGTGCGCAAGCCCGGTGAACGCACCATGCAACGCGTAGATCACTACAAAGCCGAGAAATCCAAGCGTCATCCATCGTAGCAGCGGCTCTCCGGATGACTGATAACAGCGCCACGTGACGTAAGTAACAAACAGGCCTGCCAAGGTGGCTGCCGTGATCGCAATGATATGGAACAGGTGATTCTCGAATAAAAGCGTGGGGTCCTGAAAAAAGTACAGGTAGCCAATCAGATAGGCCGGAACAAGCGCAAACCCTGCGAGCAGCAAGCAGGCGTAAACCCTGACCATGAAGCGAACGGCTTCAGGTGGCTCGTCGGTGGCGATGAAATTGATCATGGGTCCCTCCGGTCTTGATCCATTCATAGTTTTTTCAGGAAGCCCAGTAGCAGCTCATTGACCTCTGTCGCGCGCTCTTGCTGTATCCAGTGGCCGGCACCTTCGAGGATATGACACCCGCGCAGTTGCGGCAGTGTCTGCGCGAAGGCTTCGATCTGCCGCGGGGAGCTCGGAAACTTCAGCACGGCGTCGCGGCTGCCGGCTATGAACATCGACGGCTGCTGGATTTTGCAACCGCGCCAGGGTGCCAGCAGTGCCCATGAGCGCGTCATGTTGCGGTACCAGTTCAAGCCGCCGTGAAATCCGCTGCGGGTGAATTCGCGGGTGTAATAGGCAATGTCCTCCAGGCTTAGCCAGGCTGGCAGGGTTTCGGGCTCGATCATCGCGCCCAGGAAGCCCTGGCCCGGCTGCAGCCGGCCGAACACCGGCCCCTCGGGCCCGTCACCCGAGCCACTGAAGTAGATGCGCCGGATCGACGACTCGACGTCCCTTTCCAGCTCGGCCTCGGCCACACCCGGCGTCTGGAAATACTGGATGTAGAAGTCGCTGATACCCCGCGAGACCAGCGCGCTGAGGAGCTCCACGCGCGCCGGTGGCGAGAAGGGAACGCTCATGCCGACCACCGCGCGGAACAGATCGGGTCGCATCAATGCTGCGCCCCAGGCTACCTGCGCGCCCCAGTCATGGCCGACGATCACGGCTTGCTGTTCGCCGAGTGCGTTGACCAACTCGACCATGTCGCCTACCAGGTGGAGCGTGGTGTAGGCGTCGGGCTCAGCCGGCGCATCTGTGCCGCCATAGCCGCGCATGTCAGGTGCTACCGCCCTGTAGCCGGCGGCCGCCAGCGCAGCGAGCTGGTTGCGCCACGAGTACCACAGCTCCGGAAAACCATGGCAGAGCAAGACCAGCGGGCCGCTACCTTGCGTGGCGATCTGCATGCGGATGCCATTGATGTCGAGCAGTTCCAGGTGTGGCTCGTTCATGTGCGCTTCCTGCGATTCAAGCGATGTCCCCCAGCAACCGTGGCAAGCTCGCCAGAGCCTGCTGTCGGCTGGCAGAGAGCCGATGCAGCTGTGCGAGTTTCTCGGTGTCGGTTTCCTCAAGGCCCCTGACCACCGCTGTCATGAAGAACAACCGCGACTGCTTGATCCAGCGGGCCAAACCTTCATGCTCTCCCCAGCGTAGCTGGTTACCCAGGTAGACCGCCCAGATTCTGATCCAGTCCGTGGGGACGTGAGGCGGCGGGACCATCCTGCACAGCGCGTTCATTTGCGCTTGATCGACCAGGTGGCTTTCCACATAGGCGATCAAGGCCGCGCTGAACACGGGTTGGCAGCTGCTGACCATCAACAGGTTGATCTTGCCGCCGTCGAATACCTTCATTTCAGGCAGTCTCGGGATGGCACTGGCGCTGCAATCAATGTGCAGGGCATGTGGGCTTGTGGCGATGCTGTCCTGCTCGAGCACGATGCGCGTTGGCTCGATAACGCGCACCCTCCCCTGGCGCACGACGTTGTCGATGCGTCGAAGCTCACGCAGTTCCGCCTGTGTGACGGTGGCGCAGCGGTAAGCAGTGGGTTCGACGGACTTGTCCAGGCGCAGGAGCTGACCTGTCGCCTCAAGCCTTAAGAACAGGTCCGGGATCGAGCCCGCGGCTGCGATAGCCTCGAACTGTGCCGTGAGACCGCCGATTGTTCGTTCGAAGCCGTCGAGGCCGGGTTGCAAGTTGGCCCGGTCGATCAACCACGGATCGTTCGGCATG
>RCUL01000535.1_pt1 | contig 18156 bp, 14 predicted proteins | sample 2167521 | NCBI WGS metagenome assembly RCUL01 (sample SAMN09932745, study PRJNA488358) | compost metagenome | feature: garden; material: soil; isolation source: compost soil in acetic acid-enriched culture | place: Germany: Experimental Botanical Garden Goettingen | collected 2016-01-27
CCCTTTTCGCTTTTCGAAGTATCCGGATAACAGTAGCTATTTCATGTAAATAAATTTTTAACCATTGGAGTTTGTTCCCGTTTTTCCGTGGGAGGATATGAATCGCTTCAAATGCGTCTATTTTTAAATTCGGCAATAATTGAAGTAAAGCATTTTTGTGTGCATGACTTCCGTAAAATCTCGTATCATACTTAAATACTTCTTGCCACAGATACAACGCGCAGGAATTAACCAGCTCATGCTCATTGGCATCTTTGCCCAATTCTACGATATAGTTCATAAATTACTAAATATTGTTTAAATAAGTCACAATCTAACGGAACAGATAAACACAGTATGACCACAGCAATAAAATAAATATACTATATACCTTATTGCCGGAAATGACAACCTTAAAATCGCCGTTATATTGATCGGAAAATAAATTCATGTAATCCCTTTTTATATAAACTTATATAATACATCTCCATAAAAACTATAGGATTGTTTGAAATGGAAAATATTCATCTTTGTATGGAATTATAAAAGCATAAAGTCTAAAAGCCGCAAACAGTACCAATAAGACATAAGCTAACACCCTAACATTAAATGACTTGATGGAAGTAATAAAAAAGCCCCACAATAATATTTCAAAAAATAAAAATGGAACTGCTAATCGCTGAATTACAGGAATACTAAGCGCGAAAAGAAAATAAATAATATTTCCAAAAACTAAAAGATTCAAATATCCGACATATCTGTCTTTGAATTCAATACGAACATTATTTATTCCCCAAATAAATAACGGGAGAACAATTGAACGTTTAAGAATACCGACAGCAAAAGAAATATAAGGATTCGATATTCCGGACTCTAGTCCTTGTTCTTGATAATTTAGCAATTTAATCGCAATCGTTGCCCCATTTCCAAAAACAGCAATCATCGTATTAATAGCTATATTTGCTATATTGATAATACCTAATATTAAAGCACCACAAAGCATCAAATAAAGGATTTTTGCATCAATCCGGATATTGTATAGCCAGTAAGCGAGAAGAAACACAATACAGGATATATGTAACGAACAGGCGAGTAACACAAGTAATACAAATATTATAGGCTTCTTTCTCCTAATAAAAACTGTTGAAAATGTGGTGATTGAAACGGCTGTAAATTGACGTATAGATGCGATATCAGCTAGATAATAGCTATAATATAATAAGAGTGAGATCAACAAAATTTCTTTATTTTCGAAGATAACTCTAGCTTTCAAACCAATTGTTATTACGGCAAGTACGAATAAAAATCCGCTATATGAAAATCCCATATTGCTAAACCAAATATTCATTAAAGTATACCCCTTCTCCATGAAATTAGCTTTCATCAGATTGCCTGAGGTATATGCTTCAATGTCCTGATAAAATGAAAAATAGGATTCCCAATCCGGACCGACTTCCCACCTCATGCTACTCAGGCTGATTAAGAATAAGACCAAGCCAATAAAAATAGTAGACTTATAGATTATCGAGAAATCTGTTAAATCAAGGACCGAAAAAATGGCCAGTATTATAAATATTGAAGCATAAATCATTTATTTCTTTAATACCAGATCCCGTAAAACGTGTAAATAACTATGTCCAAATTGGAGATCAGGCTCAAGATAGTTTCCCTCCGCCCATTCATTCCAAGATTTTACGAATATAATCTTTTTGTCTATTTCTTTTCCAGCAACCAAGTCAAGTGCTTCAGAAACGTGCTTTCTAAATAATTCAGGTGTTGACCCATGTAAGATTAAACCCTTCTTCCCGCTTCTTGGAGAATGATCCCAGTTTGGGATAATTGTCGGAAAGCAATTTTCTTTCTTCATTTCCCGGCACAAAAAATATTTAATAGCATCTGAATACTCAAAAACCTTCAGCGAATTATCAGAGCGTAATTTGTTCAGAACTTTATCAAAAAAACTCCGCTCGTGCTTCATAATCTCACCTGTACGCACAATATTTACTCCATCAAATCCCAAGCTAATAAGATTGTCGTACGCTAAACTATCATTGCTATGTGCAATAAAATATATACCATCCAATCCGCTCTTTAAGGCCAAATCATTCCATAGGGCTATAAATTCCTTGGCATCCTTTAATTTCAAGGGTTGATATATTTGAAAAACAGGTTTATTATCTATTCGGATATAACGTCCATCCTGGAAAGCTGGAAGTACTTCATAAAAATGAGCTTCGTTGTCTTCCTTGCCCGGGTACGTTTGTTCAATGAGAATTTTTTTTCCCAATCCGTGCCAAATACCACTCCACGTTTCATTGGCCCAACCAAAACAAAATGGAAAATCAGGCTTACCACTAGCCAGTACTTCATTGATAGGTTTTTCCAATAATCGACGACCTCCGCCAAACCAATAGTGCCAATAACAAAACCCTTCTATCCCAGCTTCTTTTGCCAGTTCCACCTGTAATTCCCTTACCTCTGGTATGCGCAAATCATAATAGCCCAAATCAGCAGGCACACGAGGTTGATAATGCCCTTTAAATAAAGGTTTTGCTTTACCTACGTTTGTCCATTCAGTAAATCCCTTACCCCACCATGTATCATTTTCAGGAATTGGGTGAAACTGAGGTAAATAATATGCTATCAATCGTGCTTTCTTATGCTCCATATAAATCATTTTTTTGCTATTCCGTGAATAATCCCCTTTACAATCGCTTTCAATTTATTCCATTTATCTTTTTCTCCTAGAATGATCTTTATAGAACGAATAATAATATGGGTGCGAACAAGTCTTACCTTATATTCAGGTCTAAAAAGATTCGGATATCGCTTCCACATAACAATGTGATTCCGAACAATATAGTAAGTTCTGAATGCTGAATAATTCTCAGACATCAATCCAAAGCCAATATCTGTTGGATATCCAAATTCATGATGAAGATAGACATCTGGCAAGATTACAGCCTGCTTATTCTCAAGGCTAAAAATCCTATAACAAAATTCATAATCAACTGCATCTATAAACAATGAGTTGTCAAATCCTCCAAAATGCTTTAATAATGGTATCGAAAAGATAGACCCTGATGTAATGGTATCAATTTCGTGAAAAACGTCTTCTATGTTTTTTTTATACATAGCCTTTCCGTTAATTACAGGATTGGCAGAGTAGATTCCTATATCGACCTTCTCAGAAAGTAAATCTATTTTATGTTTAAAAAGTTTTAGGGCGCCTGGTTCAAAATGGCTATCTTGGTCCATTGTAAGCAGATGAGTAAACGAATTATTTGCTCCCCAATCCATCGCAAAATTCAGCGCCCCGGAAATGCCTATATTAGCTCCATTACCCACGAATCGAATTTTTGCTCTATCTTCATCCAAATGATCATTTATCATTTTAACTTCATGATCTCTTAACATTGAATTTTGAAAAAGTAAAATTTCATCCGACTCATTTTTTAAAGAATCAATCTCCTTCAATAAAACGTCTATATCCGGACGATATAAAACAATAATAGTTAATAACTTCATCGACATTAATCCTTCCTACTTATTACCTTTAAGAGTGTGTGGATGCCAATAGGTAGGTCTTTAGAAACTTCATAAGGCCATTTCCATCCCTGATAAAGGAGGTCAACAATACCCGGCACAATTGCCATTACCAACATCGCATTATTTCCATAATGAAGCCCCAAAAACAACAGAACTACTGTAAGAAGTCCTGAAAGCAGCGACGGAATCATAAAGGGAATCTCATTTTTAGTAGCGATTACTGCACTCGACATTCCTGTATTGAGGGCAATAAAACTAGAAACTATCATAACCAAAAGGACACCGTCTGGAGCAAACAAGGTTTTACTTCCCATTTGATTTAGAAAGATATTTCCAAAGAAATAAATACTTAAGCATGTACCAATAAATAGCAAATTTGCTATTAAAACTCCCCTTACATAAATAACAGCAATTTCTTCCTTCCTCTTCTGCACACGTAAATTCGATATCTTCGGTATATAGGTGAGAAGTGCTATAGTTGAAACATTAATGACTAGATCCAAAACTTGCTTGGTGATGCCAAATACCGCAACCGCAGATAGAGAAAGATAAATTGACCCAAGAAATACCGATGACTTTTGGATTAAAAATCCTCCTAATGAAGTTATTCCATATTTAACTGCATTTGGGCTAACAATTTTTAAAACGTCCCGAAACGGAATAATCTTTGCAGAATTAATCTTATTACATAATTCTTTCGTGTAAAAAAATTTAGCAGAAAAAACTCTAATAAATACAATCGAGAAAAATTGGCTTATCACCAAAGCAAGTATGCCAAGTCGAAAATAAATTAGTGTAATTGTAGATATTAAAAATAAAAGTTGTCCTAGTACGGTAATTTTCTTTGTAATTCTGATTTTGCCAGATCCTTCTAATAATGCTTCAAAATATAATGTATATAAGTTATAAGAACTAATAAAGCAAAAAATAAACCAGGCAATGTAAGCCCTGCTTTTGACTCCATCATAATCTTCTAATATGTGATGGATATAAAATGTGCCTAATGTTAAAAATAATGTAAGAAGAAAAAAAGCAAGTCTTGAGTATAACCATTTCATACTCATAATCAAAGCTCTCAACAATGAATAATTTATATCATTACTGCTATCGGTGTCTCGTTCGGAAAACCCTTGAACAGCTAAACTATCAACCCCACTAAATACGAAAGCCACAGATCTACTAAATGAATTGTGGAAACCAAAATCCAATAAGAAAATAACAGATGTCAATGTGCTAAACAAAATCCATAATCCCACATCTCCTGATTCGATCTTGGTTAAAATAATAGGTAATACAATAACAGATGAACCTATCTTCAAAAAGGTTGCACAATAATTCCAAATGACATCTAATCGGTTAATATTCATCTTCAACTACTTGATCAGTTTATTATATATCCTATTTATAAATAGAAATATAAACGTAACGAAGCATGCTAGGAGTGCACCAATCGCTGCATAAAGTGATTTACTCAATTTAGTATTCATCAATGGATAAATAGGCTTATCAACTTCTTGTATCAATGGAGCTTCTTTCATTAATGCCATTTTTGCCATTTCTAAATTTTGAATTAGCTGCCCCAAAATTGCCTTATTTGTCTCTGCTGAGAACTGAGCGCGTTGGGTCGGTACCAATCGTTGTGCTTGCCGAGTGGGATTTAAATTTGGCGTTGCATCTACCACTGAGGCAGCAATATTTATGCTACCATTCATTATTCCTCGAACTGAATCAGCTTTGTTTTGCAAAATTTCAATATTATTAAGCGACTTTTTCGTCTTAGTTTCAATATAAAACGTATTGACTTCATTGACTAATGCCTGATTAAATTCTTTCGAAAACACTTCATCATTGGAACTGACATCGACTTTGATAATAGAGGATTTCTTATCAAGCATACCGACTTTTAGAATAGTTCTATTAATCTCTATAACCGTTTTTTGGAAAATACTATCCTGCATCCGATTTTGTCCAGATAAACTTTTCTTTTGAAAATCTATCTTCAATAAATCAGGTGATTTTTTCTCCCAATTTGCGCGGGCACCATGGAGTGACAAATACCTATCCATTAAAACCTTAGATGAATCGCTGGGAGATTTTTGTAGCAAAGCCGCTTCTATCATTTTGCGAGATTTGTACAATTCCAGAAGATTATCACCCTGAAACATCCCCTGACCACTACCGCCTACATCTATTCCTACCATGGCAGCCATTCCTGCGTACTGCCCTAGCCCACCTCCTTGATCCCCATTCTCCAAGACAAATGTAGTTGTGGCTATATAATTAACTTCTTTATACTTTGCATAAAAAAATCCTAAAAGGGCACCAAGAATTCCTATAACTAGAAAGAAATACCATTTGGAAACAAAATATTTTATCCAATCTTGAATCTTTAAAACCAAATCCTTCAATGACACTTGTTCTACACCATTATTGTGTCTTTTTGCATCTGACATAACTCACCTACCTTAATAAACTAACAATAATAGCCGCCAACGAGGCAATACCTGTTCCAAGTCCAACCCAACCCTGAGCGCTCATCCGCTCCCTCGGTGCCCGTTTAGGAACAACAATCTCAGCTCCCGGTTTTACCTCAGGATACCCACCCGATTTACCTTTTACAGCACCATTGGCATACTGAACAAACACACGTTTTTTCAATGCATTGTCCGTAAATCCACCTGCTTGATTGATATAATATTTCAGGTTTTTACCTTTTACATATACGACGTTATTTGGATTCAAAACCTCTCCTACGACCTTAACTGTTTCCAGTTCTTTTGGCACAGTAATAATATCGCCATCCAAAACCAATAAGTCGCCTTTTTCGTAAGGCTTCTCCAAAATTTTATTTAACTCAATCCCAACAAGGTCACTCGGCTCAACATCAGCAGCCGACATTCCTTGCTGTGACACCTTGGCCAAAGCGCTACTTTTAGCCTTTGAACTCTCTGTATTCTCTTCGTCGTTTTCCTTATCTTGTTTATTTTTCTTATTATCTCCAATCGCGCCCAAACTATCCTGCTCCAACTCTTTTTTCAAACGTTCTTTCTCTTTTTTCTCCTCTGCTTTCAATTTAGACATCCCTGTACGTTTTAAAGAAGCGCCTTCAGTATAAGCATACGTGGTCAATCCTCCGGCCCGCTTGACGATGTCGGAAATACGTTCATCCTCGCGTGAAATGGTATAAATACCCGGATATAGGACCTCACCCTCAATCGTCACTTGCCGCTGTGTACGGAACCCTGCGTCTCCTAATACCGAAACAACATCGTAAGGTTGTAAAGCAATAGTCGGATCTATAAGGATACCATCTTTAATATCGACTAAAATCGTTTGCGAAGAACTATGATCGTCAGCATTGCGCTGTTTAAGTCTTCGGGCAATCTCCACGCGTGCATTTTTAGCCGCTTCCGTCAGCCCACCAGCTTTTTGAATAACATCACCTAGTGTTGCATTGCTAGCGAAAGGTAGATCACCAGGAAAACGTACTTCGCCTTGAACGGTAAATTTATATTCGTCACGTAGATCAAAAATAGAAGCAATTTCGATCTTGTCCTCACGCTTCAATGGAATATCAGCAACTGTACCGGCCAATACTTCCCGTACATTAAAATTGATCAGTTCTGAAGTATTATCCGCTTTCAGGCGGTTGATGATACCACGTTCTAAAAAAGCATCTTCACGTACACCATCCGCCATTTCAAGCACTTGCTTGAGCGTCAGACCTGACTCCAAACCAAATATACCCGGACGGAATACCGCACCAAGAACAGATACCCGATTGGCATAACGTTCCAATATCGGCTCAACAATATATTGATCTCCACCCTTAGGCGTATAATTTGCGAACTGGTCAGCATAGACATCTTGCACACTGCGCTCACGTCCTGTTGTTTGCAAAACTTTGATCTTCGCAGTATAGGCATTCTCTGTAAAATCGCCCGCATAACGCAAGATATCTGATAAGGATTCTCCGGCTACCGTCTCGAAAATAGCAGGTCGCTTTACTTCACCTTCAAACTGCACACGCGCTCCATATACAGGAATATGGATAATATCTTGATCCTGTAAACGTATATTACCTTGTTGTATACCATTAGCCAAAAAATCATAAACATCAATTGTACTGACGACACGATTACCACGGATCACTTGGATCTGACGGTAGGTACCATTTTTATTGGGGCCTCCAGAAGCATAAAGTGCATTGAAGACTGTAGCTAAAGAAGGTAAACTATAGGTACCCGGTTTGGTAACAGCTCCGGTCAAGGTAACACGGATCGTACGGATATTACCAATTGTTACACTTACATTAGTTCTTCCTGAACGGATTGCAGGATAGGTTCCACTCAAACGCTGTTCAATCTTACTCTTCGCCGCAGCGATCGATAAGCCCGCAACATTAATCTGACCAACATATTCCACCTTGATCATTCCATCTGGGCTGACAAGAAGTGTATAAGAAGCTTCATTATCACCAGTGATATCCAATAAGATCTCATCATCAGGACCAATGATATAAGAACTTGGCGTCGCCATCCGAAGATTGGGTTCAAAAGTAATGCTATTATTCTTAAACAAGTCCGCGCCAAAAATCTTCAATTTTCCATCATCATGCTGAACGGAATCGGGATTATTATTGCGTTTATTTTGTAAGGAATCTGTCGTATTTACCCCCCCCACTTGACGGCCGGCTGCCCGCCCTGCGGTAGCGGTCGTATTGTTTCGCTGGGATTGATCGGATTGTTGTTTCTTGCGTTTAATTTTCGCCAAACGATCTTTTAGTTTTTGCACTTCAACAGCAGAGATCCCTTGTGCACGGGCAAAACCATCCAATTGGCTTTCATCATAGCCCATTAATGCTGCCTGTTTTACGTATTGCTCGATTTGAGCATCCGTCAAATTATCCACCTTGATGTTGGCCGGATTGGTCTGTGCGTATATTGAGCCCACAAATCCGATCATGCAAAACCATAAAATTACTTTTTTCATTCGATATATTGGCATTTGCCGCAAAATTAGTAAAACTATTTAATTAAATCGTTTAAAATATTTACACCAGAGGTTTTAAACTGGCCGGAAAGAGGTCTCTACCTCCTCGCTAGAATCTTTCGCTATTCAGGTATCTAACGTAAAAGACAGCGCTTTTGCTACGTCTTACTCTTTATTTTATTAGGTATCATTGATTTATTTCAACGCTAAGGGCAAGTCAGTGACAACAATCGCTTCATGCGAATGATTCTGTCCATGGAATCCTGAAAGTTTTATTAACTTAGCAAAGTTAAGCATTAAATTAGAATGAAAAGTTCAACTCTTGGTTTTTGGTTGCCAATGGCCCTGATCGCAGGCCTGCTATGGGCATGCAATGGAAATAATAAATCAAAAAAGGAAAGTAACGAAACAATACCGCAAACAGCGAGTACGATGGGTGCCGCAGATAGTAGCTTGTTACATTTCTGGGATAAGTTCGACATGAAAGACACTGCTCAGGTTAAAAATCCAGACAAAGGAGAGCAGCAACTCGCTGATTTTATCGGTTTATTATCAAAAACACCTGATTCTGCCATGCGGGACAAAGCGGTAGACCTGATGTTAGACAAGGCCAAATCCAATAGGACCAGTTTCGACTACTTCATTAAACTATACGAACGTTATCTCTATGATGGTAATTCACCAATGCGAAATGATATCATCTACGAATCTGTTCTACGTTACATGATCAAAACTGACCTATTATCGGATCTAGAGAAAGAAGCCTATAGACCTACCTATAAATTAGTAATGCGCAATAAGGTAGGGCAGCCCGCAGAGGACTTTAGTTATGAACTGGCCAATGGAACAAAACAAAAACTATCGCAGACAAAAGCTAAATATACCTTCTTGATCTTTTACGACCCGGATTGCTCGCATTGCAAAGAAACCATCCATCAACTCCGCGATACTCCAGAATTGGTGCAACTTTTCACCCAATTAGAGGTACAGGTACTCGCGATTGACCCCTGGGGAGACCGCAGTAAATGGAAAAATTATATGCCTGAAATGTCCGAAAAATGGATCAATGGTTTTGATACCGATAGCAAGATACTGTCGTTCAACTTATACGATCTCAAGGCATCGCCAACAATATATCTCTTGGATGAAAACAAAAAGGTTATATTAAAAGACACTTACCTACAGCCAGTGATCCAATATTTTGTTCAACCCAAGTAATAATATATGACCGAACATTCGGAAGACAATAAGACACGAATTATTTCCAATGACCTCTATTTTACCGAAGTACAACGGATGCTGGATGAAGGTAAGGAGGTCCGTATCCGTATCAAAGGTGGTAGCATGCGTCCGTTTATCGAGGATGGAGACAGCGTTTTATTGCTGGCCTATCGGGGTAGGGCTTTGCAGCTGGGGAGTAATCTATTGGCCAAACACCAAGGGAAGTATGTTTTTCATCGCTATGTCGGAAAGAAAAATGGACAGATCGTCTTAGCTGGAGACGGTAATCTCGTATTACGGGAGTATATAGACACAACGGACATTATTGCTGTCGCTTCGGTCCATTATCCACTGCAATCAGCCGAGGAAATTAATTTAAATCACTGCTGGGCAAGATTGCGTGGCTTGGCCTGGTACCGCATCCGCCTGCTCCGGCGGATTGTTGCCAAATTGAAACGCATGGTATAAAGATATACAGGTTATGCTGATGGAAAATAATTATTAACTTTGGTTTTATTTATTCTATTGTCCTAACATATCACGTCGACATGTTGCATAAACAAACGAACAGTGTACCTGGAAACAGATATGACTATTAAAAACAGATAATTTACATATGAAATTGAGATCGGATTTAGTATTGAGAACAATTGGTTCAGATCATTTAATTGTGGACCCTAGCCAGGATATGGTTGACCTATCGACCGTGTACACCCTGAATAGCACTGCGGCATGGCTTTGGGAGCAACTCAAAGGGACAGAATTTGAACTAAATACCATCGTTGGACTGCTCTGTGACAACTATGATGTCGATCAGGAGCAGGCGCAATCCGATGCCAAAGTATTACTTGGGGATTTTGAAAAACAAGGACTATTGGAAAAATAACCTTTCCACGATCTATCTGAATGAACAATAACAGCCTGAAACAACATGCGCGCTGGGCATGGTCAATCAGCGAAGGCTATCGCGGCAGATTGCTCCTCTACTTTGTATTGGAGCTGATATGCATCGGACTTTCCCTGATTTTTGTGTACCTGTCCAAAAAGGCTGTTGACGTAGCAACCTCCCCGGGAGAATTACCGCTCAAATGGCTGCTGATTGGCATAATAAGCAGTATCACCCTCAATGTAGCCATCAAGGGCTACTCCGGCCGCCTGATGGAACGGATCAAGCTGATGATGACACTGCAATTGCAACGCCATATGCTCGACGCACAGATGCTATCGGTATGGCGGCTGATCAAAAACTGGCATACAGGTGATATCCAGATCCGGATTCAGACCGATTGTGAAGAAGTGGCCAATACCATCGCCAGTACTGCACTTTCCTTTGTATTGACGATTATTCAACTACTGGCTTCTATGGGCTTCCTATGGTATATGGATCCCATGCTTGCCCTGATGATCCTGGCCATATCACCTTTATTTGTATTTTCAAAAATTTACTTCCGCAGAATGCGCAAATTGAGCAAGGAGGTAAAAGAAGAGGAAAGTAATTTTTCAAAAGTTCTCCAAGAAAATCTGCGCTTCCGGCTGCTGATCCGTGCCATGGGCATTTTTCCTAAAAGACGTGCGAAATTGACTGAAAGCCAACAACAGCTTTTTATGCTGAAAATGCGTCAGATCAACTTTTCGACCTATACCCAAGGTGCCATGAAAGTCGCCATGAATGCGGGTTATTTAGTCGCCTTTATCTGGGGCGTCTATCGGCTGCAATCCGGGCAGATTACTTTTGGAACCATGACTGCCTTTTTGCAATTGGTCGCTCGAATTCAAACACCAATTCTTGCATTGATTGCTTATATTCCGGGTTTTGTTCGCTTTCGGGTATCTGCAGATCGACTTTTGGAATTACAAGAAGGCGAGATTGAACCTCTGGTAGAACAGCATCGATTAAATGGGACAAAAGAACTGCGCATCACTGACCTATCCTTTCGTTATGAAGACAAATGGGTCTTGCAGCAGTTAAGTCTTTCCCTCAAAGTGGGTGAACCGACAGCAATTATTGGCCCTAGTGGAAAAGGAAAGACCACCTTGATCCGTCTGTTGCTATCGCTGCTCAAAGCTGAAAAAGGCGATATCACACTGGTAGATACAGATGGAGAACGATCATTGGAGGCAAAGCACCGCATCAATTTTGCCTATATTCCGCAGGGTAATTCGCTGTTCAGTGGAACAATACGTGAAAACCTGTTGCTCCATGTCAAAGAAGATAGTCCACTTGATATAGATAAAGCGCTATGGCTGGCCTGTGCAGAATTTGTATTTGAATTTCCAGATGGCGTAGACACTTTAGTGGGAGAATCGGGTATAGGTCTATCGGAGGGACAAGCGCAACGTATCGCTATTGCTCGTGCACTGATGCACGATGGTGATATCTGGCTCTTTGACGAAGTAACCTCTGCATTAGATAGAACGACTTCAGATATGCTAACACAACGCCTGCTCGAATATGGAAAACATAAAATATGTCTTTTTGTAACACACGACTTACATCTCGCAGATAAATGTCAGCACCGCATCTACCTTGATTAAATAAAGTAATAGCTGTGATTAGCAAATACAAATAGCTATGAAAACAATCTGGATAGGCTATAAATATTAAAAGATGAACCGAGCCTTCAAGCTCATGAAGTAATTATTCACATAGGAACTGAATTATGAATATAACGAATTCACCGGAGTTATCTCAAACCCGCTATCGTATCGCGGACTTAATTTTGGAATTTAACCATCCGACTCATATTGCTTTGAATCATATCTTGGATTCCTTTCGGGATTTTCAGATCAATATTGCTGACGGAAAAGCTGATATTACAATTAATATCAGTCCAGAAAAAGCTCCGGTAACAGCGGATATGGGACTATTGCGGACAGATGAGTCTATTGCTTGGGGAGATCGGTTTCGTTTTTATGAGAAGGAGAACACATTTATTACAACAATAGTAAATGAGCAGGGCACCGGGACATGGTACCAGTACAGTAACCGCAACTTTGAGCGATCTACGATTTATGTTCCTGAGAGTTCAGCCGCTGAACAGAGCGCTGTGATCACTTGGATGTCGATGATGATATTTGGCCAAGCAAGCCTCCTGCACGATACCATTATGATCCATGCCTCCGTGGTCAATCATGAGGGCAACGGAATCGCATTTTTAGGGAAAAGCGGAACCGGAAAAAGCACGCATAGTAGACTATGGCTTACCCATATTCCCAACACTGTATTGCTCAATGATGATAATCCGGCTGTCCGCAAAACAGCGGAGGGCATTTTTATCTATGGAACACCATGGAGCGGCAAGACGCCTTGTTACAAAAATGAACGATTACCACTAAAAGCATTTGTACGGCTAGGACAGGCTCCGACCAATACATTTACTTGGCAGCCCGGACTCAAGGGTTTTATTGCGGTGCTCCCGAGCTGTACCGCTATCCGATGGAATAAAGACCTTTTTTCCAGTATGAATACCATCTTGGAAAAAATTGTAGCTGAAATACCGGTAGGTTATCTACAATGCTTGCCCGACGCGGCTGCTGCCCAGCTGTGTTATTCGTTAGTAATTTAGTAGTGAGAATTCGTATTAAAATTTCTAATAAACTAAAAGGTCACGGGATAATATGATTATCCTGTGACCTTCATAGCTGTCATAGCTATTCTCATACTACTCTCTTAGCAAGTAGCTGCACTAACTTATTTGCTCTTTGTCTTGATCATACCACGCTCTGGCCTTGTATGCATTTTGCCCTGATCCACTGTTTGGATCGTACGTGCAGAGATACTGCGCATAGCCGCCCGTGATTTGCTTGTGGGAGCTGCATCAGCTAAAGCTGTTGCCAGCATTTTCTCCTGAGGATCTCCGACATCGGCTGAAACATCGTCACCGACACCACTCTTATCAGGAACAAGTCCGTCCCAATAATCACGCAGACCGGATTCAGTTCCCTTGTTATATTTCTCGCCGAGATTTCCGCGTGAATTCTTTAGAATAAATGAAGCCGGCCAATAAGATACTTTGTCCCGGACTTTCTGCTCAAAAAAACCAACAGGCTTACCATAGGTTCTTGATTCGGTGGCTATAATCTGGACCGGAAGATGCGGCGTAAGCACGTTGATTAGCATCTCAGCCGCTGAAGCAGTCTCTTCGCTCACCAAGAAATAAACTTTATTAAGATTTAACGTACTTAGTCCGTCAAAGTAGGTATCAGACATATGCAGTTGATCTCTTAAGTTCTTTGCCGCATCCGACTGCATGTACTTATTCATTTCATAGGTCAGCATCAGTTTACCTTTGGTCTTGGCGCCGCCGATCTTATCCGCAATATAGATAGCCGCATCTACATAGCCCCCGCCATTGTACCGCAGATCAACAATCAGGCTTTTGATCTGTTTGGTCTCATATGCTGCAAAGGTTGCATTGATATTTTTCTGATTCTGATTGTTATTCTCAATCTCTTCAAATGAAGATAAGGCCAAATACCCGATGTTGTTACCGCTATAGGTATATATCGTATCCTTATAGATCGGATTGATCACATACGAATTGTTATAGCTCATCGCTTTTTCGAAGATCTTATTATCCGCACGCTTCACCTGCAATGTAAGAGCTGCTGCATCCAATGCCGTATTGATATTATTCCGCAAACGGCTGTAGGCTGCTGGGTCTTTCACTTGACAAGTACCACCCGGGTCAGGACAGCTAACTTCGATCGAATAATTTTCCTTGTCATTATTGACAGATGTAATGATATCTGCACGTTTAAATCCAGCGACTTGTGCCGGAGATCCGCCTTCGACAAAGGAAATATAGGGCCGCGCAGTCTTACTATCTAGCGAAAACCATTGTACTGAGATGCCATAGCCTTCATTGTTATCCATCTTTGTACTCGCCTGCTCGGCGATATTGTAGCCGTTGATACCTTCCATAAAGGAAAAGCGGTCAAAAACACCTGCATATCCAGCGGCAACATGGACTGGTGTCAGCCTTTTGAGTGCATCAAGCACGTTGCTAGCTGAACCATATTGATCGGTATACTGAGCCGGATTGTTTAAATAATCCGGGATGGATCCATCCGCCCATACGGAATAGAGCTTATAATATTTATAAATATCGTCTTTAATAAGCTGACCATCGGTACGGTCAGTTGGTTCCGGCTCCGGTTCGGGCTTTGGATTATCCTTTTTACAGGAAAGAACAGTAAGTCCGATCAGCGCTATCGCTGCCCAACGCCCTACTTGCTTTAGAGGCACTATGTTCATATGTTGAAGCAATTTGTAAAACAAACATAGATAAATTGCTTTTTATATGCAATTTAATTACGCTTGATATCAAAGAATTGTAGTTTTTCGGCGGCCTCTTAAGCTCAAAAAAACAGGATCACATCAAAACCACTGTCTTTAATAAAAATAACCATTGCCTGGTAGACTTACACCCCATAATCTAAATACTAACTACTAAGATCTAAATACTAATATCTATATTTCTCTTTCCATTTGTCCCGAAGGCTCTGGCGGATCTTCTCCTCCTGAGGATTTTGTCCCGGTTCGTATAATTTTACACCACTAACCTCTTTGGGTAGAAATTCCTGTAGCACAAAATTTCCAGGATAAGCATGTGCATATTTATATTCGGCTCCATAGTTGAGCTCCTTCATCAGTTTAGTCGGTGCATTACGGATATGTAAGGGAACCGATAGATCACCGGTTTGTTTCACGAGCGCCTGTGCCTTATTAATGGCCTCATAGGATGCATTGCTCTTGACTGAAGTCGCAAGATAAATGACGGTTTGCGAAAGAATTATACGCGATTCCGGCCATCCGATGACGTTCACTGCTTGGAAACAGTTATTAGCCAACAGGAGCGCATTGGGATTGGCATTACCAATATCTTCTGAAGCTAAAATCAATAACCTGCGGGCGATAAATGAAGGATCTTCTCCCCCTTCGATCATCCGGGCAAGCCAGTATACGGCAGCATTTGGATCGGATCCTCGTATAGATTTAATAAATGCCGAAATAATATCATAATGTTGTTCCCCCGCTTTGTCATAGATCGCCATATTCTGTTGCACCTGTTTCAGCACAAAAGCATTGCTAATGGGTTCCTTGTGAAGAACTGCAGCATTGACAACAAGTTCAAGTACATTCAACAGCTTGCGTGCGTCTCCACCAGACAAGCGTAACAGCGCCTCATACTCTTCAACAGTAATCGCTTGTTTTTGGAGATATACATCCTCATGAAGTGCCTTTTGAACCAGACCGATAAGATCGGCCTCTGACAGGTGCTCCAACACATAGACCTGACAACGGGATAACAAGGCTGATATAACCTCGAATGAAGGGTTTTCAGTTGTCGCGCCAATCAGTGTAACCAAACCGCGCTCAACAGCCCCCAGTAGCGAATCCTGTTGGGATTTGGAAAAACGATGTATTTCATCAATAAACAGAATTGGCTGATCCTGATTGAAATTCATCAGTCGCTCGGCTTTATCAATGACCTCCCGGATATCTTTTACGCCAGCCTGAATTGCACTCAGGGCAAAGAAAGGTCTATCCAGCTCCTTGGCAATCAACAGCGCTAAACTTGTCTTTCCAACACCTGGAGGCCCCCATAATATCATTGAGGGGATATTCTTTTGTTGGATCGCATGATAAAGTACTGCATCGGGACCAACAATATGCTGCTGCCCCACATAATCTTTCAATTGATGTGGTCGTAATCGTTCTGCAAGTGGGATACGTGTTGCCATAGTACAAATTTAAAAATTAAACCCTACAATAACTAAATATTTTAGTTTAGCCTAATAAAGGACTCCCAAGCAGTGAACGTATAACTAAAAAAGAAAATAACCGGTAAGCCACAGGCTTGTACCACCAAGGTCTCAATACTCAATACTAACTACTTCATACTCAAAAAACACTTTAACATTTTTTCACACAATTTTTCTTCATATTTGCTCTATTATTAAAGTTCTATATGGCGGAGCAGAGATCGATAAATTGATTTCACTATACAATTTATCTGAGTTTGCTCTATTATTAAAGTTCTTTATGGAAGAGCAGAGATCGATAAATTGCTTTTGGTATACAATTTATCTAAGTTTGTATGAGACGTTAATTGACGCGTAATAATGAATGAGTATGACGAAATACTGGACCTTACTTTTGACTGCCCTAACCACGACCCTTGGAATGAGCGGAAAGGTTATGGCACAGAATACCCCAAAAGACTATACTGGGGCGATAAAAAAATATGATGCTTCCTTTAGCGGCGTAGGTCCGGAGGTATATTTCCTACCTCCCCCAAAGACTGAAAACGAAATTATTGAAGACAATTATACGAGCAAAAAAAGCTTTAGTAAGGAAATCGCCAGGCAACTGCTATTCCAACGTTTGTTACTGCAATTGAAAAGCACCAATAATATGGGGCATTTTCAATATTTGATGAATCCCGTTCCTGCTAATACCACAGCATGGAATAATACCATCGAAAATCAGAAAAAAGCAGAGAACTGGATTGCAAGCTATGCCTTAGCCAATGAAGCTGCTCTATTTTCAATTAAGAATAATGATAGTAGTGCTGCTTCAAAATTTCTATATGATGCATTATCATTAGCAAATCGTACCGACAACAAGGATGATATTGCAACAATTAACTTGAATTTGAGTAATTTTCAATTGTATCATGGCGATTTCGACAAAGCCGAAGAAAGCGCCCAAAAATATCATACCTATGCCACGGTAAGCAAAAGCTATCTCGAGCAGGCCAATGCCTGGTTATTAATTGCCATGGCCCGTGCAGGGCAAAAAAACTTTAAGGCCGCAGAAAATAACATTATCCGAAGCGCTATCCCTTTATTTAATAAAGCAAAGGCTTATGAAGGTAAAATATTCGCATGGGAGATGCTGGCGGAAATCTATTTTAAACAGAACAAATACACCGAGGCACAATGGTTTTTATTGCAGGCACGTGATCTGGCCAATGCAAAAAATCTAAGTGGCGAGCTTGCAGAGATCGAATATCTGCTTGCCGCTTCCAAGCAAAAGGATGGGAATTACAAGGTGTCCATCAAAGAATTTATTCAAGCTGCTGAATTGGCCTCCAACGAGAATAACAAACAGTTGTCGTTGGCGATATTAGACAAATTAGGCGAAGTATACCTTGTCTTGAAGGACTATCCTTCGGCCGACCAGACCTACAAGGCCTATACACAACTGAAAAACGAATTGTACAATTAATTGATCTTCGTAAGATAATAGCAACCGAAGAATCGAAAGTAAGAAATAAATCGTATTTTAAGCTTTTTGTAAATATTAAAGGATAAATCAAATAAATTTTTAGAATCTATGATAATGTGCTATGAATTTCACTAAATTTAGCACGCTTATCAATAAGAGCTGTAGATTTTTTTTTATAA
>RCUL01000537.1_pt1 | contig 18077 bp, 13 predicted proteins | sample 2167521 | NCBI WGS metagenome assembly RCUL01 (sample SAMN09932745, study PRJNA488358) | compost metagenome | feature: garden; material: soil; isolation source: compost soil in acetic acid-enriched culture | place: Germany: Experimental Botanical Garden Goettingen | collected 2016-01-27
GCTGCGCAGGGCCTTCAGGCCGTGCTTCTCGCAGGCGAAGCGCTCGTCCTTGTGCTGGTTGATTCCGCCGACATGCGGCGTGCCTTTCAGGCCGCCGTTCAGGTCGTAGGTCCAGGAGTGGTAGGGGCAGCGGATCACGCCCTGCACTTCGCCGGCCTGTTGCACCAGCTTCACGCCACGGTGGCTGCAGACGTTGTGGAAGACCTGTACCACGCCTTCACGGTTGCGCATCAGCAGCAGCGGCAGGCCCATGAAGTCCACCGGCTTCACATAGCTGTTCTTCGGCAGGTCACTGGCAAAACCAATGCAGGCCCAGTTGCGGCCAAGCACGTGGTCACGTTCCAGTTCGAAATAGCGTTGCTCGGTGTAGAACTCGTTGGTCAGGCCGTGCGCCTGATGGATGGGAGCCAGAACGGTTTCCAGCGCATGGGTCGGAATGAGGCAGGAAGCAGTCGAAGTCATTGTTGTTCTCTCTTGCTAGCACGGAAGGAAATGCGCAGCCGATGGGCCAGCTGCATGGCTGCGAGTTTCGGCAAGAGACGGAACAGTCGACAAACGATTTTTTCAGACGAATTCATTACTTTTAATCATTAATAAGCGAACACCTAATCTCCGCAGTAGCCGCACTATTAGTGGCCTGTACGCAGTTACAGCGCGCCACCAAATTAATGATCAAAAGTAATGAGTTGATGAGGAGAAATGAGTTGTCCGCATGAAAGGCTTCCCCCATTTTGTTGCCACATCTCGGGTCTCAATGAGTCGAGATCGCCCTGCGCTGGAGCGGCGGCGGCCACAGGCAGTAGCCGGTGGCGAACCACCGCTTCGACGAGCTAAGCCCTCAAACCCTTGAACAAAAATAAAAGGGGACAAACATGCGTGCAGAATCGGGCCCTCTCAAAGGCCTAAACCCGACCGTAACCCTGACGTCGATAGCAACCGTGGTGCTATTCGTATTGTTCTGTGCGCTCATGGACGAGCAAGCGGCCGAAGCCTTCGAATCGGCGTCAACGTTCATCCTGAACAATTTCAAGTGGTACTACCTGGCACTCGTGAGCGGTGCCCTCGGCCTCCTGATCTGGATCTCCATCAGCCGTTTCGGAACCTTGAAGCTCGGTGGCTACGACGACAAGCCCGAGTTCAGCTTCGGTTCCTGGATTGCCATGCTATTCAGCGCCGGGATGGGTATCGGCCTGATCTTCTGGTCCGTCGCCGAGCCAATGCTGCATTACGCCGACAACCCCTTTTCCAAGGGGCTGACAGATGAAGCCGCGAGCATGGCGATGCGGATAACCCTGTTCCATTGGGGCCTTCATCCGTGGGCGATTTTCTCCCTGATCGGCCTGAGCCTGGCCTACTTCGCCTATCGCAAGGGTTTGCCCCTGGCGCTTCGGTCCCTGCTGTATCCCCTCATCGGCGACCGCATCTACGGCTGGATCGGCCATGTTGTAGACATCATGGGCGTCGCCATCACCGCGTTCGGCGTGTCCCAATCCCTCGGCCTGGGTGTGGCGCAAATCAATACCGGGCTTCACCTGGTATTCGGATTGCCCATCAGCACCGTGCTCCAGCTGTCCATCATCCTGGCGGTCACCATCATTGCGTCCGTGTCCCTCCTGGCGGGTCTGTCCAAGGGGATGAAACGGATCTCAACGCTCAACATGTACATCTCCTTTGTACTGATGCTGATCGTCCTCGCCCTCGGACCGACCCGTTACATCCTGAATCTCATGTTCGAATCCACCGGTGACTATGTGCAGAACCTGGTCGGTTTGAGCCTCTGGATGGACACGCAGAAAGACACCGAGTGGCAGAACTGGTGGACCGCCTTCTACTGGCCGTGGTGGATGACCTGGGGACCGTTCGTGGGTCTGTTCATCGCGCGGATATCCAAAGGACGCACCATCCGGGAGCTCATCGTCGGCGCCCTGGTAGTCCCCACACTGGTCACGATTCTCTGGATGTCCGTCTTCGGCGGGGCCGCACTCAAGCAGGAACAAACCGAGCGGCAGCAGCACGAGAAACTGGCCGCAAGCACTGCGCTCGTGCAGGAACAGGCGAAGTTCGAAGGCGGCTCCGTCCTCCTGGCGACCAAGAAGGAAGCGACAGCGGCCATGTTCACGTTGCTGGAGAAGCTGGATGGTCCGATGGTCGGTGGCGCGCTCTCCATACTCGTATGCCTGCTTCTGGCCGTGCACTTCGTCACCACAGCCGATGCGGGTACCCAGGTGCTCTGCACCTTGAACGCACTGGGAAGCACCAACCCGCCCAACTGGATCAGGCTGCTCTGGTGCATTCTTGAAGGCGCTGTTGCCGCCGGACTTCTCCTCGCGGGCGGGCTCAAAGCCATCCAGATGGCGAGCATCGTCGTCGGCCTGCCGATCGCAATCCTGATGATGGTAATGAGCTACACCCTGGTCCGCAGCCTGCGCCAGGAGTCGTTCAACGGCCAGCCCGACCTACCCCCGGGCGGCCGCCTACCCGTTCAGGAACATTCCCAGGAGGGTGTCTCGCAACTTCGCGGACCGGTACTGGGCGGGGCTGCAGCGGCCAACGCATTGACCGCACGAAGAGCCAGCTGACATTGGCAATCCTGTGGCGCCCCTACGGTTGGCTGGACGCAATCAACCCTGGGTGCCACTAGTCACCTGACAGCACCAAGGCCGTCAGCCACAAGCTGACGGCCTTGGTCGTTCCAGCGTTTGGAAAACCCGGTCCGTGGGCCGGAAGCAGCGACTGCCCCGTCATCCCTGAACCGAGGGGAGCCCCATGAGCCAGTCGCGGAACAGCCTCACGCTGTGTCGTGGCCCACGCGTATCGAGCGGTTCCAGCAAGCAGAACTTCGCGTCTGTCTGCAGCACCAGATCGTTCGGCCGTACCAGCGCACCCGTGCTCAATGGTTCATCGACCAGCCTGTTCCAGGCGAGCGCCACGCCCTGGCCGCTGGCAGCCGACTGGATCAGCATGCTGTAGCTGTTGATATTGACCCGGTGCTTCGGGATGACCGGCTCGTGCCCCAGGCGCTTGAACCACTCCGGCCATCCGATCCAGTCTCGCTGGGAGTCTTCGAGCCATAGCCAGGTGCAGGAAGACAGCCCTTCGATCGATGAGAGCCCGGGGTTCTTCGCCAGGTAGGCCGGGCTGCAGACCAGATAGATCTCTTCCGAGAAAAGCGGCGTTACCTCCATGTCCTTGGGCGGCGTGCTGCAATAGTAGAGCGCCAGGTCACAATCGAGCCGGGAGTAGTCCTTCACATGATCCAGCGCGATGATTCGCAGGTCGATCTCCTCGTGCTGACTTTGAAACTCCGCAACCTTGGGCAAAAGCCAGAGCGATGCCATGGCCGTGCTGGTGGCCACCGTCACTTGCTGGTCCCCTCGCCATTGCCGGATCTCCCCTGTGGAGCGGGCCAGATGCAGTAGGCAGTCTCGAACAGTCTCGTGGTACTGGGCGCCTGTCGGGGTCAGGTTGATGGTGCGGGTCGTCCGCTCGAACAGCGTCTTCCCGAGATAATCCTCCAGCAGTCGAATCTGACGGCTGATCGCCCCCTGCGTGACGTTCAGCTCCTTGGCAGCAAGGGTAAAGCTCAAGTGACGGGCAGCGGACTCAAAGGCAAGCAGGCTGTTGAGAGGAGGAAGAGGCTGGATTTTCACGGCGTTTACGACCACTCATTCTTATTCTGTCGAGTCGCGTCATTTTAGTGGTCTGAAGCCCGTTATGCCGCAAAGCGACACAGGGTTACTTCCATTTTTTCGTGCGTACCCGTGCATGCACGAGGCGCAGACGGCCACGAGTCGGATCTCAGCCACGGATCAGCCGCGATCACTTGCGAAGATCCTCTTCCGACCGGAAACGAACCTTGGCGAATGGGTGCAGCAGGCCCTGCTCGCCCGCGATGTACAGCGCATCGCCGGTCGAGGCGATGGCGTTGAGGTGGAAACCCTGCGGGTTGTCCGTACGGTGCTGGAAAGGCGTCCAGGTCTGGCCGCCATCGTCCGTACGCAGGATCAGGTTGAACACGCCGACCACATAACCGAGCGTGTCGTTGGCGAACCAGACATCGAGGAACGGCTTGTCGGCGCCCTCCTTCATCAGCCGCTGACCCTCGGCGGCCAGCACGGCCCACTGCTCGTTGCCCGGTTCGGCAGCGGCCAGGGCGGCGTAGTGCTTGCGCACCACCTCGCCGACCTGCCGGCCATCCAGCTGCTTGCGCCAGGTGGCGCCGGCATCACTGCTGTGCAACACCACACCATCGTTGCCCACCGCCCAGCCCTGGCCGGCGGAGGGAAAGTGAACGGCATTCAGGTCAGAGCTGACCGGCACCTCGGCCTGCTGCCAGTTCCGGCCGGAGTCATCGGAGTAAAGAATGTGACCACGCTGACCCACGGTGACCAGGCGCTGCCCAGCACGGGCCATGTCCAGCAGCGGACTGCGCACGGCCAGGGCACTCGGCCTGGCCGGCAGATCCAGCACGTCAACGTAGCTGGCTGCCTGGGCGACGCCCTGCCACAGCGTCAGCAGCACGCCCAAGGTCAGCAGCGCGCGACTTGAATGAACACATGACCGGTCCTCTTGGAAGACTGCGCCGGGATACGCTTGCGCATGGCCCGGCGTCGTAATCAGCCACCCGGGCGATCGACCATCAGGCCGGCCCGGGTGCTTGTCGCATCGCGCTTAGCGAATTCCGGCACCCGCCAGGGCTTCCGGCGACCACTGCGCCTTGGAGAGGGGGTCGATGTACTTGATGCCGCCGTACGGGCCGACTACACCGTTGATGTTGTACGTGCTACCCACCAGGTCATAGATCATGTGCGGCACGGCGTTGGGCGTTGCCACGTCGTAGCTCTGGGTGAGAAAGCTGTAGGAGCCGCGATACAGCTGCCCACGGGAGTCGTACTGGTCGGACGCCAGGGCGACCCAGCTGTCCTCGTCCAGGTAGAAGCGGCGTTTGGCATAGATGTGGCGAGCACCATCCTTGAGCGTGGCTTCCACTACCCACACGCGATGCTTCTCCCAGCGCACGAACTCCGGTGCCAGGTGGTTCGGCGTGGTCAGCTGCTTCGGGTCCTTGATGTAGGTCAGCGCATAGGTGTTGTACGGCACGATCATTTCCTGCTTGCCGACCAGCTTCCAGTCGTAGCGATCCAGTGCGCCGTTGAACACATACACGTCGTCATAGCTGCCAGAGCCGGCAGTACCCGGGTTCGGGGTGTCGTAGGCAAGGTTCGGCGCCAGTTTCACGCGACGCTGGCCGGGCAGGTACTGCCAGGCGCGACGTGGCTGAGTCAGCGGGTTGGCGGCGTCCATGAGCATGACCGCCTCACCGGCGCGGCGGGCCGGACCGTTGTAGTAGAGCTTGGTCTGGAAGTAGGTGTCCTTGGCGTTAAGGACCTTGTCCAGCTTTTCGTAGATGGGGAAACCGTTGAATGCCGTACCGGTGGCGGCCAGGGTCGCCACACCCGCGGAGTCGACGTTCCAGGAGTCGTACTTGGTGGTGAAGGCGACGCCCTGGTAGCGCAGCAGGTGGTTCCACATGGCCTCGGCCCCCGACTGCGGGATCGGGAAGGGCACGCCCGGCAACACGTTCTCGATGGCGTTGCCACCGTCCAGCGACTTGGCGGCGGCGGCGTTCTTCAGGGTGTTGTCCAGCACGCCCTGGGGAAGGGTCGCGCTGCGATGCGTCGGATAAACCTCGACACGGAAGCTGGGGAAACGGGTGGCCAGTTCGACGGTAACGGCGGTCAGTTGATCCTTGTACTGGGCCACGTTCTTGCCGTCGATCACCAGCAACGGTTTCTCACCGGCAAAGGGGTCGGGGCGGACGGTGTCGCCGGCCTTGAAGCCAGCTGGTGCGGTGGTCAACCCGCCCTCGTAGGGCGGAATGGAGCCATCGGCATTGCCGGCTTTCTCGGCGCCCACGGCGGTCAGGGCGCCACCTAATTTGGCGGCCTCGGCGGCGGAAACGGCGGCCTGGGTGGCACCGGTAAACGCTAGTGCAAGGGACGCGGCCAACAGACTTTGCATGAATCTCATTGTGGAATGCTCCTGCTCAGGTTCTAGGCATTGATGGATCAGAAAGTGGTTTTGAAGGTGAAGTAGAGCGCGCCACGATCCTTGAGCTGCGCGGGGCCGCCCGCGAAGGCGGAATAGCTCCCTTTCCAACAGGTGCGCCGGAATCCGCCTGCGGCATCGAGCGGGTTCTGGCTGGCGCCATCGGTGGCGGGGTTGTTGCAGGTGTCGGCCTTGCCGTAGTAGTCCACGTATTTCAGGTCGAAGCGGTAGCGGCTGTAGACATCGGCAGCGAGGCCCACGCCGTATTGCCCTGCGCCCTCGTCGCCGCCGCCGACCACCGCGGAGTGACCGTGCAGGCCATGGTTGATGCTCAGCGGCGCGGACAGATCCACCCCTGGGAAAACCTGGTACCAAGTCGGGGTGAAGTTCACTGCAACGCCGTAGCTGGAGCGCGTCACCTTGTCGATGCCGGTGTAGGTGTCAGCCCCTTTGAACAGGGCTTTGCCCTCGGTCACGCTGAAGTAGCGGCTACCGTAGAATTCGGCCAGCAGGCTGGACGAATCCCAGAGCGGGGTATCGCCGAAAGTGGCCAGGGCATTGATCACCAGGTGCCCGGTCTTGCCACGTGCGCCGCCGGTCTCGCCATCGTCCGGCAGAACGTTGACCAGCCCCATGGACTCCTGGGAAGGAGCACGCCCTGCATTGATCAAGGGCTGCACCGCCGCATACAGGTTCGGGCTGAAGATGGTCGCGATGCTGCTGAGCGGCATGTTCTCGCGATAGTTCAGGTCGACGCCGACGCTGACGTCGCCAAGGCTCTTCGACAGGCTGAGGCCGTAGATGTCGATGTCGTCGCCATAGGCGAAGCTATAGGACGTTCCAGCAACTGCTGCGGGGGTCAGCGGCGGCACGGAGCCGGCATTCAGCACGGGCTGACCAATGATGTCGCTGGTATTGCGGTAGTAAGCACCGAGCGTGCCGTTCAGCCATTCCGGGCTCCACTTGACCATCACCCCAAAGTCGCCGTGCTGGCTCGGCTCGAAATCGTCGGCATAACGCGTGCTGATGGCCGGAATCGGATTGCCAAGGATGTTGTGGCCGAGCAGGAAATTCTGCGCGCCATAACCGGACAGGTCGGAGCCGCCGTAGAAGGTACCGGGCTGCGAGGTGCGCGCCGGGTCCCATTCGAAGAAATACTGCGCGGCCACCGTCAGCTCAGGATTGATGGTGAAGTTGACGGACAGCTGATTGCGCGGGACGAACAGCTCCTTGGCCTCGATGCCTGGCGCGGCGGCAGCCTTGGCCAGGTCCAGGCCCGACTGGCCATAGCTGATGCCATGTACCGGGCTGAGCACGGTCTCGCCCCAGAAGATGTTGTGCCGGCCGGCCTTGGCACTGAGCAGCGACTCCTCGCCCAGCTCCATGCTGCCGAATACGAAGGCATCGAGAATCTCGCCGGACGGACCGTTGTAGTAGCGATCGGTATAGCTGCTCAACCCCGGCCGCCCCAGCCCCGTCAGTGCGGTAAAGCCACTGGTATCGAGCGTGTTCTGATAGGGGTTCGAGTTGGAGCCGGCATTCTCGTAGGCCTTGTCGTACCAGCTCGCGGCACTGACCCGGAAACCCATGCGGTTCTGGTAAATCACATCCAGCTCGGACAGCAAGTCAACGCGATTGGTGACATTGGTGCCGGACTTGCGGAAGTTGTAGTTGCCGTCGTTGTTGTTCGGTGTACCCAGCAGCTTCGCGTCGGCACTCTCGGTGCGCACGCCATAGTTGTACTTCACGGTGTTGTCGAAGCGTATTGCCCAATCCTCACTGCCGGTGTCGAACTCGAAAGCCTGCGCAGCGGGCAGGGACGCGGCCAGGATGGCCGAAGCCAGCAAACCGTGGCGCAAGGTGCTGGGACTGTGACTCATGGTGTTGCGCATTACGTTGTCTCCGCTTTTTGTAATTGTTTTTTTAACAACGGCTCACATCCTTTTGCTGGTAGCGATGCGAGCTTGTCCGGCACGGCGCACCCAGGGGCGCGGACACCGTGCTCGAGCAGTACTGCTGCCCTCGGAGGCCCTGATGATCCTTGCTGAAGCCGTATTGATGAGTTCGCCAGTCGGCCTGGCGTTCGGGAGGAAGCTCGACGACCTGCCGGGCTAGCGATCGAGCTGACGAATGAAGTCCTCGGCCTGTGGCCACTCGCCAAACTTGCCCAGCTTGGCTGCCAACAATGTTTGCCGATGCTCGGCGACGTGCTCGCGCAGGCCCGGCACTATCAGAATCGTTGCGGCAGTTTGTTGTTTTTCCACGTCAGCACCATCGCGTTATCGACGAGTCGACTGGCTGAATCGCCAGCTTCTTTCATGGTGTTGACATTAAAGATCCCGCCCCGGGCGCACCTCTCATTTAGTGCCAGCGACCTATCAATCCGTGCCACTCCGAGCTCGGACTGCTCAGCGGAATCCCGGTCCAACGTGGCCTGTAACTCACGAGATAGAACGGTCTGCCGCCATTCAAGCGCGGAAAGCTGCCTGTAGGAGCGAATTCATTCGCGAAACAGACCGCAGGCCTGCCCTATCGACGCCCGTCGCGAATGAACTCGCTTCCACAAGGACAGGCGCCCGCCACAGACCATGGATTTCATTTACTGCGATCGGCCAGCCTTCTCTGGGAGCCAAAAGCACGCCCAGGTTCTTGGATGCGTCGGTAGACCCCTACGGCTGCAATGCGCCGGCGGATGCCTGGCGAACTCGCCAGGCCGACGGGCTGCAACCGAAGTGCCGGCTGAACCAGCGGGAAAATGCGCTCAACTCGGAAAACCCCAGAACGCCGGCAATCTCGCTCAGGGGACGATTGGCGTTTGCCAGGTGGCGCATCGCCAACTCCTTGCGCACCTGGTCCAGCAGCGAGGAAAAGGTCTCGCCCTCCCGCGTCAACTGCCGATGCAGCGTCCGTCTATCCCGTTCCAGGAGGGCCGCCACCTGCTCCACCGAGCAACGCCCTGCGGGCAACAGCATCCAGATCATCTGGCGCACCTGTTCCAGCAGCGCTGTCCTGGACTCCTCGCGGATGCTTTCCAGGTACTGATGAACGTAGCGAGCCATTTCCGGATCGGCACTGGGCAGGACCTTGTCGAGGTCGCTGCTGCGGCAGACGATGCTGTCCATCAGGCTGTCGAACTGGACCGTGGTACCGAACACGCGACGGTGCCGGCTGTCGTCCAGCGGAGCGGCGTGGCGGAAACTGACGATTGATGGATGCCAGTGCTTGCCCAGCAAGGTCTTCAGCAGCCGGTGAGTAACCGCTACCGACAACTCCACCGCTTGGCGCACGGACAGGTTGCCGACGGTGACCTGCTCCAGCCGCAGGACCACCACGCCGCCGCTCTCCTCGATATCCAGCACCAACCCCTGGTTGTGCAGGTAAAGGAAGTCCCGGAATGACTGCAGGGCCGAGCGGATGGTGGGCTCGTCACGCCATAGCAGCGCCAGGGGCCCAAGATTGGAGAGTTTGCGACTTTCCGCCATGCGCAGGCCGAAGTCATCCACGCCGGCCTCGCGCGCCGAATTGTCCAGCAGCCGAGCCACCGCTTCGGTGGGGATCTTCAGGTCCGGCTCCTGCAGGCAGCGCGGGTCGAGGCCGACAAGGCGCAATTGCTGCAAGGGATCGACGTTCAACGAGCGGGCGATTTCCGCGTAGTGGGTGAGGCTGGCACTTCGAACAAGATGGCCCATGGGTGACTTACCACTCTGCTGCCCGGTCTGCCCGCCTGGCCCGTTGATGTCCCGCAACGCCCTGCGGTGCAGCCTGTCCCGAAATGTCAAACCAATGCCCCGTAAAGTCAATACAGCTGGCATGGGCACTCTTAGAGTGGAATCGACTACCCCAACCACCAAGGACCTGCACATGATTTCCGATCAGACCAAGCCCGCCACCCCCATCAGCAATGCCCTGCGTGATGCCGGCAACTGGAACCCCGGCTGGGACTCGCTGGCCGAACTGGATGCCGAGTGGATGGAGAAATTCCTCGACATGGGCCTCCACCCGATGCGCAAGCGGGTGCTGGAACCCAAGACCATCGAGCTGATCGCCATTGCCGTCGATGCCTCCTGCACCCACCTGTATGCCCCCGGCGTGCGTCGCCACATCCGCAAGGCACTGGAGCTTGGCGCCAGCGTCGAGGAAGTGCTGGCGGTGCTGCAGCTGACCTCGGTACTGGGCCTCCACAGCATGGCGCTGGGCGCCCCGATGCTCATCGAGGAAGCGCAGAAGCTGGCCGCCGACGGTCCTATGAACGGCACCTACTGAATCCATTTCGACGCCACGCCCTGAATCCCCGCCCTGCTCCTTGCAGCCGGCCTTCCGCGAGATGTTCCCGGAGGCCGGCCCGCCCTTCCTTGAAACCACGCTGTGCTTGCCATGACTGGCCGCAATGCAGACGGCTCCAGGCCAGCCACCTCCCCTCGCCTGCCGTTACAGCCCCCAATGCAGCAACAGCAGCACCAGGCCAACGAGGAACAGGGTCTCCCCCACCATCAACAGGATCGGCTTGATGCCAATCGCAGCCAGCTCCCTGAGCTGGGTTTTCATACCCAGGGCACTGATGGCGATCACCAGGCACCAACGCGACAGCTCGTTGACGAAACCCTGCACAACCGGCACGACCCAACCGGTGCTGTTGATACAGGCCAGGGCAAGGAAGCCGACAGCGAACCAGGGAAGCAGCGGCGGCCGCTTTCTGGTCGGGTCCGCACCCTGCATGCGGGTGATCAGGGTGGTGCGTTCCTCCTGCGGGTGGCTGGGCAGCGCGGCAGCCAGCGCCAGTGCCGCCGAGGCGCCGCAGATGGCAGTGGCGCCACCGGTGAGCATGCCGAACAGTCGCTGGAAGCCCAGCGCCTTGGCCGCCACCACCGAGACGAGGATGGTCACCACCACCACGATCACCACCAGCGCCACCGGCTTCCAGCCAAGGCCCGCGATCTGCTCGAGGGTGATACGCATACCCAGCAGGGCCACGCCGATACGCAGGACGGCGCGCGCGGTGAACTCGATGCCGGCGCTGCACTTGCCATCGTCGGAGAGGAAGTTCAACGCGATGCCGAGCAGCAACGCGAACAGCATCACCGGCGCGCCATAGTGCTCGGAGAGGAAGGTGGCCGCCGCGGCGACGATCAGGCTGATAAAAAAGCCCGGCGCCAGTTCGCATGCGCGGCTGTGAATACTGGAAAGAGCGATCGAGCTCATCGTGGGAAATTCTCGCAGGCTATGCCATTGGGCTGCAGGAACGGCAGCTGCCGTTCCTGCAGCGATGCCGGCATCAGACAGTTGTCGTTTCAGTCGAGAGGTCCGTGGTCGCGAGCATGCGCAGGTCTCTACGCAATATCTTGCCCACCGCGGACTTGGGCAGCGCATCCAGGAACAGCACCTGACGGGGCACCTTGTAGGCCGCAAGGTGCGCGCGGCAGTGCTCGATCAGCGTCGTTTCGTCGAGCGTGGCATGGGCGGCCTTGACCACGTACAAGCGCACGGCTTCACCACTGCGTGCATCGGGCACACCGATCACGGCGCACTCGCTGACACCCGCGCAGCTGGCAACGGTGGCCTCCACCTCGTTCGGATACACGTTGAAGCCCGAGACGATGATCATGTCCTTCTTGCGATCGACGATCCTGAGCAAACCGTCGGCGGCAAAGATGCCGATGTCGCCGGTGCGGAAGTAACCGTCGGCGGTAAAGGCGCTGGTATTGGCCGTGGGCTTTTGCCAGTAGCCGGACATGACCTGCGGTCCCTTGGCGCAGATTTCACCCGCCTCGCCGAGGGCGGCCGGCTGATCATCGTCCTTGAGCAACACGATGTCGGTCGAGGGCAAAGGCAGACCCACCGCCGCAGTGAAATTGCTCCGTCCCATGACATTCAGGCAGAGGATGGCCGACGTTTCGGAGAGGCCGTAGCCTTCGAGGATTTCCTGACCGGTGATCTTCTTCCACTGCGTCGAAGTTGCTGGCAGCACGGCGGCGCCACCGCCAATGGCTAGCCGCAGGCGCGAGAAATCCACCTCGCCGATGCGCGGATGGCGCACCAGGGTGCCGTACAGGGTATTGACCCCAGTCAGCAGGGTCGGCCTGGCCATGATCATCGTTTCGAGCAGATCATCGCTGTTGCGCGCATCGGGGATCAGCCAGTTCTCCGCCCCAGCTGAAAAGCAGGTGAGCAGATTCACCATCAGCGCGAACACGTGGAAGAGCGGTAGTGCCGTGACCACGACATTGTCGCCATCGCTGTCGAACATGTCTGGCAGGAACGCACGCGCTTGCAGGATGTTGGCGACCAGGTTGCGGTGGGACAGCGCGGCCCCCTTTGACGGGCCAGTGGTGCCGCCGGTGTACTGCAGGAAGACCAGGTCGTCGCCGTTCAGATCGACCGGCGCCAGCTGCAGCGTGCCGCCTTCGCGCAGGGCATCGGCGAAACGCGTCATCGGGAAGCCTTGCGATGGCCGGATGCCGATTTCGGCGACAGCTGCCGACTCGCCCAGGGTTTCGCCGGGTTGTACCGCGATGATTGTCCTGACGGTGGTGCGGTCCAGGACCGCCTCCAGTGTCGGCAAGGCACCGGCGAATATGACGATGGTCTCGACCCCGGCATCGTTGAGCTGGTGTTCGAGCTCCTGCGGGGTGTACGTCGGGTTGACGTTGACCTGGACCGCACCGGCCCGGAGGACGCCGAACATTGCCACGGGAAATGCCGGAATGTTGGGCAGCATGACCGCGACACGGTCCCCACGGGCAATGCCCAGGTGCTGCAGGTAGGCGGCGAATGCGCGTGATTGCTTGTCGACCTCCGCGTAGCTGAGCGAGTGCTTGAAGCAGCGGAATGCGGTATGGCCGGCGTAACGCTGCATGGCCTCTTGCGCCATGGCCACGACCGAGGGGCAGGCGTCGGGGTTGATGTCAGCCGGTACGCGGGCGTCGTAACTCTGTTGCCAATGACGGGCGGGGGTGGATGCTGTGGTCATGATCAACCTGTTATTGGAGTTTTGGAAAGGCTCTGGAAGAGCCACTTGAGCGCCAGCTGCACCTGTGCCGCGACCAAGCCGGGCAACAGGATTCGTCCGCGCGTTTGCAGCACGCCAAAATTCAGGGACGCAGGGTCAGGCGTTGCTGGTATCCGGGTTGGGTAGCGCGATACGGACGCGGCCCTCGACGACCTCGACCGGATAGGCGCGCACCTTCATGCCGCCACCGCGCATGCAGCCGGTGGCCAGATCGAAACGCAGGCCGTGGGCGGGGCATTGCACCAGCCGACCGTCGAGCTTGCCGAACAGCAGCGAGGCACCGCTGTGCGGGCAGCTGTCGTCAATGGCGTAGATCTGGCCATCGACATTGAACAAGGCGATATCGGCGCCTCCGGCCTGCACGCGAGCGCGCTTGCCGATGCCCAGGTCGACGGACGCCGGCACCTCTATGGAATGCGTCATGGCGTGGCCTCGCAGAGGGTGGGAGGTGTGTCGCATGACGCGCGGCTCAGGCGCATGGCTGCGCACACACGCGCTCGAGATCGTTGTGGTAGTTGCGCACTCCCACCATCAGCACCAACGCAGCAGTGATACCTGCCAATGGCAGCAGTTGCAGCGCCGAGGCCAGGCCGATCCGGTCGGCGAGAAAACCGATGACGAAGGGGCCGGGGGCCATGCCCAGCAGGTTGTTGGCAAGTGCCAGGGTGGCCATTGCGGTGCTGTGGATGGCGGGCGGGGTCAGGTTGGCGACCATGGTTCCGGACGGACCGACGATGCCGCCACCGAAGAGCATTGCCAGGCCGATCATGACCAGTTGCCCAAGTCCCGCCGGGAGCTGGAAGGCCACCGCCAGCAGCACGCTGCAGAGCAGGCAGTAACCCATGGCCAATATCATCTTGCGCGCCGGCGAGTTGTGGCACAGGCGGTCGGCGATGGCACCGCATATCGGCATGCCGACCGCGGTGCAGAGCATGAAGATCGCGGCGACTCCGCCAGCCTTGGTCAGCGGCATGTCGTAGAAGCGATTCAGGTAGCTGGGCAACCAGGTCAGCATCGCGCCGATGATGAACAGCTGCAGGCCGCTGCCGATATAGATACTCAGCACCGAGGAGGTCGAAAACAGGCTGCTCAGCGGGGGATGCACCCTGGTCTTGCCCACGCCCGCCTCCTGGCAAGGCGACTCGATGCGGCCAGGCTTGACCACCAGCGCATACAGAACGGTCAGGACCATGCCATACAGCGCCATGCCAGCGAAGGACGCGCGCCAGCCGAAATGCGTGGCGAGCCATCCTCCCAGGCCGATGCCGAGCACGGAGCCGATCATGCTCCCGGCCAGGAAGGCGCCGGTGACCGTGGAGCGCTGCTGCGGCGGGAAGATACTCAGCACCACAGCAAGCCCGACACTGGCATAGGCCGCCTCGCCAACCCCGACGAAGAAGCGCGCCACGAACATCTCCTGATAGCCCGAGGCGAAGCCGCACACCAGGGTAGCCACACTCCAGATGGCGGCCATGAGGATGAGGCTGCGGATGCGCCCCCAGCGATCGGCAACCACCGACAACGGAAAGGCCAGCAGGCCGACGGCGATCGAGACCACGCTGGAGAGCGCACCCAGCTCGGAGTCGGAGAGGCCCCACTCGGCCTTGAGCTGCGGGAAAACGACATTGAGTACCTGTCGCGACATGAAGTCGGACAGCAGCAGACCGAAGGTCAGGGCGAAGACTGCCCAGGCGTAAGGTCGGGCTATATGTCGCCAGGTGTCACCGCGTACTTCCATTGGAGCGTGCAAGGCCACGAGGACTCTCCTCTTGTAACGGCCACGGTCAATGCGTGGCTCTTTGAATCGTGTGCAGCAAGACTCGCGGAGCGCGCTCATTTACCGGAAGCGCGCCCCTGCAAGCTTCTGACTCAGGCGTGTTGCGTAAAGCCTTTCTGGGCAGGCTTGCGGTTCGGCGCGAAGCCGTTCTGGGCGAGGGTCTCATCGGCGTCCTTGTAGAACGTGCCGATCTTGTAGATCTCGCGGGCGTCTTTGCCGTTGGCCACTTCGCGACCCATCTCCTTGGCAATGCGCACCAGTTGCTCGATCTGCTCGACGGTACCCATCTTGCGATCACGGCTTTGCGTCCAGATGTTGTCCTCGGTGCCGCAACGCACATGCAGCCCCATGGCAATCGCCATCACGTTCAGCGGCAGGACATTGAGCACGGAGGTTTCCAGGGTCAGCACTGAGCCGTCCGGACAGGCGCGCACGAAGTTGGCCAGGTTGTAGAGGTTGGGGGCGTCGGCGCCACCACCAATCGCCACCCAGGTCAGGATCAACGGCACATTGCAAACGCCGCGGCGCATCATGCGTTCAACGGTTTCGAACGAGGGGATGTTGCCGATCTGGAATTGCGTCTGGATGCCGTTGGCCGAGAGGCGCTTGATGTGTTCCTCGACCCACTCGGGGCCGGCCGGGATGGTCATCTCACGATAGGCGCGATAATTCTCGGGCGTGCCCATGCTGGTGCCGGCGAGGTCGGCTTCGCTCATCTGCTCGACGACGTTCATCTGGTTGCTGTTGATGGCAATCGTCACCTGGTCGGGCTTGGGCGAGAGTTCGGCGAGCATGTGACGGGTGTCGTCGGAGAGCCACTTGGCGACATCACCATCATCCTCCGGGGCGAAGGAAATCGAGCCGCCGACCTGGATGATCATGTCCGGTACCGCTTCGCGCACGCCGGCGATCAGCTCATTGAACTTGGACAGTCTCTTGGAGCCCTTGCCATCCAGCTCGCGCACATGCAGGTGAAGCACAGTGGCGCCGGCGTTATAGCAATCGACCGCCATCTGGATCTGCTCTTCCATGGTGATGGGAATCTCTTCCGGGAAGTCCGCAGGTGTCCATGAAGGAGCGTAGGGCGCGGCGGTGATGACGAGCTTTTGCTGGTTTTCGGGGTAGAGGGAACCGTCGAGAAAGTTCATGCGTGTCTCCAGTGTGGTGCCGGGTTAAGGAAGCGATTGCTTCGGCGCAGCCTTGGAACAAGGCTCGGTTTCGCGGGGACGGGGCCGATATCTGGCGGGAACGGAAACAGCTACAGGTCGTTCACGGTGCCCTTCCAGGCACGAGCACAATGCGTGCATCAGTACCGGTCACGCCCCACACGGCTCAGCCGTGAAGGCGAGTCGATTCGAGTTGGGCAGCACCGAGCTCCGAGCCCGTGTCGTTGCTGGCCGCCGTGCCGCGTACATTCGTCTGTCGAGATGCCATCGGCCTGTCCTTTCCGCGCGGCCAACAGGGACTGCGGAGAACGGGGCGTCGTCGTGTTTCCATGCGCAGGGCTTTGGGGCCGCCTGCTGCATCAACTCTTATTGTTCTGGCCACTTTTGTGCGCTTCCAAAGAGGTTGGTCGTGCGGGTGTGCATGGCTTGTACTCTGAGGCAGCCCGCCGCTGAAGACCTCTCAAAACGTGCCAAGAACAATTCAATTCGTGCCAGTACCGGCGAATTGCGAGGGCTATTTCAGGGCCAAGGTTCGCGTTCAACAGGGGCACGTTGGACTGGTAGTTCCTGATTGAAATCGGTGCCTATAATCGGCGGCAGGACACGCTGAAATGCGCTCGACATCAATGGCGGAGGTGCGATGGGAGCACTTGTACGGGCTGCGACTCTCAAGCACTACGACGAGGTCGCGCAGAAACTTGGCCTGAATCCGAATGAGATGCTGCGCAGTGTCGGTCTGACTCCAGCCATGCTGAGCAATCCGGAATGCATGCTGCCGCTTGATGCCGCGCTCAAGCTGCTGGAGGAATCTGCCGAGCGCTCATCCTGCCCAACCTTTGGCCTGCGCATGGCAGAGGCCCGGCGACTATCGGATCTCGGTGCCGTCAGCTTGCTGCTCAGCCATCAGCGCACTCTGCGCGACATGCTGCACACCACCATCGAGTATCGGCACCTGCTTAACCGGACGCTGGCCATGAGCCTGGAAACGGTGGGGAAGACAGTCTTGATCCGTCAGGAGGTCATGGCTGAGGCGGGCTCGCCCAAGCGTCAGGCTACCGAACTGACCGTCGGAATCCTGCACCGCACGTGCGGCTCGCTCATGAGTAGCCGCTGGCATCCTAAGAGCGTCCACTTCAGCCATGAAGCACCGGCGAGCCAGCAAGCCTACGCGCGATTCTTTGGTTGCCGGGTGCTGTTCGATGCCGAGTTCGACGGCATTGTCTGCAGCACCGAAGACATCGATCAACTCAATCCCCAGGCCGACCTGGAACTGGCTGGCTATGCCCGTCAGTTCATGGACTCGATGGGAGGCCCCGACGAGAACTCGGTGATCTTCGATGTGCGCAAGGCGATTTATCTGTTGATGCCGGTCGGACGCGCCACCATCAACCAGGTTGCCTATGCGCAAGGCGTCAGCGTGCGCACTCTGCAGCGTGAACTGGACAGCGTCGGCCTTACATTCTCCGAGCTGCTCAATGCTGTACGTCGTGAACTGGCATTGCGCTACATGGAGAACAGGAACTACTCGCTGCAGCAGGTGGGCATGATGCTCGGCTATGCAGTTCCGAACTCATTCACTCGCTGGTTTTGCGCTGAGTTTGGTTGTCCGCCACGGGCGTGGAAAAGCCGAATCAAACAGGCCTGATGTCTATTGGGGTACAGACGTCCGCTTTCGGTTGCCTTTGACCGACTCATTTCCCTAGTGTGTAGGTCAGAAGGGCAGCAACACATACCCTCGTTGGCGGATCAGGCGAGTTCCTGGATCAGCTCGGGGTGCTTGCCAAGCAGGCGGATCAGGACGGTGGCCTGGTCGTTGGGGGTGGAGCGATCCTGCTCCCAGTTCTTCAGGGTGGCCGGCTTGGCGTGCAGGGCCTGTGCGAACACTGCCTGGGACATCTTGAGCTTCTTGCGAATAGCCTGGATTTCCTGGCCCGTGGCAGGCTCAAGGGGCTTGGCCTCGACCTTGTGGGTGCGCAGGGTCAGCTTGCCTTCGCGTTCGGCGGCCAGGTCGTCGAAGCCTTGCATGAGTTCGGCAAAAATGTCGCGCTTGGTCATGGGGTCGTTCTCGCTTTGACTTCTC